>OUNM010010559.1_pt1 | contig 14046 bp, 8 predicted proteins | sample 1769961 | NCBI WGS metagenome assembly OUNM01 (sample SAMEA3914820, study PRJEB12502) | metagenome | biome: forest; material: soil | place: USA | collected 2012-03-12 | depth 0.3 m | reverse complement strand
CTCTCCGAGATCGTGACGGCCCGCCTGCGCCTGAACGGCTCCGTCGCCCGCACCCCGTGCGTCGAATCCATCGCCCTGAGCGAACTGACCGGCGCGCAGATCTTTTGCAAGCAGGAGCATTTGCAGCGGACCGGAAGCTTCAAGGAGCGCGGTGCACGCAATGCGCTCGCGCAGCTTACGCCCGAACAGGCGCGACTCGGGGTAATCGCAGCATCGGCTGGGAATCACGCACTGGGACTTTCGTGGCATGGTCGCTCGCTCGGGATTCCGGTCACGGTCGTGATGCCGCGTTTCGCTCCGCTGGTGAAGGTCTCCCGTTGCCGGCAGTTCGGCGCGAACGTTGTGCTTCACGGCGATACTTTCGACGAAGCCCGGAGCGAGGCAGGGCGGCTTGCCAAGGAAAAGGGACTCACTTACGTACATCCGTTCGACGATCCAAACGTGATCGCAGGGCAGGGGACACTGGCCTTTGAGATCCTGGAGCAAGTGCCGGATGTCGAGGCGATCGTCATACCCGTTGGAGGTGGCGGCCTGCTTGCCGGGGTTGCGACTGTTTTTCGGGCGCTGAAACCGGATGTGCAGATCATCGGCGTCGAGCCAGCCAATGCAGCGTGCTTTGCTGCCGGCCTCGCTGCGAAGGCGCCTGTACGGGTTCCTACGAGTTTCACACTGGCCGACGGGCTCGCTGTTGCGGAGGCTGGAAAACACACCCTGGCAATCGCGCAGCCGCTGGTGCATCGCATGGTCGAAGTCGGCGAGGAGACGCTCGCATTGTCGATGCTGCGGCTGGCGGAATTGGAAAAGTGCATCATCGAAGGCGCGGGGGCGGCGGGGCTCGCGGCATTCCTTGGTGGCAGTCTTTCCGATTTGCAGGGACGGCGTGTCGTCCTGCTGCTCACCGGCGGAAACATCGATCCGCTTGCACATAGCCGCGTCATCGAGCGCGGACTGGCGGCCGATGGACGGATCTATCGCTTTGATGCACTCATCAGCGATCGCCCGGGTGGGCTCGCTCATCTCTCCAGTGTTCTTGCCGCGGCGGGCGCAAATGTCACCGAGATCGTGCATAATCGCACATTCGCCGGTCCCGATCTGTCGCGCGTTCACGTGCTCTGCACGGTCGAAACCCGAGACCGTGCCCATATCGCGGAAGTCCAGCAGCGCCTCGCGGAAAACGGAGTCGACCTGTGCGTGGATCGCCCGGCCGGCGTGCCGTAGCAGGGCCGGGCTCACGATTGGCTTGTCCCGTGAGCGTTCCGATCCAGCACGCGGCCGAACAATGAGCGGTTCACTGAATCCGGTCCCATCGGAAAAAGGCTTTGCTTCGCCGATGCCATGGCATAACCACCATCGCTTCCAGTGAAGAAATTGATCATCCAGATCCCGTGCTACAACGAGGAGGCCACCCTGGCCATCGCTCTGGGCGCGCTGCCGCGTGAAGTGCCGGGCATCGACAAAGTGGAGTGGATGATCATCAACGATGGCTCGACCGATCGCACGGTGGAAGTCGCCAGAGCCAATGGCGTCGATCACGTCGTCGATCTCGGGTACCATCAGGGCCTTGCCCGCGGTTTCATGGCTGGCCTCGATGCCGCATTGCGCGCGGGGGCGGACATCATCGTCAATACGGACGCCGATAATCAGTACAACGCGGACGACATTCCGAAGCTGGTCCGGCCGATCCTGAGTGGCGATGCGGCGATTGTCGTTGGCGAACGGCCAATTTCAGAGATCGAGCATTTTTCACCGCTGAAGAAGGGGCTGCAGAAGATTGGGTCCTGGGTGGTGCGGATGGCCAGCGGAACGAAGATCACGGACGCTCCGAGTGGTTTCCGCGCGATGAGCCGGGATGCGGCGATGCAGCTCAACGTTTTTTCGCAGTACACTTACACGCTCGAGACGATCATCCAGGCGGGCCAGAAAAACATGGCCATCGTCTCCGTGCCGATCCGCACGAATGGATATCTGCGGCCATCGCGGCTGATGTCGTCGATGACGTCTTATATCCAGCGATCGGTCTTCACGATCGCGCGCATCTTCATCACTTACAAGCCGATGCGGTCCTTTCTGGTCATCGGCTCGTTGCCCTTTGCCGGCGGATTTGCGCTTGGTGTGCGCTGGCTCATTCTCTTTCAGGACAATCCGACACGCGCACGTGTTCCCAGCCTGATCCTGGCTGCCATTTTGATCCTGATCGGCGTGCAGCTTTGGATTTTTGGAGTGGTGGCGGACATTGTCGCCGTGAACCGCAAGCTGCTCGAAGATGTTCAGCTTCGGATCAAGAAGATGGAATATCGCTCCAGCGGTCCGTCTTCCTCTACTTAGTTGATCCTCAATCCTTGGTGCGAGGATAACTGCGATTCCACCTCTTTCATCCATGAGCCGTGATCTTTTTGCCCGCGAGGCCCTAGCGCAAATTCCGAAGATTCTTACCCTGCAGGACCGCAATCCGCACAGCCCGACTTATGGCTGTTTCGATCGCAATTTCTGGCATTACAAGATCATCGACTTTCCGAGCGGAATGGCCGCTGAGTTTGTCTGGCCGCTCGCGCTTGCTTACTCGCTGAATATCGAGGGAAATCCCTTCTATCAGCAGCCGTCGATTCGCGACTGGACACTTGCCGGGATCCTCTACGCAGCGCACAGCGCTCATGAAGATGGTTCGTGCGACGATTACTTTCCCTATGAGAAGGCCGCTGGCGCTGCTGCCTTTTCGCTCCTCGCGTGCATCGAAGCGGCGACTCTGTTGGGCTTTGATCATCCCGACATCCGGGACTTCATTGTGAATCGCGCTGACTGGCTCGCCGGGCATCACGAGAGCGGCCAGTTGACTAATCATCAGGCGCTCATCGTCCTTTGCCTGGAGCGCGCAGGGCGATTCCTCAAGACGAACCGCTGGGACGTACTTAAGGCGAAGCGTCTGGCCCGAGTCTTCGAGTGGCAGAATTCCGAGGGATGGTTCCAGGAATACGAAGGGTGTGATCCGGGTTATCATACGCTGACTATTGGCCTTCTCTCGCAACTCCATGAGTTGACGCCGACGCCCGAGTTGAAGTCTTCCATTGAAAAGGCGGTCCGTTTTGCCGCGCATTTCGTGCATCCCGACGGTTCCTTCGGCGGCGAATATACGAGTCGCAATACTTACAACTTCTTCCCGCACGGCTTCGAATTGGTCGGACGCTGGATGCCGGAAGCGCTGGAAATCAATGAACGCTTCCTGGCCGGATTGGGGCAGGGGCTCGCCCCGTGTTATGCAGATGACCATATCATTGGCCATCACACATGGAGCTATCTGCTCGCCTGGCAGCAGTTCGTGACCGAACGTCCGCAGATCCAGCCACGCACAAGCGGCCGCCAGTTTTTCCGTAATGCCGGGATCGTCATTGATCGCCGCGACGGCGCGGAGCTCTATCTCGCGCTGAACAAAGGTGGCGTCTTCAAGTTTTTCCGGGATGGCAAGCTTGTCTGCTCCGATACCCAGCTATCCGTGCAGACCGAGAACAATGGGAAGCGTCGGACAGCGGTGGCCCACCTCGTCGGCAATTACGAGGTCCACTTCGGACAGGATAGCGTGAGCGTCTGCGGCAAGCTTGGCTGGGCGAAGACAAAGCAGATGACGATCTTCAATTTGATCGCGCTCCGCTTCATCATGCTTTGTGGCGGCCGGCTCCAGCCGGATTTGGTCCGACAGCTCCTGCAGAAGCTCCTGATTACCGGCAAGAAATCCGCCCCCTTCGAATTCTCGCGCAAGATCGAGTGGAAGGAAGGCAAACTGCGCATCTCGGACGAACTGCAGGCAGCTTCGTGGAATGGCGTTGCAGCAGTGGGGCTGGGCGCGGCCCAGACCTCCATTTACGTGGTCATGAGCCGCACTTATCAGCCAAGCCAGCTTCAGCCGTGGAAGGATCTCACGGCGGAGATCCACACGCTGCGAGATGGGCAGCCGCTGAGGCTAGAGAGGACGTTTTAAATTCTCGGGTGCTGGTTCAATGAACCACTCTCAATCTCTCCGGCGGCTGCATTCATTTTCGGCGATCCGACGGCGGCCCCAGCGGGCCTGTGATTCGCATGCGGCATCGTCCAGATGACAAACGTCGCGGTCCGCGCTACAAGTTCGCGCTTCTCGTGAAAAAAATCGTCTCGCTTCTCATCAGCCTCGGCATCCTGGCGCTCATTTACTGGAAGCTCAATCAGCATGGGCAACTCGCCAGGCTGGAGGACATTTTCCGTTCATGTGACCGGTTGTGGATGACGCTCTCGCTCGGCATGGTGGTTCCGCTGACACTCTTCACGTCCTGGCGGCTCCAGCAATTGATGCCGCGGGCTGGGCAACTTGGTTTTGGCGAGGCCAATCGGCTAATCCTGGTCGCCAGCGTGCTCAATCTCGTCCTGCCTTCGAAAATGGGGGACATCGCCAAGGCTTATTTCATGAAGGACCGCGGGCATCTCGACGGTTCGCTGGCCTTGTCGCTCGTGATTTTTGAAAAAGCCTGCGACATGCTGTCGCTGCTCCTCTGGTGCGTCTTCGGGCTGGCCTGGTGCGCATTCGATCCCAGCATTCATCTTCAGAAAAATTCGCTCTTCTGGCTGCTCGGGGCGGGCGTGACGGCGATGCTCGTCTTCGGCCTGCTCCTGGTTGGTTCGCAGCGCTTTGCGACGTTCTTCTTTACCGTCGGACAAAAGTTTGCGCCTGGTAAGATGCGGCAGAAGCTATCCAAGCTCTCCGGTTCATGGACTGAGATGCACGCTTACTTCTGGGCCAGCAAGGCCCGGCTCGCCAAAGTGACGCTAACATCGGTCTTCATTTGGTTTCTGCATCTGCTGCAGATCTGGATGTTCATTCTCGCGTTGCGGGCGTGGGCGCCGTTCCTCGCCAATCTTGCGCTTTCGCCGCTCGGAATTCTCGCGGGACTGCTTCCGCTGACCTTTGCCGGAGTCGGCACGCGGGATTATGCGTTGATTCAGTTATACAGCCCGTTTTTCAGCGCTCCTGTGGCGGCGGCACTCGGAATGCTGTGCACTGCACGCTATGTTTTGCCTGCAGTCGGCGGCTTGCCGTTCGCGGGACATTATTTCCAGATCGTGAAAAAGGAGCGCGTGGCTGCAGATGCGAGCGTGGCGAAGTCGAATGAAGATGCCGAGCTGGAGAATCACGAATCGGGGACGGCTTGCTAGTTTAGACCTAAGGGTACCAGCCGCTATTAAATGCCCCGCTGCGCTTATGTACCGGGCGTTGCGGACTCGGGTGCGGGAGCTGTTTTCTCCGCCACACACAACGGCTGTTTCCGCGGCAGCGTGAGGTGGAACGTTGTTCCTTTGCCGACTTCGCTCTGGAGTCCCACCGATCCGCCGTGTGCTTCCACGCCCAGCTTTACCAGTGAGAGCCCGAGTCCGGTGGATTGCACGCCGGGGATCTGGGTCTCTTTAACCTGTACGAATTTCTCGAAGATGCGCTGGTGATATTCCGGAGGAATTCCGGGGCCGTTATCTGCGATGGAGACGACCGCGTTTTCACCGCTCAATTCAGCGCGAAGCTTGATATTTCCAGTGTCGTTGTCGGTGTGCTTTAGCGCGTTTTCGAGAATGTTTTGGATGATTCGCAGCATCAGCGAGCGGTCCACCTCGGCAATCGGCGGTTCAGCGCCCGATTCGACGGTGACAGTGCGTTTGTCGATCAGCGAGGAGGCGTTTGCGACGGCCTCCTCGCATAGCGAAGCGAGATTCTGCGGCGCGCAGTTGAGCTGCATGACTCCTTCTTCCAGCCGGTTCAAGTCGAGCAGACTATTCGCCAGGTCGATAAGATAGCGGCTCGCACGCGTGGCGCGGTGCATGTATTGCTTGGAATCCGCATCGAGATCCGGGTTCCGCTTCTCGAGGAGCTCGATGAATGCCTTGATGGATTGCAGCGGACCGCGCAGATCGTGCACGACGAGGCGGTTGAGATTCTTGCGGAGATCGTCCAGCTCCCGAATGCGATCGTAGTTTGCCTGCAACTCGAGCTTTTGCCGGTGCAGGGAGAGCTGCGTGGCGACGCGCGCCTCCACCTCTTCGATCTGGAACGGTTTTGTGATGTAATCGACTCCTCCTGCCTGGAAGCCTTTCACCTTGTCCTCGGTGTGTGTCAGCGCGCTGATGAATAGGACGGGGATGTCTTTCAACGCGGGATCGCTCTTCAGTCGCGCGCAGACTTCGTGGCCATTCATGTCCGGCATGCTGATATCCAGGAGGATGAGGTCGGGAGCCTGGGCCGCGCACGCTTTCAGCGCCAGCGCGCCGGAGGGAACGGGGCGGACTTTGTAGCCGTGATGGCGGAGCATGTCGGCAAGGATCCGGAGATTCTCGGGAGTGTCGTCCACAATTAGAATATCATCGGATCCATTCATGGGATGTACTTAGTTATGGAGTGTAAGTGCGCGGGCGATCCGTTCGTACGCGAAAACGTTTGCTTCCTCGAGAAGCTGTTCTGCGGCGACCGGATCGGTTGCGGCGACATTGTCGCAAAGCTCGACGAGGCGGTCGAAGTCCGCTTCCTGGCAGGCTTTGAGAATGCCGGTGCGCAGCGGTTGTGAGATCCGGGAGAAATCGGCGGCAGCTCTCTTTGCGGGAGGCGGCTCTGGGGTGGGCGCGTCCTCGGCGTAGAGATACTTGAGATTCAGGCGTTTCCCCAGGATGGCGAGCAGCTCGTCCTGTTTGAACGGTTTGCGCATGAAATCGTCCACACCGGAGGCCAGCACGGAGGACTTGTCTTCTTCAAAGGCGGAGGCGGTCAAACCCAGGATGAAGGTGTTGCGCCCCTCCTTCGTTGCGATGATTCGCCGCGTCGCTTCATATCCGTCCATTACCGGCATACGCATATCCATGAGGATGGCGTGCGGCTTCCACTCTCCGAAGATGGTGAGCGCTTCGAGTCCGTCTGCAGCGGTGCGCGTTTCAAAGCCCATGGGCTCTAGGAAATCCGAGATGAGCTCGCGATTCAGCGGGTTGTCGTCGGTGATGAGGATCCGCACGGCCGGATGCCCGACTGCCAGCCGGAGCGCGTGCGGCGCATTTCTGTGGGGCGGCACGTCGCAGGCTTCGGCCGCGTTGGCACGTGCGGTGAATGTAAATGTAGACCCGCGGCCAGGCGTCGACGTTACCGAGATATCGCCGCCGAGGATGTGTGCATATTGGCGGCTGATCGCAAGGCCGAGGCCGGTTCCTCCTCCGAGCCGGCGCCCGGCAGAGCTCTGCACAAAAGGGCGAAAGAGCTCCTTCAATTCGCTTTCACCGATCCCGGGGCCGGTGTCACTTACTTTGAAACTTAGCATGTAAGCACCGTCGCGGAAGTCCTGTGCCTCTGCGGTGATCGTAATGCCTCCGGCCGCGGTGAATTTCACGGCATTCCCGATGATATTGATCAAGGCCTGGCGCAGCTTTCCCTCGTCGGAAAGAATGGCGCGGGGTAGATCCTCGGTGTGCGAGAGGTGGAATGTAAGGCCCTTTGTTGCCGCGCGGCCGCAGTAGATCCCGGCAAGATCGTCGAGCAATTCCCAAAGATCGAACGCCGATTCGTGTAGGGTGATCCGCCCCGCTTCGATCTTTGCCATTTCCAGGAGATCATTGAATAGTGCGAGCAGATGTTCGCCGGAGCGGTAGATGGGTTCAATGCGCGCGAGTTGTTCCTTTGGGCACCCCGGGTCGCGCTGCATGAGCTGCGAGTAGCCGAGAATCGCATTCAGGGGCGTGCGGATCTCGTGGCTCATATTGGCTAGGAACTCTGATTTCAGCCGGTTGGCCTGTTCGGCCGCTTTTGTGGCCTCCTCGAGTTCGCTGCGGGTTTCGACTATCTCTGTCACATCCTGCACCACGCCTCGCATTTCCGGGTGCGGCTGATCCGGATCTTTTGCCAGCACGCCCAGGCTGTGCAGCCACACGACGCGCCCGTCGACCGGGCGCTTGAAAGGGAAAGTCGCATCGTAGATCGGGATTTCACCCGCGCATGCGCGGCTTAAGCGGTCGAACATCGCCTGCGCCGTTCCGGCATCCACCGCAGCCATCGCATCGGTCCACAGCTTGAATGGATAGGCTTCCTGCAAAGGCTGTAGCAGCCCGAGGATATTGGAGGTCCGTTCGGAGGGGGAAAAGCTATTGGAGCCATCCAGCGGCACGCTCCAGTATCCCGCCTTGGTGAGCTCGAGCGCCTGGTCGGAGAGGGCAGCCGTGCGCGCGATTTCCTTTTCCGCGCGAACGCGTTCCGAGATATCGAGGACGAGGGAGAGATGATACAGCCGGCCTTGGTGGGGAACGAGGTGCGCCGCGACTTCGATGGGAAAAATCGATCCATCCTTGCGCTGCTGCCGCGCCCGGAAAACCAGGAAAGTGCCATTCTCCAGTGCTCTCAATCGCTCCCATCGCGCGGTCCAGTCGGTCCGCTGGAAATCGGGCCGCAGGTCGAAGAGGTGCATCGAGTACATCTCCTCCGCGCTGTAGCCCGCCATCGCCACCGCACGATCATTGACATAAATAATGATTCCGGAGTCATCGACGAGATAGATTGCGTTTGCCGATTTATCCAGCATGAGCCGGGAAAGCCCCAGTTGCTCATCCATTCGCCGCAGACTGGATTGCACGTCGGAGAGACTTTTCGTGCGGTCAGAGACGGTTCGCAGCAGCCCGAGCACACGCAGGACAAGGACAGCGACTGCGACTGCAAGCACACATGTCGTGACGACTAGAGCCATTTCGTGGTCGATCATCGCCATTTCTGGCCACAGCCCGTGCATCCCGGAGAAGATGGAGAGGGCGGGCATCATGGCACGGAAAGAATGTTAGTGAAACCGGGCGAGCCGCTTTTCTTGCACTGGACTCTGCGGCGACGCCGTGGCGGGAGGTTGCGAGCCGGTGGTCCCGCCCGAATCCTCCGCCAGGAGTTTGGAAAGCAGGGCGTAGTCAAACGCCGAGACGCGCTCGCGAATGGTTCGGGCGGCGGACGTGTGCCCGTTGGCATCGAGTCTGTCGCAGATCTCCATGAGACGATCGTAATCCGCCTTCTCGCAGGCACTCTGCAACTCCGCTTTGAGAGCCGCTGGAATGTGTGAAAAGTCCTCCGTAACATTCGTAGCCGGCGACTGCGCCGCCTCCTCATAAATATATCGCAGATTTAGACGATTCCCGAGGACGGTGAGCAGTTCGTCCTGATCGAATGGTTTGCGCATGAATTCATCCGCGCCTGCTGTGAGTGCCGCCGCTTTATCTTCTTCGAATACGGTGGCGGTGAGTGCGACGATACACACATTCCGACCTTCGGACATTGCTCTGATCCGGCGTGTCGCTTCGTAGCCATCCATGACTGGCATTCGGATATCCATGAAGATGGCCTGCGGCTTCCAATCTTGAAATATCCGCACCGCATCGGCGCCATTGCCGGCGCCGCGCGTCTCGAATCCCATAGGCCTCAGGATCGACTCCAGCAGCTCGCGGTTCATCGTCACGTCGTCCACCACGAGGATGCGGATGGGCGGCTGTCCTTCGGCCAGGCGAAGGATGCGCGGCGCTTCGCCGCGTCGCACGACGATGCTTTCCGGCGCAAGAGTCGCCGTGATCGTGAGCGTAAAGATTGCACCTGCGCCGGGCTCTGATCGTACGGTGATATCTCCGCCGAGCATCCGGGCATATCGCCGGCTGATCGCGAGTCCCAGCCCCGTGCCGCCAAATCGCATTCCGGCAGAGCTCTGGACAAAGGGCTGGAACAGATTGCGGATTTCTTCGTCTGTGAGGCCTGGTCCGCAATCGGCCACTGCAAAGCGCAGGAGCACCTGTCCTTCCTGCACTTTCTCGGCTTCGACTAATACCATCACGGCGCCCTGACTCGAAAATTTCACCGCGTTTCCGATGAGATTCAGCAGTGTCTGACGAAGCTTGCCTTCGTCGGAAATGATGTTGCGCGGGACGTCCGATGTGCGCTCGAGCGTGAGGGTGATGCCCTTTGCACGGGCGCGGGCGCCGTAGATCTCGATCAGCTCGTTGAGCAGCGCGCGAAGATTGAAGGCGGATTCATTGAACGTGAGTTTCCCGGCTTCGATCTTCGACATTTCGAGGATGTCGTTGATGAGCGCGAGCAGATGCTGGCCGGCGCTATTGATCGGATGCAGGCGTGCGAGCTGTTCCCTGGGAAGGGTGGGGTCGCGGCTCATGAGCTGCGCGTAGCCGAGAATGGCGTTCATCGGCGTACGGATCTCGTGGCTCATGTTGGCGAGAAATTCGGATTTGAACCGGCTTGCCTGTTCCGCAGCCTTGCGCGCCGCTTCCAGGTCGCGCTTTGCGGCTACGAGTTGACGCCGGTCTTCCATGAAATCCTCGACTGCCCGCGCCATGCTTGCGATTTCATCCTGCCCATGCACGGGAATGCCCGGCTTGCCGCGGGTGGTTTCCTTGCCTCTCAGCCAGGAGCTGACCACATCGATCCGGTGCAGGATGCGCCCCTGTACGAGATGCCGCACCAGCCAGTAGCCAGTCACGATGCTGGTGATGAGGAGCGCCGCGAGTCGCCACGCGCTCGCGCGGGAGGCCCGGATGTGAGCCGCCATCGAGGCATCGTAATCACGCTCAGCCGCTCCTGCGCACTCCTGGGCAAGCCGGGTCATTTCCGCGCCGAGATTCCACAGCTCGTCGGAGTACCGGCGCAGAGTTTCCTGGCGATTGAGCTGGCGAAGGCGAATGGCGCGCAGTTCTGCCTCGTCGCCCTTGGCCGGGACGGAAATCGCCTCCACCTCCTCCGGTGTCGATGCAATCGCGAGCCGCATCAAATCGGAAAGGTCCACAGGACCCTCTGCCGTCCCCTGGCGCTTTTTCATGGCTGCTGCCAAACCTTCGTGAATGGCCTTTTCGTCGCGAATGCCTTCCTGCCGGAGCTGGAGCATGACGTTCACGGCGGTGCTGTAGGCCTGACTGCGCTGCTCGAGGTCCACGAGTACGTCCGTGGATTGCTCCTGGATCAGTTGCGACTGGAGGCGATCGATCTCTGCAAGATCCCGCTCCAGCGATTCCGAACGCCGAGCGAGCGCCTGGGCATCGCTGGCGAGCAGCACATTTGCCGTGGCTGTCGACACCGATTCCGTGAGCGATGCAAACCGCGTGGTGGCCCGAAGCACCCTCATTTCACGGTCCGTAAGCTGGCGCAGCCGCACGTGAGCCTGATTCAAATCCCAAACGACAGCCACCACGAGCACCGCAACGAGCGCAAACAGCGCGCCCAGGACCAGCAGAAACTGGCGGCGCAATGATTTGGGCAGGACTGTCATGCGAGCATCTTTCAATAACGATCAGCGGCGCCAGATCTTACGGTAAGCCTCGCGATAGCCATTGTCCGGGTCGAATCGGCGTTGGGGGCCGCCATCGTACATGATGTTGTCGGTGGTGACGAGATGGACTGGCGTGACGTAACCGCTCAGCGGTACCCCGGAGAATACACGGTTCATTTCATCCAGGAGCTGCCAGCCCTGAAGATTGAGTGGTTCCGCAACGGTTCCCGTTTGAAACAGTCCTGCCTCGATGCGCATGTACGCCGAGACGCTGCCATCTCCCGCCGAGACACAATTGATCGACCCATCCGCACGCAGCCCCGCAACTGCAAAAACAGGCGTGGCGTGATCAAAGTACAGGTCGTTGATCGCCAGCGCGTGAGTCCAACGCGCCCCGTATTTGGCAAGTAGCTCCCGGGTGATTGGTGGCGTTGCGGTCGCCGCCTCATCGAGCGGCACATCGCATACTTGTAGGATCTCGCAGTTCGGTGTACCGGCCACGATCTCGCGAATCGTGTCCGATTTCGTCTTTGCGATGAGAAAGCGGGTATCCGTAAAAATCACGACGCCCGCCTTGCTCTCGCGAGAGGAAAGCGCGGCCAGGGCGGCGATGCGCGCGACCTTCCGTGGATCGGTCGTGACGTTCAGCAGGACGGGAGTGCCGGGCATCGGCCCCGGAGTTGAACCAATGTGCCAGCCGAGGATCGGGATCTTTTTTTCAGTAAAAGGCCGCAAGGTAGCTTCCGTTTCCAGCGCATTCGAAATCCCCGCAAGGATGACGCCGTCGGGGTGCAATGCGATGGCATCGGAGATTGCCTTTGGATAAGCCGCTTCGCCGCGGCCTTGCAAATCGACTATTCTGATTTTCCAGCCGAGTGCCTTTCCCGCTTCCCGAACGCCGATTGCCACTCCGAGGACGCCTCCATTCCTCAAGTCTCCCGAAAGAAATACGATGGTTTTGTTAGGAACAGCGTGCGGACCGCTCACCGGTCCATCCCAGGCCGTGACACGTGCTTCGGCCTTGGCGAGCTCCTGCTCTGGATCCGCAGGTGTTCCAGCAGCGACGGTAACGACCGCCGAAATGAAACCGACCAGAAGGATGGCGCGAACTGCACTGCATGGCAAGAGTCGCGTCCTGTTCTCGAACGTGAACGATCGCGTCATCGTTGTGGGGGGATTAGCCCCCACATCTTCGCCGTTTCGAGCCTTCCTAGCAATGACAGAAGACCCCGAGTACGGGGACGCCACCAGACCCGGCAACCAGACTTTCAGGCTTGGCAATCACCGACGGCAGTTATCAAACAGCTGCCGCCAGAATTGCCAATTCGGCCTTACATCAAGTGCTTGCGCAGCATTTCGATGCACTTCGGCACGGCGATGTCGGGATCTTCCTTTCCTTCCATCTCGAGCGATACGTAGCCGGTGTAGTTCACATCGGCGAGGATGCTGGCGATCCGGTCGTAATCGATATCGAGCGAATACCATTCACCGCCGCCGGGATATGCCTTTGCCTGGACGTAGACGGCCTTCGGCGCGATTTGCGCGAGCTGGTCGTAATCTGCAGTCGTGTACGGAGGCGTGAGGAAGTTGCCCGTGTCCATGAGGACACCGAGCCAGGGCGAGTTGACTTCATTGACGATCCTCAGCAGGCCTTTTGCGGTGCGCCCTAATCCCCAGTGATTTTCCAAGGCCAGAATGACGCCGCATTCCTCGGCCTTCCCCAGGCAAGCCTGGATGGCGTCAGTGACCCATTTGAATCCTTCTTCATCGGTATGGCCGGGCATCGGCGACTCTACGCCGTGTTGCGCCATGAGATCGTCGAAATCCCTGCTGGTGTTCCACTGGCCAGTGTTGATCCGCATTGCGGGAACGCCCATCAGCGAACAGATCTCGATGCACTTCTTGGTATGCTCGACGTTCTTCGCGACTTCTTCCGCGTTGGGATTGAGAAAACGCTGATGCGTGGAGAGGCAGACGAAGCCGACTCCGCTCAGGTAGGCGTGGCGCTTGAGTTTGCGCAGATAGGCCCGGTGCTCGGCTGTGAGCGGTTCCTTTTCGGGGAGATCCATCTGCCGGTGCAGGACGTCGATGCCATCCACACCAAGCGCCGCGGCTTTATCGATGACCGTCTCGATTGGCGTGCGCGGATCGCGGAAATGCCAATAGGAATAGGTGCAGAGTCCCAGTTTCACGCGCGGCTTTTTCCGAGCCGGCGCCGGTGTGGCGTCCTGAGCGAGCAGGGTTGCGGGAGTGGCAAAGGCGGCTGCGGCGGTGGCTGAGGTTCGGAGGAAATCTCTGCGATTCATATCAAATACTGGGGGAAGGATGGGCCCCGGGATTCGCGGTCCTGCGGTTTCGCTCAACGAAAACGGTCTGGGCGATCGCCCGCAATTCCGATTTGATGCTGGCCTGCCGGAATAGTGTCATAAGCGGAGCGGCCCAATCGAAATGCAGCATGGGCGCTTCGTTCAGCCCAGCAGATGGTCTATCCATTTCAGTCCGACGACGCTGGCCCACTGGATGTGCGAATGCCGCCGACAAGCGAACTCATCGGCGGCATGACTTTCGTGCATTGAATCCCGGCTGCTCAAGCAGCGGACTGCTATTTCCGGCGGCGGAAGCGCTGGATTCCGGTCAGCAGGCCGAGTCCGGCAATCACGCTTGCGGCTGTGTCCGGTTCCGGGACCGCGAGAAGCGCGATGCCGGAGCCTCCAGTGAAGGAATTGCTGGTGGCGGAATAGCTAACGGCATACTCGTTGCCCCCGCT
>OUNM010587979.1_pt1 | contig 14050 bp, 12 predicted proteins | sample 1769961 | NCBI WGS metagenome assembly OUNM01 (sample SAMEA3914820, study PRJEB12502) | metagenome | biome: forest; material: soil | place: USA | collected 2012-03-12 | depth 0.3 m | reverse complement strand
GACCACCACCTTCTATCTGCCGGTGCCGGCGATGCGCGACGGGATCGAGCGCGCCGCCGAAAAAGGCCAGGGCTCGTTCCTGTTCGTCACCGACCCCAAGGAGACCAACAACCTTCAGAAGATCGCGATCGAGAAGACCCGGCTGAAAATCCCGATCCTGTTCGGCTTTGACGTGATCCACGGGCTGACGACGATCTTCCCCGTGCCCATCGCTGGCGCGGCCTCCTGGGATCCGGCGATGGTGGAGGCCAACCAAGCCATCGCCGCGCGGGAAGCCAGAGCGGTCGGCGTCCACTGGACGTTTGCGCCCATGGTCGACATCGCGCGCGATCCGCGCTGGGGCCGCATGGTCGAAGGAGCGGGCGAAGATCCCTATCTTGGCGCGGCGATGGCCGCCGCCCAAGTGCGCGGCTTCCAGGGTCCCGCCCTGGGGACGCCGGATCACATCATCGCCGGTCCCAAGCATTTCGTCGGTTATGGCGCGGCCGAAGGCGGGCGCGACTACGACGAGGTAAACCTTTCCGACAACGAGCTTTGGAACGTCTACCTGCCCCCCTTCAAGGCGGCGGTGGATGCGGGGGCCGGCAATATCATGAGCGCCTATATGGGCGTCAACGGCGTCCCGGCCGCCGCCAACCCCTGGCTGCTGACCGACCTGCTGCGCGGCCAGTGGGGCTTCAAGGGCTGGGTGGTCAGCGACAACGAGGCGGTCAAGAACCTGAAGACCCACGGCCTGTCCAAGACCCAGGCGGAGTCCGGCGCCCTGGCCCTCGGCGCGGGGCTCGACATGGAAATGTCGACGCTTGGCGGAGCCTATGCGCGCCTGCCCCAAGCTCTGCAGAACGGGTCGATCACCGAGCGGCAATTGGATGACGCCGTGCGCCGGGTGCTGGAGGCCAAGATTCGCCTTGGCCTGTTCGAACATCCTTACGTCGATGAGACCCGTGCGGCCAAGGTCCTGCACGATCCTGAACACCTGAAGGCCGCGCGAATCGCCGCCGAGCGCTCGGCGGTGCTGCTGCGCAACGAGGCCAACCTGCTGCCTCTGGACCGCACGAAGCTGCGCTCGGTCGCGGTCATCGGGCCACTGGCCGACGCGGCCCAGGATACGCTGGGTCCGTGGGTGTTCGCGCAGAACGCCCCGCCCAGCCAGAGCATCCTGGCGGGCGTGCGCGAAAAGCTCGGCGATCGCGTCCGGCTGAGTTTCGCCCCGGGTGTGAAAATCCCGCCGCGCCTCTACCCCTCCCCGTTCGTCACCCTGACCGGCGAGGTCAAACGACCTGAACCCGTGGACGACACGCGCGGCATTCAGGAAGCCGTCGCCGCCGCCCAGGCCGCCGATGTCGCCATCCTGGTGCTGGGCGAGACGCAGGACATGATCGGCGAGAGCGCCTCGACCTCGTCGCTCGACCTGCCAGGCCGCCAGCAGGAGCTCCTCGACGCGGTCGTGGCCACCGGCAAGCCGGTCGTGGTGGTGCTGATGAACGGCCGCCCTCTCGATCTGAAGGACAGCAAGGCCGGCGCGATCCTGGACATCTGGTATCCGGGATCGGCGGGCGGAGCGGCGGCGGCCAACCTGCTGTTCGGCGACGCGGTTCCGGGCGGTAAGCTGCCCTTCACGTGGATTCGCAACGCTGGCCAGGCGCCGCTCTACTATGCGCGTCTGAACTCCCATGATCCTGACGGGGCCAACAAGCGTTACTGGAACGAGCCCAATACGCCGGCCTATCCGTTCGGTTACGGGCTGAGCTATTCCAGCTTCGCCTATTCCAACTTGGCGGTCGATCAAGAGAAGATCGCGCCAGGTCGGCGAGTGACCGTCTCAGTCGATCTCAAGAACACGGGGACCCGGACAGCCGACGAGGTCGCCCAACTCTATATTCGCCAACGCACCGGCACGGCCGCGCGCCCGGTCCGTGAGCTCAAGGGCTTCCAGCGCGTGACCCTCAAACCCGGCGAAACCCGCACCCTAAGGTTCGAACTGGGCGAGGCGGAACTGCGTTATTGGAACCCGCTCAAGAAAGACTGGATCGTGGACGAAAGCGATTTTCAGGTCGGCGTAGGCTCGGACTCCACCACCCCCCTGGGCGCCAGCTTCACGGTCACGCGCCGATGACCGATCGCGCCGTGCACGGCCGCCTCAAGGCCATGCGCTCGATCTGACCGACCCGCTCCGACGCCAAGGCTCCGCGGCGCCATGATCATAACCTCGGCCGGCGGGGGGCTGACCGCCGGTGAGATCAGCTTGGCCAAGGCTTGGTCGCGAAGGGTTGAGGCCAAGATCGGCTGCGGCGCGTGGCTCGACCGGCCGGCTGTGCTCCGTCGGCGGGATTTGAGCGCCGTAATCGGCGCGTCAGAATAGGTCAAGCAGCGGTCGCGGACCGGGTGTAGCCAATACCCGCCCCCTGGAGACGACCATGAGCGACATCAAGCCCCGCATTCCGCCGCTGCCGCGTCCCGAATGGACCGACGCCGCGCGCGAAGTCTTCGCCTTCTGGGGCGAGCCCAACGCCTGGGAGGAAGGCTCCAAGACCAATGTGATGAATGTCCTGGCCACCCATCCGGCGCTGGGCCTGGCCTACAGCGCCTGGAGCAAGCATCTTCTAATGTCCAACACGCTGTCCACGCGGTTCCTGGAGCTGCTGATCCTGCGCGTGTCCTGGCGTGTGAAGTCGGCCTACGAATGGCACAACCACGTCGGTTATGGCCTCAACGCCGGCTTGACCCTCGAAGAGATCGCCGCGATCCGCGACTTTCCGCAAGGCGGGGCCTGGAACGCGCAGGACGCCGTCGTGCTGCGCTCGGTCGACGAGTTGCTCGACAACGGCAACCTCAGCGACAAGACGTGGCAAACGCTCGGGCAATTCTTCACCGTCCACCAGAAGATGGATCTGGTGTTTTCGATCGGCCATTACGTGATGTCGAGTTGGGCCTTGGCCGCGATCGGCGTTCAGATCGAGCACGGCGCCGACCAGATCGGTTTCGACCTGAAGACCGCCTCGGGCAGGACGCCGGGCAAGACCTATAAACCCGGCGAGACCGAGAACTGGACAGAGACGCGCGGCTACTAGGCCCGCGCACGAACCCGGTATCGACGCGCGGTTGTGATGCGTAAGGGCTTAAGCACTTGATCCCTGGCCGCGATGGTTTGAACGCGTCAGGTTCGCGCCTTCAAGCGCCGTGGAACAGGCGATGGAGGGGAACCATGGATGTCCTGGAACGGTTGGCGGCGCGCGATGACCTTACGCAGCTGAAGGCGCGCTATTTTCGCGGCGTCGACGCCGGCGATGGCGATCTGGTGCGCTCGCTCCTGGCCGAGGATTGCATCCTGGACTATCGCGGCTGCTGCACCGACCCGGCGAGCGGCCGCGACTTCATCCCGGCCATGAACGTGGTGCTCAAAGGGCGCGCGTCCTGGAAGTCCGACGGCATGTCCCGCTTTGGCATCGTCAGCGTTCACCAGGGCCACAATTTCGAGCTGGAGTTCACCGGCGACACCACCGCTAAGGGCGTCTGGTCAATGACCGACCGGTTGTGGTTCCCGCCGGGCGGGGCCTTCTCGCTGATGGTGGGCTACGGTCACTATCTGGAAACCTACGAAAAGGTCGCCGGAACCTGGCTGTTGAAGACCACTCACATCACCCGCATCCGGGTCGAGGTCAGCTAAGGCCGCGAGCCGCGCGGCCCCGACCGGCGCGACCGGCGGCCATACATTTTGTCTATACCGCGCGCCCCGCGAACGGGGCCGGCCGGCGGCGTGATCCGATCGGTCCACTCCCCCTCAACAAAGGAGCCGAATGTCATGTCACTCAAGGGCAAGGTCGCGGTCGTCACCGGCGCGGGTTCGGGAATCGGCAGGGCGATCGCGGTTCGGCTGGCGCAGGACGAGGCCGCAATCGCGCTCTGGGATCTCAACGGTCACGGCGCGGCGCAGACCGCGACCATGATCCAGGCTGCTGGCGGCCAAGCCATGGCCTTGACCGTAGACGCCGCCGACGCGGGCGCGATCAAGCAAGCCAGCGACCGAACCCGCGCCGCGTTCGGCCCGATCACCATCTTGGTCAACAACGCCGGGATCACCGGGACCGCACCGTTTCTTGAGCTTGGCGAAGCGCTCTGGGACCGGATGATCACGGTCAACCTCAAGGGCCCCTATCTATGCACCCAGCAAGTCCTGCCCGACATGCTGGCGTCCGGCTGGGGCCGGATCATCAACATCACCTCCTCGTCGATGCAGACCGGCGCGCCCGGCATGGCCCACTACGTCGCCTCCAAGGGCGGACTAATGGGCATGACCAAGGCCCTGGCGATCGAACTGGCCGACAAGGGGGTGACCGCCAACATGGTCCCGCCGGGCTTTGTCGACACGCCGATGTTGCGCGCCTCGCCGGTCGACGTCGACGCCTATGCGGCGACCTTGCCGATGAAGCGGCCCGGCAAGCCTGAAGACGTGGCGGCGGCCTGCGCCTATCTGGCGTCTGAAGAGGCCGGCTACATCACCGGCCAGACCATCAGCGTCAACGGCGGCCGCTATATGGGCTCGGCTTGAGCCCTCTTGCCCGTCCAGCCTGATCGCTTGGCCCATCGCCCGCGCCGCGCCTGGGGTCTATCCTCGGACAAGGCCGAATCCGCGCGCGCGGTCGGCGATCGCCAAGGTCGAGCAGAGCCATGACCCAGCCTCCCACCGAAGAGGTCAGCGACGCGATGGCCTTCTACGCCACGCTGGGGCTCGACGTGAGCTATTTCGGGGCCCTGTGGCACACCTTCAATGTCGGCCACATCCTGGCCACGGACCTGGACCGGGTTTGCCGCCGGCACGCGCTGAGCGTGGCCGACTTCAACCTGCTGGGCGCGCTGCGTATCGAGCGCGCCCAGCCGCTGCGTCCGACCGATCTGGCCGCGACCCTGCAGGTTTCGCACGCGGCCCTGTCGACGCGGATCGCCCGGCTGGCGCAGGTCGGCCTGATCACCCGCTCGCCGGCGCTGAAAGATCGTCGCGCTTCGACCCTGGAGCTGACCCCGGTGGGCGCGCGCCTGGTCGACACCATCCACGCCGCGATCGAGACGGAGTCGCAATTCGTGCGTCAGTTCCATCGCTTGGCGCCGGAAGACCGCGCTCAACTGGCCCGGATCATGGGCCGGCTGCATACGAACCTGGATCGCGAGTTCCTGCGCTCGTTCCGCTAGAAGCGTCAGGCCTTACGCAACTGACCGTTCAGCTCCACCGCCGACCCGATTAGGGTCGCGGCCAACAAAGATCGCGGCCGGCGAGCCGCGGATGGAGGAACGACGGCATGAACGCCCCGATGCGCGCCCCAACACGGTTTCGAGCCGTGACGCCCGAAGAGATCGTCCACTATCGCCAGCATGGCTGGGTGAAGCTGGAAAGGTTCGTGCCGCTGGAGCAGGTCGACGCGCTGCGGGCGATGGCCAAGGGCCTGATGGGCGAGGACGGCGCGCGCAATCCCCCGCCCAAGGCCTTCTCCTACTTCAACCCCCTGACGATGCGGGGACTTGATGATCCGCTGCTGCGGCCGGTCATCGATCATGTCGGGCGCGGCGCGCGGGCGCTGATGGCCCGCCGCGTGCCGGTCGGCATCCGCTATTTCACCGACTATTTCGCCGTCAAGCTGCCGCAGGGCAGTCTCGCCGACCATGGAGGCGCCGGCAGCTCCGACTGGCACCAGGACTACGCCGCCTCGGCCTCGGACCGGTCGGGCGGCATGGTGTTCTGGATGGCCCTGACCGACATGCCCCCGCAGCTGGGCACCATGCGTTTCCTCAGCGGCTCGCACCGGTACGGGGTGATGGGCCACTACGCGACCTACGGAAAAGGCAATCTCCTGGACAGCTATCCCGAATTGTTGGACGACTGCTCCGACAGCGGCCAGCTCGCCTACGGAGCCGGCGACGTGACCGTGCACTCCAACATGTGCGTGCACGGCGCGGGCGCCAATCTGACCCAAGACCCGCGCTGGACCTATATCGTCATCGTCAACCCTGCCGACGCCTGCTGGACGGGCGGCCCAGCCGATGCGTTCGACACGACAGGCCTGACGCTCCACAGGGAAATGGACGACGGTCGCTTCCCGCTCATCGGCTGACAACCGGCGAAGACGCCCGCTGCGCCCGCCGGGGGAAGCCGAGAGCGCGGCGATCGCGGTCAGAATCGATCAAGCCCGGCGCGGGCCGGCGGCCTACACACCGAGCCGCCGCGCCGCAGCGCGCCGAGTTCAGAGAGATTGCGCATGACCCAGACACGGCGGCGGCTGCTGGCTCTCCTGGCGACGACGGCGATGGTCGCGGCCGGCCCGCCGGCCCTGGCGGCGCCGGCGCGGCGCAAGCCCAACTTCATCATCATCCTGTGCGACGACCTGGGCTATGGCGACATCGAGCCCACCGGCGGCAAGACGATCCCCACGCCCAACCTCAACCGCATGGCGCGGCAGGGCACGCTGCTGACCGACTACTATGCGCCGCAGAACCTGTGCACGCCCTCACGCGCGGGACTGCTGACCGGCCGCTATCCCATCCGTTCGGGCCTGGCCTGGGGCGTCATCCTGCAAGGCGACAAGCGGGTGCTGCCGACCAGCGAGGTCACCATCCCCCAGGCGCTCAAGCCGGCCGGCTACGTCTCGGGCCTGTTTGGCAAATGGCACCTGGGCCACAAGGGGCCCGACTGGCAGCCGACCCGGCATGGCTTCGACACCTTCTTCGGCATCCCCTACAGCCACGACATGATGCCGCTGACCCTGATCACCGACACCGGCCCCGACGTCGCCCCGACCTTCGCCGAGCCGGTGCTCAGCGAGCTGCAGCAGCAGTTCTACGACAAGGCCATCGATTTCATCGAGACGCACAAGGACCGGCCCTTCTTCGTGGAGCTGGCGCTTAGCGCCCCGCACATCGAGAACTATCCCAACGCCAAGTATCGCGACCCGAAGATGCAAAGCGCTTATGGCGAAGTCGTCGAGGAGATCGATCAGATCGTCGGGCGGCTGATGGCCAAGCTGCATGAGCTGGATCTGGAGCGCGACACCTTGGTGGTCTTCACCTCCGACAACGGCCCGTTCTTCGAGGGCTCCTCGGGGGTGCTGCGCGACCGCAAGGGCGGCGCCGGCTACGATGGCGGCTACCGCGTGCCTTGCATCGCCTGGCAACCGGGAACGGTGCCGGCCGGGCGACGCTGCGGCTCCATCGCCATGGGCATCGACTTCCTGCCCACCTTCTGCGCCATGGCCGGCCTTCCCGCCCCCGCCGGGGTCACGCTCGACGGCAAAGACATCACGGATGTGCTGATGCGCGGCGCGCCTTCGCCGCACGAGGCCCTGCTGCTCTTCGACGACGAGGAGGTCACGGCCGTGCGCACCCAGCGCTGGAAGTTCGTGGCCACGGCCAACTATCACGGCCATGTCCTGGCCACCGACCCCAAGTATCTTCAACTCTACGACGTGGCGGCCGATCCCAGCGAGAGCTACAGCGTCCACGAGCGCCACCCCGACGTGCTGGCCGACCTGCGCGGCAAGCTGGTCGAGGCGCGCGCGACCTTCGGTCCGTTGAAAAAGAGCAAGCCCGCCTTCGGCGGCGCTTCGGGCGGAATCGACCCGCCGCGTCAGGATTAAGGCGCGCCCGGCCCGGAGCGCGGGATTTCGGCGTCGGGATGCGCGGATCAATAATCCGTACTTGGAATATCAGCCCTGACTGGTCTTCATCAGGGCGGCGCGGGACGGCAGCAACTGGGCCATGAACGGCAGCAGGGCCGCGCCCACGGCCGGTCCGTCGGCCGAGGTGGCGGCCCGCTCCACCCGGGCCAGGGCCGGCACGTCGGCGACCGCGGCCAGGCGCGCATTGACCGCCGCGACCAGCCGGTCCAGCAGCGCCGTGGGCAGCCGTCCGCCCACATAGATGGCATCGGGATTGACCAGGCAGCTGATCGCCACGAACGGCTGGACGAGCAGCCTGGCCGATACGGCGATCCAGTCCTCGACCAGGGCCTGGCCCTCGACCGACAGGCCTTCCAACTGGTCGGGTCGGGTCACCGTGATCCCGCCGGTCTCCAGATCGGCGTACAACGCCGACAGCGACACGACCGCCTGCAGCGACCGGGCCTTGGTCTTGGGCGGGCTGACCGGCAGGAAGCCGATCTCGCCGCTGCGCCCCTGGGCGCCCCGGAAGTAGTCGCCCTCGATCACCAGCCCGCCGCCCAGGCCCCAGGAGACCAGCACGTAGAAGAAGCTGGGCTTGCGCAGGCCGTGGCCGAACTGCAGCTCGCCCAGGGCCGCGGCGGCCGCGTCGTTCTCCACGAAAACCGGCAGGGCCTGGGGCACGACGCCGGCCATCAGCTTGCCGATGTCGGCCGTGCTCCAGCCGTCATAGCCGGCCGGCCGATGCGGCAGTTCCACGCGTCCCAGGTCGTCGGGCAGCGCCACGCCGATCCCCGACAGGCGCGGCGGCGCGCCCTCCCAAGCCGCCAGCATCTTGCGGATTTGCGTTTTGCAGAACCTGGCCACGTCGGCGGGCAGCGGAAACTCGATCTCCTGGCAGGCCCGGGCCCGCACCATGCCCAGCAAGTCCAGCATCACCACCGTGATGTGGTCGCGGTCGATGTTGACGCCGATCGAGAGGCAGCCGTCCGGATTGATCGTCAGGTTCATAGCCGGCTGGCCGCGCGCCCCTTGGACCCGGCCGGCCTCCAGGATCAGGCCGTCGTCCAGCAGGCGTTTGGTGATGTTGGCCACCGCCGGCGGGGTTAGGCCGCTGATCTTGGCCAGCGTCACCCGGGTGACCAGGCCACCCACGCGGATGGCCTGCAGGATGACCCGCTGATTGTGGTCGCCGACCCGTTCTAGATTGGCGCCGGACAGACTGGCGCCGACGGCGCGCTTGCGGTTGGATCTACGGGAAACTTCCAAGGGGGGCATCCGGCGACCTTCAACACGACTGTCCAGCACTCTGGCGCGCGACGGTGATACCGTGGCCGCTCCCAGGATAATTTAGATTTCTTTCCTTATTCGGGAAGGGTGACCAGACGCTCGACCGCGCGCTGCGACGCGATCACCGCGCGGCCCCAAGCACCTTGCGGTCCTGCAGCCAGGCATAGAACTCGTCGATCCACAGCGCGCTGGCCTTGGAGCCCCGCAGGCCGAAACCGTGTCCGCCCTTGCCCAGGAGATGGGCTTCGATGGGGCGGCCCGCGTCGCGCCAGGACTGGACCAGCGCCATCGGCTTTCCCGTCGCGAACAGATTGTCGTCCAGCGCGATCGCGGCGAACAGCGGCGGCGCGTCGGCCGGCACCGACCTTGGGCCCATCGGACCATAGATCGAGGCGATGAAATCGGGCCGTCCAGTCTTGTCGGGCGCCAGGCCGACGCTGAGCGTCGTCATCGCGCCGGCGGAGAAGCCGACAAAGCCGACCTTGGCCGGATTCACGCCCCATTTGGCGGCGTTGGCGCGTACCAAGCGCACGGCGCTCTGCGCATCCTCCAGGGCCTCGGGCGTGGCTTCCAGCGGCTTGGACTCGTCGGGCGCGGCGCGCATGATCTGCGCCATTGAAGCATAGTAGCCATCCCGGTCGCGCGGCACGGGAACCGTGCGATATTGCAGGACAAAGGCGGCTATCCCGCGCGCGGCCAGCCATTGGGCGACGTCGAACCCTTCGCTGTCGATCGACAACATGCGGAAGGCCCCACCCGGCGCGACGATCACCGCCACGCCAGTGGCGGCCTTGGGATCGGGCAAGACCGGCGTCAGGGTCGGGGATACCACGTTGCGGACCGAGCGCCCCGCCCCGCCCCGCTCCTCCCATTGCTCGGGCGCGGTCCCGGCCGGCGCCGGCCGCAGGGCGATCGCCTCGGGCTGGGCGGGAACGGGAATGTCCCCGAAGCGGGAGGATGACGCCGGACGGGCCGAGACGGGCGGCGAGGCGTTCTGCGCGCCGACCGGCCCCGCCCCCAGCATCAGAACGGCGACGGCCAGGATCAGGTGACGGGAAGGTGGCGGCGTCAGGCGCAAAGGGGGTCTCCCAGGTTTCGCCGCGCATTCAGAAGCGGCCGTTCTTGCCATCGCCATTTAGCCAAGCAATGGTACGTTTTGGTACAGTTATTTGCGCGATGGCCACGGCTTGGTTATTGACTGGATGGTCGGTCTATAAGGGGGCTCGAGGATGGACGAGCGCACACTGCGGCGAATGCCTCCTGCGCTTCGACGCCAGCGCATCCTGGACCAAGCCATCAGCCTCATTGGCCAGACGGGATACCAGGGCTTCACGGTGCAGAGGCTCGCCCAGGCCTGCGGACTGACAAATGGCGGACTGCTGCACTACTTCGACTCCAAGGAACGGCTTTTTGTCGCCATCCTGCAGGAACGCGATCGGCGCGAGGCCGCGATCGTTCCGACGCGGCTGGAGCGGGCGGGCGCGTCGCCAAGGACCCGGGCCCTGCGAGCCTTTCACGCCATCGTCGCCCGGTCGGTCGCGGAGCCGGAGCTTCTTCGTCTGCTGGTCGTCCTGCAGGCTGAAGCCATGAACCGCGACCATCCCGCGTACGACTACTTTCAGCGACGCGAGGGCCTGGTGCTCGCCCAGTTCGTCGCCATCCTGACCGGCCAGACCCCCGACCCGCGCGGGATGGCGCGCGTGGTCCTGGGCCTGATCGCCGGGCTTGAACAGCTCTGGCTTCGCGCCGAGCAGGCCTTCGATCTCGTCGCGACCTGCGACGGCGCCCTCGCCAGTCTGCTGGACGGCGCCCAGACCGCAAGGCGTACGCAGGACGCGTTCGCCTTGCCCTGACCGCCTGGGCGATGACCGACGCAAAAAACGGATGGCGCACGGTCAAGGCCGGCGTCCGGTGCATAGGACGATGGGATCAAGCCCGTCGCGAATTAGGGATTGAACGCATGAAATGGCCGCGCCGCATCCTGCTGGAGCTCCTGGCGCTCCTGCTCGTCGCCGGTGTCCTGGGCTTCCTGGGTCCCTTCGGCACCTATCTGCAGGGGGACTTGGTCTCCAGGTCGATCAGTTGGGCGATGCTGCTCTTTGGCGCCTACACGACCGCCCGTCCGATGATGGAGGTGTGGCGCTGGGCCGCGCGCACCCTGCACCTGCCCCAGGCGCCGCTGGTCTTCTGGGGCATGATGCTGTTCAGCGTGCCCATCGCCTTTCTCTGGAAGGCTTCGGGCGCGCCGGAGGCCAATCTGATCGGCGGCTACGCGAGCATCTTCTCCTTCACCGTGCTGTGCTCCCTGCTGGTGATGGTGGTGGCCTGGTGGGCCGAGCGGACCGAGGCGAGCCTGATGCGCTACAGGGACAGCGACGACGCGCCCCCTATTCCCGTCCCCGTCCCCGCCAAAGCCGAGAACGCGCCGGCTGACGACCGGCCTGTCGGCGAGCGGGCTATTCTCGAGCCGTGGGCGCGGCCCGTGAGCGCCAAGCGGTCGCTCGTCGCCTTTCCTCGTCTGCGCGCGCGGCTCAGCTCCAGCTTCACGGGCGACATCCTGGCCCTGGAAAGCGAGGATCACTATGTGCGCGTCCATGGCCTGCGCGGCAGCGAGCTTTTGCTCATGCGCCTGCGCGACGCGATCGCCGAAATGGACGGCCTGCCCGGCGAACAGACGCACCGCAGTTGGTGGGTGGCGCGCGACGCGGTCGCCGGGGTCCATGCGCGGGGGCGGGCCTGCGAGATCAAGCTGACCAACGGCGAGCGCGCCTTGGTGGCGCGCGACTCGGTTGACCGCCTGACCCGGTCGCGCTTCCTGCCTTTTTAGAGGCGCGGGTCGGGCGCCGCCATTTCACGAACTGAGCGACAATTGGCGAAACGTCAATTGTCCAGAGAGCCGATTTTACTCAAGGATTTCAATGCGAAATTCCGCGTTACGCAATCGCTCTTGCTGGCCAACGGCCAAGCCTCACCCTTCAGCCTGACGGAACCCGGCGCCAAGCCGCGTCCGCGCTGTTGGGAGGTTGATTTGGCCAGGTTCTCGAAGACGACGCTCTTGGGCTGCGCTGGAGCGCTGGCGATGGCCGCGTCCTTGTCCGCCGGCGCCGGTCTGGCGGCCGATCCGGTTCCCGCCGCCGTCGGCGCGCGCGTCAACGGCTTTCGGGAACTGGGCGCGGCCTTCAAGACCGTCAATGACGAGCTGAAGTCCGGATCGCCGCAAGTGATGATGCTGCAGATCTCGGCCCGCCAGATCCGCGACGCCTCCCGGGCCCAGACCAACTGGTTCCCCGCCGACAGCGCCCCGCGCCCCGGGATCAAGACCAACGCCAAGCCCGAGATTTGGAGCCAGCCGGTCCAGTTCAAGAAGGCCCAGGACGATTTCGCCGTCCAGGCCAACGCCTTCTACGCCGTGGCGCAGAAGGGCGACGTGGCGGCCATGCGCGTGCAGGCCAAGGCGCTGGGAGGCGCTTGCGGCGCCTGCCATCGCAGCTTCCGCGTCGAACCCCACTGAGGCCCGCGTGTCCAGGCTTACGATCATCGCAGCAGGCGGACCGGGGCCGGCCCTGTGCCTGGCCGGCCTGATGCTGCTGGCGCAGCCCCTGCCGGCGCTGGCCGCCCCCGACGCTGGGGTCCAGGTCGCAGCGCCGGCCTATCCGCCGCAGGTCCGCGTGCGCAAGCGCAGCGAAGGCTTCTACTATGTCGATGCGGGCGGACTGACGCTCTATGCGCTCAACCAGCGGATCGCCTTCACGCGCTCGGGCGGGCGCGAGCCCTATTGCACGGGTCCGTGCGCCAAGCTCTGGACCGAGCTCCCCGCCCCGTCCGACGCCAAACCCGTCGGCGACTGGAGCGTGGTGACCGGCGCGGCGGGACCACAATGGGCCTATCGCAAGAACCCCGTCTTCACCTACGCGGCCGATCGCTCGCCCGGCCAGACCAAGGGCGACGGCTACGAGGACCTGTGGTCCCTGATCGCCTACGTTCCGCCGCCCCCGCCCCTGGTCGCGCCGCCCGGTGTCGCGCCGCTCTATGCGCACGGCCGCTATGTGCTGGCCGACAGCGAACGCCACGCCCTGTTCGTCGCCGAAGCCAAGCCGGCGTGCGCGCGGGGCTGTCAGGACTGGACGCCCTTGCTGGCCGGTCTGTCGGCGCGCGACCTGGGTGACTGGCGGGTCGATCGCAACGGACCTCGGGCGCGCTGGTCCTGGCGCGGAAAGCCCGTGTTCGTCAGCCCCAGCGACGAGTCCGCCGTCGTTCCGGACGGTGGACAGGCGCTCGTCCCGTGAACCGCGCAAACCCGCCAGAGCAGAACGACTTCACCTGGGACTCGACGCCGACATGAAACGCCTCTTCAACACCCTTCCTCCCCGCACCTGGCGCGTCGGCGCGTCGGCCGCGGCCGTGGCGACCGCGTGCGGCGCGGCCCTGGTCCTGGGCGCCTCGGCCTCGCCCCCGTCGCCCCCCAAGGGCGAGATCGGGTTCGTGCTGACGGCGTTCGCACCGGCCGTCTATCAGGGCAAGGACGATTGCCCCGAGGGTCTGGCCGGCACGGTCAAGGAGAACTACTTGGCCGCCCTGCCCGGCGCGGAGCGCGACCGGTTGCTGCTCAAGGCCAACGAGCCGGAGCTGACGCGCAAGTGGAAGGCCACCATCATCGGCCCCGACAACACCAACATGTGCTCCAATCCCGAACTGTTCGATCGTCCGATCCAGAAGACGATCCAGGGCAAGGTCGCGCCGGGCCTGGACCTCGACGCCGGCGGCGCCGACGCCTGTCCGCACGAGACCTTCACCAGCCCCGAGGGCCTGACCGGCGTCGACAACCAGGCCTATCGGGCCATGGGCTGCACGCGCAACTATCGCGGCGTCGACGGCACGGCGGGCGACGCGGTGCGTGGCTTCAACGCCCTGCTGGCCACCGGCGAACACAGCGTCATCCTGTTGCTGCGAGGCGTGGACAGCACGACCAACGACGACGATGTCGAGGTGATCCTCGGCTCGACCGACGACCGCCCCATCCTCGACAGCCAGCGTCATTTCATCACCGGCGCCAGCTTCACCTTCAGCGACCGCAACCCGGCCTGGCGCAACGTCCTGCACGGCAGGATCGTCAACGG
>OUNM010467821.1_pt1 | contig 14082 bp, 19 predicted proteins | sample 1769961 | NCBI WGS metagenome assembly OUNM01 (sample SAMEA3914820, study PRJEB12502) | metagenome | biome: forest; material: soil | place: USA | collected 2012-03-12 | depth 0.3 m | reverse complement strand
TTTGGTTTGGCGCAGCATGTCAGCAGCATTGAAGTTGCCCCGGTAAAACTCCAAACCGGCAACCCGCCTGGCCGAGCCTCCTGCGCCTCAAACATGTTCCTCGACGACGAGGCCAGCGCTAACCCAGCCAGACACCGGCGGCAAGCCTGTGCTGTTGCGCAGCAGGGCATTTTCCGCCCTCGCACACCTTACGCATTTCGCGACGCACGGAATAGCACCGAAGACCCCCTTTGTAGAACAATCCGTCGGTGATACAAGCGGGAATGAGTTGGCAATCCCGCAGCTTGGCAGGCTCCTCGTCTGAAATATCAGATCAGATGTTGAGTGGCTCAGCCACAAAAGGTGACATTGTGCCAACGTGCGCCAAGCCACCAAGTCTCAAAGGGATCCAATACCGAGGCGCTGCTGAGGCTGCCAATTCCGTGCCAAAGGCGACTTTTGCTTGGTGATCCACACCACTGAAACCCCAGTGGCCGTACGTCACCCGCGTGCTGTCCGCCTTTGTCGCATCGTATAACTCTCCCGCAAGCCCAAGACCCAACCGCCACTTTTCCCCTCCAACTTCCGGAACTTTCGGTGCATTGTCTCGACACCATCGACTCCCCGCGCTTTCAACACCGATTTTCATCAACGACGACTCCGAATTTCTTCACAGACACAAAATCGAGGTGCTGGGCGATCAAAAAAACACAACTCCACAATGGCGCCTCTGATTGAGCAGATGGCTGCGCTCGTGAAGCGCCAAGACCCGTGCGTACAGAGTGACATTCCATTTCCAACGCATACCGGCTAACAGTCTTTCACAGTTGCGGCGACGGCTACCTCGACAGCCACGGGCGTTGCCAGTACTATTCCTCATGGTACTGGTGGGGTCGCTGGGTCCTGGCCGGGCTGGCAGTTCTTTTCGTCCTCCTCGTCTTCGCCACGCTCTTGTATGTCTTTCCACCGTCCATCCCCTTATCACATCACAACCATCGCAGCGACGCATACTAACTCAGCCCTGAATAGCCGCAACTCTCGCCGCCGCAGAAGACAGGGCGCCCAACCGCTGTACGGAACGGGCTGGATGGCGCCCCCGCCGCCTCCGTACTACCCGCCCCCGCCGCAGTACTCCGCCCAGGACCAGGGCTACCCCCCGCCGCAGGGCGGCCACAAGTACGGCCAGAACGACGGATACTACAGCGGACAGCAGCAGCCGGGACCGTATGGCGGACCGCAAGACTCGGCAGCGTACGGTGCGAACCAGGAGGGCATCCAGCTCCAGCCGCCGCAGAACACCTACCATCGCGATTCCGACTACGCGCCTCCTCCGGGCCCTCCCCCGAATGCCGGCAAGTGATGGATGCCGGAATGAGACGCACAGGGCGTTGAAGGTGGGGGATACACTCGTTCTTTTAGATTGGAGGGAGGACAAATCGGAGGGCGGCGTTACGGAATGCATTGGTCTGCTTGGGAAGCCTAGTCTAATACGGCGTATGCTCGCGCGACACTATGACGGGTATGAGATACGGTTCTCTCGTTACATCTGTGCTGCACCTATTTTGCCTTGGTGGCTATCGGCTATCTACGTAGTTGTAGTGGTATTGATAAATACTCTTCTTGCTCATACACGATCGCGTGGCGGCCAAGGGGTCATTGGGCATGACGTCGTCCTGGTCTGAGGTCGAGCTGCATGTGCTTGCTGCTGAGTCGTGAACTCTCCACAGGTCCCTTATGTGCTTCTCCACAGTATGCATCTCTCGCGAGGCTAATGAGACGACAATCTGGGGCTCTGTGCTGGCAGATCATCAGGTCATTGTCGTTCCATGCCCTGGGGACAAAGGGACCGCTTCGAGGGCCGAGTAAACTGCAACTCAGATCGTGTCTCTTTGTCAAACCGGATCCAAAGAGGGCGCATCTAAAAAAGGGTTTGATGATAGAGCCCTAGCTCGAGATGCTCGAGGTTCGTTCCGAGACAGGGATGCTGAGTTGTTTCGTCCCCTGGTCTTAAGCCAATCAAGTTGAGTCGCAACGAGATGCTTGGACTTGTCTGTTCCTGCGTCGAACACAGTGGCTCAGGCAGCAAACATGGGAAGCTGGCACCTAGTCTTGTTTGATGAGGGCAGTCTTGCGGCTTGGGATCGGAGACTTTTTTCTGCAGCAGAGCCAGGGAATGTGTGAGAGAGGTTCTGGTTGACGGTCGGGCTCTTCTCTTTTTCATCTTGCACTTTTTCCTTCTTTGCAGCTTTCAAAGTGCTTGTTTTCCTTCTCCTAGTTCTCTCCGTCTCTCCAAGCATGTCTTTTCTTCTCCTTCTGCCTTTTTTCTTTTCCCCGAGCCGAGCAAGCGGAACGCTATCCGCAACGGGGCCGGCCATCCGAGAGTTTGCTGACGATCCCGATTTGGGGGTCACGGATGCATGCAGAAGGCAACCAGGGGTCTGGAGAAATTAACACCAGAGGCCTCGACCCCGCCTCGCTGCGTTCCAGCCAAGAAGAGCCCTGTCGCCATCTCCAACTTTTTGTCGTCTTCGGGTGCAGGGTCCTCGGCAGTGTCTTCCCACAGATTTCAGCCTCGATCAGCATCTGTGTCTCCCACAATGTTGGGTCTGTAGAGAGCGGCAAACCCGGATGGAGGTCAGCAAGTCATATACTATTAGAATGCTCAACTTGTCGATGCACCTTTATGAAATCCTTCAGCCTGATGTGCGCGTCCCGTGGTGAGGACGATTGGCTCCGGTTGCAGGGATCTGAGGCCCGCAGCGGACAGGACTGCGGTACCTTGCAGCAAAGTTGCAGGTCCGAAAATGAACGAGGGGGGGAATTCGGGGTCGGCCAATGCGCTGCAGCGCACGCGCGGCTGGCGACTGGCTCAGCCCATCCGCCGCCCACGGTTTTCTTTTCCACCCAGCAGGGCTGCCAGAGAGGCCAGGGCGAGAGAGGCGTTCTTTTCGGTCCTCCCTTTTTTTCTCCTGCGCCAGGGCTGACTGGACTGCTGACTTCCCAGTTTCACCTCTGTGAGACGGAACAGAACCACACTTCGCACTCCCTTCGTTTTTGTCGTCCATCCTGCGGCCGCCCTTCGTTTCTTCTCTTCGGCTTACTCGTACGAGTCCAACACTCTCTCTTCTAGTTCCTGTCGCTCCCTAGTACTGGCTAGTGCCAATTAGTAGCATCGTCATCGTCAATTCGACACCGTTATCATTCCCTCACGACTAGATCCTGACCTCTACCATTATTACGAGCGACAGCCCGGATCTGCGACTACCCCTGAGTTTGCCCACGGCTAGAAACGAAAAACCGGATTTCCGCGCACCGAACGGCACCGAGTTTCGAGACGATCACACACAAGCGACGACTCTCCCCGCGCAATGGAGTAGCGGCTCGCCGGATTACCAGTGCTTTGAACCGTCTATGCGCAGCTTGGACCGCGCTTGTTGAACACACACATATCCACGGTGGTGGTCCGTGGCTGGTTTTACGATCGCTTCTGAATTCGAAGGCGGCACATCCGAGGCGTGCAAGATGCCGGCAGTCGACGTCGCGATGCAGAGGAGTCTGCGGAGGGGGTTGGCGGACCTGTTCGTGGCCGCTCTACAGCCCGCACTGGGGCGGAGGGACGTCGTGGGCCAGGTCAATGATGTGAAGACGGCCTTCTCCAGTTGGGACAACTGCATGCAGGCCGCTTATTGCAAGTAGGTCTCTCGATCTCTTTCGTTGGTGACGCCCGTGGTGCTGACGCAAGATGTCCAGGTGGCCCGCCATTGCGCTCATAATTGTCGGTGGCTTGATCATCCTTTCTGTGGCCTGGTGCATCATTCGGTGCGCCTGCTGCGGGCTCTCCTGCTGCTGCTCTTGCTTCCAATGCCTCAAGTGCTGCGGCGACTGCTGCGGCTGCTGCGATCCGCCGAGAGGTAGCCGGAGGAAGTACCTCGACGAGCCTTACATCCCCCCGAACCATGGCTACAAGTCACAAGAACCGATGCACTCGGGTTATGCTGCCCCAACAGGACCGGGCCCGGCCCCGGCCAAGGCACCCGAGTTCGCTCAGTATGCCACGTTTGATGCGGGCGGCAAGAAGAACGAGGACTCCCTTCCTCAGATGCCGAGCTGGGAGAATGCCGAGCGGAAGAAGGTGCTTCTTGAGGAGGAGGAGGAAGCCGTTGAGATGAACGCACTGAAAAAGCCCGAGGCTGGTACACAGGCAGCCGGAGCCGCCGCGATTGGCGGAGCAGCTGGTGCGACATCTCCACATGGACCACGATCGCCCGTCGGCCGCGGCCCGTACGGCGCCCAGGGCGCCGGTGGCCCCGGATCCAATAACGGGTTCTTCGCCGCGAGCGCACTCGATAACGACCCGTACTCGCAGGGCGCGCCAGCATATAACCAGCCAGGCTCGGCCTACAACGACAAAGCGCAAGGCTACGGCATGGGCGGGGCGGCGATGGGCCCCGGGCGACGGTCGCCACACGCGTACAACAACGGCGGATACAACGACGGATACAACAAGGCGGGCTACGGGCAGGGCCGCGACCACGCCGATCCCGCGGGGCACGACGACATCTATGACCACTACGGCACCGACCAGCAACAACCATACGACAACTACGGCTCTCAAGCCAACCAAGGCTTCGACATGCCCCAGCACCCCACCTCTCACGAGATGGAGGCCCCTGTCTACCCTACCGGACGCCCGGCAAGCCCATACGGCGCCGACTCACGACGGTCCCCAGCCCCGCAAGGCCAATACGCAGGCTACGGCGCCGACTCCCGCCGTACCCCCGGTCCCCAAGGCCAGTATGGCGCCGACTCCCGCCGCATTCCCGGTCCCCAAGGCGACTATGGCGCCGACTCCCGCCGAACTCCCGGTCCGCAAGGCCAATATGGCGCCGACCCGCGCCGCTCCCCCAACCCGCAAAACCAATATGGCAGCGACCCCCGCCGCTCTCCGGCCCCACAAAACCAATACGGCAGCGACCCCCGCCGCTCACCAGCCCCACAACAAGGCCAGTACAGCGCCGGCTACTCCTCCAGCCCCCGCCAGTCGCCCGCGCCGCGCGGTGACGACTACGGCAACAGCAACAACGGCAGCAGCAACAACAACCGCGGCTACGGCCCGCCCCGCGCCGCGCCCCAGCGCCAGTACACGGGCAACAGCCCCAGCTCCAACGGCCCTGCGCCGCTGCGCAACGACGGCGGGTTCGACTTTACTTCGGGCTATAGCCGGCCGCCGACTGCGGGCAACGGTGCTGCGCCTGCTGCTGAGCTGGGTGGGGGTGGTGGGTATCCGGGGTATAAGCCGTACCAGCCTGGTGCGTAGGGTAAATGGGATTAATGACTAGTTGGTTTGGAGTTTTTGGCCTGTGTTTTGCTGTTTTTCTTGGAACATGTCACCTCCATATAGATGGTGTTACTCTGTTCATCTTTTCTTCATTTTTGCTCTTGTTTCTGATGACCTGGATCTTTTGGGATTGGGATGTGCAAGCTGGAAGAAGATTCGGGGTATCTCTGGGAGAATATGTGGCGCTTCTGAAGACGTGGCGATGTCTTTTTGTTTTTTTCAGCCTTTGGCCAGACTTGTCTTGGGTTGCGAGACGGAGGCTGTACTTGTCTTAGGTTGCCAGATGGAGGGTGTGGCGGTCATTTGCTCTCTTCTTTTCTTTTCTTGTGCTTGCTGCACTTTGGGCCGGCCGACCAGGCTGCGACTCGCGTTTTCGAGCTTCGTCCCCGGTGTTGGCTGGTTATAGCCCTCGCAGTAGATGAGTACAGCGAGATGGGGCCCGGTACCCGTCCTGTAACAATGAACCTGTTCACGAAGGGAGAGTGCGAGATACGAAGCTATCGATATGATTTCAGTGATGTTGGCGTGATGGTCTCTGCGTCAGCATTTCGCGTCAGTTCGCGCTGTGGCTTACTGGAGTTCAAGCTGAAACGCCGAGCTTCGACGGGGGGCCGTAAATGCTCAGCCTCGTCTCCTTCACTCACCTTGACAGCGAACACTTCAACACTCGGCTGTTCAACAGCGTCGTGCGTGTATGGATCATCAACTCGATCGCCAACAATGGCACAATCGATGTCGGCGTCCTTCCACGGTTTGAACCAAGGGATCCAGCTCGGGCACAGTCATGGGTCGATCAACGTAACCCAGCAGCTCCCTGGTAAGGTTGCCGCCGCCCCGTCCGAGCCGATGGGACCCCGCGCTAACGTTGAGCTCAGCGAGACCAGAAACACCGCCGGTCCCCTTCGCGGCCATCCCCTTCTCCCGCGATCCCGATTTCGTCAGCCGTGGAGACATTCTCAAGCAGATCGAGAAGCGCTGCTCTGAGCCCGCCGGTCGCGTGGCCCTCGTGGGGCTTGGTGGTGTGGGCAAGTCGCAAGTGGCCATCGAATTCGCCCACCAGCTTGCCGCGCGGCAGCCTGATGTGTGGGTGTTCTGGGTTCACGCGGGCACGCAAGCGCGCGTCGAGCAAGGCTTCAGGATGATCGCCGACGCCGCCAAGCTGCCTGGCCGGAACGAGCCGAAAGCAGATATCCCACAGCTTGTGTATAGCTGGCTTTCCAACGAACGGAACGGCAAATGGGTCTTGGTTCTTGACAGCGCCGACGACCGGGACGTATTCTACCACCCAGTCGGCGACGATAAGCCCGAGAGACAGCCATTCGCGAGTTACCTACCGCAGAGTCAGCACGGATCGATGCTCATCACGACACGCGACAGAGACCTCGCTTTTAGGCTGACCGGGCGCCACCAAAACATCATCGAGGTCGGACCGATGGCACAGGCGGATGCCCTTACGCTCCTGGAGAAGAAGTTGGGATCGCCCTCGGATATCGACGTCGCGGTCGCGACTGATCTTGTCCAGGCGTTGGACCTCGTTCCGCTGGCTATCGGCCAGGCTGCCGCCTATATACAGGCACGGGCGCCACGGAGCTCGCCCGAGAAGTACCTAGCCGAGTTTCGGGAGGGTGAGCATAAACGGAGCAAGCTTTTAGAACATGACGCCGGCGACTTGCGACGAGGCGGAGGGGCGTCCAACGCGATTCTTACGACACTGCAAATCTCCTTCGATCACATCCGAGCTCAACGGCCCTCCGCAGCGGACCTCCTGTCGCTCATGAGCTTTTTTGACCCGCAAGGTATCCCTGCGTGGGTCCTCAAACCTGGGACCGCCAAGGACGCAATGGGAGCAAAAGGTCCAGACATCAACGGCGGATTTGAAGACGATGTGGCGATGTTGAGGAACTACTGCCTCATCGTCGCAGCCGAGGCAAGCGATTCGTTTGAGATGCACAGTCTCGTGCAGCTGTCAACAAGACGGTGGTTGGAAGTGCTTGGGCGGCAGGAGACTTTCAAGCAGCAGTTCATCGAACGGATGGCAGCGTCATTCCCGGCGGGATTTTACCAGAACTACCACCAGAACTTGGCGACTTGTCGGAGTCTCTTCGCACACGTTCAAGTGGCTCTTGGCTACGGAACCAGTCTGGATACGCTCGCAAAAGGGGGGTCCTCTTGGAGTCTCCTTGCACGCGTGCAAGCGGCCTTTGGTTCCCGACCCCCCAGTCGGGATGCAATCGAAGCATGGGCGACACTTTTGCATAACGGCGGATCGTATGCGAGGTCGCAAGGGAGATTCGAGCTCGCGCAGCAGATGTCAGGCAAGGCGAGGGAGGTCCGCGAAAAGAGGCTAGGAAACAAGAATAGGGCGACTCTATCAAGTATGACACTGTTTGCTGGAGTCCTTTTGGACCGAGGCCAGTGGGAGGACGCACAAAAGCTATTCGTGCAAGCCATGGAAAGTTACAAGGCCAAGCTCGGGGCCGATCATCCTTCTACGCTGACGAGCATGGCCAACCTGTCGACGGCACTTGTGACCCAAGGCCTACAAGAGGAGGCCGAGAAGTTGGAGGTCCAGGTGATGGAGGCTCGGAAGAAGAAGCTCGGGGCGGATCACCTAGATACGCTAAAGAGCATGGGGAACCTAGCGTCGATACTAGGGGCCCAGGGCCGGCTGGAGGAGTCTGAGAAGCTATCCGAGCAAGTGACGGAGGCGTTCAGGACCAAGCTCGGGGCCGACCACCCATACACGCTTATCGTTACGAATAATCTGGCAGAAACATATAGGAGGCAAGGCCGGTGGGAGGAGGCCAAAAAGCTGACGGTAGAGGTCATGGAGATTCGGACGAAGAAACTCGGGGCTGACCATCCCGACACGCTCATGAGCATAAGCAACCTGGTGGCGATACGCAGGAACCAGGGCCAGTTAGAGAAGGCCGAGGAGCTAATCGTAAAGTTGATAGAGACTCGCAAGACTAAGCTCGGGGCCGACCACCCAATCACACTCTCAAGCATGGGCGACTTGGCAGCTATATACGGAGAGCAGGGCCGGTGGGAGGAGACGGTGAAGCTGCTTGAGCAGGTGATCGAGGCTTGGAAGACCAAGGTTGGAGCCGATCACCCAGACGCAGAATGGTTGAAGGCCGAACTCGTGAAGGCTCGGAAATGTCTGGACACAGATGCTTAGCATTAACGGTGGACGGCAACCGGGCTCGGCAGCGAGTTCTTTCGTCAAGACTGGGTCGGTCATTGGCTGTTACCCTCTGGAGGGTTTGGGGGGTGGTGTTTTCGTTTCTGTTCCTAGCACTGCGATGTCATTGGGATGGCGGCCTGCCTGGGCCGAGCCCGAGTGTACCGTGTGTCACATAACTGGGAGTATGTACTACGAAGCAGAGCTGGGCTGAAATGGGAGGCCAGATGGTTGGCTGTTTTTCGAAGCTCGGGACTTGTCCCACGGGATAGTCTTCATGGTTTGTGTAACTTGGTTGTCATGAGACTGTTGCCTTGCCGAAGTCCCGTTTTCACGGTGGACGAGAGCGGGAGATGGTGATTCCGGCCACCTCAGCTCGGCCGGGAGAGCTGCGAGTTTGGTGTATTTCCGAGGCTTCCATGCTGCCTTGGAGCCGTTGGTCGTCGTCCTTTTTCTATAATTAAATTCCCTGAACTGCCGTGAGACCAAAGATAATCGCTCGAGCCACACAGAACACGCATCGTCTTGCGCAGCCCGATCCTGCCTGGCGGGTCTGCGACACGTGTGTGTACCCACACAACAGTATCGGCAGCCGGGTCTTCAAGCAGGGAGGCAGGCCGGGAGCTCTGGTGGTGCTGTCGGCCTTCGGCAGCAAGCAGGAGCCCGGCCCAGTCGGCCTGTTTCAGCATTACAACTTGCAAGTCGCGGTGTGGCAATGCCAAGGGAGGCTCTCGGAGACGCGGTTGCGAAGTTGGAGGGCGGCTGTTTTTTTGTTTTATTTTAAGGGGCTTGTGTGGATCTTGATGGATCGGATCGGCATGAAGGGATTTGGGGCATCGATCCCTTTGGTGTTGGCTGGCAATCAGCCCACTCTCACTGCTGGCTCTGATGCGCTCCTGCGTCGACGGTGAGATGCTGTCGGTATAGAATCATATTCGCACAGGAGGGTGTGTGTATTCAGAAAAACGTTTCAAGAAGGACGGCGCTAAGTTGGCAGGTTGGCCAGCGGGTTCTGGTCTTCTGCACGTAAAGCGACCCCAACGTGGACGTGGCCGTGGCAGTGCTGGCGGAGGATGCGGATCGAGTGGTTGCGGGTGGGGAATCTTCGAAATCGGCTCAATCAGGGAGGCTTCGGGCTTGCAGCGCGGCGGGCTTGGGTTGGCTTGGGTTGGCTTGGTTGCTTGGACGTTGCAGACCTGCGAGGGCAGCCGCCGGGGAGGGAAAATGTCTCGCATTTGGATCTGGGCGTTGGGTGCACGTATGCACTGTGAAACCTTGTTAGATTAACGACCTAGACACACGGTGGTCTTTGTTGAAGATGAAGATGTTGAAGACAGCTCCAGTGTCGGTGCTGTACATAGCAGTGTCGCAGCAGCCGCACTGGGGGTTTGCTCCTAAATCCGGGGAAGAGCCCGACTAGATTTTGGTGGTGTCAGATCGCCAAGCTCTGCCAGAGCCTCTCTGTCGCCGCCGCGGGAGCGCAGGAGCCAAGTCGGGTGGGGCTCTCAGGTGGGGTCAACGTTTGACAGTTGCTTGCCTAAAACAGGCAAGACCCTGGCAGGCTCTCAGAGTTCAGTCGAAAATGACGTTGCCCAAGCCCTTTTTCCACAGCTCGGCCCATCCCATCTCCGTTCCCTTTCATTGAACTGCTCTGGCCAGTCACAGCCTCGGGCCTCGCACCATCGGCCTCCAGAAAAAGGGATCGGTGAGAAGGCTGAACACAAAGCTGCACGCGCTGCACTGCTGCACTGCTGCACTCGGCATGCACAAGCTCCGCCATGTGGGATGTGGGATGCGGGATGCGCTGCGAGCCATTGCGGTGGGCCTTTGCAGGCACTTGCGGGCATTGCGGCTGAGCCGAAGCTGCACGTCCAGCGCAGAGAAGCGGGAAAAGACGTGCTCGGTTGGCTCTCGTTGGGTTGGATTGGGCCAAGAAGCGGAAGCCGAAGAGCCAAGGAGGGGGGATCAGTCCAACTTTATTTTCTGGGCCGGTTGTTTTTTTGGGGATGCCATCCGTCCCTCCGCATCGCTTCGTCGTCGTCTGATTCTCGCCGTCCTGCTGTCTGCTGCTCGTGTGTGTGTATTCTGTATCCCTGATTTGCTGTTTAACGATACTATATCTATATCGTCTTGACTCCTCAGCGTCAAACTCACACCGCCGGTCTGCTTCGGGTAAGCCAACACAGTCTCGATATGCACGGAATCACTTACAGAAACCCGCCGACACAAACATCTCCGCCCTGCCGCTCCCAAAAGACGCAAGCGTTGCGCAACCCCTTCACCTCCCTCACCCCTCCCGCACCCCTCCTTCACCCCTCTCCCACCCCCTTGCCCAGCCTGTCCCTCCTACCTCCATCCTGGACGCTGTTGACGATCCACTATTGTGCTCAGCTGTTGGGCCCATCCCACTCCTTACAAAGCCCCCCCCTGCGCCTACTCCCTCGGTACTCCGAACGTCGATCGCCCAAGAAGCACCGAGCTATTCACCTACTGTGTAGCCGCGCGGTCTGATCTTGGACAGGCGGAGTCCGAGACATACGCTCACAACCACAAATAACCGTGCTGAGCGTGCCCATCGTCCAGTAAGTGTGAATGAATAGCCCACAAGGGCGGGCCCCTCGTTGCACCCCCCCCTTCCCGGACCGGCACCCCCATCATACCATCCCCGTCACTGCGAGCTCCGCTGCCAGAGGGAGCGAGGATCCGGTCTGCGCCACCGAGAAAGAGCAGGAAGAAGAGGGAGACGTGGGAAAGCAAAGCGGAGCAGGTCGGCTTGCAGACTCTTCAACCGCCCTCCCAAAAAGAAAAAAAAAGGACCACCCGACCGAGACTTGGAAGACGTCTCGGGAAGAGTGCCTGCGCGGGAACGAGGACAGCCTCACCACGACCAAGGCAGCGGAGAAGCAGGCCGACACGATGGGGGCAGCAAGGCAGAGGCCTCGCCTGGGGCTACTGACCTCGTTCTTCCCCAAGCTGACGTCCTTCACAGGCTCGCGCTCCTCGGCCGACATCCAACGCAAGGCCATCTCGAGCAGCTCGACCATGTCTTCTCTCCCATCGCCGACCAGCACGGTGCCGACCATGACCACGGCCACTGCTAGAACCAGTGAAGACTCCAAGTCGTCGTCCCGCTTCGAGTCCAGCACCGCGTCGACCGCCCTCTCGCCCATCGAGCAGGAGTCTCCCTATCTCGAGCACGAGTCGATCGAGCCCACAGGCCCAAAGAAGCTTCACAAGGCACCGACTGTGCCGTCCTCTCCGCCACCACCGCCGCCCACGGTGCTCACCAAGCTCGGCACACCCCCCCGCATACCCGCAGTGACCGCCACAGGCGCTACGCCTCCCCGAAGCGGGAGAAGAACAGACCAGAGGAGCCCTTCGCCCAGCCATCCGGCATCGAGAGCATTGCAGCATCCAAACCGACTGCAACCAAGACACTTGTCTCCAGCCCCGAGCCCCCGCGGCCGCAGCGCGTCGGCTCAACCCCCCACGATCCGTGGCGCCTCTAGCGACGGCTCGCGGGTCGTATCCGGCCCGATCCATGCCCGCTCACGATCCAAGAACGGCAGCGACGGCAGCCCACCCGCCACTCATGATAAGAGGAAGTCGAGAATGAGCTGGTTTCCCGGCGGCGGCAGCGGTGCCCGGTCCAGGGCCAACTCTGACGTGGCCGTGCCGAGGGGGCCGGGCGCCTGGGTCATGTCCCCTGAGGGCCAGATCGACTATAATACTGCGCCCCTGGTCAATGGCGAAAAGGTAAGTGCCTGGCTTGTTTTCGTTGCCGTTGTCCGGTTTCAGACACTGACTCTGTGCAGGTGCCCGAGTTGTGGAACGAGGCCGGCAATGTTTACGTCTATGTGCACCCGAAAGGAAGCGGCCGCGGGCCGTGTTTCAAAGTGGCCGACCACGTCTTCAGCCCGTCGTCCATCCTGGTCGAGCTCCTGGTATCCGAGATGATGACCATCACGTCTCACAGCGGCGGCTACCTCGAGGTGACACCCGCCGCCGGCCCCGTGAGCGAAGGCCACCTGTACCTCCCCCTCGGCAACACCGACCTCGACCGTCTCGTGGCAGCGCGCAACCTGTTTGCCTTGCTGAGCCACCAACCACTTGTGGGCACCGCCCAGAACCCGACCTACTTCGCTGCCATTCTCCAGATTGCCGGGCTGCTTCGGCGCTTCAACTTTTGCAGCTATGATGGCACCTCCTTTGGAGAGTCTGTCGATGTGGCATTCGACCATTTCCTGGACTACAGCGGCGTTGCCGATGTTCGCCGCAGCCGGGAGAAGACGCTGGAGGCGCTCATCCTGGCGGAGCAGATGAAGTCCTGGAACCTGTACAGCGAGGCATTCCCACATGCCGTGGGCAAGTACGAAGATCTTCTCGACCTGAAGTCGCCGCTCTACGAGAGGATCTCGGTCAGCACCCGCCAGCGCCTGGACCGCGCGCACTTGGACCTAGCCAACCGGCAGGCCAACGTCGACATCCGTCTCGAGGCCTTCGAGTTCCCGTCGCTGTTTTCCGGCACCGCCAGCTCGACCTCGGCCGACGAGTACAAGAACGTCAAGTTCAAGGAGTGGCGGAGCTCGTTCGGCAAGATGAGGAGCTTCGTCCTGGCCTACTACAAGGGCCTGTTCGGCAACTGGCCGCCCAAGGCGCGCAGCAAGAAGAACTACTTCTCCCAGAGCGGGCTCAACCGCCAGTGCTTGAAGATCCTCTACTCGGACTTTTGCGCCCTCTACGACCTGCTGGTGGACCGCGAGAACATCACGACCCGGGTTATTGACCAGGGGCATGACGACAATGACGGTGATTTCAAGGACGTGAACCCGACCGATGCCTCGATATCCGCGCTCCGCAAGGTCCTCGGCGAGTTCGACAAGTCCTCGCCGCCCGTCCTCCCTCCCATTCCCTTCGACGTCCCCAAGCTCCCGACGATAACCTCCGTCTACGAGCACTACAACGACCTGCCCGCCAAGAAGCAGGCCAAGTACAGCAAAGCCGTGCAACCCCACGAGCTCCAGCTCATCCTTCTCAAGTCGCGCAACATCGACACCGACGCCCTCCAGATCCCCTTCCTCCTCGCCTACAAAGACTATGAGCTCAAAGAAGCGCGGTCCACCAACCCGGCGGACCTCGCCGACCTGCGCATCGGCGCCTGGCTCTTCCTCTACGTCGTCATCCAGTCCCTGCCCATGCTGGTCGTCGACGCGCCGGGGCTCCGCTACACCGACGGCGTCGAGGACTTCCTCTGCATGGCGCCGCAGGGCAACCCGCCGTGGACCGACGACGCGGGCCTGACCCGCAAGATGTGGTACAAGACCAACTCGGACAACGTCGTCGAGCTGTCGGCCGACGTCGTCATGTACTCGGTCGAGGGCATCTACATGCGCTCGCACTGCTGGCTCGCCGCCAAGGACTGGGACACCAACCCCCACCCTACAACCACCAACCCTTCCACGGCCGCCCCCAACGACCCAGGCCAAATCTCCCCGCTCAACCCCCCCCGCCCAGTCTTTGCCTCCATGGACCCCTTCACCAACCCCGCAGCAGGGCACACCCACCCCGCCGGCACACCACC
>OUNM010603407.1_pt1 | contig 14098 bp, 10 predicted proteins | sample 1769961 | NCBI WGS metagenome assembly OUNM01 (sample SAMEA3914820, study PRJEB12502) | metagenome | biome: forest; material: soil | place: USA | collected 2012-03-12 | depth 0.3 m | reverse complement strand
TCGGTCGTCGTGTTCTGAAGCGTCCACTGCTCGACCGAACCAAGCTTCATCGTCACGTCGACGCGGTTGGGGTCGAACTTCATCCCGTTCAGCACGAAGCCCACTGCGCCCCCAGGTTCGGGCATGTCGGCGAACACGATCGTGCGCTTGCGGTCGACGTGCATCCGACGAAGGTCGACCGGCTTGCTCAGCACAGTGCTCGCCGGCAGCGGCTTGCTCGCCACCGGCTTGCCCGCAGAGCGCAGCGTCAGCAGCGATTCGTTCGGCGTCGGGCCGCCGTTGGACACCAGGGCGCCGCCCTGGAACTGCGAGAACGGGATCGCCTGCAGCGCGTACGAGCCAGGCTTGCCGCCGCGCACGAGCACCTCGCGGCGCGAGCCTGGCGCGATCTGCAGCGTGCTCACGTTGAGCGGATGCGCGAGCGTGTGACCGTCCTCGGCGAGCAGCTGAAAGCGTTGGCCGTGCGCCAGGCGCAGCACGACGAAGCGGTCGGAGTCGGCGTTAAAGATCCGCCAGCGCTGCAGTTCGCCGGGGCGGATCTTCGCCGTCGGGTCTTTGACGCCGTTGACGTACAGCTTCGTCTTCGGTTCGGTCGATTCTTCTACAGGCACAGTCTTGCCGTGCGCGATCTGCGTGGCCTCGATCACGATCCAGCGTTGGGGCACGTGGCGCAGCGACGGCAGCGTGTCGAGCCCGCCCTCCTGCACGATCGCGCCGGCCAGCCCAGCGAAGATCTGCGGCTCGACGAACATGTGCAGGTGCGGGTGGTACCAGTACGTGCCCGCCGGCTGGTCCTGCGGGATGTCGTATTCGTACTTGAACGCCTGACCTGGATTGATTTTCAAGTAGACGTTGTCGTGGTTGCCGACAGGCGAGACGTGGAAGCCGTGCGTGTGCAGGTTCGTCGGTTCTGTCATGTCGTTCTTGAAGTGGACCGTCATGTGATCGCCTGCGCAGATCACGAGCGTCGGCCCAGGGAAGCTGCCGTCGTAGTTGAGCGTCTGCACGAGCTTTCCGCCGATTCTCACCTTGCCGAGTGAGGCCGTCAGCGACACGTCGAGCTGCCCGCCCGAGCTGTAGCGCGTCGGCGGCTCAGGGAAGCCGTCGTGCAGGATCGGCGGCGCGTTCTTGTGGCAGTCCGACTTGCCCTTCGCACTCGCGTTCGCGCTTGCGTTCGCGTTCGCATTGGCGCCCGTGCGCGCCCCTGTCGCCAGCGCGCCGCTCGCCGCGAGCGATGCCAAAACGACAGCCGCCAACGCAAGCAGCATGCCACCAGCCTTGATGCGCCCCCGTCGCATGCGCGGCATCGTATGGATCGCTCCCGACGGCGCCGAGATTCAGCGACACTGTTTGCGTGAACGCAGACGCGCTTCAAGATCGTCCTGTCGAGCTGTTGCAGCGACTGCTGCGCTTCGACACGAGCAACCCGCCAGGCAACGAGCGCGAGTGCATCGACTGGATCAAGGGTCTGCTCGAAGGCCTCGGCTGCGAGGTGCGGATCGTCGCGCAGGAGCCTGAGCGGCCGAATTTGATCGCCCGCATCGCCGGGCGCGGCGACAGCCCGCCGCTGCTCTTGCAAGGCCACGTCGACGTCGTCGCTGCGCGCGGCGAGTGGCAGTACCCGCCGTTCGCAGGCGAGCTGGCGGATGGCTACGTGTGGGGGCGCGGCGCGCTCGACATGAAGGGCGGCGTGGCGATGCTGCTCGCAGCGTTCATGCGCGTGCTTGCGAGCGGAACACAACCGCCTGGCGATCTGATCCTCTGCTTGATGGCCGACGAGGAGGCAGGCAGCCCGCTCGGCGCTGAGTTCCTCGTGCGCGAGCACCCCGAGTTGTTCGACGGCGTGCGCTACTCGATCGGCGAGTTCGGCGGCTTCACGATGGATGTGGCAGGGCGACGCTTCTACCCGATCATGGTCGCTGAGAAGCAGGTCTGCTGGACGCGCGCGACGTTGCGCGGACCAGCTGGGCACGGCTCGATGCCCGTACGCGGCGGCGCGATGGGCGGCCTCGGCAAACTGCTGCACGCGCTCGACAGGCGCCGCCTGCCAGTGCACATCACGCCGGTCACGCGCTCGATGGTCAACGCAATTGCAGGTGAGTTGCCAGCGCCGCTTGCGCTGCCGCTGCGCGGACTGCTCGTGCCGACGCTCACAGACCGTCTGCTCGACACGCTCGGCGATCGTCTGCGCGTGTTCGACCCGCTGCTGCACAACACTGCGAGCGCGACGATCGTGCAGGGCGGCGAGAAGATCAACGTGATCCCTGACGAGATCTCGCTGCAGATCGACTGTCGCCTGCTGCCAGGCTTCACGCCTGAGCAGTGCTTCGCAGAGCTGCGCGCGCTCGCAGGCGTCGAGCTCGAGTTCGAGCTGATCGCCCACAACCCTGTGTCAGGCGAGCCAGACCTCGGCATGTTCTCCCTGCTCAGCGACGTCCTGCGCGAGCAAGACCCATCCGCAAAATCAGTTCCGCTGCTGCTCCCTGGCGTCACCGACGGGCGCTTCTTCTCCCAACTCGGCATCCAGACGTACGGCTTCCTGCCAATGCAGCTGCCGGCTGAGCTGCCGTTCATGCAGCTGATCCATGCCCCTGACGAGCGACTGCCTGCCGATGCCGTCGAGTTCGGCACGCGCGCGATCGAGCGCGTGTTGGAGCGGTTTTAGACAGAGATAGCTCCCGCGTCCGCTATCGCTCCCGCGTCCGCCGATGAGTCGGCGTGGTGCGGTGGAGCTGCGTTGTTTGTGATGAACCCGCTGCCTGCGACGTAGTTGGGGTAGTGGGCAAGCAAATCGATCAGCACGACGCCACAGAACTCGAACAGCTGTACCGCGACAGCGCCGGCGACGTGCACGGCTATGCGATCTCGTTGCTCGGCGATCGGGCTGGCGCAGAGGATGTGACAGCGCTCGCCTTCGAGCGGCTGTATCGCTCGCGTGCGCGCCTCGACCGCTCGCGCGGCACGCCGCGCGCGTTGCTGTTCACGATCGCGCGCAACGCTGCGCTCGATGAGCTTCGCCGCCGGCGTCGCCATCCGCACGGAGGCCTCGTCGAGGAGCAGCTCGTTGACGAGCCGTTGGCTGCAGAGGACATCGAGCACGCTGAGCGGCGCGCGACTGTGCATGCAGCGATGCTCGAGTTGCCGTTGCGCGAGCGCGAGCTGGTGCTGCTCAAGTTCCACGGCCAGCTCAGCAACGGCGAGCTTGCGCGCGTGCTCGGGCTGAGCGAGTCGAATGTCGGCACGCGCCTGCACCGCGCCCTGATGCAGCTGCGCGAGACCTGTGCCGAGCTCGGACGCAAGGAGGTCGCATGAGGATCGTCCCGTTCCCCCAGCCAGAAGGCTTGCCAGACCCGCAGACGCTCGCCGAGATCGAGGCTGCGCTGCACGACGATGCAGCCGGCCCAGGCGCAGAGAGCTGGCGCGCGCTGCGCGCTGACGTGCGCTCGCTCGCGCCGCCGATCTCAGCCGATTTCGAGCAGCGTCTGCGCGAGCGGATCGAGGCGCGCGAAACGCCGCCGCCGCGACGCTTGCCGCAGCTCGGCTTGCGCGCCGCACGCGCCCGGGCTCGTGCGTGGCTCGGCTCTGGCGTGCGTGCGCGTGCGCTGGCGCTCGGTGGAGTCTGTGCGCTGGCTGCGCTCGTCACGCTCGTCCTTGCCGCACCGTGGCGAGGTGCGGGGTCGGGCCTCTCGAGCGCATCCCTGGTCGAAATGAGCAGCCCGAAGCACCACAGCTACAAGGGGCGCTCGCAGAGCCTGACTGCGGCGGCTTCTACGGGAGGCTCCGCTGGAGCGTCCAGCCCTGCAAGTAGCCAAGGCATGGCTGCAAGCGCTACTGAATCACCTGCCGGGAGGGTCCAGCAGCGTGCTGCCACGCTGACGCTCGCCCCGAAGCCCGAATCCGTCCAGTCGGTCGCCGACGAAGTCGCGCAGCTCGCTGTCCACGACGGCGGCTTCGTCGAAAACTCGCAGGTGCATCGTCAGCGCGGCGCTGGTGGCAGCGCCGAACTGCGCCTGAGCCTGCCGAGCGCACGCTTGTCAGCGGCGCTTGCTGCGCTCGCGCGGCTCGCGCCGACGCGCGCTGAGAGCCAATCGCTGCAGGACATCACCGATGAATACGACGTCGCTCGCAGCAAGCTCGCAGACGCTGTAGCCGAGCGTCAGGCGCTGTTGCGAGCGCTCGCGCGAGCGAGCACGCAGAGCGAGATCGAAAGCCTGCACGCGCGTATCGCACTCGCCGCTTCGGCCGTGACGCGCGCCCGCAATGCTTTCCAAGCCGCCTCGCAGCGGGGGAGCAGCTCCACCGTCGAAGTCACCGTGCTCGGTGACGCCCATGCTGCCGACGCTGCTCGCTCGACGCTGAGCCAGGGACTGCACGACGCGCTCGATGTGCTGAAGGTCGCGCTCGATGTGCTGCTCGTCGCGCTCGCTGTGCTCGTGCCGCTCGCCATCGTCGCGCTGCTGATCGCCATCGGCGTACGAGCCTCGCGTCGGTATCTGCGGGAGCGGACTCTCTCCTAGCTCGCCCGCTCCTGACCAATCGTTCACGCCGAGCGCCCGCCGCTGCGAGATCGGCGCGACTGGTGTGCGCACGATCACAGACGCACGCCGTCGAGCAGGAGGATCATCCGATCAAAATAAAAACTGGCCGTGCAGCCAGTATGCTCTGCGAGCATTCCGAATTGGCGAACTGGAGGTCTCATGGCAACCGTCGGGCGCGACATCGAGAGCTTGGAACTGACCCAACGCGAGCTGTGGCTGGACGGTCCGCCGCAGGAGGCCTTCAAGGAGATGCGGGGCCAGTGTCCGATCCACTGGACTGACAGCTTCGAAGAACTGCCCGACGAAGCCGGCTTCTGGTCGGTCACGACGGCTGATGACGTGCACACGGTCAGCCGTGACTGGGAGACCTACTCCTCCGAACTCGGCGGGGTCGTCGTCGCTGCAGCGGGTTTCCCGATCGAGCTCGCGCGCGCGATGTTCATCGGCATGGACCCGCCCAAGCACGACCGGCTGAAGGCGCTGTTCCAGCGCGGCTTCACGCCCAAGCGGATTGCCGATCACGAGGACGCGATCCGCGCAATCACCGTGAAGGTGCTCGACGGCCTGCAAGGGCGTGAGACATGCGACCTCGTCGCCGACGTCGCCCAGCCCGTCGTCTCGCGCGTGATCGGCAGCTTCATGGGGATCTCTCCTGAGGAAGACCTGATCTGGGCGCGGCTGATGAACTCGACGCTCGGCGCCGGTGACCCCGACCTCAACCCAGATGGCTTCGATGGCGCCGTCAACAAGGACATCCCTGAGATCTTCGAGCTCTGCCGCAAGCTGATCGCCGAGCGCCAAGAGCACCCGACAGACGATTTGACCTCCGTGCTGGTGCATGCAGAGGTCGATGGACAGAAGCTCGAGGAACACGAGATCGTGATGGGCTTCTTCCTGTTGATGGCCGCAGGCAACGACAGCACGAAGGCGACTTACTGCAGCGGCATGCGCGCGCTGATCGAAGACCCCGAGCAGAAGCAGCTGCTGCTCGACGACCCCTCGCTCGTGCCGCAGGCCGTCGAGGAGTCACTGCGGATGTTTCCCGCCTTCGCCCACTTCCGTCGCACTGCCACCCGCGACACCGAGCTGCACGGGCAGCAGATCAAGGCCGGCGACAAGGTCGTCATGTGGTACGCCTCCTCCAACCGCGACGAGACGCGCTTTCAGGATCCCGATCGCTTCGAGTTGCGACGCACTGAAGAGCACCAAGCCTTCGGTGCCGGTGGGCGGCACTTCTGCCTCGGCACCGCGCTCGCACGCCTCGAGCTGAAGATCCTGATCGAGGAGACGCTCGAGCGCTACCCCAACATCGAGCTCGCTGAGCCCCCAAAGCACGTCGAATCGCTGTTCCTCAACCAGCTGAAGACGCTGCCTGTTCGACTGGCCTGAGATGCTCGTCGGCTCCCGGTTGGGAGGAGTGGCGGTGCTTGCTCTTTGAGCACCGGTAGCAGACGTATGTACGTTTGGCGCGTTTGCGCCCGAGGCGTATATACCGCTGCTATCGGCTCACAAAAAAAGCAGGATGCATCTATCCGTGCCCGAGCACCGGGTGCGGCGCGTAAGGCTCCTCGAGCCGCGCGATCTCCTCATCTGGGAGCGTCAGCTGCTCGGCGGCGAGCGCGTCTTCGAGGTGACCGAGCTTGGTCGCGCCGACGATCGGTGCCGTCACGCCTGGCTTGTGCAGCAGCCAGGCGAGTGCGATCTGCGCCGCCGGCACGCCGCGCTCGGCCGCTAGCTCGCCGACGCGCTCGACGACGTCGAAGTCGGTCGGCTGGCTGTACAGGTAGTCGGTGAACGGGTCTGAGTCCGAGCGCGTCGTGTTGCGCGTACCCTCGCGCGTGCGGTTGCCTGCGAGCACGCCGCGCGCCAGTGGGCTCCACGGGATCACGCCGAGACCTTGGTCGAGGCACAGCGGGATCATCTCGCGCTCCTCCTCGCGGTAGATCAGGTTGTAGTGCGGCTGCATCGAGACGAACTTCGTCCAGCCGTTTCGCTCTGCCGTGTACTGCGCCTTGGCGAGCTGCCACGCGAACATGCTGCTCGCGCCGATGTAGCGCGCCTTGCCGGCGCTGACGATCTCGTGCAGCGCCTCCATCGTCTCCTCGATCGGCGTGCGCGGGTCCCAGCGGTGGATCTGGTAGAGGTCGACGTAGTCCATGTCGAGGCGCTGCAGCGATGCGTCGATCGCCGAGAGGATGTGCTTGCGCGAGAGCCCGCCGCCGTTCTCGCCAGGCGTCATCGGCATGAACACCTTCGTCGCGACGACGAGCTCGTCGCGCGTCAAGAGCTTCGAGAGGATCCGTCCAGTGGCAACCTCGCTCGCACCGGCCGAGTAGGTGTCGGCCGTGTCAAAGAACGTCACGCCTCCGTCGACTGCGGCGCGAACGATCGGCTCGGCTGCAGCCTCATCGAGCGCCCATGCACGGTCTGAGTCGTTGCCGTAGCTCATCATGCCCAGGCAGATGCGCGAGACGCGCAGGCCGCTGCTGCCGAGGTTCACGTAATCCATCGAATGCCTCCTCCTCGTGTGCGCATGGTCTGGTCACGGTAGCCGCATCAAACAGGCGCACCGGCGCGTCGAGGTCTGTTTACTGCTTCTCTCGATGAGATCGCGACGATCGATGGCGTTGGCATCGCTGTGTGCAGCGCCGCTGTGCATGGCGCTGATGCTCACGCTTGCTGTGAGTGTGGCGTTGGCAGCGAAGCCTGCAGCGAAGCCGAGGACTGCGCCGAAGCCCAAACAGCCGCCGACGGTGACCGTCAGCGTCGATCGCACGCACCTCGGCCCGGCTGTGCCGCCAGACTTCCTCGGGCTCTCCTTCGAGATGTCGAGCTTGCCGCAGATGGCGCGCTACGCAGACCGTGGCGATCTGGTCACGTTGCTGCGCTCGCTCGGCCCCGGCGTGCTGCGCTTCGGTGGCGTCTCTGCTGACACCCGCATCGCGTGGACCGACAATCGCACTGCACGGCCGCCCTGGGCTTCAGGTGTCGTCGACGTCGAAGACTTCCGCCAGCTCGCCAAGCTTGCCGCTGCGAGCGGCTGGCGTGTCGTGTTCACGCTTGGGCTCGTGCATTTCGAACCGCAGGCAGCAGCGCGTGAGGCGGCGGCCGTCAAGGCTGCACTTGGCCCGTGGCTCGAGGCCTTCGAGCTGGGCAACGAGCCCAATGCTTACGCGCTCCACAGCATGCGTGCAGAACCATGGGGCTTTCCCCAGTACAGCGAACAGGTCTCCGAATATCGCGCATCGATCGAAGCTGCTGCGCCTGGAGTCCCGCTGTGGGGCCCAGACGTGTCCGGCTCGAGCGCGTTTGAAACTTGGGGGCCTGGCGAGGTCGTCGACCAGCATCCTGCGGTGCTCACCGGGCATCACTATCCGCTCGGCTGCGAACAGAAGCCGGCACCGTCGATCACGCGACTGCTCAGTCAGCCGATTCGCGCGCGCGAGATCGCCTCTGTCCGTCGCTATGTCTCGCTGTCGCAGTCCGGCGGGCTGCCGTTCCGGCTCGACGAGACGAACTCCGTGTCCTGTGGTGGCACTGCTGGGATCAGCGACACGCTCGCATCGGCCTTGTGGGCTGCAGGCTTTCTGCCGCAGGTGATGAGTCTCGGTGCAGCTGGGGTGAACTTGCACGGCAACGTCAGTCGCTGCAGTGGCTACTCGCCGATCTGCGCTCCAGGTCCCGAGGAGCTTGCAACTGGCGAACTCGTCGCCCAGCCCATTTGGTACGCGCTGCTGATGATGAAGGGGCTCGTTGGCGATCGCTCGGCTGCGACGAGCGTCGTGCGAAGGCCGAAGTCCGTCAACGTTCAAGTCACGTCGCTGCTCGCAGCCGACGGACGACTCGACTTCGTCGTCGCTGACGACGAACCGCTCGGCAAGCCGAGCGCAGTCGTTCAGCTCCACGTAGGAGCCAGCTATGTCGGCGCCACTACGCTCGCGCTCGACGGAGGCTCGCTCGCCGCGCTCGATGGAACCGAGCTCGGCGGCGCCGAAGTAGCGCCTGACGGCTCCTGGCAAGCCGTCCAGCAAGGGCGAGTCCACGCGCGCGGCGGCGTGCTTTCAGTCACAGTGCCCGCCGCAAGCGCCGTGCTCGTGAGCGCCTCGCCTACTGTCGCCGGCTGATGTGAGTGCCGCACTCAGACTGCATGTGCGCGCTGCGTCTCGCTGCTACCACCTGCTGCTCGCCGAGGCCAAAGCTGTGTAGCTCGGCTTGTGGGCCGTGCCAGCCGAGTTGACGATGCCGTAGTCGTCGTTCGATCCGTAGTCGGCGTAGTTGAAGTACACAACAGCGCGCACGTAGCCGAGGCTGTTCGTCCAGCTGAAGAAGCTCGTGATGTTCGCCGACTGCTGGTCTTGCGTCCACTGCAGCGAGTCGCCCGTCGGTTCGAGCCCTGTGCCTGTCGGCCAACCGACCTCCGTGACGTACACCGGCTGTTTCGTGTCTGCATACGCTTCCGTGACGCGCGCCCTGTTGCCTTCAGCCGAGCTGGAGCCGTGCCCGCCGTAGGGGTGAACCGTCCAGCCGAGCCCCAATTTGAGCAACTGCGGATCGGCTTTCACCAGCGCGCGGCCGTAGTTGTCGCCTTCGTAGCCACCGTCGTACGAGACGAGCAGCGTCGGTGGGTGGGGGAGGGTCGAGACAGCGTTGTGAACCGTTTCCACCAAGCTTGCGTACGCTGCGCGGTTCGTCGAGTCCGACCAGAAGTATGGGTTGCCTGGCTCGTTGAGGATCTCTGCCGTCGTTGCGCCGAGGTCTTCCTTGCCCGCCCAGAACGTGCCGCCCTGCCCGTAGCGTTCGAACCACGTGCGCACTTTGTTCGCGAACGCAGCTTGGTTGATGCCACCGATCGAGCTGCCTTCGCTGAAGACTGGGAGCAGGTGAACGCCGTACTTGCTCAGCAACTTCACCTGTGAGTCAGAGTTGTAGTTGCTGTAGTTCGAGCGCAGGTATTTCGCTGCGCCTGAGAAGTCCTTCACGGCCGATTCCCAGTCCCAGCCGCCGGCGTCGAGCGCGACCATCATCTTGCTCGAAGACGATTCTTCGTGTGGCGCTTCTTTCGCAGGAGGTTCTTCCTTCGGCGCTTCGGATTTCGGTGCTTCTTCCTTCGGCGCTTCCGTTTTCGGTGCTTCTTCCTGCGGGCTTTCCCCACGCGGTGCTTCTGGCTTTGGCAGTTCTACTTTGGGCACTTCCACTTTCGGCAGTTCCACCTTTGGCAGTTCGACACCTGAGCCACGGGCATTTGGTGATTTCGTCTTCGCCTGTTCGACCGCAGGGCTGGTCTGCTTGCGTCCAGCCCACTTCCCGATCGACGTCCCTGACCTCATCGCCTGCACATCCACGACTGGGCTCGTCGCCGGCGGCGTGTAGCGCTTCTTCGACGACGAGATCGTCAGGTATTTCGCTCCGTGCCCAGCCATGTCTGACATCAACGCAACGCGAATCTGGTTTGCGCCGGCCGGCACCGATGTCAGCTCGATCGAGATGCGATCGGAAGACAGGCGGTCAGTGACCGAAGCCGAAGCCCTCGTGGCGCGGGGGTTGCGCCGGTTGGAGCTGTGAGCGCTCGCAGACGCTGCAGCGCCCAGACACAAAACGAAGGCGAGGAGCAGAAGCTGAAGGATTCGACCCGACGCGCGGGAGGCGTAATCTGACACGGCGATCTCCTTAGGGAGCTGGGCGATCTCCCTCGGGAGACCCCTGGCTTTGCGACCCCGCCTCGCGGCAGGTGTGCCTTTATCTGGAGCGCGCGCTTACGCTTGCCCCCCCGTTTGTTCGAGTCTTGACGACCGTAACAAGGGCTGCACGCTGTTCAAACCCACTTTGGACGAAGGGTCGAGTGAATGACCTCGATCGACGCTCAGGGCTGAGCAGGCTTGATCAGGGGCGAGTCGGCTTTGCGGCAGTCAGCCGACGCATTCGATGGCTGCTGGGCGCATTGAATGCATGGGACAAGCCCTGCTGAGCGAGTCCTGGCGAGGCTTATTCGCTGCGCACGGCGTTGGCCAGCGCGCCGAGCCCGTCAACTTCCACTTCGACTGTGTCGCCGTCATGCAGGAAGCGACCCTTCGACGCGCCGACGCCGGCTGGCGTGCCGGTGGCAATGATGTCGCCTGGCAGCAGCGTGATCGTGCGCGACAGCCATGCCACGAGCTCTGCTGGCCCGAAGATCAGGTTTGCTGTCGTCCCCTCCTGCACGAGCTCGCCGTCGATCCGCGTGCGCAGTCCCAGCGCTCCGAGCTCGCCGATCTCGTCGAGCGTCACGAGCGCCGGTCCGCATGGGGCGAACGTGTCGATCGCCTTGCCGCTCGTCCACAGCGGGTTCTGGAACTGCAGGTCGCGCGCAGTGACGTCGTTGAAGGGCATTGCTCCAGCGACGTAGGAGAGCGCGTCCTGCTCGCTGACGTTCCTTGCTGTGCGCCCAACCACGAGCGCCAGCTCTGCCTCATAGTCGACATACTCAGCGTGCGCTGCGGGCAGCGCGATCTCTCCTCCGCTGCCGATCAGTGAGTTGGCGAACTTGGCAAACCACATCGGCGCAGCTGGGATCTCCTGCCCTGACTCTTCAGCGTGGTCGCGGTAGTTGAGGCCGATGCAGATGATCTTCTGCGGGTCTGGGACTGGGGCGAGCAACGCGGCTTCGTCCAGGGGAATGCGCTGATCGACGTCGCTTGCAGCCGCACGCTCGCCGAGCTCGCGCAGGCCGTTTTCATCGAGCGCTTCGAGCAGGCCACGTACGCTCCTTGCCGGCACGTCCAACGTGGCCACTGGCACGAGCTGCTGATCGATCTGGATTGCTGCCGCCGGACCGTCGGCGTCTTGGAAGCTCGCCAGGCGCATCGTGCGTGCGCTACTGCTCGACGTGGTAGCGAGACGCTACGCCCAGGCGCATCGCCAGGCGCCAGCCGAGCTTGGTCGTCCGCAGCGAGATCGGGGCGTTGAGGTACAGGCGCGCCCCAGCCTTGTACGCGAGTCGCATGTTCCAGCTTCGCTTGAAAGACAGCATCGTCCCCGACGCCCAGCGGATCTGCCGAGGGGGTAGAGGTGAGCCGGCGTGGACGATCGCCCACCACGTCTGCCCAGGATGGAACCAGCGGATTGGCGCTCCGTCCAAACCGGCCTCCGTGATCCAACGCTTGACCGTTGCGCGGCGAAAATGGGTCGATCCAGGGTCTTTCCAGCCCTCCTCAGACGTGTCTGGGGAGCCGTGGAAGAACGTCACCGCAGCGATGCCTGATGGCGCGAGCGATCTCTTCACCGAAGCGAGCAGCTCCTGCGTCATCGCTGGGCCTGTGTGCGACGCGATCGACTGCGCGACGATGAACTGAAACGGCTCAGCGCCTGGCGCGTCGAAGTGCTCGTTGTAATGAAACTCAGGCTTCTTCAGCGCGACGAGATCCTGCCCGCCGAGGTTCGCCTCGATGCCCTCTTCGACCAGCCTGCGGTTCGGCTCGATGCCCGTGTAGCAACCTGGTGTGAGGTAGGAGATCGCCAGACGACCGCCACGCAGCGACCCGCAGCCGATGTCCAGCAGTCGATCCCCCTCGCGCAAGCCGAGCGCACACAGAAGCGAGAACTGACTTGCACCCATCAGGTCGTACTGTTCAGGCGGCCCTACAGCACTCCTGAAGTCTTTGTCGGCTCTGGTCACCGCGCGCGGATACTACTTGAGCTGAGTTGTCCAGTCCTGCTGTCGTGATGGGCGCGGCGGGTTTCGAACCTGCGACCTCTCGCGTGTGAAGCGAGCGCTCTCCCACTGAGCTACGCGCCCTTCGACGGTTGAGTTTATTGGGCGCGGGCCCGCCGGGAGCGCAGCCGGGTCGCGAGGACTCAGGGCTCGACGACGCCACCCCCGGCAAGCCCCGCATCCCCATCGAGACCTAGAGTGCCGACATGCCCATCGAGTGCCTGCCGACCGCAAAACGCCGATTGCGCGTTGGCCTTGCGCTGTTGCTCTGCCTCGCGCTTGCGCTCGTGTTCGGCGGCTGCGCCAACGCCGGCAAGGGCTCGGCTGGCACGTTCACCCCACGGGTTGCCGGCACGCTGACGGTCGCCACAGCGCAGATCCCTGACCCGGGCTTCTGGCAGGGCACGTTCGCGCACCCGACGGGCGGCTTCGAGTACGGCTTGGCACAGGCCTTGGCGAAGCGCTTTGGCCTGTCGCGGATCAGGATCGTCGAAGTGCCGTTCCACGAACTCGTGCGTGGCCATCTCGGCGATGCTGACCTGGCGCTGTCGGACATCACGATCACCGACGCGCGCGCTGAATACCTCGACTTCTCGACGCCGTACTTGAAGGCGCCGCCGGCGATCCTGGTGCGGCCGGGCACGGAAGTCCCGGACGTCAACGCTGCGCGCAAGCTGCGTTGGGCGGTGCAGCACGACACGACGCTGAGGGAAGCGCTGGAAACGCAGATCGAACCGACGACGAAGCCACTGGTGTTCGAGCATCAGCGCGAAAAGCTGGCGGCGCTCGTCGATGGACGTGTCCAAGCAGTGCTGCTGGATCTGCCGGTGGCGCTCGCGTATGCACGCGAAGCGCCCCACAGCTACGAAGTCGTCGCGCAGCTTCCAAGCGAAGCTGTGCTTGGCGCGGCGTTGCCGTCGGGCTCTGACAACGTCGAAGCCGTCGACTCGGCGATCAGAGCGCTGAAAGCAGAAGGCGCGATCGATCGGCTCGGTCATCGCTGGCTGCATGCGACGATCGAAGAAGGCGTCGATGAAGACGTACCCGTTCTGAGCACCGAGGAATGACGCTCGCACTGATCGACATCTCGACGCCGAAAGGCGCCCCGTACGAGTTCCTCGTCGTCTTTGCTGTACTCCTGCTCGGACCTGTCCTGTTCCGGCGCGCCGGGGTCCCAGGGATCATCGGGCTGCTCGTCGGCGGCTATGCGATCGGCCCGCATGGCCTGTCGCTGATCGGCGCTGGCAACAACACGCTGCCGGACCTCGGACAGCTCGGCCTGCTCTACCTGATGTTCGTCGCAGGCGTCGAGATCAACCTCAACCTGCTGCTCAAGCACCGTCGCTCGGCAGTCACGTTTGGCCTGCTGACGTTCATCTTGCCGTTCGTATTCGGGACTGTCGTCGGCATCTCGCTCGGCTGGGAAACGCTTGCTTCGATCCTGCTCGGCGCGTTGCTCGCGTCGCACACGCTGATCACGTATCCGGCGATCAAAGAGGCGGGGCTCGCGTCCGATCCTGCTGTTGCGACGGCGGTTGGCTCGACGGTGCTCACGGACACGCTGGCCCTCGTCGTGCTTGCTGTCGTCGCGGGCTCGGTCGGCGGGCACCGCACGACTGTCGAAGTGGCCGTGCAGATCGTCGTCGGCATGGCTGTGTTGACCACGTACAGCCTGTTCGTCCTGCCACGTCTGGCCGGCTGGGCGTTTCGTTGGCTGGGCACTGAGCGGTCGGTGCGCTACATCGTTGCGATCACGGCTTTCCTCTCGGCGGCGACGGTCGCCGAGCTGTTCGGCATCGAGGGCATCGTCGGCGCGTTCTTTGCTGGTCTTGGAATGAACCGGCTGGTGCCCAACGAGGGCCAGCTGATGGAT
>OUNM010073640.1_pt1 | contig 14098 bp, 17 predicted proteins | sample 1769961 | NCBI WGS metagenome assembly OUNM01 (sample SAMEA3914820, study PRJEB12502) | metagenome | biome: forest; material: soil | place: USA | collected 2012-03-12 | depth 0.3 m | reverse complement strand
GTTGGGCGTAGGTGCCCTGGAGCTCCTTTGCAATCTGCTTCCGCTGGGCGGGGGTCGAGTACTTGATGGCGGTCTGGACGGCGCGGACGGCGTCATGCTTCAGCACGAAGTCTTTGATACGGCCGGTTATGATGCTGTACAACTCGTCCACCAGCTGTTGGCGCTCCTCCTTGGGCACATGCGACTTCCGGCGCAGCTTCTCCCATAACTTCTTCGTCCGGTGCACCTCGTCGGCCAATGGCTTCGCGGCCTTGCGCTCCTGCGCCAGCTGTTTTTGCTTTGCGTGGGCTTCGCGGGAGGTTTGAGCTGAGAAGGGGTTAGTTAGAGCAGGGATTTCGGGAGAGCCGTGCAAGATCAACATACTTTGGTTACCCGGCGCCGCGGAGCCCTTGTTGTTCTCCCACGTCTTCCCAGAACCCCGGGACGGCTTCGCTGGCTTTGATTCGGCACCGCCGTCATTCGAGTCCGAGAAGGCGCCGCCTTCGCTGTCCGAACCCATATCCTCGTCATCGTCGAACTTTTGGCGCTTCGGCGCGGTCACAGTCTTCGCCTTTTTGGCGCGGTTGCCGTCGCTGTGCTTGTCGCTCGAGGAAGCCTTCCTCTTGCCCGAGGCGGCGGTTGCTGAGTGTTTGGGCGCCATTGTGGGAAACCGGATCCTAAACAATGCCAGTTGCAATGACTATGAGAGAGCGCGCGACAACAACCAGAAGCGTTGCACCTCGCAGGACAAGCAGCGACAGGCTGATTTTTTTTCTGGACCTTGACCCCTGGATCCTTGTTTCTGCCAGGCGGTGAAGCCCGCAGTGACCAGGTCCCGACCACCCCACCAAAGACCAAAACGCGCCTGGGGCTTGGCTTGGCTGCCCCTCGTTTGGCAGTTGAAGACTTCCAGAACCCATCCGATCTGATACCCTCCTCATATCCAAGGAACATAACTCGGTGATCCGCCACAACATCCTAGCTCAAGATGGGGCGCGAAGAGCAAATCGAGGAACGGGAAGTTCTCGACTCCATATTCCCAGAGGAAATCACAGGTGCGTTTGAGGGTCCCTCGCACCTGCGCAGTTGAACAGAGACAAGGCCTGATCCTGTCTTTCGTTGTAGACATATCAGAGACAGAATACAGGATATCAATCACTCTCGACATCCCGGACGATGAAGAAGCCGCTGAGCCTCCAGTCATGCTACTCACCGTCCGGTACCCCGAGGACTACCCAGACAAGGCTCCGTTGCTGGAGCTCACTGCGCCTCTCAACTCGACGCCCCACCAGTACCTGAACATCGCCGAGGACAAGGACCGGTTGCTCCAGGAGCTGGAAGCCACCGTTGAAGAAAATCTCGGCATGGCTATGGTGTTTACTCTGGTGTCGGCCGTGAAGGAAGCCGCCGAGCAATTAGCGGTGGAGCGCAGAGAAGCCGCGGCCAAGGCGCACGAGGAGGCAGTGCTCGCCGCCGAACGCGAGGAGAACAAGAAATTCCACGGCACCCCGGTCAACCGAGACACGTTTCTCAAGTGGCGCGAAGGGTTTTTGAAAGAGTTGGAGGAAACTCGGATTAGGGAGGAGGAGGAGAGGTTGGCCGAAATGAAGAAGGCCAGGATAAAAGAGCCCGCGAAACTCACGGGAAAGCAGCTGTGGGAGCGTGGGCTTGCCACTGCTGGCCAGGAGGAGGTTGACGAGGATGGTGTGCCGACCGACGAGGTACAGAAGCTCAAGGTTGGCGACAACTAAGGGCGTCTGAGCGGGGCATCAGTATCACCTTTTACACGAGCGACACTGGCAGGTCTGATAGCCGTAAACCACATCTTGACGCGCACTGCCGATACAGGTTGAAACCATGGCGAGACTTTTTCCGACCAAAACTCCTGTATATGCCCCAAATCCGGTCGTCATGCATCCATTTACCATCATCAGGAGAGACCCCTCCGCGAGCAAGAAGGGGATGACAACTTCCACTCCCCGTCATTGCATCTCCGTGTCCTCGTCGTCCTCCACACCCTCCCACTCGTCGTCGTCAGTATCTTCCCATGCGTCCCCATCCTCCCCGTCCTCCGCAGGCTCGCCCAGTTCACTGTTGATGGATTTGAGCAGCTCCTGCGCGTGATCTCCCAGCCTTTCGTCCTCGTACTCCTCTTGCCCGAAAATTTTCAGGCACTGCGTGAGCCATTTCCTTGATGACCTCCAGGCGGCTTTCCATGCCTCCTCGTTCGGAGGTTGACCTTGGCTCTTGAGCTTCTCTCCCGATCTGTGTCGGGCATACCCGCCGAGATACAAGACTTCCACGCTCTGGTCGTCCTCGTCTATCAGGCGCTCGGTAACTTCCATCGCCTCCTTCTCCATCTCCACTTCAATCAGCAGCCGGGCCAGGCTAACACGGGTGGGGAATGGCGGCACGGCCGGGTCTTCGGGCGCGAGATCGGTCCACAGCCCCAAGCTTCGTTTCAGAGCTTCTTGGGCCTCTTCTGTTCTTGTTTGCGAGATGCGGACGTTGGCGACGGTTTGCCATGTCTCGGCAGAGTCAGGGGCGAGCATGGTAGCCTCGGTGATGAGGGCCTCGCATCGTTGTTCGGCGTCCTCCTCCCAGCTGAGATCCGTCATGTAGACCTCCACAACGGCGCTGAGTGTTTCCGCAAGCCGTTTGCGCTTCTCGGATATGAGGGCCTCTTGCACATCCTTGGTCAGGGGCATCGACTCGAGCGACTCGGTGAGAGAGTTGATTTGGGTACGCAAGGCAGCGGCGCCACGCTCGAACCACGAGACGCTGTCTTGGCCACCTTCCTCGCTGAGTTGAGCAAGCCAGAGGAACTTCTCGGCCCCGCCGCAGAGGTCTTCCGGAAGGGTACCGTCCTCATCTGTCTTCACCGCAGCAGCGAAATAGGAGCGGGCAGCGTCGACGTCGCCGAGTTCAACATGGATCTGGCCCAGCAGCGACAGCGCCGCGCCAGCCTGCCTCCCATGCTCTCCGATATTCCTGTACGCGAAGAGGGCTTGCTTCAACGCCGTCTCAGCGTCGCCGTTCTCGAGGGAGGTCGTGGCTTGGGTAAGCAGCTCTCGGGTATTGACGTTGGGGCCCTGTGCCGCGGCAGCCTTGGCTCGGGCTCGGTCTTTCGCCTTGTCTTTTGACGCTTTATGCTTCGGTTTTGTCGGCGCCATCTTTGCCGCGAAGGATGGGCTCGTGATGCGAAGTCCAGATGATTGGAGAGACGTACAGCAAACCCGCAATTTGGAAATCCATGGCTTGGGGCGTCAACACAAATGTTTAACATTATCGATAAGATAGCCCCGCGGAAGATTGTGCCGATCTCCACAGCCAAGCTCCAACTGGGTGGGCCGGCAGGGGGCCAATGCTCCAAGCTTTCCTTCCAAGAACAGCAGGTCTGAAGACGAAAACGGGACACCAGGAAGAGGGCGAGAAAGGGGAAATTCCACTTTCAAAACCGGGGACTTTACACAGAGAATACTGCTTATACTGAGCCGCAAGCAGTTGATGACTCAGTTGCATCATATGCCATCTCTTTGCGAATACTCAGTGCTGTGCACCCAACATGCCAGGGATGATTGTCATGTGTGCAGTCAGACTCCCTCCAGCCGCGAGCTTCGGGGATTTGGCTCCGTGGGTGGAGCCTCGCTTCTACGCCCCAACCAAGTGCGAGCTTGAAGTCTGATCAAGCTTTCGCCCGTCAGGGGCACAAACTCAAAGCCAAGGCAAGAAAGGCCCCAAAGCACCCCAACAGCATGTAGTCCGTCCGTCCGCGATGCACAGCATAGGAAGCCTCGATCTGGTCTCTGATGCCAGCCAAGCTGACAGAAGAACATCCTTGGTCATGCATGCCGTGCTGACTGTCCATCTTCGGAGGGCTGGGAAAGGCTGATGGCCGATCGGGTCATCCATTGGTTGGGGCGCGCCAACGTTTATTAAAAGGGAGCGAGCGACCCCTGGTCGGTGGTTGTTTCAGAATGGCGCGCCGGCCGACTTCTCCAAATGAACAAGGGGGCCCGATCGACGGGATGGCGGCACCACCAAAACTGTGCCCACGGCTGTGGCTCCGCCCCCGGCACATGCGGGAGAGCCTGATTTCTGCCGGTGTTCCCCCCCTGCGTGAATATGTAGTAATGCCCTCCTCCCTCTCCGGCGATTCCTAATCGTAATCACGTCAAGCAACGCCTCTCCCCACGAGCGGCGGCGTCCCTCCACGTCAGACATCGCGACAATGGTCTTCGCCAGGCCCCTCCGGCTTGCCGTCGTCGGCATGGCCTTCCTCCTCTTCTTCGCCGGCCAGGCCCAGGCAACTTCCTTCGGCTTCACGTCCTGCGTCAACAATTGCATATCCGCGTCCGGCTGCCAGCAGCCTGACGACGCCAAGTGCGTGTGCAAAGAGGCCCGGAGCCTGCTCCTGGACAACGTCATCTCGTGCCTCTTTTTCAACTGCAAGACCGACCTGCGCGAGATCCAGCCCGACTTCCTCCAACCTATCGCCAAGGGCTGCGACGCCAGCGACCGTGACATCCCCAGCTCCAAGCTCAAATCCGCTGCCAGCCTAGCCAGCAGCTATATCGCCAAGCTCCCTCCGCTCACCACCACCACCTCCTCCTCCTCCAAATCCACGCCGACCACGACGCAAGCAGCCCCCAAGACGACGACGACCAGCTCCACCAAGCGCTCATCCTCCTCATCATCCTCAACACACGACGCCGCGTCAAGCACGTCGACTGAGGAGGACGCGTCCACCACGGCAGCAGCGCAAACCACGGCCGCGCCAACGCGCGCCGTGACCCCAACGTCGGCGGCGCAGAGCTCATCTTCCGCTCCGTCGACGCCCGATTCCGGGTCAAGCTTCGACACGAACCCGTTCGGGTCCTCGGGGAGCTCCGCGGGGTCGGCTGTTCGGCCGGTTCTTTCGCTCTTGGGCCTGCCCGTGGCGATCGCCGCGGTTGGTATGCTGGCTGTGAGGTAGCCGGCTTGGGTTGAGGAGGGTTGAAGCTGCCGATTGGCATTGGGAGGAGGCGGGCGTGGTAATGCTGGATGTGTATTGTGTATTGTGTAATGCGAAAGTCAGTGTGGTTCGGCAGGGAACCCGTGACCGTATACGAAAAGGGGTGGGGATTTCTTGGGTTGTTTTTTTCTTTTCGGTTTTCGGCATCCAGATACCCTGATCGATGATAGCTGGCGACAGGAGAATGTGTAGCAGGGAAGGAGAGGCTGACTTCTTGAGGGTCATTGCTTAAAATACAAAAGCAAATGTCAAATGCAGCCATTGTCTTCAGCAATTACCTGTGCGCTGAGCAAGATTAAAAGCCATATGGCTCTGGCGTGCCCATCGTCTCTTCCCCTGTCAACACATATTGCAGCATATCTCGAATCGTGGGGCCGTCGCCCTGGCTCTGTCCTGGATTCGGAATTTGCCAAGCCAAAAACCTCCTGGCAACGAGCTCCGCCTGTTCAAGCTCACGCTTCTCCTCTTCAGACAGCTCAGAGCATGCCTCCACAAGGCTCTCGTTCCTGTCCTGCAACGCCACAATGGCCTCGGCTCGACGGATAACATCACTCGGAACGCCACTGGCTGCCGCACACAGCACCCCCAGGCTCGACGAACTTCGCCCGGGGAGGAGGCGGTAAAGGAACGTGATTTGATCCTCTGGGTCTTTGGCGGCCGGGTCGAGATGGACGTCCATATGCGCAAATCCAACATCCTGTCCAGGTTGAAGGAAGCCGTTCTCAAAGACTTCATGAAAATGGGTCCCGGCGAGCACTCTGGGCCTGTACACGCCGAGATCCAGGAAGTAGGTGAGGTACGCCGTCAAGAGGGCTGAGCCGCACTCCGCCGTGGTTCCTTTGCCAAATTCATCAACCAAAAGCAGGCTCCGACGCGTGGCAAAGTTCATGGCGAACGCAGCTTGCTTCAAGTCCACCAAGAAGGCGCTTTCGTCGTTGACGACCGTCTCTCGCGTGGCGATACGGGTAAGGATGCGGTCCGTCAGTCCGATTGTGGCGCGGGTGGCCGGGACATAGCTGCCGGTGTGTGCCAAGTACACGATGAGAGCAATCTGCTTCATGTAGACGCTCTTTCCGGAGTTGTTCGGGCCGGTCAGGATGAGCATCGACGGGGCTGACCGCTGTGTGCTATCTCCCGTTGACTCGCTGTCCTCATACAATCCCCCAGTACCACAACCTCCGGCCATGGCGCAGTCATTTGGGATGTACGATGGGACCAGCAGCTCTTGCAGTGGGTGGCGGCCAGCAACGATGTCGATGACATTCGAGGTTGTCATTGTCGGTGCTGCCCAGTTGTATTTCTCCGCTGCCAAAGCAAGAGCAAGCACGCTGTCGAGTTCTCCAAAGAGTTCAGACGCGCTCAGTATTGCTTCCTCGTGCTCCAAGACTGCGGCGGAGAGCGCCATCATCACCTCGATTTCCTCGTCTGGTGCTTATCGTTAGATGTTTGGTGTACTTCAGCAATGGCGCTGGCTCGAACTCACCGGCAATGCGTGATGGTAGATCCCCGTACTGGGAATCGAGATCCAGCGTGAGCTGGTTCCTGTAGTACACAACATCGTCGCTGGAAAAGCACATGGTCCACTCACCCCCACGATCAAGTTGGCCGTGGTAAAACCCTTCACCCGTTTCAGGGTCGAGGGCAACCGCGAGGAGGAACCCCAGCTGCGGCATGATAGTGCAATGACGGATGTATCCGGCTGCCTCCCTGGGAATCTCTCTCACCACAGACGCTTGGATCTCAGGGAGCATTTGGCAGACATCCGCAAATTCTCGACGTAGTCCATCTAGATAGTCGCTTGCTCCCGCAAGGATCTCAGTGTGGCCGTTCTCCTTGGACAGCTGGAAGTCGATGGTTCGTATGATGATATCGCCCATGTGCAAGAAACGGTTGACGTTGATTTCGTTGCATATCTATCGCAATTAGCGTTTTGGCAAACGCGCCATGGGTGTTAGAATTTGCGCCTTACTCTGGAGAAGATGGTAATCCCGGAAGTCCCCTTCAGCGCATGTGTCGCCTGCTTCAGCTGGGTGGCGACCATCCCAAACCTGAGCAGTGCCTTCCAGTCTTCAACACGGACAGATAACTGGCCCCGGATCCGGTCCACCCCTTTCCTCACGTGAAGCAGCAACGTCTTAGTGTTCTTGAGTTTCCTGAGAAGCTTCCGCATGTTCTTGGCAATCTCGCCGTTGTCCGTGCGGAGCAGAACCTCGATGCCCTTGTGCCGCTCCTTGATCAAGGAAAGGTCAGTGGTTGGTCGAAGGAGCATCTGGCGCAGCCTCCGTTTCCCTTGAGCGCTTGAAGCGAGAGATTGGAGAAGACCCGTGACCGAAAGAGCCTCCTTTGCTTTGGGCTCGGAGTTGTTGGAGGAACGAGTGTGCGGGTTGGGATGCAATTCCGACTGAAGGATTTGCAAAGATATCAAGGAGTCTGCGCTCACAATCATTGTGTCCCTGCACGTATTCATCTTGATGGATACCACTCGGAAAACGGCACTTCCCTCGTCTTCTGCTGAAGGATCTTCGGCGGTCCTGCGTCGTTCGAGCTCGCCGAGGACTGCCCCTGCACAGCCAACCGAGAGACAGCTATCCAGATTGATGTTTTCTGCAAGACGCATGAGCTTGTGATGAAGGGAAGAGCCGATCGATTGCACAGGTTCGTCTTCCAGCGAGAAAACTTGGACAAGATTGGGTCCAGAGGGTCCGAGATCAACTCTTGCCAGCGCTTCCTTGCCGGCCTCATAATCGAATTGCGCAGAGACAATGTGCTGGAGGATGTATGCTCCTTGCGATCCGCTCGATCCTTCGTCGTCGCCGAATCGGTGTGCGTCTCGCTCAAGGAACTCGATCAAGTCTCCCGGTGCTCTGTTCGGGATAATTATCGAGGTTGGTTGAATGGTCAGCAGGAGCGTATCCACAGCCTCGATGCCACCCATTGGGATTTCTTCCTCAAGAACCAACGCCTCGTCCATGGCGACGTAGTAGGCGCAACCAACCTTGCCTTCTTTGTCCACATCAAGGGCCATAATAATGTCGTCCAAGGTATCCAGGCTATCCTTGGTGCTCTGCTCGTCAGCAGCATAGCTGAAGCCGGCCCGGCTCATCATTTGCAGATTCATAGATCCCTCCAATGCGGCCACAGAGGGTGCGTGGGAGTCGGATCCGTGGTGATATGACACAGCTCCATGCAACACAGCTGAACTGGATCCTCTTTGGCCTTCGTGCGGTGAGGCAGATGCCGAGGAGGGTATGCCGAGCGAACGTGACAGGCCCGACGGAGTAGAAGCAAAGCTTGATTCTCCATCACCGTACCTCTTGCGAATCAACGAGGGTACAGGAGAGCTTGAAAGTTGAGAAGAGTGGTGGTGACGCGATGCCCCTCTGTGGGACTTGGATCTCTTCCGAGGAGGGGGTCCATGTCGGGGAATGATGTCTGGACGAGGAACGGCGACATCCGACTGTTGATAAGACGGATAAAGAGAAGAATGCTGCCGATTCAGATGCGGGAGGGGCGTTCCGGGGCGCGAAGAGGAGGTTGACTGCGAACATGATGGCGCTGGAGAGGAAGACAGGTCAAGACTCCGGGGGGACAGGAGATGGGACGCCGTTGAGTAGACGCTGCGGGCGCTGCTGTGGGCCGGCATGGCTGTATGTCTTTTGGCAAAGGGCGGGTTATGATGTTGGCTTGAAATTGTCAGCCGGAATTCATGCCGGGAGAAGGGTCTCTGGGAGACATTTACTTGCACTAGCACAGAGCCTCAGTCCGCATCGACAACCAACTCGAAGGCCCAGCAGCACGTCGAGGCTGTCACTGCATTGATGACGGGGACTGGGCTCTTCTTGATTGATCGCCTCCTTCGGATTTGAATCGAAAAGCCGCGGACTAGCCGAGCGTGGGAAGCCGGCCGTGGACCTCGCAGAGATGAAAGAGTCCGGTGCGACTCAGGTCCAAATGCCGTGGTAAGAAGGATTGATAATCGAAACAAGCGTGTGCTTTGACTGGTTCAGAATCAGCGAGGCCACTGGAGACAACATGGAAGAGGCAGACAATGGAATTTGTTGCCTGAAGCGGGCCAGATTGGACTGGGTACGTTCCATTGTTGGGAAGGAACGACGGACGGCGAGGCCCCGCGACAAACCCTCTAAGTACCGCCGGGCCATGACGGGCAAAGGGACGGAGCGGCGACGAAACGGCAGGCTTGCTGAGATCACCATGGAAAGCACTAAATGTTATTGCCTGGTGCCTGCAGCGTCTGGCTATCCACGTAGGCATCACTGTTTTGACTGGCCATCCCCCTTTTGAACCCATTCAGCAAACTCCCTGCGCTGCTTCCGGATATCCACAAAATTCGGCCTCGACTCCAACACGCTAAACGGGTTGCCCATGAAGCCCTTGTCTATCGTTCCGGAGTTGTCGGTAAAACCCTCCTCGCCTTCCCGCTCGATCTTGCCTGCCCAGACACGCCACTCCAGCGGCCGCAGGGGGCGAGTCCCCAAAACCAGCGCGAGGAGGATCAGCAGCGTTGACACGACTGTTTCGATTATGATATCCACGGGGAGAGAGACAATTGTTGCGGGCGACGAAGTCAGAGTTGCGGCGGTGGCAGCTCGGAGCGACTGGAGTGTCGTGTGTTCTCGTGCCGAGTAACAGCTAGAGCGAGAGACCACGTTAAAACAGGGGAAGTCAGAGGTCAGGCTGCGGGATCCTCACGCGTGGGCCAGCAAAAGGCCGCCAAAGGCGGTGATGGCTTTGGATAGCAGCGTCATTGGGCGGAAGAGGGACCGATGGATTATTCCCGGTCAAGCGGTGGTGGCAGTGGTGGTGTGGTGGTGGTTGGTAGGTCCTCCGTCGCTGAGATTCGCGTTCGATGATGCAGCGGGAACCTAGCTTCCAGGTTGAGCTGTTGTGGGTCTCGGAGCCTCGTTAATGTAATATGAGTTCGCCTGATACATATCATCTTCACAGGCATTTAGTTATCCCAAGCAAGATCAATTGCAGGGAACCTCGTTACACGAATGCCGTCGCTTTGTGAATGCCAACCTCACCCAACACCGGTTCTTGCCCATTGTTTCACTCGATCAGTCTCTTTTGTCACAGCATACAGGTGTTTGGTGCTAAATTCGGACCTTGCGCCAACCTCTAACGTTCCATTTATCGGCAACATCGCTCATTGCAGTGGTCCGACAACGCGATTCCAGCGCCGTGTGGGCTGCACAAAGCCATTGTTTGGCGTCCTCGAGGCACACAAGCACAAAACACCCCCAGAAGCATCCCAGAGCAACAAGGCAACCCAACCAGCCACGCAAAGGCACAAGCACCAGGCAGAACAAGCAAGCAAACTACGTGATATCGTCTATTATGGACGCAAAGCTAAGTACCGACTTGTTTCCCTGATGTGTATCCCAAATTCTTGACGCCCTTCTTCCCCTTTGCCCTCAACCACCCCCAAAAAATGCCCTTGTCCAGAAACCTGCCGCCGAATATGCTCCCAAAAACCCTCGGGAAAATCAACCAACCCACACCCTCTTTGCTCCGCGCCAACGCCCCTCCCTGCCCCTGATGAACCCCTCTCCTCTCAAATCGAGAAATTTACAAAGTCAAAATCGATGTTATGCACTGCCCTCCTTCCTCTCTGGCGTTTCTGTCCCCAACTCCCATTTCCAACCCCCTCCCCTTCCTTCTTCCCGTCATGCGTCTTGTCATTCCTGATTTCTCGTCTCGGCCGCTGGGCCAGGCAGGAGGCGCTTCAAGGCTCAGCCTTGGGCTCGACCCAGCTCGTGTCGAAGTGCGTCGTTTCCGGGAGGGGCTCGATATGCCACTCATCGGCACCCCTCAGGAACTGGGTGTGCTGCTCCAGAGACAGTGTCTCGTCGAGGCCCATGAAGGCATGGGAGAACTGGCTCTCGGGCTCGCTGGCCGCCGTGAGCTGCGATGTCTGCCACGCCTGCTGTGTCCCGCCGAGAGCACCGTCGAACATGCTCGGCACGTTGAAGTTGCCCGCGTCGAACAAGGCGTCGTCCTGCGGCATCAGCGAGGGGTCGATCCGGTACTCGAAGTGGGGGGCATGGTGCTGGTGCTGGGCCTGAACTTGGTGCTGCTGAGACGGATGCTGCTGCTGCTGCGGCTGGGCCTGCGGCTCGACCTTGATGTGGTACTGGCTGATGTCGTAGTGCTGGTGCAGCGCGGCGTTTGGCTGCTGGAATGCCAGGCTCGGAGACGGGGTTCTGCGCACGAGGACATCGTCGACGACGCCGTGCTGCAAGTGCCTCTGCTGCGGGTTGCGCAAGTGCGCCGCCGCGTCGTAGTACTGCCCGGACAGGTCCCGATGGTCGTACGCCCCGGGCATCGCCCTGCCCATGCCGTTGAAATCAATGGTGGCCGACCGGGTGTGGTGCAGCATGTTCATCGCGTGCATCCCGGCGAGTTGCTGCGCGTGCGCGTGCGCGTGCGTCGCTGCGTACACGGAACGGCTCGGGATGTAGTCGCTGTCGGCGCCAGGCGTGTGCGTCGCCGACCGCATGCGAGAACCCCCCCTTCCGTTCCAGTCATAGTCATCCAGGTCCGAACCCTCACTCCGGTCGTCGAACCCGCCGTCGAACTTGACCGGCTTCTGCGGCTTGGACGGCGCGAACTTGTAGCCGGGATGGGCCTTCTGGTGGTTGTCGCGCTCCGTGTCGGCCCACGACTTGAACTGCTGCCGGATGTGCTCAGGCTCCAGGGGCCAGCTCATGCCGCACACCCGGGACACGATCTGGTGGTTGTGCTGCGACGCCCATTCCTTGGCGCGTTGTTGGTACGCCTTGCGGTACAGCATGAAAGCATTCATGGGTCTCTTGACGCGCCCCGGGTTTTTGCCCGTCTCGATCTCCTGCCGCCGCTCGTCCGATGAGCGATGGACGTATGTCTCGATGTCGGCAACCGGAATCGACGAGTTCTTCGTCAGCTCGCTCATGGGCTTGTCCAGCACGGGCATGTTCTTCGGCGGCTTGGCCCGCTCTTTCTTCTTCTTCGGTGTCGACTTCTCGATGCGAGTGCTTCGGGGACCCAGAACCCTTGCGGCGATCTCACCGCGGGCGCTGCTGGCTCGGCTGGCCGTGACATCCAAGCCGCGCGAGGGCGTTGGCGGCGAGGTCGCGGGAGTGCTGTACGACTGAGGAGGCTTGACGGTCTGCGCGTTAGTGCTCGTTCCAGCGCCCCATCCACCGGAAATCTGGCAATTCACCTCTGGGATGGGCCCGTAAGGGCTGCTGTCCTGCTGGTACATCGTCTGCTGGTGGTACGCTTGCTGCTGCAAGGAGGTTAGCTGCGCAGACAACCGCGCCATGTGGTCTTTTCTCACCATGTCACTGCCACCTCCGCGTTGTTGGTAGGCGATCGACGCGTCGGCTCCTTGCGGGTGGTGCGGTTGTGGACCGGGTGTTCCGTATCTCGATACTGGCTGCGAGTGCGCCTGGAGGACCTCGGTGGGGATGGTCTGGCGGGCGAAAGACGCCGAGTTGTTGCTGTTGTGTCGCAACAGCTCGTTGAACTCCAATGGAAGCGATTCTGTTTTTGTGGGCGTCGGAGACGGGGGCGTGTGGCGATCCATGTTCGTTTTTGCTGTGTTGGCCGTCGAGAATGGGCCGGGACGATGATTTCCACCTCTGGCAAGCAGGCGAAAGGGAAGGTTGATCTCGGGGCTTGCCCCTCAAATATCCTCCTGGCTCGGCGCTGGGCGAATGGTGTCGGGATGTACCTCCTGGAAGATGCTCTCTGCGGGCATCACCAGCAGAGAGGTGCTTCGGTCGGTCTGGCGCTTTCTGAAGAGGCGAGTGCTTTTCTTACAACAGGAGGCGCATGCTCTGGCGACCAAGCTTGTCTCTGGATTGTGCAAGGGTTGCCAAGTGGGAACCAAAGGACGGACGTGTTGCTGGGAAATGATTGGCGAGACCAGCTCTTGCAGCAGCAGCACTTCGCGCGGATGGTGAATGGGCGCCGCCTGGCTGAGGACTGTGCGCCTAAGTGGTGGCAGGAGGAGAGCGACTGGGGGTTGGAGAGTTTGGAGAACCAAGGGTGTGCAGAATGCGATGGACGGCCGGGAGCCCTTTTCAACAAATCGGCCCTTGGCCTCCAGAAGCACAACTGGGCCCTTTGCGATGCAGGTTTCCAGGTGTTCTGGAACAGGCCTCTCTTGAAGCTCACTCCGACCGGCGAGAGATGTCTCTTCCTTAGTCCCCCTTGGCGGACTTTGCTATGCAGGCCAGCTCTCCGCGGAACCGGTATTGCCTCCCAGAGGCAACGCTCTCTGCCAGTGAATCTTGTTCTCTTTGTTCGGGGTGCCTTGCGATGACAGGGTGCGGGGAACGCTGGGCTTGCAGCCGGTGGATGGTCGTTGCTCTCTGCCGCTCAATGAACGGGGGTGCGGGCGGGCTTTGTCTCGAGCAAAATTCATGAAGGGCCCGGGGAGAAAGGGAAGGGGAGCGGGCCCTGTATTTGTATGCTCTTTCTTGCAGGCCGTACCAGTGTGGGCACAGCTTGTTTTCGATCTGGTGTGCAGGCCCAGTGGGTTTACGCATTCGGAAGCCGCCCAGGTTAGCAGCGCAAAGGCAGAGAGAGTCTGGATGGCGGTCCCGGGAAACCCACTTTACACCGCCTGTTGGCAATCATCCATCCGTGTTCGGTCGGGCTCAGGAGACCCGAACATGCTGCGTGGGGCCCTCCGCCTGCCGGAGGCAGCAAGCCGTCGTTCTAGGGACAGCAGGCCTGCGCACCTTGGGGGACAGGTTGAGCCCTGTTCTGCAGCAAACCATCCCGATATGGCTGCCACCCCCTCCCCTGGGCGTCGCTTTCTATTGGGCTGCTGCTCCACATGTTCGCGCAGAGAACCGCGCTCCCATTCTCGAACAGAGGCGAGGACTCGTTGGATTTCCTACGACGTTACACGGCCCACGGGAGGGATGCAGGGCTGATTGTGTGAGGTACCCGAGGAGATGGCTGGAATGTGGCCGGGTCTCTCCCGGAAACGGTCTTGCTCTCCGCCATCCGCGAGACTCCGGCACATGCCGAAAGTGGCTTTCCCATCCTTTGACAAGCAGCCCAACGGCGGGGGTTTTTTTGTCTTTCCCC
>OUNM010454198.1_pt1 | contig 14104 bp, 14 predicted proteins | sample 1769961 | NCBI WGS metagenome assembly OUNM01 (sample SAMEA3914820, study PRJEB12502) | metagenome | biome: forest; material: soil | place: USA | collected 2012-03-12 | depth 0.3 m | reverse complement strand
TTTTCCGTCAGCCGAGCTGTGTGGCTGGAACTCGGCGGCATCCTCGCCGTGGCGAATCTGCGCGGCGGCGGCGAGTACGGCCCGGCCTGGCACCAGGCGGCCCTGCGCGAGAACCGCCAGCGCAGCTACGACGACTTCATCGCCGTGGCCGAGCACCTCATCGCCACGAAGGTCACCAGTCCGCGCCACCTCGGCATCGAGGGCGGCAGCAACGGCGGCCTGCTGGTGGGCGCCGTCGCGATGCAGCGCCCCGACCTGTTCGGCGCGGTCAGCTGCCAGGTGCCGTTGCTCGACATGCGGCGCTACAACCGGCTGCTGGCGGGCGCATCGTGGATGGCCGAGTACGGCAATCCCGACGTCCCCGAGGACTGGGCCTTCATCTCGGCGTACAGCCCGTACCACAACGTCCACCGCGACCGCCGCTATCCCCCGATCTTCCTGACCACGTCCACACGCGACGACCGCGTGCACCCCGGCCACGCGCGCAAGATGGCCGCGCGCATGATGGAACAGGGCCACGACGTGCTGTACTACGAGAACATCGAGGGCGGGCACGGCGGGGCGGCCGACAACGAACAGCGCGCCGACGTGCAGGCGCTGCAGTTCGCGTTCCTGTTCCAGACGCTGGGCCAGTGAGCCCGCCGGCGCGCGGCTTGCCGAGTCGCCGCCATCTCCCGGAGAACCCGATGACCGTCGCCGTCACCCACAACGAATCCCGCCACCGCTTCGAGGCCACCGTCGACGGCCACCTCTGCGTGTGCGACTACTCGCTGCGCGGCGGCGTGATGTGGATGACGCACACCGGCGTGCCGCCCGCCGTGGGCGGCCGCGGCATCGCGGCCGAGCTGGTGCGCGCGGCGCTGGCCTGGGCCGACGCGAAGGGCTACACCGTCGAGCCGTCGTGCAGCTACGTCGACGTGTACATGCGGCGCCACCCCGAGACGCAGCGGCTGCGCGCGCGCTGACGGCCGCGGGCCGTGTCGCGCCTGCACCTGCAGGCGATGCGCAGGCGGCTCGCCGAGGTCGCGCTCAGGTGGTGGCTTCGCGCGCGGGGCCGCCCGCGCGCGCGTCGTCCGCGCGGCGCGCGTAACGCGCGGCCAGCACCGCGCACACCATCAGCTGCATCTGGTGGAACAGCATCAGCGGCAGCACGATGGCGCCGACCGACTGCGCGTGGAACAGCACCTTGGCCATCGGGATGCCGCTGGCCAGGCTCTTCTTGGAGCCGCAGAAGACGATGGTGATCTCGTCGGCCTTGGCAAAGCCCAGGCGGCGCGCGAGCCAGCCCGTGAGAAACAGCGCGCAGCCCAGCAGCACGGCGCACACCACCAGCAGGCCGCCCAGCGCCAGCACGGGCACGCGCGTCCACAGGCCTTCGATGACGGCGGCGCTGAACGCGGTGTAGACCACCAGCAGGATCGAGCCGCGGTCGACGATGCCCAGCAGGTCCTTGCGGCGATGCAGCCAGCCGGCGATCCATGGCCGGCTCAGGTGTCCCATCACGAACGGCAGCATCAGCTGCAGCAGGATGCGCACGATCGCGTCCAGCGAGCCGGACGCCGACGCGTGCGGCATCACCACCAGGCCCGCGAGCAGCGGCGTGACGAACACGCCCAGCATCGTCGACGCCGACGCGCTGCACACCGCGGCCGGGATGTTGCCGCGCGCCATCGACGTGAACGCGATCGCCGACTGCACGGTGGCCGGCAGCACGCACAGGAACAGGACGCCGGTGTAGATGTCGGGCGTGACCAGCGGCAGCAGCAGCGGCTTGAGCGCGAGGCCCAGCAGCGGGAACATCGCGAAGGTGCAGGCGAACACGAGCAGGTGCAGCCGCCAGTGCATCAGGCCCGCCTTGATGGCGTCGCGCGAGAGCTTGGCGCCGTGCAGGAAGAACAGCAGGCCGATGGCAAAGCCGGTGAAGTCGTCGAACAAGCGCGCGGCGACGCCCCGCGCCGGCGCGAACGTGGCCAGCAGGACGGCCGCGATCAGCAGCAGCGTGAAGTTGTCGGGAACAAAGGCGGGACGCTTCATGGACGGGATTTGACCGCGCCCGCGCTCAAAAGAGAAATCGATTCATGCCATGGACTTATGATTCAGAATCATGAATGCGACCCTGCGCCAACTGCGCGTCTTCCAGTCCGTCGCCCGCACGCGCAACTTCAGCCGCACCGGCGAGGCCGTGGGCCTGACGCAGCCCGCCGTCAGCCGCTCGATCAGCGACCTCGAGCGCGGCCTGGGCGTGCGCCTGCTCGACCGCACCACACGCGAGGTGGCGCTCACCGAGGCCGGCCGCTCGCTGTCGGCGCGCCTGGATCGCGCGCTCGACGAGCTGGACACGGTGCTGTCCGACATCGCGGGCCTGGCCGACGCCGACGGCGGCAAGGTGCGCGTGGCCAGCAGCCCCACCTTGTCGGCTTACCTGATGCCGGCCTGCATCGCCGCCTGCGCGCGCGCGGCGCCGCGCGTGCGCTTCCTGCTGCTCGACCGCATCCAGCAGGACGTGCTGGAAAGCGTGCGCGGCGGCGAGGTGGACTTCGGCATGGTGGTGCAGCCGCGCGACGCGGACGACCTGCACTGCGAGCCCGTGCTGCGCGACCCGTTCGTCGCGGTGACGCCGCAGCGCCATCGCCTGGCGCGCCACGCCACCGTGCGCTGGAAGGCGCTGGCGGGCGAGCCGCTGGTGCTGCTCGACGCGGCCTCCGGCAGCCGCCGCTATGTCGACGAGGCCCTCGCGCAGCACGGGGTGTCGTGCCCCGTGGCGCAGGAGCTGGGCCATGCGACCACGGCCTTCGAGATGGTGGAGGCCGGCATCGGCATCACCGTGATGCCGCGCCTGGCGGTGCCGCCGCGCGGCCTGCCGGGCCTGGCCGTGCGGCCGCTGGCGCCGCGCCTGGAACGCACGGTGATGCTGGTGCGCCGGCACGACCGGGCGCTGTCGCCGGTGGCCGAGCGGGTGTGGGGGATCGTGAGCGCGACGGTGCGGGGACGCAAGGCGTGACCGGCACGGCGAGGGAACGGCACCCGTCCCGTTCGCCGACCCTGAACGCGCGGGGCATCGAGCCCGACGCCTCGCGCGCCGGCATGTTCGGCGACGGCGAACCCGGCGACTCAGCGACGCGGCTGAAGACGCCGTGCCGGCTCAGGCCGTCATCGAGTGCAGGGCGAGCCGGTTGCCCTCGCTGTCGACCACGACCGCGCGGAACCCGTTCGGCGCGATCGAATGCTTTTCCTTGAGCACGCGGCCGCCGTTGGCCTGCACCGCGGCGATGGCCGCGTCGAGCCGGCCACTCGCGTCGATGTAGACCAGCGGCCCGGTGAGCGACGGCGCGGCGCCGTCCCCGGAATCGACGAGGCAGCCGCCCACCTCGTTGCCCTGGTGCTCGAACAGCCCGAAGTTGAAGCCCGGGCCACCGATGCGGCTCACGGGCCGGCCGACCACCGCGCCGTAGAACCGGATCGCCCGGTCGAGGTCGGCCACGGGGATGTCGACCCAGACGAAAGTGTTGCTCATGGTGAAGATCCTCAGGGTTTGGCGTTTTCCTTGTCCTGCAGCAGCCGCCACATGACCTTGCCGGCGCCCGACTTGGGCAGCATGTCCACGAACTCCACGAGCCGCGGCGCCTTGTACGCCGCCATGTTCTCGTGGGCCCAGGTGACGATGTCGCGCTCCACCACCTTGCCCTTGGCGTCGGTGCGCAGCACGACGATGGCCTTGACGGTCTCGCCGCGATAGGCGTCCTGCGCCGAGATCACGCAGGCTTCCTGCACCGCCGGATGCCGGTACAGCAGCAGTTCCACTTCCGACGGCCACACCTTGAAGCCGCTCGCGTTGATCATGCGCTTGAGGCGGTCGGTGATGAAGAAGTAGCCGTCGGCGTCCATGTGCCCCAGGTCGCCGGTGCGGAAGAACCGCTTGCCCTCCACCTCGACGAAGGCCGCCGCCGTGGCCTCGGGATTCTTCCAGTAGCCGCGGAACACCATCGGGCCGCGCGTGACGATCTCGCCGATCTCGCCAGGAGGCAGTTCCTTGAGCGTGACGGGATCCACCACGCGGGAGTCGACGCCGAAGAACGGCATGCCCAGGCACTGCAGCTTGGGCCGTTCCGACGGATTGGCGTGGCTGGGCGCGGCCGTTTCGGTCAGGCCGTAGCCTTCGCAGAAGTGCAGGCCGAACTCGTCGATGAGGCGCTGCGCCACCGCCTGCGGCATCGCCGCGCCGCCGCCCGAGAGCCAGCGCAGGCTGCTCAGGTCGAAGCTGCGGTAGTTGGGGCTCGCGAACAGGTCGATGATCATCGTGGGGATGCACGTCCAGTGCGACACCCGGTGGCGCGAGATGAGCCGCCCCGCGAGCTCGCGGTCCCAGCGCGGCATGATGACCACCGTGGCGCCGCCGAACATCGGCGAGATGACGCCGTAGAGCATGCCCGTGATGTGGAACATGGGCACCACTCCAAGCACCACGCTCTCGGCGCTGCCGGAGCCCCACTCCGCGCCGCCGACGACGTTGGCCATCAGCGTGCGGTGCGTGTGCATGCAGCCCTTGGGCAACCCGGTGGTGCCCGAGGTGTAGGGCAGCAGCGCGAGGTCGTCCGGCCCGTTGACCGTGGGGCCCGGCTCGCGCCGCTCGGCCAGCGCGTCCTGCCAGCGCACGGTGCCTGGCGGCAAGGCCGGGTCGGCCATCAGCCAGTCGCGCATGGCCTGCGCCGGCGCGAGCTCGTCGTCGATGGTGGGCGGCAGCTCGTCGGCATAGCGCGTGGCCAACACGCGGGCGACGCGCTGCGACGGCGGCAGCGCCGCGTTGGCCGTGGCCACGATGCCCGCCAGCTCGGCCCCGCAGATCACCACCTTGGTGCCCGGGTCGACGATGTAGTGGCCGAACTCCTCGGCCTTGTTCATGGCGTTGACCGGCACCACGACGGCGTCGGCGCGCAGGATGCCGTGGTACGCCACGAGGTACTGCGGGCAGTTCTGCATGAACAGCGCCACCCGGTCGCCGCGCCGCACGCCCTGGGCCTGGAGCCAGCCGGCGACGGCCAGCGCTTCGGCATGCAGTTGCGCGTAGCTCTTGCGGCGGCCGAAGAACAGCGTGGCGGACTTGTCCGGGTAGCGGCGCGCCGCCACCTCGAGGTTGTGCCACAGCGAGGTCTCGGGCGGCGTCACGCTGCGGGCCAGGCGCCGCGGCCAGAACGCGAAATGCGGACGATCGGGCGGCACGCTGCCGTCGTTGGTGTCCACCAGGGACGGGTCGATCGGGGACGTGTTGCGCGAGAGCTCTTCGGACGGCGACATGGAGATCCTTTGGCGCGCGCCCGGCTTCCTCCGTCCGGCCGCGCTGGACCCCCAGCCTACTTCGGGGCCACGCCGCACACCATAGTGCCAGCCCCGAGCAGGGTTGTCACAGAGGGGACAATCGGGCTCGTCCGGTATCGTGTGATCCACGCCCTGCCCGCCATCATGCCTGTCGATCGAGACTCCGCCGTCGCTGCCGATCCCGCGCACGCCGGCCTGCCCTGCGTGCTCGACATCGAGGCATCCGGCTTCGGACGCGGCAGCTATCCGATCGAGATCGGCTTCGTGCTGCCCGACGGCACGGCCTTCTGCACGCTCGTGACGCCCGACGACGACTGGACGCACTGGGACGGCGACGCCGAACGCATGCACGGCATCTCGCGCTCGCTGCTGCAGCGCCACGGCCGCAGCGTGCACGAGGTGGCACTCGAGCTCAACCACCGCCTGGCCGGACGCACCGTCTATTGCGACAACTGGGCGCACGACTACGCCTGGCTCGCGCGCCTGTTCGAGTCGGCCGCCACCTCGCCCACCTTCAAGCTGCGCCACCTGCGCGAGCTGATGAGCGAGAACGCCGCCGAGCATTTCGACGACGCCCGCGAGGCGGTCGCCCGCAACCTGCAACTGCGCCGGCATCGGGCCAGCAGCGACGCGCGGGTGCTGCAGCTGAGCCTGGCCCAGGTGTGGCGCCACGATGCCGGCGAGACGAGCGGCGCGGGCGCCGCGGGACGACCGACGGCCTGAAGGCGCGCGTGCCGCGGGCCCCACGCGCGGATGGCACGTCCGTCGGCAAGCCGCCACGCGCACCGGGCCCGCGCACGCACGCGCATCCGTCCGCCAGGCAGCTTCGACGTCCCACGCCACGCCTCCTGCATTCGCAGCGACCTCAGCCGCGCCCCTGCGAGGCGCGCACCAGGGCCGCGACGAGGTCCTGGCGACTGACCGGCTTGTCGATGCGGGCATCGAACACGCTGCCGACCGTGGCGTCGTCCAGGTCGCTGTAGGCCGAGATCAGCACCAGGAAGCTCTTCTGGTGCCGCTGGCCGGGGCTGCGCAGGCGGCGCGCGACGTCGTAGCCGGACAGGCCGGGCATCTGCATGTCGAGGAAGATGGCCTGGTAGTCCTGCTGTGCCGCCGCGGCCAGGCCGGTGGGGCCGTCGACGGCCTCCACCACCTCGATGCCCAGCGTGCGCAGCACCTCGGCGATGGCGCGCCGCGCCTCGCGCGAATCGTCCACCACCAGCACCGGCCGCCGCGTGTCGATGCGCGGCGGCGTGTCGTCAGGCACGTCGGCCCCGGGCGTGATGGGCACTTCCACCGTGACCGCGGTGCCCTGCCCCAGCGTGGAGTCGACGCGGATGGTGCCGCCCATCAGGTCGACCAGGCTGCCCACCACCGCCAGCCCGAGCCCGCTGCCCTCGGCCATGCCAGCGGTGTGCGGCGACCGATAGAACGGCTCGAACAGGCGCGCCATGTCGTCGGGGTGGACGCCCACGCCGGTGTCGGAGATCTCCACGCTGAGCACGCCCTCGGCATGCCGCAGCCCGGCCTGGATGGTGATGCCGCCGCGCTCGGTGTACTTGATGGCATTGGTGAGCAGGTTGTCGATGACCTGGCGCAGCCGGGCCGGATCGGAGTAGATGCGCTGGCTCAGCTCGGGGCCGGCCTCCCAGTGGACGTCGAGGTTGCGCAGCGCGAGCGCCTCCTCGACGTCGCGCAGCGCGGTGTCGACGAGCTTGTCCAGCTGGAAGCCGCGGATGCGGGTCTCGAGCCGGCCCGAGGACATCTTGGCGAAGTCCACCAGGTCGCTGATGCGGCCGCGCAGCGAGCGCGTGCTCTCGCGCAAGCGGTGGAAGGCGGGCTCGGACGCGTCGACGCGCCCACGCGACTCGATCACGTCCATCGTGCTCCAGATGGACTGCAGCGGCGTGAGCAGCTCGTGGCTGAGCATGCCGAGGAAACGTGCCTTGTCGCGCGCCACGGTCTCGGCGCGTCCGCGCTCGGCCTCGGCCATCTCGGCCAGTTGCTCGGCTCGCTGCCGGATGCCGCGCTCGCGTCGCGCCACCAGCACCCACTGGGCGGCCATGCCCACCACCAGCACCAGCATCGCGACGACGATCGAGAACGCGAGCAGCAGCTGGCGGCGCACGTCTTCCACCTCGTCCACGAAGACCGCGGTCATGGGCTCGCGCTGGCGCGCCTCCTGGCCCAGACGCGCGAGGGCGTCGAGCGCGGCTCGTGCCTGCGCGAGCGCGTGCGCGCGATCGTCCACGCCGTGCGGCCGTTGCAGCGTGTCGGACAGCGCGCTCGCCGTCTCGATCCACGGCAGCGACTGCGACAGCGGCATCGCGCCGGGCTCGGCGATCAGCGAGCGCAACGCCGCGGAGGACTGGACGAAGCGCGAGGCATCGAGCTGCAGGCCGTCGGCCGCCGACGCGGGCACGGGGGCCGCGAGATCCCACCGGAGCGCCAGCGTGGCCTCCGTCGTGGCGTCGTGCAGCGTCCAGAAGCGCTCGAGACGGTGGACGGTGGCGTCGAACTTGCGCGTGGACTCGTGCAGGCGGTTCTGCAGCAGGTCGACCGTGAACCACGCGAGCCACGCGGACAGCACCACCACGGCCAGGATCAGCCAGGGCGTGGCGATCGCCCAGGCGCCGCCGCGCCGCCGGCGCGCGGTGGGCGCGACCGGCGCCACATCCGGCGCGGCCGGTGGCGCGCCCGTGCCAGCGCGCGCGGGCGCCACCGCAGCCGGTGCCGCCGGCATGGCGGCCGCGGCGACAACGGACGTCGGGACGGCGATGGGCTTGGTGGACAACAGGGGTCTCCGCGCGCCGCATCGGCATCGATGCGGCAGGTTCTGCAACGATCATACGAGCGGGTTCGCACGCCGGGCGGGCTTTGCAGCCAGGATGCCGTCCGAATGGGGCCGTGCGCGGCAGGAAGGCCGGAAATGCGGCATTTGGCGCCGCACGCAGTCGGCCGGCGCCGAAAACGGCCTTCCGGCGCCGTCCGCGTCAAACGGCCCGTTTATCGGGCGATTTGCCGCGCGGGACTTTGCCGCACCGGCCTTACCGTGGAGACCTTCACTGGAGGCACACGTGGACACCGAACCTTTCCTGGCACCTGCCCTGCCATCCCCGCCATCGGCCATGCCGGCCTGCGCCGCTCGTTGGCGGCAACGCGAGGCCACCGGCGACGCCGACGAGCACGCCGAGCCGCCGCCGGCCGGCGCGATCGCCCACCTGGACACCGACGCGGGCGAGACGGCCGGCACCGCCGACGACCCCGCGTCGGCCGACGCGCCCGTGCGCGCCACGCGCGACGCCGAGCTGTGGCTGCTCGCGCGCCGCTCGCAGGGCGCGGCGCTGCGGGTCGACTTCGAACTGCGCACGACGCCCATCCGCCAGGTGTTCCGGCGCGACTTCGTCTATGTCTCGCGCCTGCTGCACGCCCTGCAGGCCAGCCGGCGCGTGCAGGGCCTCGACCGCCACTGCCTCAACGAGGCCCTGGCCACGCTGCAAAGGCGCGCCGACGACGTCGAGGAACTGCTGCAGCGCGTCCAGGCGCAGTTGCAAGCCGCGTTGGCGTCCCAGGCAGCGCCCCATGCGCAACTGGCGTTCGCGCGTCCTGCCCGCTTCCAGGCCACCGTGGTGAGCCCGGCCGCGCACCGATATCTCGCGCTGCTGATCCAGGCGGACGCCACGCTCGCGCACCTCGAGATGGCCTGGCTGCTGGGGCTGGTCAGCCCCGCGGACCGCACGGCGCTGGCCAGCGACTGCCGGCGCGCGTTGAACGGCTACAAGGACCTGGTGGCCGATCGTCGAAAGTCCGTGGGCGAGCAGGTGCGCGCCGTCAACGCGCAGCGCCGCCACGGCGGCACGGTGGCGGCCGACGGCTGAACACGAAGCGGGCGGCGCCGCGCGTCCGGCGGCCGATGGGACTGGGGATGTCAGTCCGCGAGCGGCTTGCGCATGAACACGCTGAGCGGGTCGTCGGCGTAGCCGGCGTAAGGGCCGCAGCGCTCGAACCCGAACGATTCATACAGGCCGATGGCTTCGGGCTGGTACGGGCCGGTCTCCAGCATCAGCAGGCGACAGCCGGCATCGACGCTCGCGTCCTGCAAGGCCCGCATCAACCCGCGCGCCACGCCCTGGCCACGGCAGGCCGGGCTGACGTACATGCGCTTGACCTCGCCATGCGAAGGCTGCAGCACCACGGCCACGCAACCGACGGCGCGCCGCGCGTCGTCGCGCGCCACGAAGAACAGGCAGTCGGCGCGCTTCAACGCGGCCAGGTCGAGGGCGTGCCGGCTCTCGGGCGGATAGAGCGTGTCCTGGTAGGCATCGAGTTCGGCGATCAGGGCGATGACGTCGGGCTGGTCGGGGCACTCGATCGAGATGGGCATGGGATGCGGTGAACTCTTGGAGGGATGGGAACGGCAGCACTGTAGCGGTTGTCGAAGAGCGCTGGTGCCGTCTGCGCGCGGCGGCCACGTCGTGGGCGGGCACTGCCGCTCGTGCGACCCGGGCGCAAGCCGACTTGACCGTTGTCGCAGCGGGCAAGCAGGAGCCATGCCCGGGGCCCACCATGTGGCGTCTGGAGACGTACGCGCTCGCGCGCGATGACGGCATCGGAGTGGCGGCGCGGATCGGCGCGTGTTCGAGGTCGCGCCGCCGCGCTGGACATCGAAGCGACAAGCGGGAGTGAGGAGTGCGGCCAGTACGTGCACGACGCTGCATGACCCCGCGCCACCGCAGCCGTGCGCTGACGGCGCCGATGTCGCTTCGTGGTGCATGGAGGATCGGCGCTCGCTTGGGCACGCGTCATGGCGCGAGTGGTCGCGCACGTCAGCGCGCGCGAACTCGCCGACGCCGGGCCGTGTCGGACGCCGAAGCGCCCTCGGCCATTGCGGCTCGGCCCGTCGCGGCATCGGCACCGGAGCGGCGCCTGCGCTGCCGCCGTGTGCCTCCGCCCCATCGGGCTGCCAAGACCGCGTCGACGTGGCTGGAGTCGAGCCCGCGCGCCGCGCACGGTCGACCGCGTCGGTCGGCCAAGCGACGTGCAAGGCGACTCGCCGCTCCGTCCGCCGAACGCATCGAGCGATCCGTCGGCATGATGCGGACGAGTCCTGCATGCTTGAATTGCGCACGCATGAAACAGCGGGCACTCGCGAACCGCCAAAGACGTGCCAGGTCGCGGCGCACGTGCGACCGAGGGTGACCGAAGGCGAGCGAGCGCGAGGGCGGCCAAGAGCGGCCAGCCGCACGAACATCTACGACACCGAGCCGGCGTCCCGTCACCGCAGCAGCAGGCCATCGAGCACTCGCTCACAGGTCGTCAGTCTTCGCACCCCTTCGCGACGCCACGCAACATCGCCCCGTCGTACAAGTCGAGCGCCCCGCTGCGCACATCGCCGTCCACCCGCGCGCCCGGCGCCAGCGTGAGCTTGCCGTAGGTGGTGATCACGGTGCCGCCGTCGCTCTCGCCCACGTGGCCACACACGTAGACGTCACCCGCCGCCACGAGCCGCCCCTTCAGGCTGGCGCCCGAACGAACGACGACCGGCCCGTCGGTGCAGTGCACGTTGCCGACCACGTCGCCCACCAGCAGGAGCGCCCGGCAACGCAGGTAGCCGCGGACGAGCGCCCCCGCCGGCACGACCAGCGCATCGTCGAGCCGCAGCCGCGACGTGGCGGGCGCCGACGGCCGCGGCGCAGCGGTACAGCTCGCCGCGCCGTCGATGCCGGCGCCGCGCCCCGCCGTCGCGCCGTCGCCGCCAGGACGTGCCGGCGCGACGGGCGTCGATGCCGACCGCCGCACCGCGAACGACGACTTCGCCATCGGCCCGTCGCTGTCGCGCCCGCCGCCCAAGCCCACCACCAGCGCGCGCGCCTCGCGCGCGGCCAGCACCGCCGGCGACGGCGGCCCCGGCTCGGGGGTCCATTCGAGATCCAGGGTCGTCATGGTGATTCCTCGTCGAGCGCCAGCGGCAGGCGCGACGCCGGCTCGAGCACCGCGGCCACCGGCGCGGCGCGTCCGTCGCTCGCCGCCGTCAGCCGTTCGCCCGGCCTCGCAGCCCCGGCAAGGCCGGCATCGGCCAGCCCGCCGGGCGGCCCCCACGCGCCGAGGCCGATGCCGACCGCGAGCCCCGCCACGGCCCCCGCGATGCCTGCGAACCCCGCGACAGCCCGCCGTCGGCCTCGCAAACCAGGCCATGAATCGGCGCCACCAGCCGCGACGGCGGCGGCAGCCAACAATCGGACGACACGAGAACACGACATGGAGCAACGGCGATTGACGACGGGCGATGGCCCATGTTGCGCCCGAACCGCCGACGCCGCCCGCGTCCGGAGCCCCCCGAAATCGACCATTCGGCGCGCGGCACGGCCGCCGCCGGCGCACGAAGTGGTTTCAGTCTGTATCGCCGCCCCCCCGCGCCGTTCAACTCGGCCGCCGATCGGCCGATGAACAAGCGCCGGCCCCGCCTGGACGCCGGCCGGCCGCTCGCTCGTCGGCGGCCGACACCCGACACAGTCACCGAACGCAGCGAGGCGGCGACGGCAGTCCCGTCGTCGCCCGCGCACGTGGCAGACGCGCCGCCCGGCCGACACCGTCGGCCTGGCGAGCGCCCCGAGTGACGCCACCCGGCCCCAACGCCGGACGTCGCGGCGGAAGACGCAGTCAAGCACGTCGTCCGTCCTTGCACGCCTCCGACCTCGGTCGGGGGCGTTTTCTTTTGCCGCATCGCCGCGCACGGGCCCGACGCTTGCCGGCCGGGCCGATACCTCATCGGAGCAAGGGCAAGCATGTACATCGGCACCGCCGCGTGGAGCATCCCGCGCGCGCTCTCGGGCGACTTCCCCGGCGAGGGCCAGCACCTGGAACGCTACGCCCGCCGCTTCGCCTGCGCGGAGATCGACTCGTCGTTCTACCGGCCGCACGCCGCCGGGACCTACGCACGCTGGGCCGCGATGACGCCGCCGGGGTTCCGGTTCGCCGTGAAGCTGCCGCGCGCGATCACGCACGACGCGCGCCTGCGCGCCGCGCGCAAACCCCTGCGCGAGTTCCTGGCGCAGGCTGCCGGCCTCGGCGACCGGCTGGGCGTGCTGCTGGCGCAACTGCCGCCGTCGCTGCCCTGGGACGCCCGCGTCGCCCGCGGCTTCTTCGGCCTGCTGCGCGACGCCTGGCCCGGGCCGGTCGCCTGCGAGCCGCGGCACGCGAGCTGGTTCGAGCCCGCGGCCGACCGCGCGCTGGCGCGCCTGCAGGTGTCGCGCGTGGCCGCCGATCCGGCGCGCGAAGCGGCGGCCGCGCGTCCCGGTGGCTGGCTGGGGCCGGACGGCGACGGGGCGGGCGCCCTGCTCTACTACCGTTGGCACGGCTCGCCGCGCGTGTACTGGTCGGCCTACGACGACGCGTGGCTCGCGCAGCAGGCGGCGGCGCTGGCCGCCTGGCCCGCCGGCGCCGTGCCGTGGGTGATTCTCGACAACACCGCCTCGGGCGCGGCGACCGGCAACGCGCTGGCGCTGCAGTCGCTCGCCGCCGAGGCCGGCTTCACAGGCCCTTGATGATCTCCGCGCGCTTCTTGTCGTACTCGGACTTGGTGATCAGGCCCTTCTCGTACAGGCGCTTGATGTTGACCAGCCGCGCTTCGGCGTCGTTGGCAGCCGGCGGGGCCGGCGGCACCGGCGCGGCGACCGGGGGCGCCACCGGGGCCGGCGCGACAGGCGCCACCGGGGCGACCGGCGCGGCGGGCGCCATGGGCGCCATGGGCGCTACCGGCGCCGGCGCCGGCGGCTGCGGCGCGGCGACCGGCGGCGCGGCCGGCGCCGTGTCGAGCACCAGCCAGTCGGCCCGCTTGTTGGTGGCGCTGGCGCTCTGGATCTCGGCGCCGCCCGGCGCGCCGCGCGAGCCGACCATGAAATGCGGCGCCATGCCGCTGCCGCGGGCCGCGTCGTAGAAGTCGTTGCGGGCGTCGTGCACGATCAGGTTCAGGTGGCCGTCCACCGCGAACAGCCGCGCCGTGACGGCGGAGATGCTGTAGAACGAGTTGTCCTCGTGACGCGCGGAGCTCACCAGCGCGATGTCCTGGTCGGGGCGCGCGTTGGCCAGGGCCTCGGTGAGCGCCGGCACGATGCTGTGCAGCTCGTCGATGGCGAACAGCGGCTTGTTGACGCCGCCGCGCACCAGCTGCACCTGCTGCAGCCACGCGTGCAGCGTGTTCTGCTCCAGGGCCATCGGGTGCTGGTTGACGGGCGCGCCGGCTTCGCGGGCGACCAGCTCCACCGTCGTGTAGTCGGAAATGCGCCAGAGCTGGCGGCCCGTGGTGCCGTGCACGATGGGCGCCGTGCTCGACACCGCCGTGGGCGACTCGGCCGCGACGGCCGGCGCCGCCAGGCCGCCCAGCAGCACGGCGGCGCCGAAGACGACGCGGGCGCCGGCCGACAGGGAGGGTTTGCGAAGGGCCGCGAGCGTCATCGAAAAGGTCTCCAGGGTTTGTTCGGAGCGGCGCGCCGTCAACGCACGCCGCGCGTGCACTCTAACGCAGCCGGGCCCCGCCTGCCGCGCGCGACCTCAGAGAACCACCGGTTCGGGCTCCAGGCGGATGCCGAAACGGCCGTAGACGCTCTCCTGGATCGCCTTGGCCAGCGTGACCACTTCGGCCCCGATGGCGTCGCCGCGGTTGACCAGCACCAGCGCCTGCTTCTCGTAGACGCCCGCGCGGCCGATGGACTTGCCCTTCCAGCCGCAGGCGTCGATCAGCCAGCCGGCCGCGAGCTTGAAGCTGCCGTCGGCCATCGGGTAGTGCACCACG
>OUNM010522749.1_pt1 | contig 14106 bp, 8 predicted proteins | sample 1769961 | NCBI WGS metagenome assembly OUNM01 (sample SAMEA3914820, study PRJEB12502) | metagenome | biome: forest; material: soil | place: USA | collected 2012-03-12 | depth 0.3 m | reverse complement strand
CGACCTGATCGGCCGCGACGCGATCGTGCTCAAGGACGGCCAGCAGGTCACCGAATTCCGCGAAGGTCTGCTCCCCTGGGCGCTGCAGACCCCGACCGCCCTGGTGTTCGACGAGTATGACGCGGGCCGCCCCGACGTGATGTTCGTGATCCAGCGCGTGCTCGAGACCGAGGGCAAGCTCACCCTGCTCGACCAGAATCGGGTGATCCGCCCGAACCCCTATTTCCGCCTGTTTGCGACCGCCAACACGGTGGGTCTCGGCGACACCAGCGGGCTCTATCACGGCACGCAGCAGATCAACCAGGGCCAGATGGACCGCTGGAACATCGTCGTGACGCTCAATTACCTGCCCGCCGCGGTCGAGGCGCAGATCGTGCTCGCCAAGTCGGGCGAATATGACAAGCCCGACGGCAAGCAGGTGGTCGACAACATGGTCCGCGTGGCCGACCTGACCCGCAAGGGCTTCATCAATGGCGACATCTCGACCGTGATGAGCCCGCGCACGGTCATCACCTGGGCGCAGAATGCGATGATCTTCAACGATGTCGGCTTCGCCTTCCGCCTGTCGTTCCTCAACAAGTGCGACGAGGCCGAGCGCGCGCTCGTGGCGGAATATTATCAGCGGGTGTTCGGCGCGGATCTGCCCGAGAGCGTGGTGACGAAGGCATAACGACGGGCGCGTGGCGCAGGAAACTCCTCTCGATCGCTTCAAGGCCGTGCTCGGCGGCGCGTCGCGCGCGCTTGCCGACGAGCCCGAGGTCGAGTTGGCCTTCACTGCCGACGCTCCTGCGCAATCGGGCAAGCATATCAAGGTGCCGATGCCGGCGCGGACGCTGCCGGCCGACCAGGTCGCCGAGGCGCGCGGCTTTGCCGATTCGTTCGCGCTCCGCCTCCGGCACCACAATAATGCGCTGCACCTGAAGACCGCGCCGCACGATGCGGTGGCGCGCGCGGTGTTCGATGCCGCCGAGACCGCGCGGGTCGAGGCCTTGGGGTCGCGCGGCTATGCCGGGATCGCGGCCAACCTCAATCATGCGCTCGACCTCCGGCTGCGCAGCGACCCGATTACCCGAGCCCGCACGCGCGATGAAGTACCACTGTCGACCGCGATCCAGCTGCTGGTGCGCGAGCGACTGACCGGCCAGCCGGTGCCCGAGGCCGCGCAGGACGGCCTCGCGCTGGTCCGCGACTGGATCGAGGAAAAGGCCGGCGGCGATCTCGATGCGCTGCGTCTCGCGCTCGACGACCAGCGCGCCTTTGCCGACCTCGCGACCAAGTTGCTCGAAGACCTCGAACTGGTCGAAGGCGACCAGATCCCCGAGGAAACCGACGAAGGCGGCTCGGACGACGAAGGCACCGACGAAGAGCAGGACCAGGGCGACGACGGCGACGACCAGGGCGAGCAGGGCCAGGGCGAAGTCGAGGCGCGGGGCGAGCAGTCCGATGCCGAGAGCGACGAAGGCGAGGGCGCCGAGGCGGGCGACGAATCGTTCGAGGATGCCGAAGGCGAGGCGGGCGACGAGGGCGAGGAAGGGATGCTCCCGGTCCGTCCCAACCGGCCGTTCAGCGACCTGTCGCCGCAATTCGACTATAAGGCGTGGACGACGCAGTTCGACGAGGTGATCGCCGCGACCGAATTGTGCGACGCCGAGGAACTGACCCGGCTGCGTTCCTATCTCGACCAGCAGCTCGTCCACCTCCAGGGCGCGGTGACCAAGCTCGCCAACCGGCTGCAGCGGCGGCTGATGGCGCAGCAGAACCGGTCATGGGATTTCGACCAGGAGGAAGGGATCCTCGACGCGGCGCGGCTCGCGCGGATCGTCGTCAATCCGATGCTGTCGCTGTCGTACAAGGTCGAGAAGGACACCGAGTTCAAGGACACGGTCGTCACTCTCCTGATCGACAATTCGGGGTCGATGCGCGGCCGGCCGATCTCGATCGCGGCGATCAGCGCCGACATCCTCGCGCGCACGCTCGAACGCTGCGCGGTCAAGACCGAGATTCTCGGCTTCACCACGCGCGCCTGGAAAGGTGGGCAGGCGCGTGAATCGTGGCTCGCCGCCGGGCGGCCGCCGCAGCCGGGCCGGCTCAACGACGTCCGGCACATCGTCTACAAGCAGGCCGACGAGCCGTGGCGCCGCGCCAAGCCCAATCTCGGGCTGATGATGCGCGAGGGGCTGCTCAAGGAGAATATCGACGGCGAGGCGCTGCTCTGGGCGCACAACCGGCTGATCGGGCGGCCCGAGGAGCGCAAGATCCTGATGGTCATTTCCGACGGCGCGCCGGTCGACGATTCGACGCTGTCGGTCAATTCGGGATCGTATCTCGAACGCCATCTGCGCCAGGTGATCCACTGGATCGAGAACCGCTCGCCGGTCGAACTGGTCGCGATCGGCATCGGTCACGACGTCACGCGTTATTACCAGCGCGCAGTGACGATCATGGATGCCGAGCAGCTCGGCGGTGCTATCATCGAACAGCTCGCGGCGTTGTTCGACAAACCCTGATTCGGCGCGAGCGAAGGAGCTCGTGCCATGCGTCTCGCCATTCCAGTCGCCTTGCTGATCGCTTCTGCTCCTGGGGCCGCGTCGCCATCCGTCGCCGGCCCGACACCGGTAGCACCGGGCTCGAAGCCGCTGCTGACGGATATCATACCGATCGACTTGCGGCCGGGGACCAATGCCGTGCCCGGCTTTCTGCCCGGTGGCGGCACGGCGACGATCGTCGAGGCATGGCGCGGCAACGGCAACGCACACGGGCATCGCGCGTGGATGGTGCTGACCGGCGAGTCGGAAGGCAATCCGGTCGGATTGGCGCCCATCCGGCATGCCGATGGCGATACGTTCGACGATACCATCGCCGATTCCCCGTTCGATGGTGAGCGTGTGCTGGGCGCGGCGCGCTTCGTGCGGGCGACGCTGGCTGGCAAGCCCGCCAGCCTGTTCGTTTCGGCCGATCTCGATTGGACCGACGGCCGCCCGCTCGCCGATCATGAGCTGGCCACGGTGTCGGTTTTCCGCCTCACCGCCAATGACGAGGGGATTGGCCCGCCAATGGCGTTCGTCCGCGTTGCGCGAGTGCGCGGCGACAAGCGATATTGCAACGCCGAGCTGGCCTTGCGGGACGTGCTGGGCGTGCCGTTGCCGGCCGATTATTCCGGGCCCAACAAAGTGGATGGTTGCTTCGGTTGATGCGCATCGCTCCACCATCCGGAGGTTTCCGGGGCCCCGTCAAACGATCGATCACGATCGCCGGCCACGAGACCTCGATCACGCTCGAGCCGCTCTTCTGGCAGGCCCTCGAAGCAGCCGCCGCCGCCCGCACTCTCCCGCTCTCCGCGCTCGTCGCCGAGATCGACGCCTTGCGTGTCGAAGCCGACGATCCACCCAACCTCGCGAGTGCGCTCCGGACCTGGGCACTGGCGGATGCGTCGGACGCACGCAGTGAAGAATGAAAGTCACTCGCAATAGCGTTGACACTGCGAACGACTCTCAATAGCGGGTCTCTCGACAAGGGAGATAAGAGTGACTCGCAACAATCCCGCGCGCCGCGTCGCGCAGCCTGCTTTCCTGGCACTGTCGTGCGTCGGCGCCTTCGCCACCCATCCGGCGCTGGCCGCTGACGGGCCCGACCCGGTGCCCGCCAATGACAGCGACGCCGATGACGATGCCCGCCGCCGCGACATCATCATCAATGGCGAGCGGGTGAAGGATGATCCCAACGGCCCCAAGGACGTGGCGCCGCTGGTCGACACCCCCAAGTCGATCGTCGTCGTCCCCAGCCGGGTGATCGAGGAAACCGGCTCGGCCTCGTTGCAGGATGCGCTGCGCACCGTGCCGGGCATCACTTTCGGCGCCGCCGAGGGCGGCAATCCGATTGGCGACCGCCCGTTCATCCGCGGCTTCGACAGCCAGGGGTCGATCTATGTCGACGGCGTGCGCGATCTCTCGTCGCAGACGCGCGAGACCTTCGCGATCGATTCGGTGCAGATCGTGCGCGGATCGGACTCGACGCTTGGCGGGCGCGGCTCGGCCGGCGGCACGATCAACATCATCTCCAAGCTGCCGAAGAAAGGAACATTCGGCAGCATCTCGGCCAGCTATGGCGAGGCCGATTACAAGCGCGTCACCGGCGACGTGAACGTCCAGCTGACGGACAATGTCGCGTTCCGCATCCAGGGCCTGTGGCATGACCAGGATTTCTCGGGCCGCGACGCGATCTGGGCCAGGCGCTGGGGCTTCGCGCCGTCGCTGACGATCGGGCTCGACACGCCGACCCGGCTGACCGTGAGCTATTACCGGCTGGAGAGCCATGAGCTGCCGGACAGCGGCCTCCCGTATCTCTACACGATCGGCAATGCGCCCGGCACGGGCACCATCTATACCCAGCCGGCGCTCGGGCGGATCACGACGGCGAACGGCCAGACCGGTTATGTCGCGCGGAGCAATTTCTACGGTCTCGTCGATCGCGACTTCCGCGACGCCACCACCGACCAGGCGACGATCCGCTTCGAGCACGACCTGTCGTCGTCGCTCACCATCCGCAACACCGCGCGCTGGTCGCATTCGACGCAGGCGTACAGCTTCCTGCTGCCCGACGACAGCCAGGGGAATGTCTATTCCAGCGGCTATGTCTGGCGCCGCGCCAATACGCGCTATGGCTATACCGACGCGCTGACCGACCAGATCGACCTCTATGGATCGTTCAATACCGGGGGCATCAAGCACAATTTCGCGGTGGGTGCCGAATTCTCTTGGGAGAAGGCGCGGCGCGGCACCTTCGTCACTCGCGGCTACCTCAATGCTTCGGGAGTCGAGATCCTGTCGACCGGCTCGACGATCAACCCGCGCTGCAACGCCACGACGATCGCGCGTTACTATTGCACCAGCCTGTTCACGCCCAATCCGAACGATCCGTGGAAGAACTATGCCAGCGATACGTCGACCACGCCGGCGGCGATCGTGAAGACGCTGCCGATCGAGGAGACGCAGAACGACGCCAATACGGTCAGCGTCTATGGCTTCGATTCGATCACGCTGACCCCGCAGCTGATCCTCAACCTCGGCGCGCGGTTCGATCGCTTCAAGTCGGTGATCACCCCGGGTCTCGGCTATAATGCGACCCAGTCGTTCAGGCTGTCGCGCACCGATGAATTGTTCAACTGGCAGGCGGGCCTGGTGTTCAAGCCGACGCCGGACACCAGCATCTATGCGAGCTACGCGACCGCCGCGACGCCGCCCAACACCCTGCTCGGCGAAGGCCGCGAGGACAATGCGCTGCCGACCACCAACAGCCCGGCAGTGGTCGACAGCCTCAAGGTGCAGAAGACCAAGTCGTACGAGGTCGGCGCCAAGGGCAGCCTGTTCAAGGACCGGCTCGGGCTCGGCCTGGCGCTGTTCCAGACCGACATCGCCAATGCCCGCGTGACCGATGCCAACAACAATATCGCGTTCATCGGGAAGACCCGCATCCGCGGCATCGAGCTGACCGTCAACGGCACCATCCTGCCCGGCTGGACGGTGTTCGGCGGATATACGTATCTCGATCCCAGGATCACCGATGGCGGCTTCACCGCGCTGGCGGTGGCGGCCAATGGCCCGGCAGCGGCGAAGACCGTGCTGGTGCCGTCGGTCAATACCGGCAAGCAGGTACCGCAGACCGCGAAGAACTCGTTCACCGCCTGGACGACCTATGAATTCGCCAAGCGCTTCTCGGTCAGCTTCGGCGCGCTCTACATGGATCGCCAGTTCGGCGGCTATGCCGACAACCGCTCGGCGACGCAGACCAGTGCCGGCGTGGTAACGGTCAATCCAGCGACCAAGGTACTGTACCGCATGATCCCGTCCTATTGGCGGTTCGATGCGCGCGCCTCGGTCAAGGTGACCGACAATGTCCAGCTCAGCGTCAACGCGCAGAACCTCACCGACAAGGTCTATTTCAGCCAGGTCTATACCAGCCACTATGCCACGATCGCGCCGGGACGGACGGTCTTCGGTACGCTGGAGGTCAAGTTCTGACGGCCGCTTCACCCTCCGCCGTCACTCCTGCCGCGCGTATCCCGGATGAACCCGGGGAACGCGCGGCGTTTCTTCGTGCGCTCGCTGAAGAGGGCGAGGCTGAAGCGCAGGCCTTGTATGGCCAGCTGCTGCTCGACGGGAACGGCGTTGGCCAGGATGCCGCCGCCGGGTTCGCCTGGTTCAACCGCGCAGCGGCGCAAGGGCATCTGATGGGGCTCAACATGGTCGGGCGCTGCTACGACCTTGGCTGGGGAGTCGCGGTCGACAAGGCGCGCGCGGCGGAATGCTATCGCGTTGCCGCCGAACAAGGGCTCGACTGGGCGATGTACAATTACGCGACGCTGCTGGCGCTCGGACAAGGCGTGGCCGAGGACAAGGTCGCCGCCCTTGGCTGGTTCGAGAAAGCGGCCAAGGCCGGAAACGCCAAGGCGATCAACTTCGTCGGCAGCTTCCATGAGGATGGCTGGGTGGTCGCGCGCAGCCTGACCAGGGCGGCGCGGCTTTATGAGCGCGCGGCCGAGGGCGGCGATTTCCGCGGCATGTTCAATCATGCGCGGATGCTCGGCGACAAGGGGCGGACCGAGGAAGCGTTGCGCTGGATCGAACGCGCCGGTGAACACGCGACCCCGGCCTTCGTCGCCAAGGCGGCGGCGTTCCTCGACGCTTCGCCGGTGCCGGCGTTCCGCGCACGGGGCAGGGCAGCGATCGAGCGGGGAGCGGCGCGATGCTGATCGCGATTCCCGAGGTGCTCGACCCGGCCGGCGTGGCGCGGTTGCGTGGCATCATCGACGCTGCCGATTGGATCGACGGCAATGCGACATCGGGCCACCAGTCGGCGCTCGCCAAGAGGAACGCGCAATTGCCCGAGGAGTCCGCCGCTGCGCGGGAGGCGGGCAACCTGGTGCTCGACGCGCTGTCGGCGACGCCGTTGTTCGTTGCCGCTGCCTTGCCGCTCAAACTCTATCCGCCGCTGTTCAATCGTTATGCCGGCGGCGACACGTTCGGCAGCCATGTCGACAGCGCGATCCGCATCCGCCGCGGCAGCGATTTCCGCGTGCGCAGCGACCTCTCGGCCACGCTCTTCCTCGCCGATCCCGACAGCTATGACGGCGGCGAGCTGGTGGTCGAAGACACTTATGGCGAGCAGCGGATCAAGCTCCCCGCCGGCCATATGGTGCTCTATCCGGCGTCGAGCGTGCATCGCGTCGAGCCGGTGACGCGCGGCACCCGCGTCGCCTCGTTCTTCTGGATCCAGTCGATGATCCGCGACGATGGCGCGCGCCGCATCCTGTTCGAGCTCGACCAGGCGGTGCAGGACGTCGCCTCGCGGCTCGGCCAGGACGATCCGGCGGCGGTGCGGTTGACCGGAACCTATCACAATCTCCTCCGCCGCTGGGCCGAGGCATAAGGACGACACGTGACCAAGATCGGGCTGCGCAATTTCTGGTTCCAGGTGCACAAATGGATCGGGCTGATCCTGGCGATCCTGATCATCCCCTTGTGCGTCACCGGCGCCTTGCTGGTGTGGGACGAGGCGCTCGATCACAGCCTCAACCCGCAGCGTTACGCGGTGTCGGGCGAGCAGACGGTCGATCCTGCCCGCTATGTCGAGGCGGCGAAAGGCGTGCTTGCGCGCGGAGACCGTATCCAGTCGATCACGTTGCCCAATGGCGACGGCCCGGTGATCGTCGCTGCGGCGGCGGCCAATGCCAAGCCGCAGGCGGGACCGCCGTCGAGGATCAACGTCTGGCTCGATCCGCCGACCGCCCGGGTGCTCGACAAGGCATCGAGCAATTCGGGGCTGATCCGCGCGATGCACCAGATCCATGGCACGATGTTGGTGCCGATCTGGGGCCGGACGATCGTCGGCTGGCTCGGCGTGTTCATGCTGTTTTCGTGTTTCACCGGCATCTGGCTGTGGTGGCCGACCGTGGGCAAATGGGTGCGCGGGCTGCGCTGGCGGCGGCACCGCAATCTCGACACCAATCTCCACCATCTGTTCGGCTTCTGGATCGCGCTGCCGCTGTTCGTGCTGTCGCTGACCGGCGCCTGGATCAGCTTCCCGCAATTCTTCGGGCCTTTATCGGGCGCCAAGCCGCAGCAGGGACCCGACCGCGCCATGATGGCACGCGCCAGGCCGCTCGAGGCGCCGAAGACCAGTCTCGACACGGCGATTGCCAATGCCCGGGCGGCGCTTCCCGGCGAGGTTGCGACGGTCGCCTGGCCGACCGATCTCAAGGCCGAATGGACGGTGACGATCGGCAGCGGCGCGGGGCGTCAGGTCAAGGTCGACGATGCCACGGGTGCGGCCAAGGCCGGCCCGCCGCCGAAGGAAGACGTCGCCCGCCTGATGCGCCGCATCCATGACGGCACGCGGATGGGGTTCGTGTGGCAGCTGATCCTGTTCCTCGGCGGGCTGCTCCCCGCGATCCTGGCGTTGACCGGGGTGATCATGTGGTGGCGTGCGCGGGGGTGGAAGGCGCAGTTGAAGGCGCAGTTGAAGGCGAGGCAGAAGGCGAGGCAGAAGGCCAAGGCGGCCGCCTGAGCCAACTGAAGCCCCTCCCCTTCAGGGGAGGGGCTCGGAAATGTCACCGACCCAGCAACACCCGCGCCTGGCCGGCAATCTGCGCCAGCATCGCCGCGTTCGGCGTTGCCGCCGTCCGCGCGCGATCGACCACGCCCTTGAACTGCGCGACGCGCCCGGCATTGGCGCCGAGCCACGCCTCGACCGCCGCTTCGGGGTCCTTGCCGGCATGCTTTTCGAGGAATTCGAGCCGCAGCTGCTGGAAGTCGCGGGCGAGGCCGGCGATCAGCAAGCGTTCCCACGGATCGCTCGACACGATGCGCGCGGCATTGGCCTGCGCCCAGTCGAGCCCGAGCGCCTGGCCGAGCCGGGTAAAGGCCCGCGTCAGCACGGTTTCGTCGAAGCCGAGGCCAGCGCCGAGATCGGCAAGGCCGACCGCGCCGTCGAGCTCGAACAGCCGCACGACCTTCTTGGCCAGAGCCGGCGGCGCCCCGGCCGCCTCGAGGCTGGTCGAGATACGCACCGACTGCGCGCTCGCTTCCTCGAGCAGCAGTTCCTTGGTCTTGCGGTCGAGCGCGGCGACGCCCTTGCCGACGCGCGCGAGCACCGCGGCAGGGCTGCTGCCCGGCGCGGTCACGCGGAGCAGGTCGGCGATCTGGCTGCGCACCGCGCCCGCGACTTCCTCGAACAAGGCGAGGCGGCCGCTTTCGGGCATCGGCGCGCGCTCGATCTCGGCCCAGAGCTTGTCGAGGTCGTAGAGCCGCTCGACCACGACGAACATCGCCGCGATGTCGGCCATCGCCGCGCCTTCCTCCTCGGCCAGCTCGAACGGATGGAGCACGCCGAGCCGGTTGACGATGCGGTTGGCGAGCTTGGTCGCGACGATCTCGCCGCGCAGGCGATGCTGGTCGATCGCGTCGCCGAACTTCTTGCGCATGGCTGGCGGGAAAGCGGCATGGAGATCGGTGCGCAACTCGTCGTCGCGGCCGAGATCGGTATGCTCGATCGCATCCTGCAACGCGAGCTTGGCGGTCGCCAGCAGCACCGCGAGCTCGGGCCGGGTCAGCCCATGGCCTTCCGGCGCGCGGCGCATCAGGGTGCCGTTGTCGGCCAGTCCCTCGACATGGCGGTCGAGCCGACCGGCGCTCTCGAAAATCTCGATCAGCCGGACATAGCTCGGCAGCGCCTGGGCACCGTCCTGCTCCATGATCGACAAAGCGAGCGTCTGGAGGCGATTGTCCTCGAGCACCAGGTGGGCGACGTCGTCGGTCATCGACACGAGCAACTTGTTGCGCGCCTCGAACTTCAGCCGGCCCTCGATCATCTCGCGGTTGAGCGCGATCTTGATGTTGACCTCATTGTCCGAACAATCGACGCCGGCCGAATTGTCGATGAAGTCGGTGTTGAGGCGGCCGCCGCGGCTGGCAAAGGCGATGCGCCCGGCCTGGGTCACGCCCAGATTGGCGCCTTCGCCGATCGCGATCGCGCGCAGATCCTCGGCATTGACGCGGAGGCGGTCATTGGCCGGGTCGCCGACCTCGATATGGTTCTCTGCCGCCGCCTTCACATAGGTGCCGATGCCGCCGAACCAGATCAGGTCGGCGGGCGATTTGAGGATCGCCGAGATCAGCGCCGCCGGCTCGAGCTCGTCGGCCTGGATGTCGAGCGCTTGCTTGACCTGCTTGGTCAACGGGATCGTCTTGGCGGTGCGCGGGAACACGCCGCCGCCCTTGGAGATCAACTTGGGATCGTAATCCGCCCAGCTCGACCGCGGCAGCTTGAACATGCGGTCGCGCTCGGCCCAGCTCGCCGCCGGATCGGGATCGGGATCGAGGAAGATGTGGCGGTGGTCGAACGCCGCGACGATCTTGAGCGTCTGGCTCAGGAGCATGCCGTTGCCGAACACGTCGCCCGACATGTCGCCGCAGCCGACGACGCGGATCGATTGCGTCTGCACGTCGACCCCGCGCTCGGCGAAATGGCGCTGGACCGAGACCCAGGCGCCCTTGGCGGTGATGCCCATCGCCTTGTGGTCATAGCCTTGCGATCCGCCGCTGGCGAAGGCGTCGCCCAGCCAGAAGCCGCGATCGATCGCGATCGCATTGGCAACGTCGGAGAAGGTCGCGGTGCCCTTGTCGGCGGCGACGACGAAATAGGGATCCTCGCCGTCATGGATGACGACGCCCTTGGGATGGACGACCTTGCCCTCCACGATATTGTCGGTGACCGACAGCAGGGTGCGGATGAAGATGCGGTAGCTCTCGGTGCCTTCCGCCAGCCACGCGTCGCGGTCGGCGGCGGGGTTGGGGAGCTGCTTGGGGTAGAAGCCGCCCTTGGCGCCGGTCGGCACGATCACCGCATTCTTGACGCGCTGCGCCTTCATCAGCCCGAGGATCTCGGTGCGGAAGTCGTCGCGCCGGTCGGACCAGCGCAGCCCGCCGCGCGCGACCGGGCCGGCGCGCAGATGGATGCCCTCGACGCGCGGCGAATAGACCCAGATCTCGCGCCACGGCAGCGGCGCGGGAAGCCCCGGCACCTTGTGGCTGTCGAGCTTGAAGGCCAATGCTTCGGCGGCCGCATCGGTGAAGGCGTTGGTGCGCAAGGTCGCGGCGATCACGCCCTGGATCGCGCGCAGGATGCGGTCGTCGTCGATCGCCGAGACGTCGTTGAGGCCCGCCTTGATCGCCTCGTCGGCGGCGACCACGCCGGCCTCGCCCTTGCCGCCGGGCGCATGCGCGGCGTTGAACCGGGCGATCAGCGCGGCGGTGACTCCGGGGGCGCGGCGCAGCGCGTCGACCACCGTGGTCAGGCCGTAGGTCAGCCCGCCCTGGCGCAGATAGCGGAACCAGGCGCGGAACAGCACCGCAGAGCTTGGTTCCATGTTGAGGTCGAGGATCAGCCGGTTGAACGCGTCATTCTCCGCATTGCCTTCCAGCACCGCGGCGATCGCGTCCTGCAGGACGATCGTGTCGCCATCGAACACGTTGGCGACGCCACCCGTCGCCTCGATCAGGAATTCATGGATGAAGCCGCGATTCTCGTCGGTCATCGCGGTCGGGACTTCCTCGATCACGCGGAAGCCGAAATTCTCGAGCACCGGCACCGCGTCGGTCAGCGCGATGCCGCCGCCGAGGCGATAGAGCTTGAGCCGCGCTTCGCCCCTGGCGTCGACATAGACGCGCACCGCGCGGTCGTCGGCGGTTTCCAGCGTGGCAAGGCTGAGCGTGTCGCGCGCCGCCTCGTCCGCGGTATTGAGCGTGCGATAGCCTTGCGGGAAGCAATTGGCCCAGCGCAGGGCGAGGCGCGTCGCGCGTGCGGGGTCGCTTTCGGCCAGCGCCGCCTCGACCGCGGGTGCCCAGCCGCGCATCATCCGTGCCAGCCGCGTGTCGAGCGCGCCGACATCGGGCATATGGCCCTCGCCGCGCAGGTCGATCGTGTAGCGGATCAGGGCGACGAGATCGTCCATCGCGATCGCCCAGTTGAGCGTGTCGCCGCCCGCCGATTCGGCCAGCAGGTCGCCGATCGCGATACGCCGCGCGGTAGTGAATTCGTCGCGCGGCAGCCAGACGAAGCAGAACAGGTGACGGCCGAGGATCGACTTGGCAACGACCAATTTGGGCCGCGGCCGGTCGGCCAGGCTCATCGCGGTCAGCGCGACATTTTCCAGCGCGTCGGGCGCGAAGGCGATCAGCAGATCGTGCGGCAGGGTGGTGAGCGCATGCTCCAACGCCTTGCCGGCATGGCCCTTGGGATCGAAGCCGAATTTCTTCTGCAACTGGGAAAGGCGCGTGCGCAGGACGGGAACATCGTCAGGTGGCGTGTTGAGCGCGGCCGAGGTCCACAGGCCGGCATGGATCGAGAGGCCGGCGACCTTCTTGCCGTCCCTGATCGGCACGACCACGAGGTCGAGCGGGATGTGGCGATGGACGCCCGAGATGAAGTTGGACTTGAGCAGCAGCGGCGCCTCGCCGCCTTTCTCGAACCACTCGATCGCCAGCGCGCGCGACGCTTCGGCCAGGACCGGCGTCTCGTGCTTGTTGCGGCAAATGCCGAGCGGCGCCTTGGCCCCGCCTTCGCGGCCGAACTTGCCATGGCCGAGCAGGGTGAAATGGCGGTCGAGGAACCAGCGCAGCAATTCGGCGCCTTCGCCGCTCAGCGTCTCGGCATCGGCTTCCATCGCCTGTTGCAGCGGTACCCAGTCATGGACCGCGGCGCGGACGTCCTTGAGGTTGGTTTCGAGCGCGGTGATCAGCGTGCGGCGATCGCGCGCATCGGCGCGATCCATCTCGATATAGATCATCGATTCGGGATCGCCCTCGCCGACGCCCATCAGGCCGCCGGTCTGGTCGCGCGTTACCGGGATGACCGGGTGGATGATGCGGTCGACCGCAATGCCCTGCGCGGCGATCGTCGCGGCGACCGAATCGACCAGGAAAGGCATGTCGTCATTGACGATGGCAACGCGCATCCGGCGCCGCGGATCGTTGGCCGCGATCGGCTCGATCACCATCGTGGGGGCCCCTGGCGGGCGGTTATAGGCGGCGGTGGCGACGAAGTTCGCGGCTTCCGCGCGCTCCGCTTTTCCGAACCCCTGCAACTCCCCGGGCAACGCGCCTTTGGTCAGCCGGTCCGCGAGCGCGTCCGACAGCGATTTCAGCGTAGTCTTGGCCATCGCCGCCCTATGCGCCTGTCGGACGCGCGGCTCAAGGTTAGTTTCGAATGTAACTTGTTTTGTGTGGGTTAGGGCTACTTCGCCGCCTTGAGCGTGCGCACCGCGAGCGCGGGATCGTTGGCGACCGAGGCGACGATGTCGACCGTGCCTTCGCCGGTCGCGCGACCGAGCAGCACGACCAGTTCGCCGGGCTGGAGGCCAGTGGCGAACTCGATGCTCGCCAACACCAGCCGCTCGGCGATCTCGGCAAGCGGGTCGCGGGCATCGGTGAGCCTGGCCGGGTTGCGCGCGACGCGTTCGGCGGCGACGACCGCCTTGATCCCGCCATCGACGCTTTCGAGCACCTGGGTCAGCTGGCCGGCGGGAATCGCATGGCGGCGGGCATGCGCCAGCACCGCGGCGAATTCGGTCAGTCGCGCCTTGTCGTAATCGGCACCGAAGACGAGCTTGGCGACCGCGGTCATCGGCGCGCGGTCCTGGACGGTTACCCCGGCATTGGCGAGGAGCGATTCATAGGCGCCGGCGTCCTCGTCGGCGGCGAGCCCGAAATCATGCGCGCGGCCGAGCGCGCGGTAGAGCGCGGCGCGGCTGCGGGTGTCGGCGGCGGTCGCGGCCAGCGCGATTTCGCGTGCGCGATCGAGCTTGCCGGCGAGATCGGCCGGTTCGGGCGCCGCTGCGGCCTCGACCGCGGGACCATCGGCCCAGACCGGCGCGGTCGACTGGTTGCGCGGCGCGTTGCGCAGCGAGGCGTCGACCTCGGCTGCCAGGCTTGCCTGCGTATCGGCGTCGACCACTTCCTTCCAGTTGATCACGCCGTAGATGAAGTCGATCGTGTCGTCGTCGGACGAGAAGGGCATCAGGATGCCGCGATACATGGTGTTGTGCCCGCGCGT
>OUNM010453178.1_pt1 | contig 14107 bp, 7 predicted proteins | sample 1769961 | NCBI WGS metagenome assembly OUNM01 (sample SAMEA3914820, study PRJEB12502) | metagenome | biome: forest; material: soil | place: USA | collected 2012-03-12 | depth 0.3 m | reverse complement strand
CGCCGGCGGAACGACCGTGATTGGCGCCGACGGCCCGAAGCCGTTCGACCAGCGCCAGATGTTCCGAGAGTTTCGGTTCCTGGAAACTCGGATGGCGTTTGCGCCAATCGTCCTCCGGGAGTTTCGCGACGCGCTCGCGTGTCATGGTGCCGGACAAAAGGCCTGAGGCCATCGGGGAATAGACGATCACGCCGATCCCCTGGCGCCGGCAGAAGGGCAGAATTTCCTCTTCGATTTCGCGGCGGATGAGGGAGTAGGGCGGTTGCAGCGAGGTAATCGGCGCAATCGCCTGGGCGCGCTTCATTTCCTCGACATTGAAGTTGGACACGCCGATCCAGCGCACCTTGCCCTCTCGCTGGAGTTGCGCCATCGCGGCCCAGCCTTCTTCCAATTCCGCCGTGTCGTCCACCGGCCAATGGATCTGGTAGAGGTCGATGGTTTCCGCCCGCAGACGCCGCAGGCTGGCTTCGCACTCGCGGCGAATGGAATCCGCCTTGAGGACTTCGACCACCTTGCCGTGGTCGTCGGTGCGAAGTCCGCACTTGGTGAAGACGTAAGGCCGCGGACCGGGCCATCCGGCCAACGCGCGGGCGACGACTTCTTCCGAGTGGCCGAGGCCATAGACGGCGGCGGTATCGATCCAATTGACTCCGAGTTCCAGGGCACGATGGATCGCGGCGATCGACTCTCCGTCGTCTTGTGCGCCCCAGCCGAATTGCCATCCGGAGCCTCCAATAGCCCAGGCGCCGAAGCCCACGGGCGTAATCGCCATATCTGAATTACCGAGCTGTTTCGTTGGTTGCTGGTACATTTTGTTTTCCTGTTGGTTCTTTTGTTTGCGGCTGGGAGGCGGGGGCGATGCGGACGGTCATGCCGCTGACCAGCGAGTCGAAGGGGGTGGCGATCACTTTGTCTGCGGCCGTTACTCCGCTGAGAATTTCCACGCGCGGGCCGAAATCGCGGCCGAGTTGGACTTTGCGTAGTTCGACGAGGCCCTGGGCATTCACGACGCCGACTTGCAGGCCTTGCGCGCGGAAGAGCAGCACGCTCGACGGGAGGGTGAGCGCGGGGGCGGCGGTGAGGCTGGCGAAGCGCACTTGAGCGTAGCTGCCGATGCGGATGCGGCCTTTGGAATTATCGACCTGCAACTGCGTGAGCAGCGTGCGCGACGCGGCGGCCATCGCCTCGGAGGTGGTCACAACTTTGGCGGGGAAAGATTCTCCGGGCAGTTCGGGAATAAGCACCTCGGCGGCCTGGCCCGTGCGGATGCCAGCGGCCTGGGTCTGCGGGACGCGCACATAGACGCGAAGCGTATCGGTCTGCGCGAGGTGGAAGAGTTCGCGAGTGCCACCATCGCTGATCAAGTCGCCGATGTCGACGTTTCGGACGGTGATGATGCCAGCAAAGGGCGCGACGACGCGCTGGAAGCCCTGCATTTCCTCGAGCCGGCGAACGTTCGCCCGTGCGGCTTCGACATTCGCCGCATCGACCTTGGCTGCGGCGGATTTTTCATCGGCGTCCTGTTTCGAGACGGCCCTGCTGGCGAGCAGCGATTGCCAGCGGGCATCGGTGGTGTTTGCGAGGTTGAGATTCGCCTGGGCGACACCGAGTTGAGCGCGGGCCTGCTCGAGCTGACGGTCGAGTTCGGGCGTGTCGATCTCGGCGAGAACCTGGCCGGCGGTGACATGCGCGCCGATATCGACATTCCATTTTTTTAAGTAGCCGCTGACACGGGCGAAAATGGACGCCTGGATCACCGGCTGCACTTCGGCGGGAAGGACGAGGCCATCGCTCGCCTGGCCAGGTTCCGGCGAGACCACCGTGACCGTGGTGGCGGCGAGGGCGGCGATGTCACCTTGCGCTTCATCCTTCTGGCGCAGGCGCGGGATGAAACCCGCAACGGCACCGATAACGATGAGCACGGCGAGGATGACGGCGATGCGGCCAAGCGGCACGCGGTGGACGGGCTGCGGCGGCATGCCGGGTTCAGGCGCGGCGCCGGGCGCGGCAGGTGTGGACGAGGTTTCCAAAGTATTCATGGAGCGTGGTTGGTTCCGGCGTGAACCGGCTGGGATTCTGCGTTGGCGCCGGATTCGGGCGCGGGAGCAGGCTGGCGGCGGTGCAGGAGGCTGAAGACCACCGGCACGAAAAAGAGCGTGGCGGCGGTGGCCATGATGAGACCGCCGATGACGGCGCGCCCGAGCGGCGCGTTTTGTTCTCCGCCGTCGCCGAGGCCGAGCGCCATCGGCACCATGCCGATGATCATCGCCACGGCCGTCATGAGCACAGGACGCAAGCGCCCGGAACCCGCTTCCCACGCGGCGCGGGTGGGATCGCGGCCTTCCGCGAGGTTTTGCCGGGCGAAGGTGACCACGAGCACCGAATTCGCCGTGGCCACACCGAGGCACATGATTGCGCCCATCATCGCGGGCACGCTGAGCGTCGTCGCGGTAAGATGCAGTCCCCAGGCGGTTCCGGCGAGGGCACCGGTGAGCGCGGTCAGGATGATGAAGGGGTCAAGCCAGCTTTGGAAATTGACCACCAGCAGCAGGTAGATCAGCACGATCGCCATCACGAGCCCCACGCCGAGGCCGATGAAGCTTGAGCGCATCGTCTGCGCCTGGCCCCGCAGGATGATGGAGCTGCCATGCGGCAGGGTCTTCTCCGCTTCAGCGATGAGCGGCTTCAAGTCGTCGAGGACACCGGCGAGATCGCGTCCGCTCACTCCACCGAAGACGTCGATCACGGGCATCACGTTGTAGTGCGAATAGATCGGCGAACTATTCGTGCGTTTGAACGTCGCCAGATTGGTGAGAAGCTGGCCGTTGCCGATTCCAGGCTGGTTCGCGGTGATCGGCATGGATTGCAGATCGGAGAGCGATTCCATGCGGTATTCCGGCGCGCGGACATTCACCAGGTATTGCACGCCAATGCTGCTATCGAGCCAGTAGCCGGGCTGGACCTGCGAGCTGCCGCTCAACCCGAGGAGGATCGAGCCCGCAATGTCGCGCTCGCTCAAGCCTATCTGGGAGGCTTTCGTGCGATCGATGTCAAAGGCGAGGCGCTGCAGGTTTCCCGGCTGCTGCACGCGCAAATCCACCGCGCCGCGCACGTGCCGCACCTTTTCCGCGAGCGCGGCGGCGACGCGGCGATTTTCGTCGATATTGCGCCCGACGATCTGGATGTCGAACGGCGCGGGCAGTCCGAAGTTGATCGTCTGCGTGACGATGTCCGACGGGAGGAAGTAGAAGATCGCGCCGGGGAATTGCTGGTTCAGGTGCAGCCGCAGCTCGCGGATGTAGCGCTCGGTCGGACGATGATTCGCCTGGAGTGAGACCATGATGTCCGCATCCGCCGGACCGGTGGCGCCGCTGTCGCTGTAGCTCAGATTGATGCCGGAAACGGGCAGGCCGATGTTATCGAGAATGCCCTTCAGTTCGCCCGGCGGGATCACTCCACGGATCGATTTTTCCACTTCATCCACGAGCTTCGCCGTCTCCTCGATGCGGGTGCCGGTCTGCGCGCGGACGTGCAGACGGAAGGCGCCCGCGTCTACCGTCGGGAAAAAATCGCGTCCGAGAAAAGGGATGAGGCCCAGCGACGCGGCGCAGAAGGCGAGAAAGATGAGGACGAAGATCTTGCGATGGTTCAGCAGCGTGGCGAGCACATCGCGATAGCCCTCGAGAAGGCGATTAAAGCCCCGCTCAAAGGCGTGCTGCAACGCGATGAACGGCCGCGCCCAGCCCTTCCCGGCCTTCTTTTCACGCCGGTGCTGATGGCTGCGTTCAAACCACATCACCAGCGTCGGGACGAGCGTGCGCGAAAGGACGTACGACGCCAGCACCGCGAAGGCCACCGCCATGGCGAGCGGCGCGAAGAGATATCCGGCGACACCGCTCAAGAAGAACATCGGCACAAAGACGATGCAGATGCAAAGCGTGGAAACCATCGCCGGAAGTGCGATTTCGCCTGCGCCGGCGATGATGCCGGCCTCGAGCTTGGCCCCAGCGTGCAAGTGCCGCTCGATGTTTTCGATCGTCACGGTGGCGTCATCCACGAGAATGCCCACCGCCAGCGCCAGGCCGCCGAGCGTCATGAGATTGATGGTCTGGCCGAGCGCGCTGAGCACTGCAAGGGACGACAGCACCGCGAGAGGAATGGAGGTGGCGACGATGATGGTGCTCCGCCACGAACCGAGGAACAGGAGGATCATCAGCGCGGTCAGCACCGCGGCGATCACGCCTTCCCGCACCACGCCGGAAACCGCGGAACGGACGAAGAGCGATTGGTCGATGAATTCGCTCACCGAGACATCCGTGGCGGTCAGCGTTTTGAGCGTGGTGGCCATCGCGCGTTTCACACCATCGGCCACGTCGAGCGTCGAAGCCGTGCCGTTTTTCAGCACACTAATCAGCGTGCTTCGCGTCCCATCCTGCCGGACGATGTTTTGCTGCGGATCGCTGCCATCGCGCACGTGCGCCACGTCGCTCACGCGGATGACCGCGCCGTCCACGGTTTTGATCGGCAATTGATTGAGGTAGTCGATCAGCGCCGGGCTGGTGTTCACGTCCACCGGATATTGCTTCGCACCAATTTTTGCGGTGCCGCTCGGAAAGACGATGTTCTGATTCGAGAGCGCCGTGACCACGTCCTGGGAAGAAAGGTTATTGGCCTCGAGCGCCTTCATGTCCAGGTCCACCGAGACGAGCCGCTGCTTGCCACCGTAGGGCAGCGGCACACCCGCGCCGGGCACGCTGATCAGGCCGACGCGGATTTGATTCAGCGACACATCCTGAATCTGCTGCTCGTTCATCGTCTTGCTGCTGATGCCGTATTGCAGGATCGGCACCGACGAGGCGTTGTATTGGATAATGAGCGGCGGCGTGGTGCCCGGCGGGAGCTGCCGGAGGATGGTTTGTGAAACCGCCGTGACCTGCGCCACGCCCGCATCCGGGGAAGTGCCCGGTTGGAAGAACACCTTGATCACACCGACGCCGTCATAAGACGTGGACTCGATGTGCTCGATGTTATTGACCGTGGTCGTGAGCGCGCGCTCGTGGGTGAAGACCATGCGCTGTTCGATCTCCTTCGCGCTCAACCCGGTATAGGACCAGATGACGCTGACGACCGGAATATTGATGGAGGGAAAAATATCGGTCGGCGTGCGCTGGAGGACAAACGGCGTCACGAGCAACAGCAGGAGCGCGGCGACGACGAAGGTCAACGGACGGCGCAGAGCCAGAAGGACAATCCACATGACATTATTCTTTCGGTTGAATTCCGATAGTCAGACGGTCTTTCGTGTTCGCTTCTTGAGGCGCATCTGGACTTCTCAGAAAATTGAGGACCCGGCCGAGGCCGACATAAAATTGCCAACACTGCTGGCACAACCCCTCTTGTTCGGCCCACTCAGGATGCAAATCCTGGATCATCTCGCAGGCGGCTTCGCCGATACCTTCCTGTTCGCCGGCGATGTGACATAAAATATCCACAGGGGGAGCTTGGTGACACAGCGGGCATGCGCCCGCGTTCGGAACAATCCGCGTCTGGGGGAAGAAAGTATGATTTCGAATAACGATGGCTGTTTTCATCTGAGGTAACGGGTTTGCGGTTCTTGATTGGTGATTCGGGAAAAGCGCTGCCGGGCGGGCTCGGCGAGCAGTTCGCTCATGGCTTCGAGCAACCGTGAGATATTCAGCGGTTTCTGCATCAGCGCGGCGACGCCGGCAGTCTTAGCGATCGGATAGGCATCCGGCCGCGCCGTGATGACGATGACCGGCAGCAAAGGATTAATGCTCGTGAGCCGCTCGAAAGCGTCCCAGCCACCTTTCACCGGCATGTTCAGGTCGAGCAGGACGATATCGGCGCGATGCTCGCGGAACTTTTCGACGGCGTCGTGGCCGTTGGCGGCGCGAGTGACTTCGAAACCTTCCGACTCGAGCAAGGCGCCCAGCGCCTCGAGGACCGAGCGATCATCATCGACGAGCAGTACTCTCGGCTGGCTCATGGTTCGATTTCTGGTGTTCATTTCCGGCTTGCGCTTACGGGGCGCAGTGCTTGCGTGCGCCTTTAGCTTCGCCCGTGCCACGCCGACTTGAGAGTCCTTATCCATTGAACATGAGCCGCTTACAAATTCGCACGCGATTCGCATGCCGCTGCTTTGTGGTAAGCCACTGGCCTGGGTTGGTAAGTTGCTGGCCTCTCCACCCATGAGCCGCAAACGCATCGACCCGATGAACATCTCCGTGACGCGGCGGCTGCGCCTCCTCGCCATCGCGCTCATTTTGCTGGCGGTGCTCATCTGCTCGTCGGCATTTCTGAGCTGGCGGGGGATCGACTACATGGGCCGCCGCTTCTACCTCAACCAAACCGCGAGCTTTCAGATTGCCGATCAACTCCAGAGCGAAGTGCTCAAACTCAACTCCCACCTGGTGACTTATCGGGCGAGTCATCACCCCGAGGATTGGCGCGGGTTTGAGGAGGACAGTCAGCGGCTGAACGCCTGGATCGCTCAGCAGAAAATCACGCTCACGACGCCGAAGGAAAAGGCCCTGCTGGAGGAGATTCAGACGGCCTTTGACGGCTACATGGTCGCTGCTCGGAGGACGGACTCGCCATTGCTCGATCAGTTCGCCGATGTCAGGGCCGCCGAAGCGCAGTTGATCCGTCTCGGGCTGCAGCTCACCTTTGCCCATCGTGAGACGCTCCATGGCCCGGTCGCTGAAACGGAGAGCTCACTCACGCGACTCCAGGCCATGATCCTGGCGGCACAACTCACGGTGGTACTCCTCGCGGCGTGGGCGGCGGTGGTCACTTACCGCGAAATGATCGCGCCGCTGCGGGTGGAGCTGATCGAAAGCGAGGCGCACGTCGCGCGAAATGAAAAGCTCGCCTCCCTGGGCGTCCTCGCCGCGGGCGTCGCGCACGAAATTCGCAACCCGCTGACGGCGATCAAGGCGCGTCTTTTCACCCAGCAAAAGGCGCTCACCCCGGGTTCACGCGAGCGCATGGACGCGGAGTTCATTGGTCGCGAGATCGACCGGCTCGAGAAAATCGTCAGCGACTTTCTGCGTTTCGCGCGGCCCGCCGAGCCTGAGCGCGCACCGCTTTCACCGGCCGATCTGCTGCGCGAGGTTCGCGAGTTGATGGCCCCGCAATTGCGCGAATCGTCCATCGACCTCGTCGTCGAGGATGCAGTGGAAACCAGGATCCCTGCTGATGCTGAGCAACTCAAACAGGTGCTGATTAACCTCGTCCAGAATGCCGCCGACGCTCTCGCCGACCACGGCACCATCAAGCTGCGCGCCGTCGAAAATCGCATCACCCTCGGCGCCCGCACCCGCGATGTGGTCGTCATCGAAGTCGAGGACAACGGTCCGGGAATTCCGCCCGACGCGCAGGAGCATTTGTTCGATCCGTTCTTCACCACGAAGCCCAGCGGCACAGGCCTCGGCCTGTCCATCGCCGCGCGTATCGTCGAGAAACACGGCGGCGCGCTCCGCTTCCAAACCGGCGCGAATCGCGGCACGACCTTCGGGATCGTGCTGCCGGTGGAGTCTTAACTTTCGGGAAGCTGCACCGGACAGAGCTTGTTCCGGCAAACAAAGCTCCGCTCCAGCGCGGGCTGGAACGGAGCGTGACTGGTCCTACGGATACCGGCCCGCGCGTTACTCGAGGAGAAGTGCGCTCAGCAACTCCTGGGTAACCGTGTAGGCGACGGGCAGGTGGTGGTCGCCATCGTACTTGGCAATCGCGTCCTGGGTGGTGAGGTCCAGAGTGCCGTCAATCGGCCCGCGATAATACCCCTGACGCGCCAGGGCGTCCTGCACTGCGGCTACCGTGGAGTCGGACCCGTCGTAGGACGGCGTCGTATAATCCGGAATCCCGTAATCCCAGTCTCCGTAATACGGCCAGGCTCCGCCCAAGAAAACCCGGCGATGGCGGTCCCCATTTCGATCATGCCGGCCGCGATCCTCGCGATGGCTGGGAACGAAACCGTGCGTTTCACGCACCAAGCGCCCTCTTGCCGCCGGCGAGGAGAAATGACTCACCGTCGCGGGTGCGAAGAGGCGCGCCCCAGTTGAGGAATGCGCCGCAGACACTGGCGCGGAGAAATGCGCGACGGGCCCCTGCGAGGAAAAGCGTCCCATCGCCGGTGGCGCGGAGAAATGCATACCGCCTCCGCCGAAATGCATACCGCCTCCGCCGAAGTGCATGCCGCCTCCCCCGAAGTGGCCGCCTCCACTGAAACCACCTCCGCCTCCATGGGCCGCCGCCATGCTCGTGATGCCGAGACTTCCCGCAAGGATTGCGGCGATCGTTAGATAAGTTTTCATGTTACTCCTTCTTTCTATTGGCTGCGGCTGACGCGTTTTCACATCAGCCCTCATGAAGGCCCTTTAGCTTCGCCTGTGCCAGAAGACCGGCGATGGATGGAACATCCATAGGATGAGCAATTTGGAAAATCGGACACTTCAATGCCGCGGTCCGTGGGCGGTTAATGAGTGCCCTGCGATGGTAAGTTGACTTCCACTTCCACTCACGATCCCGAGAGCTCCGAATGCCAATTTCCAGTGCATTGCGGCAGGACCTTCGATAACGTGCCGGGCAACATCATGGCCCGCACTGGCACCATCCTGCTTGTCGAAGATGATCCAAGCGCCGCCGAGGCGCTCCAGCGCGTGCTTGAAGAGGAAGGGCACACGGTCATCGCCGCACAGACCGGCGAGAAAGGGCTGGCCCTCGCGAACAAAGAGCGCTGTGCCGCGGTGCTCACCGACCTTAAGCTTCCCGGCCTCAGCGGCCTGGATCTCGTCAAGCAATTGCATGCCGCGCAGCCCCGGCTGCCGATCATTCTCATGACCGCCCACGGCACCACCGAGATCGCGATCGACGCGACGAGGCACGGCGCCTTTGATTACCTGCTCAAGCCCTTCGAGATGCCGGCGTTGCTCGAAGCGATCCAGAAAGCACTCGCCGCCAGCCGGCTCATGTCCCAGCCCGTGGAAATCGGCAGCGTCGTCGCCGGCCGGGACGCCCTCATCGGCAACAGCCGCGCGATGCAGGAGATTTACAAAGAGATCGGCCGCGTCGCGGCCACGCCTGTGACCGTGCTCATTCGCGGTGAAACTGGCACCGGCAAGGAACTGGTCGCCCGCGCGATCTATCAACACAGCGATCGCGCGCAGAAGCCGTTCATCGCTGTGAACTGCGCGGCGATCCCGGAGACGCTGCTGGAGAGCGAGCTCTTCGGCCACGAAAAAGGCGCTTTCACCGGGGCCGACGCGCGCCGGATCGGTCGCTTCGAGCAAGCCAACGGCGGCACCATCTTCCTCGATGAGATCGGCGATCTCGCGATGAATACGCAGGTCAAACTCCTCCGCGTGCTCCAGGAAAAGAGCATCCAGCGCCTTGGCGGACGCGACACCTTGCCGATCGATGTCCGTGTCATCGCCGCAACGCATCGTGATCTCGAGGCGGCCATGCGCGAAAAGCAATTTCGCGAAGACCTGTTCTTTCGGCTCAACGTGGTCTCCATCGTCATCCCGCCGCTGCGCCAGCGGCCCGAGGATATCCCGGACCTCGTGCGCTACTTTCTCACTCGCTACGGCGCGGAACTCGGCATCAGCGATCCGTCCATCCAGACCGATGCGCTGCAATTCTTCGGCGAGCAAGCGTGGCCGGGCAACGTGCGCGAATTGGAGAACGCCGTGCGCAAGGCGCTCCTCCTCGCGCGCGGCTACCCCATCGGCCTCGATGAAGCGCGCCGCGCCTGCAGCGGTTCGCCTGCGACCGTGGTCTCCAGCCAGTCGCTGGCCGGCTGCGTCGCCGAAATCCTCGCCGCCGCGAGTCGCGGGGAAATCGAAAATGCCCACGCCGCGCTCATCGAATGTGCCGAGCGCGAGCTCTTCACCCAAGCGATCCAAGCCTCCCAAGGCAATCAGGCCAAAGCCGCCCGCTGGCTCGGCCTCTCCCGTCTCACCGTGCGCGAAAAGCTCACCCGACTCGGTCTCCATCCCACGCGCGGCGAGTCCGGAGAGTGACCTTCGCCGCCCAAACTGCTTTGTGCCTTGCAGGAAAAGCAGGACGGCCACGGCCACGGCATGGCCTCGCTCTCTAAGAAACCGGGGGCGACGATGTATTTCATCAACGTAATGAAAACCTCCCCAGCATGAGCAATGTTTCCAGACACTCATGGGTCTGGGCCGGAGCGTGGCTGCTCGGAAGCGCGGTTAGTGGGTGGGCGACTCCGGCCAACAAGGCGGCGCTGGAGCGGCACTACGACAAGTTTCTCGGAAAGGAATTAAATCGGTGCACGACTTGCCACTTGCCGAGCACGGTCAAAGAGCCGCAGTCGCTGGAGGAGTTTCCGCATAATCCCTTTGGGGATCGGCTGCGGCTTTTGGGGGAAGAATTGGGCAAGGCCGGGAAGCGAAAGGATCTGGCGTCACGGTTGGAGATGGTGGCGCACGAAGACAGTGATGGAGATGGAGTGGACAACGAAACGGAGATCCTCGCGGGGAGCAATCCGGGGGATGCCAAACAGGTGGCGACCGGCGAATCGCTCGCGGCCGCGGAGAAGCGAAAGGCGGAATGGGCGAAGTTTTTGGCAGCGTATCGCTGGGAGCCGTTTGAGCGGGTGCAGCGTCCACCGATTCCCTCCGTGAAGAACGCCGATTGGGTGAGGACGCCGGTGGATGCGTTCATTGCGGCGGAGCAGGAGGCACAAGGATTGAAGCCGAGGCCGGCGGCGACGAAGGCGGTGCTGCTGCGGCGGGTGTATCTGGATCTCATTGGACTTTCGCCGACGCCGGAGGAGCAGCACGCGTTTGCCGCGGATCTTTCGTCGGATGCGTACGAGAAGGTCGTGGATCGATTGCTGGCGGATCCGCGCTACGGCGAGCGCTGGGGACGGCACTGGATGGATATCTGGCGCTACAGCGACTGGGCGGGATGGACGGACGGCAAACAAATCCGCGACAGCCAGCGGCACATCTGGCGCTGGCGCGATTGGATTGTGGAATCACTCAATGCGAACCGCCCCTATGATCGCATGGTGCTGGAGATGCTCGCGGGCGACGAGATGGCGCCCGAGGATCCGAAGACGCTGCGGGCCACCGGATTTCTGGTACGCAACTACAAGATGCTGAGCCGCGAGTTGTGGATGGAGGACACGGTGAAGCACACGGCCCAGGCCTTTCTGGGGATCACTCTCGGTTGCGCCAAATGCCACGACCACCGGACGGATCCCATTTCGCAGGCGGAATACTACCAGGTGCGGGCGGTGTTTGAGCCGTATCAAGTGCGCACGGATCGGGTGCCGGGAGAGCTCGACCTCGCGAATGACGGACTGCCGCGCACCTACGATGCGGACAAGGCCCCGCCCACGTATTTTTACATTCGTGGTGACGAGCGGAACCCCGACAAGAACCGGGTGATGATTCCCGGAGTGCCGCGGGCGCTGTGCGGCGACAAATTGAAACCGGCGCTGGACGTCGTGCCGGTGAAACTGCCGCCCTTGGCGGCGTCGCCTGATCGCCGGGAGTTTGTGCGCAAGGACACGCTCACCGCGAGCGAGAAGGCGGTGACAACGGCTACCGAGGCACTCGCCAAGGCGAAGGCCGATGCGGCAACGAAGGCGGAAGTGCTGCAAGAGCGGGAACTCGAAGTGGCTATCGCCACGGCGCGGCACGCGGCGCTCGTGGCGGAATTGCGCGCAGAGGAACTCGAGGATGCGGGACGCAAGGACGGAGATGATTGGAAGACCGCGGCGAAGGAAACCACGGCAGAGCAGCGCCAGGCGGCGCTCGGCGAAGCGCAACTCGCGCTGAATAAACTGAAACTCGCCCAAGCCGACGCCCAGCAGCGCTTCGACGAAGCCAGCAAGCCGGCGAACCCTGCCACAACGCCACCTCCCGCTGACGCAGAGAAAGCCAAAAAGGCGGCCGACAAAGCACGTGCGGACCTGGAAGCGGCGGTGAAGAAAGCCAATGACGCCGCCCAAGCACTCGCCAAGGCGGAAGAGCAGGTGAAAGCCGAGCCGAGTACCGCTTTCAAGCCGCGCCCGAAGAACGACTATCCCGCGGTCAGCACCGGCCGGCGGCTGGCATTCGCGAAGTGGATCGCCAATCCGGACAATCCCCTCACCGCCCGGGTGGCGATGAATCATCTTTGGCTGCGGCATTTCGGCCGCGGCATCGTGGCGACGCCCGAAAACTTTGGCAGCCTGGGCGCCCGACCTTCTCATCCGGCGCTGCTCGACTGGCTGGCGGCGGAATTCGTCGCGCAGGGGTGGTCCATGAAAGCGATGCACCGGATGATCGTGACCAGCAGCACCTACCGGATGTCGTCCACCACCGATGAAGCGGACGCGAAGATCGACCCGGATGATCTCTATCTGTGGCGCATGCCTTCGCGGCGGATGGAAGCGGAGTTGGTGCGCGACAACCTGCTCTATGTCTGCGGCAATCTCGATCCGGCAACCGGCGGCCCGGATATCGACAACGCGCAGGGGCTGGTCTCCAAACGCCGCAGCATTTACCTGCGTTGCGCGGTGGAGAAGGAGGTGGAGTTCCTTAAGATCTTTGACGGCCCGAATGCGAATGAATGCTATCAACGCCGGCCCACCGTCATGCCGCAGCAATCGCTGGCGTTGGCGAACAGTGAACTCACTTTTGCACAAGCGAAACTGCTGGCGAAACGACTCACGGACGAGGTGGCGGACCACGACGAAGACTTCATTCGCACAGCCTTTACTCGCGTGCTGGCGCGGGTGCCGACGTCCGATGAGTTCAAAACGTGTCTCGATTTTTTGCGGTCGAAGGAGGTGGCTTCGCAAACCGGAGCCGTCCCTGGCACGCCCAGCTCGATGCGGGCCCGCGAGAACTTCATCCTCGTGCTGTTCAACCACAACGACTTCGTCACCATTCGCTAGCCATGCCTTCGCAACATCATTCGCATCGCTGCGCCGGGATCACGACGCGCTCTTTCCTGGCCGACACCGGCATGGGCCTGACCGGGCTGGTGCTCGGCTCCATGCTTTTCCGCGACGCCACTGCCCGTGCGGCCGCGGGCGAGGATTGGCAGCCGCCGGACGGACGGCCCCACTTTCCGCCGAAAGCGAAGTCGATCATTTGGATCTTTCTCTGCGGCGGCCTAAGCCATCTGGAGAGTTTCGATCCGAAACCGGCGCTCAATCAGTATGCGGGCAAATCGATCGACGAGACGCCGTTCAAAAGTGTGCTGGAAACGGCGAACAAGGGCGTCCTGGATGGCAACCCCAGTCACGGAAACCGGAAAAAGATCATGTCCCTGCAAACCGGCTACAAGGCCTATGGGCAAAGCGGGCTGCTAGTGGGCGATTGGTTTCAACACATCGGGACATGCGCGGACGATCTGGCGGTGGTGCGCTCGTTGTGGACGATCCACAATGACCATGGGGCGCAACTGACGTGGCAGACGGGGCGGCATCCGCGGGAGTTGAACCACCCGACGCTGGGCGCGTGGGTTTGCTACGGGCTGGGCACTCTCAACCAAAATTTGCCGGAGTACGTGGTGTTGGGCGTGCCCACGGGAGATTGCTGCGGCGGAGCATCGACGCATGGAGCGGCGTACCTGGGGCCGCAGTATGCAGGAGTCCGACTCGGCGCCGATCCGCGGAAACCCCTCCCTTTCATCCAGCCCGCGGACGCGGCCGTCACAGCGGAAGAGCAGTTGCAGAATCTGAGCCTGCTCGGAAAGCTGAACACCATGGCGGGCATTGATTATCCCGACGACCAGGATTTGCGGGCGCGAATCAAATCCTACGAGCTTGCCTTCCAAATGCAGACCTCTGTCCCGGAGGCCATGAAGCTGGACAATGAGAGTGCGGCCACGCGGGCGCTCTACGGACTGGATCGCGCGGAGACCAAGACCTTTGGCGAGCGATGCCTCGCGGCGAGAAAGCTGGTCGAACGCGGAGTGCGCTTTGTCCAGGTGTTTCATGGCGGAGGCGGAGGCGGCGAATGGGATTCGCATTCGGAGATCCAGGCGAACCATGGCGAAGAAAAGGGTCACTATTCCGTCGAGTCATGGCGACGACCCGTTTCATCGATGCCTTGGCCTTTCG
>OUNM010109554.1_pt1 | contig 14134 bp, 14 predicted proteins | sample 1769961 | NCBI WGS metagenome assembly OUNM01 (sample SAMEA3914820, study PRJEB12502) | metagenome | biome: forest; material: soil | place: USA | collected 2012-03-12 | depth 0.3 m | reverse complement strand
TCCTTCATCACCATCATGCGCTGCGACAGGAGCCTGGCCACGGCGAGGTCGTGGGTGACAACTATTGCCGACAGGCCAAGGTCGGTGACCAGCCCGCGCAACAGGTCGAGCAGGCGCGCCTGCACGGATACATCGAGGCCGCCGGTCGGCTCGTCCATGAACACCAGCCTTGGCCCGGTCACCAGGTTGCGGGCGATCTGCAGGCGCTGGCGCATGCCGCCGGAAAAGGCGCGCGGCTCGTCGTCGATGCGATCCTCGTCGATCTCGACGCGCGACAGCCAGTCGACTGCGGTGGCGCGGATCTTGCCGTAGTGACGGTCGCCGACCGCCATCAGCCGCTCACCGACATTGGCGCCGGCCGACACCGTCATGCGCAGACCGTCGGCGGGGTTCTGATGGACGAAACCCCAGTCGGTGCGCATCAGGAAGCGGCGCTCGGCCTCGCTCATGCGGTAAAGCTCGCGGAACTGGCCGTCGCGCATGCGGTAGCTTGCGGTGCCCGACGACGGCAGAAGCCGGGTCGACAGGCAGTTGAGCAGCGTCGTCTTGCCGGAGCCGGATTCACCGACGACGGCCAGAACTTCGCCCGGCCACAGGTCGAAGGTGACGTTCTCGCAGCCGACCCGAGAACCGTAGAATTTCGACAGCGCGGAGACGCGCAGCAGCGGTTCGTCGGTCATTCGGCCGGCTCCGTGGTTTCCGAGGCAAGATGGGTTTCAGGCGAAAGATGGCCGTGATGGCCATCGGCGCGCCGCTTCTCGCAGTGGTCGGTGTCCGAGCAGACGAACATGTGGCCGCCACGGTCGTCGAGGATGACCTCGTCGAGATAGACGTTCTCGGCTCCGCACAGCGCGCAAGGCTGGTCGAAGGTCTGCACCTCGAAGGGATGATCCTCGAAATCGAGGCTGATGACATCGGTGAAAGGCGGCACCGCGTAGATGCGCTTTTCGCGGCCAGCGCCGAACAATTGCAAAGCCGGCGAACGATGCATCTTCGGATTGTCGAATTTCGGCGTCGGCGAGGGGTCCATCACGTAGCGGCCCTCGACCTTGACCGGATAGGCATAGGTGGTGGCGATGCGGCCGTGCTTGGCGATGTCCTCATAGAGCTTGACATGCATGAGGCCATATTCCTCCAGCGCGTGCATTTTTCGCGTCTCGGTCTCGCGCGGCTCGAGGAAGCGCAGCGGCTCGGGGATCGGCACCTGGAACACCAGCACCTGGCCCGCCGTCAGCGGCTGCTCGGGAATGCGGTGGCGGGTCTGGATGATCGTCGCTTTCCCCGTCTCGGTGGTGACGGCAACATTGGCGACCTTCTTGAAGAAGGCCCGGATCGAGACGGCGTTGGTGGTGTCGTCGGCGCCCTGGTCGATGACCTTGAGCACATCCTCCGGCCCAATGATCGACGCGGTGACCTGCACGCCGCCGGTGCCCCAGCCATAGGGCATCGGCATCTCGCGCGAGGCGAAAGGCACCTGGTAGCCGGGGATGGCGATGCCCTTCAAAATGGCGCGGCGGATCATCCTTTTGGTCTGCTCGTCGAGATAGGCGAAGTTGTAGGTGGCGATGTCGGTCATGGCGATCACATCCGCTTCGTGCTATGAAATTGGCATCCAGAACGCGGGAGCAGACCCGAATGGACTCTACCGGTTGGATGCATATTGGCGTGCTTTTGCTGGTGTTCGCCGGCGTAGCCGCCTTTGCTCTTCGCAAGATGTTTCTCCCGGCGCCAAAGGATCCGCCGTACGGCGAGACCGTTGCCGGCGCCAGCGGCTATAATCCAGGTGGACATGGCGGCGGTTCGTTCGACGGCGGCGGGCATTCCGGGGGCGGGCATTAAGCTCATTCCGCAGCCTCCCGCTTTTCCTCGGCAGCCTTGTCCTGATTTTCCCGCGTCTCGTATTCGGCGCGCATCCGGCGCACGAGATCGAGCTCGGCCTGGAAGTCGACATAGTGCGGCAACTTCAGGTGCTCGACGAAGCCGGTCGCCTGGACATTGTCGGAATGCGAGATGACGAATTCCTCGTCCTGTGCTGCGGCGACGACATCCTCGCCGAGTTCGCCGGCGCGTAGCGCCCGGTCGCAGAGCGCCATGGCCATCGCCTTGCGCTCGCTCTGGCCGAAGACAAGGCCGTAGCCACGCGTGAATTGCGGCGGCGCCTTGGCCGAGCCCTTGAACTGGTTGACCATCTGGCATTCGGTGATGCGGATCGAGCCCAGCGGCACGGCAAAGGGCAGTTCCGGCACGTCGAGCTCGAGCTCGACCTCGCCGATGCGGACCTCGCCGACGAAAGGATGGTTACGGGCATAGCCGCGCTGCGTCGAATAGCCCAGCGCCAGCAGGAAGCCTTCGTCGCCGCGCGACAGCGCCTGCAGGCGGATGTCGCGCGCCATCGGGAATTGCAGCGGCTCGCGGGTGATGTCGCCGGGGACATGATCGAGCGGCATCTCGCCGTCGGCCTCGATCAACCCTTCATGGGCAAGGATCGCGGAGACGCGGGGCATCGCCTCGGCCTCGCCCGGACGTTGCGCAGGCGCCTCGACCTCGGCGCCGGCGGCAAGCTCCGGGTCGAGCAGCCGGTGGGTATAGTCGAAGGTCGGGCCGAGCACCTGGCCGCCGGGCAGGTCCTTGTAGGTGGCCGACACGCGCCGCTCGACATGCATGGTGCCGGTGTCGACCGGATTGGTGTAGCCGAAGCGCGGCAGCGTGGTGCGATAGGCGCGGACCAGGAAGATCGCCTCGATCATGTCGCCGCGCGCCTGGACGACGGCCAGAGCGGCAAGCTCGCGGTCGTAGAGCGAGCCTTCGCTCATCACGCGGTCGACGCCGAGCGCCAGCTGTTCGACGATCTGGTCGAGGCGCAGGGCCGGCACCGAGCGGTCGCCGCGACGGCGGTCGGCAAGCAGGCGGTGCGCATTACGAATAGCGGCTTCGCCGCCTTTCACCGCGACATACATGTCATGCCTCCATCGTCTTGATGCGGGTGGTGCGCGGCAGGCAGGCGAGGCTGCCGGGCGCCGCCAGGATGATGTCGACGCCGCGCGGAAAACGCTGGTTGTTCTGCTTCCACTGCTCGACGAAATGGCGCGGCATGCCGGGCGGTGCGATCATCGATGTCTTTTCGATGCCGGGTCCTTCGAGCAGCAGCGAGGGACCCGAAGCGAGATCGTCGACCAGAAGGATCAGCGTCGTCGAGCGGTCGGGATATTCCTGGGTGCCCTGGGCAAAGCCGTCGAGCGCCGCCATCTCGGCCGGATTGGCGACCAAGGCGAAATGCGCGTCGGCCGGCGTGTTGGCCAAAGGCGCGCCGGAGTGAAAGCCGAGCCAGGCCTTGACGGAGGCCGCCGCCTGCAACGGGGGATCGAGCCAGACCGGCGTGTCGTTGTCGCAGAGCGCCAGCGCGATGGCGGCTGCCGTTGCCGAGAGCGGCGCCGGCGGATGAGCGAGCCGCGGCAGGGGCTGAACGGTGCCGGGGCGCGCCATCGCATCCATGATGGCGCGGAAGACGGTTTGCGCGTTGAAGACCGGCTCGGCGAAGCCGCCGTCGATCGATTGCGTGGCGATATCCATCAGTCCTCTCCGCGCACCATGGTGAAGAAATCGACTTTCGTCGCCGCCGTTTCGACGCGGCGCTGCTCACGCGCTGCATCGAACGCCGCGCGCAGTGGGGCGACGAGTTTCGTCTCGACCGCCTGGCGCTGCGCCGGGTCCTGCCAGAGCGCGTCGGCTATAGCCGCGAGCCTGGCCTTGGCCTTGTCGCGGCCCAGCGAATAGGAATGACCGACTTGGCCCGAAGGCAGCCGCACCGTTGCGCGGGTGACCGTCGCCTCGCCGACATTGAAAGGTGCCCCGCCGCCACCGATCCGTCCGCGCACCGTCACCAGCCCGGTTTCGGGGCCGCGCAGCAGTTCGGCGTCAGAGGGCAGGCCGGAACCGTCCCATAGGCGCGCGATCTCATCGGCCGCCGCACGCGCGAGCGTGGCCATCACGGCCTTCCGTTCAGCTTTTTCCCGCGCTTCCTGTCCTCGCATGGGGCAACTCCTCGCATAGGGATAATTTGTCTATTGATATAGACAACTATACAAATTATACTCATCACGTAACGAGAGTCCATGACGCGTGGATGACAAGCCGGAAAAAACACCGGGGAACAATGAGCGGGGGCGGAAAATGAACGGACTGGCGAGCAGCATCGAAAGGCGCAACGGCGTGTCGCTGTGGAGGCAGATCGCCGACAGGATCCTGCAGGGGATCGCGAACGGCGATTTCGCCGAAAATGCAGCGCTGCCGCCGGAGGTGGCATTGGCCGAGCGCTATGGCGTCAACCGCCATACGGTGCGCAGCGCCATTGCAGCACTTGTGCAGGAAGGCGTGCTCAGGGCCGAGCAGGGGCGCGGCACCTTCGTTTTGTCGCGCAAGCGGCTTTCTTATCCGATCGGCGCGCGCACGCGCTTTTCGACCGGCTTGCAGGGGCAGACGACCGAACGGCACATCGCATTGCTGTCATCCTCGACCGAGCCGGCCAGCCGCCGCATCGCCGAGGCGCTGGGCCTTGCGAAGGGTGCCGCCGTCATTCGCCTCGAGACGCGCGGCGAAGCCGACGGACACCCGGTGTCGCGCGCAACGACCTGGTTCGATGCCAAACGCTTCGCCGGCATCGAGGACGCCATGGCGGAAACCGGATCGATCACCGCCTCGCTCAAGCGTTTCGGCGTCAACGATTATCTGCGGCACTCGACGGTGCTGTCTGCGCGACACGCCGATGCCGACGACCTTGCCGCTCTCGAATTGCAGCCCGGCGCCATCGTGCTGGTCACCGTCGCCGTCAACATCACGCTCGACGGCCAGCCGATCCAGTTCGCGGAATCGCGGTTTCCGGCGGAAAGGGTGGAACTCAGGCTCTCGGTATTGTAGGGGGTGCCGGCCTTATACGAGAACGTGGTTGACCTGCCTCACGCTGATGTCGGTCGCTTACTTGTCAGCGGCTTGGCGTTGGAGGACCGCCTTCCCCCACTCCGTCTCGGCGAAGCCGAGACGGAGTGGGGATCGACCTGCGCGGCATCGTCAATTCGGGCCGGGTTCAGCGCCTGCCATGTTATGAACTCACCTCGATGACGGCCTTGATCAGCCCGGATTTCTCATGCGCCCACCTGGCGAGATCGCGGGGCGTGCCGGCTAGCGTCGTGCGGTGGGTGACGAGCTTCGCCATCGGCACCGCGCCGTTGCGGATCGAGGCGGCAACGTGGTCGAAATCGGCCTTGAGCGCGTTGCGGCTGCCGATCAGCATCATCTCGCGCTTGTGGAACTCCGGGTCGGAAAAGGTGATGTCGTCCTTGACGACGCTGACCAGCACCAGCGTGCCGCCATGCGCGACATGGGCGAAGGCCGACTGCACGGAGCCCGTGTTGCCGGTGGCGTCGAAGACGAGGTCGAAGCCTTCGCCGTTGGTTGCCTGCCGTACCAGGTCGGTCGCCGATGCCTTGGAACCGTCGAGCGCGGCAAAGCCGAGTGCCTTTTCAGCGAAGCCGAGCCTCTCGGCGCTCATGTCGAGCAGGCTGACGTCGAGCCCGGCAATGCGCGCGAAGATCGCCGTGCCGAGGCCGATCGGCCCGGCGCCGATGACCAGCGTGCGGGCGCCCTGCGGCCCAAGCGAACGCCGCACGGCGTGCGCGCCGATCGCCAAAAATTCCACCGCCGCGGCGTCGGCCAGCGACAGGCCGTTTGTCGGGTAGAGGTTTTGCGCCGGCACCAGGATCTCGTCGCACATGGCGCCGTCGCGATGAACGCCCAGCACTTCGATCTTCATGCAGCAATTCGGCTTGCCGTGCCGGCAGGCGATACATTTGCCGCAGGCAAGATAGGGGTTGATGATCACCGCCTCGCCAATGGCCAAGTCGACGCCTTCACCCCTTTCGACAACCGTGCCCGAAACCTCATGGCCCATGATGCGCGGATAGGCCAAAAATGGGTGCTTGCCTTCGAAGATATGGTAGTCGGTGCCGCAAATGCCGACATGGCTGACAGCGACGCGCGCCCAGCCGGGCGGAGGCGCGCCGGGCGCGGCGCGGTCTTCGAGGACAAGCTCGCCAGGCGAGCGGCAGACGACGGCTTTCATGTCGCAAATCCAAGTGAAAAAAGAACGCCGGCGTCGTACGAGCGAGGCCGGCGGAGTTCAGGGAGGATTCATTTGCCGCGACGGCGCAGGCCGTCGAAGTAGACGATGACGATGATCAGCAGGCCGGTGATGACGCGCTGCCAGAAGGTGTTGACGTTGAGCAGGTTGGCGCCGTTGTTGATCGTCGAAAGGATGAAGGAGCCGATCAGCGGCCCGTGCACCGAGCCGATGGCGCCGAACAGCGAGGTGCCGCCGATCACCGACGAGGCGATTGCCTGCAGCTCATAGGTGTCGCCCTGCGTCGGGTTGCCGATGCCGATGCGCGAGGCGAGCAGCACGCCGACGAAGGCGGCCAGTAGGCCGGACAGGATATAGGCCATAAAGATGGTGCGCGGCACGTTGACGCCGGACAGGCGCGCGGCTTCGGCGTTGGAGCCGACCGAGAACAGATAGCGGCCCCAGCGCGTGTGGTGCAGGAAGACATAGGATGGAATGGCGACCAGGATCACCATCCAGAACAGATAGGGGATGCCGAACAGCGAGCCGCGCGAAAAGGCCTGGAAGGGATCGCTGTTGATCGAGATCGAATTGCCGTTGGTCATCAGAAGGCCGATGCCGCGCAGCGATGTCATTGTGGCCAAGGTGATGATGAAGGGCGGCAGGCCCATCTTGACGATGCCGAAGCCGTGGAAAAGGCCGATGGCGACGCCGACCAGCAAGGTGGCCAGCACCGCGGCCCAGATCGGCCAGCCGGCATTGATCAGCAGCGCGACGATGACGGTGGTGAAGCCGACCACCGCGCCGACCGACAGATCGATGCCGCCGGTGATGATGACGAAGGTCTGGCCGACGGCGAGGATGGCGATCAGCGAACCTTGGCGCAGCAGGTTGGTGATGTTGAGCGCCGAGGCGAAGGATGGCGTGGCGAAAGCCAGGATGATCCACATCAACAGCAGCAAGCCAAGCAGCGTCAGCCCGAACAGAGCGTTGAAATTGCGTTTGGGTTTTTCGGCGGGGATCGTCTCGGTACTCATCATTGCCCTCCCGGCTTTTCTTGTTTCTCGGCCAATGCCTGTCCCAGAATGTCTTCGTGGCTCGCCGTGCGGAACCCGTGCGTGGCCACCAGCTTGCCGCGGCGGAACACATGCAGCGTGTCGGCGAGTTCGTAGACTTCCGGCAGGTAGGACGAGATCAGGATGATGCCGGCGCCCTTGGACAACAGCGTCGAGAACAGCCGGTAGATCTCGGCCTTGGTGCCGACATCGACGCCGACCGTCGGCTCGTCGAAGATGAACAGCTTGGCGCCATGCGCCAGCCATTTGCCGATGACGATCTTCTGCTGGTTGCCACCCGAAAGGCTGGAGGCGAGCGCGCTGCGGGTCGGCGTCTTGATGCGCAGGTCGGCGATCTGGCGGTCGGCCTCGGCCTTCTCCCTGGCGCCTGAGATCAGCATGTTGCTGGATATGCGCTTGTAGATCGGCAGGTTGAGGTTCATTCCAACCGACAGGTTGAGGCACAGGCCCTGGTCGCGGCGGCTCTCCGGCGCCAGCGCCATGCCGAGCCTGATCGCGTCGTGCTCGGAGTTGACCTGCACCTCCTTGCCTTCCCACAGGATCTGGCCGGCCAACTTCCGGTGGCGGCCATAGAGCGTGGTGACGAACTCGCTGCGCCCGGCGCCGATCAGGCCGTAGAGGCCGACGATCTCGCCCGCGCGGACAGTCATCGAAACATTCTCGAAGCCTTTGCCGGAGAGATTTTTCGCCTCAACGATCGGCGCGCCGGGCGTGAAATGTTCCTTGTGGTAGATCTGCTCGATCGAGCGGTTGATCATCATCTTGACCAGCTCGGCGTCGTTGGTCTCGCTGATGTTCCTGGTCCCGACAAGCGTGCCGTCGCGCAGCACGGAGACGCGGTCGGCGAGCTCGAACACCTCTTCCATGCGGTGGCTGATATAGATGATGGTGACACCTTCGCCCTTCAGCCGGCGGATCAGCTTGAAGAGCTGGTCGGCCTCCTTGCGGGTGAGGTAGGCGGTCGGCTCGTCGAAGATCAGGAATTTGGTGCCGCGCACGGTGGCCCGCGCCGCGGCGATCAGCTGCTGCTGGCCGATGGTGAGGTCGCCCAGCATGACATGTGCCGGCAGGTCGAAGCCGAGGCCGTCGATGATCTTCTTCGCCTCCCTGACCATGGCGCGCTGCTGCAGGAGGCCGAAGCGCGACTCCTCCTCGCCGAGGAACATGTTGGCGGCGACGGTGAGGTGGCGGCAGAGCACGACCTCCTGGTGGACGGCGTTGATGCCAAGCGCCATGGCCTCATGCGGGGTGGCCAAGGCCGCCGGCTTGCCCTCCCAGATCACTTCGCCGGAGGTGCGCGGCATGACGCCGGTCAAAAGCTTGATGAGGGTCGACTTGCCGGCGCCGTTCTCGCCGACGATGGCGTGGATTTCGCCAGCCTTGAAAGCGAGTTGCACGGGCTTCAGCGCATGCGTGCCGGGATAGCGCTTTTCCAACCCCTTCAGTTCGAGGATGGTCCTGCCGGGCTCCAGCGTGGGGGCTGGATGCAGTTCCTGCGCCGTCGACGTCATGACAATCCTCCCAGATTGGTCCGCGGATGGATACGCAGTGATGCGTCGAAGGGCGCATCTTGAAGGCAGCCTAATTCAAGCCAGCGGATTTCCAAGCCGCCGCAGGATGTTTCCGGGGCACCGAGCCCCGGAAACAGTGGCTGTGCCGATGCTCAATTGAGCTTCGGATTGAGCAGCGCGTCGATCTTCGGCTCTTTCATGTTGGCCTTGGTGACGAGATTGGCGCCGGTGTCGACATTGGCCTCGACCTTCTCGCCCTTGGAGGCGGCCAAAGCGGTCTTGATGCCGTCATAGCCCATACGATACGGGTCCTGGACGACGAGGCCGGAGATAACGCCGTCATTGAGGAACTTGATCAGCTTCTCGTCGCTGTCGAAGCCGATCAGCGCCACCTTGCCGCCGAGGCTGTTCTCGGCGATCGCCTGGCCGACGCCCTGCGCCATGATCAGGTTCGAGGCGAAGATGCCCTTGAGGTCCGGATTGGCGGTGATCAGGTCGGTGGCGATGTTGAGGCCGGTGGTGGCCTGGCCGTCGGCATATTTGTCGGCGACCAGCTCGAGGCCCGGATACTTGGCCTTGAGCTGTTCCTTGAAGCCCTGTGCGCGCTGCTCGAGCGAGCCGGCGCCGGGAAGTGCTGTGATCAGCGCCACCTTGCCTTCGACTTTGCCGCCATTGGCGGCGCCGATCGCGGCGGCGAGACCGTCGGCGGCGACGCGGCCGCCCTGGACGTTGTCGGTGGTCAGGAAGGAGGTGAAGGCCTTGGAGTCGGCGCCGGAGTCGATGCCGATGACCTTGACCTTGGACGCCGCCTCATCGATCGGCTTGCCGAGCGCCTTGAACTCGGTCGGCGAGATGACGATCGCCGCCGGGTTGCCGGCGACGGCGTTTTCGAGGATCGAGATCTGGCCGTTGACGTCGGTCTCGGCCTGGGCGCCGAGCTCCGGCACGTTGACGCCGAGATCCTTGCCGGCCTTGCGGGCGCCGGCCAGCACGATCTGCCAGTAGAAGGAGGTGGTGTCCTTGACAATGATCGGGATGGTCACGTCAGCCGCCGAGGCTGGTGCCGAATGCAGCACGCCGGCGAGCATCGAAGCGGCGGCCAAAGCCACGAAGGCGCGGCGGTTGAGAAGGCTGGTCACGAATTTCATTAGGTTCCTCCCTAAGGTCGCCTGGTGAAGGTTCGGAAGCTCCATCTGGATAGGCGCGGCCCAAACAGAACTTTATCAATAAAAAACAGATTCCGCTTTTTGATAGTGCAACGATGCGGCCGATGCAAGCGGCGTCCGGTGCCGTTTGTGTGATGCCTGGCCGTGCGACCCGCTCTGCCGGCTCCTCCCTGGCAGCATCCGGTGCTTCCGATCCTCCTTGCTGATATGGAACATTGGTTCCATTATTCTGTCAAGATGGAATATTCATTCCTTCACGAAATCGCATGATCGTGAAGGCTGGCCGTTCGCTCGTGTCTGGCTAGGGAGGCTACGGTCAGAGCGTCGCGCCGAGATGCCACGGCACGAACTCGTTGTCGCCATAGCCGAACGCCTCGCTCTTGGTCTTGCGGCCGGACGCGGTCTCGATGATCAGCTCGAAGAGTTCGCGGCCCATGCCGGCGATGGTCTTTTCGCCCGAGGCGATGACGCCGCAATTGACGTCCATGTCCTCTTCCATCTGGTGATACATGGTCGAGTTGGTCGCGACCTTGATCGACGGCGTCGGCCGGCAGCCGAAACAGGATCCGCGGCCGGTGGTGAAGACGATGACGTTGGCGCCGCCTGCCACCTGTCCGGTCGCCGAGACCGGATCGTAACCGGGCGTGTCCATGAACACCAGGCCGTGGCCAGAGACCTTCTCGGCATAGCCGAAGACGCCGTTGAGCGACGTCTGGCCACCCTTGGCGACGGCGCCCAGCGACTTTTCAAGGATCGTGGTCAGGCCGCCACGCTTGTTGCCGGGCGAGGGATTGTTGTCGATCGAGGCGCCATGCTTGGCGGTATGGTCCTCCCACCACTTCACATAGCTGTCGAGCTTCTTCGCGATTTCCGGCGAAGCGGCGCGATAGGCAAGCAGATGCTCCGCGCCATAGATCTCGGTCGTCTCCGACAGGATGCCGATGCCGCCGCAATCGGCCAGGATGTCGACCGCGGCACCCAGCGCCGGATTGGCGGTGATGCCGGACATGCCGTCCGAGCCGCCGCATTGCAGGCCGACAACGATCTCCGAGACCGGGATCGGCTCGCGCTGCAGATGGCCGACTTCCTCGGCGATCTCGGCCAGCACGCCCATCGCTTTCTCGACCGATTTGCGTGAGCCGCCGGCCTCCTGGATGTTGAAGTGCCGTTTGCCCGCGGCGACGCCCTTCTGGCCGTAAAGCGTGAGCTGGTTGACCTCACAGCCCAGGCCCACCATCAGGATGCCGCCGAAATTCGGATGGCGCGCATAGCCGGCCAAAGTGCGGTGCAGCACCATCATGCCGTCGCCGGTGGCGCTCATGCCGCAGCCCTGGCCGTGCACGATCGGCACGAAGCCGTCGATGCCGGGATACTTGGGCAAAACCGTGCGGTTGGCCTCATCGGCGATCGCATGGCAGACGGTGGCCGAGCAATTGACGCTGGCGATGATGCCGATGAAGTTGCGCGTGCCGGCGCGGCCGTCGGCGCGGCGATAGCCCATGAAGGTGCGCTTGCGGTCGGCCTCGGTGGCGTGCTCGGCCTCGCTCGGCGGCACCACCGGCAGACGGCCGCTCTCGAACACCAGATTGTGCGAGTGGACGTGCTCGCCGGGCGCGATGGCTTGCGTGGCGCGGCCGATCGCCTGCGCGTATTTCACCACCGCTTCGCCGGCCGCGATCGGCTTGATCGCCACCTTGTGGCCGGGTTCGATCACCGCAATCGCGGCGGCGCCGCCCGGCAGGGCCGTGCCGATCTCCAGGCGGCCATTGGCAACGGCGACATTGTCGGAAGGGGAAAGGAGGATGGTGTTTGCAACGGTCACGGGCGGCTGTCCTGGGTGGATCCTGGGAGGGCGGGCGGATTGACTTGCGCCCGTTTAAAGGTAATGTCTTTTATCGGGAAAAAACATTTTTGCGTCAATTGTTTTTTCGTCGCGGGCAGCGTGTCTCCTGCGGAGAGCATCGATGCCCGTTGGCAAGCCGGCGAAAACCTTTCGTGTTTTTGGACGCTTGCGCTAGGAACGCAACATAATTGCGCCTCAAGCCGGCCGTCGCAAGCGCCGGCCAGGCAACGGGGCAGGGAATGTCGAAGAGCAACAACGTCTACAAGGACGCTTTCAACCGCTGCCTGCGGCTGCTCGATGAATCCAAAGGCCTGCCGTCGGAGCCCGAGCTCGGCGCGCTGCTCGGCGTCAGCCGCACCACGGTGCGCAGCATCCTTGCGCGCATGGAAGAGACCGGGCTGATCGCCTGGAACAAGCGCAGCAAGACGGTGTTGAGGGCGCCGCGGCCTGAGGATTTCTTCCCCGAGGAGGAAACCGACTCGCTGGCCGAGATCATCGAGCGCTCCTTCATGCGCCGCCTGCTTGCCGGCGGCGCCGAGGCCGGCATGCAAATCAACGAGCTGGAGCTGGCGCGCGAAATCGGCGTTGGCACCACCAGCGTGCGCGAATTCCTGATCCGCTTCTCGCGCTTCGGCCTGATCGAAAAGCGGCGCAACAGCCATTGGGTGCTGAAGGGCTTTACCCGCGCCTTCGCGCTCGAACTGACCGAAATCCGCGAAATTTTCGAGCTGCGCTCGGCGGCGGCTTTCGTCGCGCTGCCTGAAGAGAGCGCGGTCTGGACCGATCTCGACCGGCTGGAGGTCGAGCATCGCCAGCTTGCCGACGAGATCGCCACGCGCTTCAACGAATTCTCCGAACTCGACGAGCGCTTCCACCGGCTGATCCACCGCGCCTCGCACAACCGGTTCATCGTCGACTTCTACGACGTGATCGCGATGATCTTCCACTACCACTATCAGTGGAACAAGGCGCAGGAGCGCCAGCGCAACGAGGTCGCGATCCAGGAGCATCTGGCTTACATTGCCGCCCTGAAAACGCGCGATCCCGGCAAGGTCGACGTCGCCTGCCGCAAGCACCTGAAGTCGGCGCGCCAGACGCTCTTGAGCTCAATCCCCGAGGGGCGGCAGGCACAGCCCGCCTAGGATCTGTTGATACTCAGGTGATGCCGGCCTGCGCGCTGCGTTGCCGCAGCGCGGTTTTGCCGATTTTCCCACCCCCATCGCCCATGCTAGGGTCGATCAAGTTTTCCGGAGAGGCTGTCCGTTGGATATACGGCTGAGACGATGGAGCATGCCGGCTGCGCTTGTCGCGGCGCTGCTTCTGTTGCTCCAGTCGTCGTTCGGCGCTTTTGCCTTCGGCACGCCATCGCAGCTCGATGCCTTCGGCAACGTCATCTGCACGCATGAAGGCGCGGTCAAGCTCCCGGGCGGCGATCCGCATCAGCAGCATATGCCGGCCTGTTGCTCGCTCGGCAACTGCATGGTTTTTTCGGCGCATCTGACGCCGCCGCAAGCAGTCGCCCTTGCCAGCATCCGGATTTTTGAAGCCGTCGCCTTTCATCTCCCGGCCTTCCAGCATCTCGACTTCACCCGCGATCGCTCGCCGGCCAATCCGCGCGCGCCGCCGGCAATAGGCTGATCCGCGGAAGCTTTCGCGGCGTTATCCATCTTGACGATCAGACCGTTCGCGACCGCATTCCGGCGCGACCCGATATTCATGGAGCAACCATGTCCAATTTTCTTCCTAAGGCGCAGGCCCTCCCGCTTCGCGGCGCGCCGCCACTTTACCTGCAACAGCGTCTCGGCCTTGCCGTCCTCGTCCTGCTTCTTCTGCTTGCCTGCGTTCCCGGCGCTTTCGCGCATGAATTCAAGATCGGCGATCTTGAGATCCAGCACCCCTGGTCGCGCGCGACGCCTCCCGGGGCAAAGGTCGCCGGCGGTTATTTCACCGTGGTCAACAAGGGCAGCACAGCCGACCGTCTGCTGTCGATCTCATCCGACATCTCAGACAAGGCCGAGCTGCATGAAATGGGCGTCAAGGACGGCGTCATGACCATGCGTCCGGTCAGTGGCGGGCTGGAGATCCCCGCCGGCGGCAAGGTCGCGCTGAAGCCCGGCGCCTACCATCTGATGTTCACCGGCCTGAAACGGCAGCCGAAGCAAGGCGAGAAATTCCCCGCAACGCTGACCTTCGAGAAGGCCGGCAGCGTCACCGTCGAGTTCGCCGTCGAAGGCATGGGCGAGACCGGCGACATGGACATGGACCACGCCGACTGATCCGCCGGCCGCACAAGAAATCAGAGGGACAATTTCCATGAAGACATATCTCTTTGCCGCCGGCGCGCTGCTCGCGCTCGGAACGAACACGGCGCTGGCCCATATCACGCTGGAGACCCAGGAAGCGGCTGTCGGCTCGACCTACAAGGC
>OUNM010834975.1_pt1 | contig 14141 bp, 11 predicted proteins | sample 1769961 | NCBI WGS metagenome assembly OUNM01 (sample SAMEA3914820, study PRJEB12502) | metagenome | biome: forest; material: soil | place: USA | collected 2012-03-12 | depth 0.3 m | reverse complement strand
CCGACAAGCATCAGGCTGCCCTTCTTATCCAGGGCTCTGATGGACTCACACGCTGCCACTCCGGCAGCGCCGGCCCCGACGATCAAATAGTCGCGCCGAATCATTCGGGGCCACTAACTAGCGGTTGGACTATGTGACACGCGAGAAAAAAGAAGTAATTTCCAAGGATTGGCCAGCTTCGGCGGCCAATTTTTCCCTACGGTGAAGGTGCCGGAATGAGCTGGTTTTCGCCACGGCCGGTGCGTTTTAGGATGCCTGAAGAGCCGGAGCTTCGGCGTCCACGCTCCGATTGGGTATTGGCATGTAAACTCTTACGGTTGTGCCTTTTCCGAATATGCTATCCGCCGTCACGCTGCCCCCGTGGGCTTGGGCGATGTGCTTGACGATGCTGAGCCCCAAGCCGGTGCCGCCCAGTTCGCGGGAGCGTGCTTTGTCCGCCCGGTAGAATCGCTCAAAGATATGGGGCAAATGGGTGGAGAGAATGCCCTGGCCGGTGTCCTTGACCCAAATTTCCACCCCTTTGGCGTGCCGGTTAGCGCCCAAGGTGATGACGTTTCCGGAGGGGGTATATTTCAGGGCATTATCGAGCAAGTTGCTGAAGACCTGCTCCATACGAAGGTGGTCGGCTTCGAGTTGCGGGAGGTCGGGCTCCAGGTCCAGCTTCAGGGTAACCTCCTTTTTCTTCATCCGAATCACCCAATCGCGAGCCACTTCCACGCAGAACTTCTCCACGTCGAACGGTTCGAGTTCCAGTTCATTAGTGCGGGCCTCCAGCCGGGCTAGAATGAGCAGATCTTCGACGAGGGCGTTGAGGCGCTTGGAGTGCTTCTCGAGAACGTTGAAGGCCTCGAGCTGCTGTTCACGGGGCATGTCCGCGTGGTCCACGAGGTTTTCCACGTAGCCTTGGAAAATGGCGAGCGGCGTGCGCAATTCGTGGGACACGTTCGCCACGAACTCGCTCCGCACTTTCTCCAATTGCGTGAGCCGGGTGACATCGCGGAACATCGCCAGCGCGCCGGCTTCGCCCGCGGCATCGCGCAGCGGAGTCACCCGCGCGGCGAGGGTCAGCGGCACCTTGCGCGAGGGCAGGGAGAGGTCCAGGGCCTCGGAGGTCCCGGTGCCCATGGCCCGGGCGATCATGTCGTCGAGTGCCGGCTCGCGCAAAGCTTCCAGGACCGGCGTGCCGAGGGAATCACTGGCCAGCTCGAACAATTTGCGCGCCGAGGGATTCACCATGCGCAACGTGCGATGGCTATCCACGACGAGCACCGCTTCCTCCATCGAGGAAAGAATGATGTGGAGGTTTTGCTCGGCGAGCTGGCGCTGGCGGCGGAGGGCGGCCAGCTCGCCGGCCACCTGCCGGCCATGCTGCGCCAGACGGTGATACGCGCCTTCCAGGCGGACGGGCGTGATTTCGCGATGATGCGCCACATCATCCAGCAAAGAATCAATGGATGAGAGGCGTTGGCGCAGCCGCCGCTCCCGCCAGATCCAGGCGGCGATGACGATGATCAACAGGATGCCCAACAGCCATTCCATACTGGGACTTTGCCGGTTCGTGGCGGCGAGCGCTCGCCAAAAATGCGGCACTTAGCTCACGTCCATCATGCGGTAGCCAAAGCCGCGGATGGTTTCAATGGAATCGGAGGCCTTGCCCAGTTTCTCGCGGAGGCGGCGCACGTGGGTGTCGACGGTGCGCGTGTCGATGACGCTTTCATAACCCCAAACGTCATTGAGCAGGACGTCACGGCTCTGCACGCGGCCGCGGCGCTCCATGAGCGTGGTGAGCAGTTTGAATTCCGTAGCCGTCAAATCGAGCGTCTTGCCCTTCACCGTCACCACATGGCGCGTGCGGTCGACGAGAATGTCGCCCAGCTTGAGCACCTCGGCCTTTTCCGGTTGCCCGGCGGCGCGGCGCAGGACGCTTTGCACGCGCAGCGTGAGTTCGCGCGGGCTGAAAGGTTTCGTGATGTAGTCGTCCGCGCCTAATTCGAAGCCGAGGATGCGATCCACTTCCTCGGCCTTGGCGGTGAGCATCACGATCGGAATCGCCTTGGTGGCGGGCTCGGACTTCAGCGCCTTGCAAACTTCGAGACCCGACATGCCCGGCAGCATCAAATCGAGCACGATGAGCGCGGGCATTTCGGCGCGGGCCTTGTCGAGGGCCGACGTGCCATCCTCCGCCTGAATGGGAATGAAGCCGGCCAATTTCAGATTGTTGCAGACCAGGGCCAACACGTCGGACTCATCATCGGCGACGAGCACTTTTTTGCTGTTTGGTTTTGTCATTTGGAAACCGTGGCGAATGTGAGGGGTGCCGTCGGAAGCGGCAAGAATACCGTTGTCACAATCGCACGGAGAGGATCGTAACGCAATCGTTTCAGGACGACGCGCCCGGCGCCCGGCTGGATGGAGGCGGCAAAGTTTTGCGAACTTGGTCTAAAGTTTTGATGACTTCCAAGTGCCGGAGCATGTCGCTCGTAAGCACTTCGTAAAAAGGCAGGCTCTGATCGCCGACCATGATGCCGTACTGGCGCACCTCATAGGTGCAAAGTCCTGCCGTGAACAGGGTGGCGGCGATCCATTGCCGCCGGCCGAATCGTGCGCAGAGTTGCCAGAGGAGCAAAAATGCCGCGGCGCGAAGCGGCATTTCCCAGATACTCGCGTAGCGCAGATTCATGCCGTAGCGAACGTTGCACATGATGAGGTAGCTCGCGGCGACGAAGAGGGAGAGAAAGGCGATCGCCCGGCGGTGCTCCCGCACGGCAAACAACGCGCCAATCGCCAGGCAAAGCACGATGGGACTCATGATGAGCAGATCCACCAAGTAGCGGTTCCACGGTCCGTCGCCGGTAAGCCGGGCGTAGTCGAGCGTCTGTGCCTTGGCGACCAGGGTCTTGTAGATTTCGAGGAAAGGTCCCACGCCTCCGGCCATGGCGGCTAGCGCCAGCACGCCGAGCGCGGGCGCGGCGACGCTGATTGCGAGGAAGCGCCCGGTGACGGTGCCAAATTTCAGCCAGCGATTCGCGAGGACCACCGCGGTGAGCGCGCAGTACACGAAGAATGAATTTTCCTTCGTCATCACCATCAGCGCCAGGCAGACGGCGTGAGCGACGAGCCAGCCGACGCTCTTCGGCGCCCGCAGGCACTCCCATGTGGTCCACAAAACCATGACCGCCCAGAACGCGAAGAAGCCATCAATCATCGCATGCTGGCTGAGATGGATCTCCAGCGGATCGCAGGCCATCAGTGCCAGCACGCCGAGGCCGGCTGGGCGGCCGAGCAGGCGCCAGGCGAAGAGTCCGCCGGCGATCATCAGCAACACGGAAAAGCCGCAGGCCACGTCATTGAGCGAGGCCAGTCCGGGATCGCGGCGCGAGGCGTCATGGGAGTAGTCGGGGTTGTTGGACGCCGCCGGCTCCTTTTGCAAAATATCGAGCGGCAGGGGCGGCGTCTCGCCCCAGTGCAGATTTTTCCACAGCCACGCGGTGTAGATGTAGAGGAAGCGGGTGGGCGGCAGTTCACAGAGCGCTTCCGGGTGCTGCTGCGTCCGCAGATACATCGCGCAAAGCGAAGGCATGGCCATCGCGCCGGTGCCTACGGCGGTCATTTCTTCCCGGCGCAGCGAGCCGTTCTGATTGAAAACCGAAAAATTCTGATGGCCGCCGTCCATCAGATAGACATAGCGGCGATACATGAGTTCATCCGGTCCCGTGCGCCGCCACGACGCGGTGTCTGCCAGGCGAATGGCCATGCCGGCGAGCGCGATGAGGAAAAAGAAAATCCAAAACAGCCGGGGTGAAAGGGACACGGGGGTGGGAGCGGGGTTTGGCGGTGGTTCTTCCATGTCGAGCGGCATGAGGTTATCGCTTCATCGGCACATGCAAACGCTGAATGACACCGCGGCTGTTTTTAGCCCGGCAAAACATCGGTATTCGCCGTCGCGATGTTCGGCGCAGCTTCCGGGGTGCCGCCCGGCGCCGCCGCTTTTTCTTTCGAGTGGCGGCCGCGATCGCGCCAGCGCAGGATGGGCAATTCGAACGTGTAGTACACCAGCGCGGAGGCCACGACCGAGAGGAACAGACCGGTCATGGCGGCGATGAAAGCGGTGGATGGCTCACCCAAGCCGAGTCCGGTTTCGCGGGCGAGCCACTGGAAAATGAGGAAATTCACCAGATAGAGCGAATAGCTCCATTTGCTCAGCCCCGTGATCGCTTTGCCCAAGGCGCCCTGTGGACAGCGCAGGCTTTCCAGCCACGGCAGGCACAGCGCGACGCCGAGCGACGTAAGCGTAAAAAGATGGGTCCGGGCGATGAAGGATTCATCGAGGCGGAAGTTTCGGAACATCCAGCCCGCGGTGATGAGGCAGGCCACGCCGAAGATACATTTTGCGCCCTTCGCTTCAAACCATGCGCGCGGGTGGTAGTGCCGCAGGAATGCGCCGAGCACGCCGAACATGCAGGCATCAAGCCGGAGCATGACCACCGAGCGCGTCCCGGTCATCCAACCCGGATTGGCATGCGCGACGTAAAACATCCGCCACGCGGAAATGCCCACCAGCCCCGCTACCGCGACGGTGAGCACACTCGAGCGCACCGACATGCCGAGCCGAATCACGCCGAACACCGCCAGCGGAGCGAGCAGGTAAAACCATTCCTCCACGGCGAGACTCCAGGCCTCGGGAAAAAAGGAGCCGCGGTTGTCCGTCAAATTTTGCCCAAACCACAAGTGATTTTGCCACTGGGGCATCCGGTTGGTGACGCTCCACGCCACGAGGATATTGATGCCGAGAAAGAGCACGTAATTCGGCAGCGTGCGCAACCAGCGGCGTTTCCAAAAATTGAGCAAAGTCCCGCCGTCCGCACCGCGTTTTTCCACATCGCCAATGAGAATGCCGCCGATGAGAAATCCGCTGAGGACGAAGAAAAGCTCCACCCCGAAATAGCCCGCCATCACCGACCAGCCCGCACATTTCCACACAAAACGCATCAGGAGCAGGATGTGACAAAGCAACACCAGCGAGATCGCGGCGGACCGCAAAAGGTCGAGGCCGAAAAGGCGGGAATTCCCTTTTGGGTGGTGGTGCATTTTGGCGTGCAAAAGCTACAAGTATGCCATCGAGCGGTTTACGGGCGTAGTCTGTTTTAATGGGGAAGAATTCCTCTGCGCTTCCCTCGCAGACCGATTCCGCGCAGGTTTCACCGGTGCATCCCGTCTCGCTCGATCTTACTCAATTGCGCACCCGCTCCCTCGCCGAGCGCCGGAGTCTGCTGCGCGCGGAGGATATCCTCGTTTCACCCGACGCCCCGGCGCAACCCATGGAGGCGGCGGATAAAGCGGCGCAGGCGATAGTCGCGGCTCGGGCCCGGGGCGCCGCGGTGATCCTGATGTATGGCGCGCACCTGCTGCGCAATGGCGCCGCGTTGATTCTTACGGAAATGATGCAGCGCGGATGGATTACCCATCTCGCCACGAATGGGGCGGGAAGCATTCACGATTGGGAGTTCGCGTGGCTGGGGCGGTCATGCGAAGGCGTGGAGGAAAACGTGGCCACGGGTTCGTTTGGCGCGTGGGAGGAGACCGGGCGCAACATCCATCTGGCGTTGCTCGCGGGTGGTTTGAGCGGCGACGGTTATGGCGCAGCCTTGGGACGTTTCATCGCGGAAAATGGCTGCACGCTGCCGACGATCGACGAATTGCGCGCGATGCTCACGCATCCAGACGAGCGCGCACCCGCGACGGCGGAGCTGTTGCTGGCCATGCAGCGTCATGGTCTCGCCGCGGGACGGCATGTGGTGGAGCATCGCTGGCCACAGGCATCGCTGCTGGCGCAGGCGTGGAGCCACGGAGTGCCGGCGACGGTGCATCCGGGCATCGGCTATGACATCGTGAGCTGCCATCCGCTTTTCAACGGCGCCGCGATCGGGCGAGGCGCGGCGGAGGATTTTCGCCGGTTCTGTGCGAGCGTGGATCAACTCGATGGCGGCGTGGTGCTCTCGGTCGGCTCCGCCATCATGGCGCCGCAGGTTTTTGAGAAGAGCCTGAGCTGCGTGCACAATCTGCGGCTGCAGGAGGACCGTCCGCTGGTGCAAGGGCACACCATTTTCGTCGTCGATCTGCAGGATGGAGGAGGCTGGGATTGGACCAAGGGCGAGCCGCCAAAAACTTCGCCCGCCTACTACCTGCGCTTTTGCAAGAGCTTCTCCCGGATGGGCGGCACCATGCACTACGCGCAGTCGGACAATCTCGCGTTTGCGCATGCGCTCCTGCATGCCTTGCGGAAAGGGACGTCCGCGGCCTGACGACACGGGCGGCTTCATTGAGTGTTGAGTGTCCGGCCTTGAATGTTGGATGTTCCCGGCCGTGCAACGCTCGCGCTTCACCGAACTCACCCGCCGCTATCCCACGCTGCGCCTCGCCATCCTCGGCGACTTTTGCCTCGACCGCTATCTCGACATCGATCCCGTGCTCGCGGAGACGTCCATCGAGACCGGGCTCCCGGTGCACAACGTGACCGGCGTGCGTTCACTGCCCGGCGCGGCGGGCACGATCATGAACAATTTCCTGGCGCTCGGAGTCGGGCATATTCACGCCATCGGTTTTTGCGGGCGCGACGGCGAAGGCTATGAATTGCAGCGGGCGCTGCGGGCCTCGGGACGGGTGCATTTTGACGGCTTTATCGAGACGCCGCATCGGCGCACGTTTACCTACACCAAACCGCTGGTGCATGAGCCGGGTGTGCCGCCGCGCGAATTGAGCCGGCTGGATTTGAAAAACTGGACGCCCACGCCGGAAGAGGTCTCGCGGAAGATCGTCGGGGCTTTGCGCGCCGTCGCCGATGAAGTGGATGCCATCATGGTGATGGACCAGGTGGACGTGGCGGAGTCGGGCGTGGTAACGGCGCCCGTGCGCGCGGCGCTCGGGGAACTTGCGGCGGCGCGGCCGAAGCTGCCGATCCTTGCCGACAGCCGGCGCAGCCTGCGCGATTGGCCGCCGCTCATTTTCAAAATGAACCGCCAGGAACTCGGCGCCTTGCTCGGCCGGGATCTGCGCGAAGTGTCCGCCGTGCCCGACGCCGCGCTGGATCTGGCGCGGGTGAATCGCCGGCCCGTGTTCATCACGCTCGCGGAGCACGGCATGGTGGGCGCGGATCCTGGCGGTCCGTCGCCGGACGATGACGCCGTCGTTCACCGCGCCCCGGCGCTGCCGATCCGCGGACCCATCGATATCGTCGGGGCGGGGGATTCCGTCAGCGCCAATCTCACGGCCGCGTTGGCGGCTGGCGCCGAAGTTCCCGAGGCTCTCGCGCTGGCGAGTGCCGCGGCTTCGGTGGCGATTCATCAACTGGGAACTACGGGCGCGGCCTCGGTCGAAGACCTGGAGGGGCTGGCCGTCGAGTAGAAGAGTTCCTTCGACAGTTGGCAAACGGCCCGCCCGCTGATATTCGCCAGAAACCTCATGAGCCAAGAACCGCCGCCTCCTCCCACCGAAACCGAATCCGCCGAGCCGGAGAAGCCGGGGCACTTCAAAGAGGATGACGTGCAGGCGATTGCGTATTTCAAGGACGCGCACGCGCTGCTCCGCCGGCAGATCGGCAAGGTGATTGTGGGCCAGGATGCGGTGATCGATGAATTGCTCATCGCCATTTTCACGCGCAGCCACGCGCTCCTCGTCGGGGTGCCGGGCCTGGCGAAAACGCTGCTGATTTCCACGCTCGCCCAGGCGCTGCACCTGGAGTTCAAGCGCATCCAATTTACGCCGGACCTGATGCCGAGCGACATCACCGGCACCGAGGTCATCTACCAGGAGCCCGATTCCGGGATGCGCCAATTCAAGTTTCTGCGCGGACCGATTTTCGCGAATGTCATCCTCGCGGACGAAATCAACCGCACGCCGCCGAAGACGCAGGCGGCCATGCTCGAAGCCATGCAGGAGCGCAAAGTCACGGTGGGCGGCACCGATCACAAGCTGCCCGATCCCTTCTTCGTTCTGGCCACGCAAAACCCAGTGGAGCAGGAAGGCACGTACCCGCTGCCGGAGGCGCAGCTCGACCGCTTCATGTTCATGATCTATGTGGACTATCCGAGCGCCGACGAGGAGCTGGAGATCATGCGGCGCGGCACCGGCGGCAAGCCCGCCCAGCCGCGGCAGGTGCTGGGCATCGAGCACATCCTCTATCTGCAAGGCACCGTGCGGCGCATGCCGGTGGCGGACCACGTGCTGCAATACGCGCAACGCATCGCCGCCGCGACACGGGCAAAGAGCCCGCAGGCCCTGGACTTTTGCAAAAAGTGGCTCTCCTGGGGCGCTGGCCCGCGCGCCTCGCTGAATCTCATCCTCGCGGCCAAGGCGCATGCCATCTTGCGCGGGCAGGTGTACGTCGGCTGCGAAGACGTCGCTGCTGTCGCCCCGAGCATCATGCGCCACCGGCTTATCCCCAATTTCACCGCGCAGAGCGAAGGCATCACGCCGGACGAAATCACCCGGCGGATTTTGGAGAGCATTTCGCCGACGGAGTAGGCGAGGTTTTCAACCTCGCACCTCGGGGCGATTTCATAGTGAATGGACCGAGCTTGGGAAGCGAGGTTGCAAACCTCGCCTACTTTGCGACATGTGGGGCATGCCCGTGCCGCCGCCATTTATTCAGTCGCTCAATCTTCCGGAGATTGAGGGCGTGCTCACGGGCCGGGGGCAGCCGAAATACCGCGCGGAGCAGGTCGCCCGCTGGCTTTATGCCAAGCGCGCGACGTCGTTTGACGCGATGACCGATCTGCCGGCGGCGCTGCGCACCGATCTCTCGCAGGCTTTCGTCTTCGCCCGGCTGGAAAATCTGCGAGTGCTTGGCAGCAAGGACACCACGCAGAAGTTTCTTTTCCGTCTGCCCGATGGTGCACTCATCGAAAGCGTGCTCATTCCCGCTTCGCCCGCGCTCTACGGCGAGGCGAGCGATCGGCGCACCATTTGCATGAGTACGCAGGTGGGCTGCGCGTATGGCTGCAAGTTTTGCGCGAGCGGGCTCGACGGCTGGTCGCGCAACCTCGCGCCGGCGGAAATTGTCGGGCAGTTCACCGAGGTCGAGCGCCTCAGCGGCGAGCGCATCAACAACATCGTGTTCATGGGGATGGGTGAGCCCCTGGCGAACTTCGATCACTTGATGAAGGCCATCGACATCATCAACTCGCCATGGGGCCTCGGCCTCGGCGCGCGGCACATCACCATCTCCACCAGCGGGCTCGCGCCGCACATCCGCGATTTGGCGGATCAGCCGCGGCAAATCCGGCTCGCCATTTCGCTGCACGGCGCGACCGACGAAGTGCGGCAAAAGATCATGCCGGTGAACCGCAAGTATCCGCTGAGCGTGCTCATGGAGGCGTGCGAATATTTCACCTCGAAGAAGAAGCAGCGGATCACGTTTGAGTATATTTTGATCGAAGGCGTGAATGATTCGACGATGTGTGCCGGGGATTTGGCGCGGCTCGCGAAGCGGGTGGGAGCGAAGGTGAACTGCATTCCCTACAACACGGTCGAGGGACTCGAGTGGAAGCGGCCCAGCGAGTCGCAGCAGGATGCCTTTATGGCGGTGCTGGAAGCGGCGCGGGTGCCGGCCACGTTGCGGCGGGAGAAAGGTCACGACATCGCCGCGGCCTGCGGGCAGCTTCGCCGGCAAACGATGGCGGGGTAGGGAGCTCACACGCAGTCCACGGCCCGTGCTACTCTCCATTCACGAGCTTTTCGAAGGCGGCCACGTCGGGGCATTTGGCGCCATAGGCGCCGGACAGGGCGCCGTCGGGGGAATTGCCGGCAATGAGACCATTGACGAAAATCGGAAATCCCTCGGGCGGGAGCTTTTCGCAGAGCACGCGGAGACAACGCTCGGAGTTGGCGTAGAAGGGCGCGATGGGCGCGTTTTGCAACGCCTGGGGCGTGGTGCCGTAGTGCTCGCGGGTGAGGACACGCTCGAGGTTCATCGGCCGATCGGCTTTGCCGAAGTATTTCTCGATCTGATGCCCGCGCTTGATCGCGATGGTGCGGGCGGCGATGTATTCGGCCAGGCCTTCGTTGAACCACAGCGGCGGCTTTAGCCCGGGATAGAAGCGGGCGAGGATGGCGTGCGTGGCTTCGTGGCACAGCGTCTTCACGCTTTCCTCGCGGCCGCCCTTCTCCACCATTACGGGCAGCAGCAGTTCGTTTTTGTAGGCGAAGCCGCCGAGCTGCAGCGGAAGGTCGCGCTTGGCCAGGTATTGTTTCCAAGCCTCTTCATTCGGGAAAAGGAAGACATGGCCTCGGTCGCCGGCGCGGGCCGGATCGAGATTCAGCAACGTGGTGAGCACGGTGTAGGTGGCCTCGATGTATTGCATTGTGAAACGAGCGTCCGGGTCTTCGACGTAGTGCACGATGAAATGCGGCGTCTGCGCATGGCGCCACGCCTGCAGCTTGATGACATCGCGTCCGTGATAGCCGAAAGGCACCTGCTTGGAGCCGTCGTCGAGCGCAGGTGAAAGCGGGACCACGGGCAGCGTGCTGGACGTGAGCTGGCCCAGCGTCATCCAGCTCGGCCCAACGCCCGGCTTCTGCGGGGGCCGCGGCAGTGGGAGGCGATATCGGGCGGTATCAGTCTTGATGCGCTGCCAGTCCTGGGAGCTCACGCCGGCGAAGTTGCGGCTCGCGGCTTCGAGCGTTTCCAATTCCTGCAGCATCGGCTTGAGGTCCTGCTTCACCTTGAAAATTCGTTCTCCCTGGATCGTGCGGAAGGTTTCGCTTGGTGGAGTCGCGGTGTGAATCTCCACGGTTCTCATGGGGGCGGCGTCACCGCCGCCAGCATTCGCCACGGGGCGAACGACCTCCATTTTGAGCGGAGTCGTTTCGAGCGTGGTCTGCCCGGCCATGCCGCCCACGGTGTAAACTTCACGCACCTTGATGGCCTTGCCGTCGCTTTCGATGACGCGCTCAATGTTCCAAAACTCGCCCTGCTTCGGCTCCGCGCCAGTATCGGCGCGGGTCAGGACCCGTTTCCCATAGTGAAGATCGGGCGTGATTTCCTCGGTGAGCTTCATCTTCACGCCGTCGACGTCGTTCAAAAAGGTCTCCACCGACACCGGGCGGGTGGCATTTTCAATGGTCGTGGTATCGCCACGCACGATGCGACGTCCCGTGCGCTGGCCGGCCTTGTCGCGCGATTCAATGAGGTGCACCGCGCGTCCGTAGTTATCCGTGCTGTCTGCTTCGAGCTCGGTGTGCCCATCGGGAAACGTGGTTTGCACGACGCCTTTGGGGTCGCGTTTGCTTTTGCGGCCATCGGGATACTCTGTCTCGCTGAAGCCGTCGGGCCGTTGCGTTTTGCGCACGCCATCCGCCTGGACGAGAGTGGAGCGGCCATCCTTGTAGCGGACGGTCTTGGTGCCATCAGGATTCGAAGTTTCCACGCCACCGTCCGGGAGAATGGTGGTGGTCTTGCCATCCTTCTTAATCTCCGCGGCGCCGTCGGCGCGGATGCTGGGCGGCGATGGCGGATCGCCGGCGGATTGCTCGAAGCGGAGTTCCAACGTGCGGCGCGCGAGGAAATCCCAGGTCAGCGCGAGCTTCAGATCCTTGGGCACCAGATGCCCGCTGAGGTACCAGGAGGCGAGGATCTTCTGGGCATTGAACTCTCCCTGCCTGGCCGCTTCCGTCATCCATTTCAGCGCCTCCGCATCGTTTTTCAATCCGAGACGGTCGTCGCTGGATAGGACCGCGAGATTGTACTGTGCGGGAGCAAAGCCGGATTTGGCAGCCTCCAGGAAATAATCGTGGGCTTTCTTCGAGTCCTTGGGGACACCGTCGCCATTCAGATACGCGATCCCGAGATTGTATTGGGCGCTGGCGTCGCCTTGCTTCGCATAGGTTTGCATCACCTCCAGGGGCTCCACGATGGGCTGGTCGGGCGAAGCGTGGAGCGGTGCGGCGGCGAGGCCACAGCAGGCCAGAACAAGCGAACGATGGGAGGAGCGCATATTTTGGTGGGTTATGCAGAACGATGCCGGCAGGGAATGCCGTGCCAATCCAGGTTTTGGCTAAAGTTGGAACTGCTCGAAGTCAATCGCCCAGCCCATCGGGTCTCGGCGTGATTATTCGCCGAAGGTCTTTCGCAAATACTCGCGGCTCTGGGTGGCGATGGCTTCGGGGCCTTCTTCGAATTTAAAGACTTCGACGGAGACGGTGCCATCGTAGCGCGCGGCTTTCAGCGCGGCGGCGATGGGATGGAAATCGACGTCGCCAAAGCCGGGGCCTTTGAGGTTGGCATCGTTGGCGTGGAAATAAGCGAATTGGCCAGCGCTTTCGCGGATGATTTGCGGGATGGGCTTCGACTCCGAGGACATCGCTTTCACATCGAGAATGATGCTCATCGCCGGGCTGGTGAATTGCGCGGCGAAAAGGCGGCCCTCGGCGGCGGTGTTGACGAAATTGGTTTCCGACGGCGCGAGCGGCTCGAAGCAAATCACCACGCCGCGATCCTCGGCCTGGCGCACCGCGTCGCGGAACACGTCGGTGGCCCAGTCCCAGGCCTGCTCGTAGGTGATACCATCCATCACGTTGCGCTGTTTCGGCGAGCCGACGATGATGCGCGTGCCGCCGAGATCGGCGGCGCAGTTGACGAGATCGACGAAATATTTGGCGGTGGCGGCGCGGATGGAACTGTCCGGATGCGTGAGATATTTTCCTTCGGCTTGCACCAGCACCCAGTGGAGCCCGCTGATGCCGATGCCGGCCTTCGCGGCGGCGTCGCGGATGCGGGTGCGCTGGGCGGCGGAGATATCGTTCACCGATTTGGAGATGGTGAAGGGGGCGATTTCGACGAAATCGTATCCGGCTTTTTGGGCGTACGCGAAAGTGTTCTCAAGCGTCCAGTCCTGGAAGATTTCGTTGCAGATGCCGAATTTCATTGCGGGTAATTTGGGACAGAGAGACGGTTTCGGGAAGATTTTCTCAGCCTCCCGCGACGATGCGCAGAATTTCCACGCGATCGTCTCCGGCGAGCGGGTGGTGCCATTCGTCGGGGCGAAGGGCGACGCCATTGTGTTCGACCATGGCGGTGCCTTTGGGAAAGCCGAGTTCGGCAACGAGTTCGGCGATGGTTTTCGCATTCGTCGGATGGGGATGGCTGTTGAGGAGGATTTGCTTCACGGAGCGAGGATGGCTTGATCCCAATCCTTCCACACGGCTTCGAAGCCACGGCGTCGCAGGAGCTCGGCGATTTCCGCGGGCGTGCGGGTGTCGGCGATTTGGAATTGCTCGGTGGCGTTTTGGTCGTGGGAGCATCCGGCGGCGCGGTCGGCGTCCAGTTCCACACGGCGGCCACGCACGGTGAGATGCAGGTCGTCCTTGCCGGCGCCGGTGTAGCCGCCGGGCTCGGTGTGGCTGCCAGCGCTCATCATGGTGATGCCGAGCGGGAGCAGCGCGTCGCGGAGCGGAGCGGGTTCGCGGGTGCTGAGGACGATGCCGACGTGCGGGAAGCTGAGGCGCAGCGCGCAGATCAGTTGGACGAACTCGCGGTCGGGCAGCGAGTGGCGCGGCTGAAATTCGCCGGCGCAGGGGCGCATCCGCGGGAGCGAGACGGTGAATTGCGCGCGCCAGCATTTGCGCAGGAGGTATTCGAGGTGCGCGGCGAGGGCGAGCGCCTCGGGGTGCCACGGGGCGAGGCCGAAGAGGGCGCCGATGCCGATGCGGCGGAAGCCGGCTTCATGGGCGCGCTCGGGGCAGGCGAGGCGCCAGTCGAAATCGCGCTTGGGTCCGGCGGTGTGCAATTCGGCGTAGGTCGCGCGGTCGTAGGTTTCCTGGTAAACGATGAGACCCTCGGCGCCGGCATGGACGAGCGGGAGGTAGTCCGCGGTTTCCATTGGGGCGACCTCCAGCGCGAGGCCGGGCATGATGGGCGCGAGGGCGCGGATGCAGGATTCGAGGTAGCCGTTGCTGACGAATTTCGGATGCTCGCCGGCAACGAGCAGGAGATTGCGAAAACCTTCCGCAGCGAGATGGCGCGCCTCCTTCATCACAGCGGCGATTTCGAGCGTGACGCGGAGAATGGCGTTGTCGCGCGAGAAGCCGCAATAGGCGCAATTGTTGATGCACTCGTTGCTGAGGTAGAGCGGGGCGAAGAGGCGGAT
>OUNM010064421.1_pt1 | contig 14145 bp, 12 predicted proteins | sample 1769961 | NCBI WGS metagenome assembly OUNM01 (sample SAMEA3914820, study PRJEB12502) | metagenome | biome: forest; material: soil | place: USA | collected 2012-03-12 | depth 0.3 m | reverse complement strand
GTGTCGCCTTCGGCGCTCTTCAGAGCCGAGGGAGCAGCGATCGTCGCGATGGTGAAATCGCGGTCGGTGATCGCCGAAGCAACGCCCTTGGGCAGCTTCACGTGGCTGATGTGGATCGATTCGCCCACGTCGAAGCCGGTCACGTCGATCGCGACTTCGTGCGGGATCTTGTCGGCGTCGCAGACCAGTTCAAGGTCGTGACGGACGACGTTGAGCACGCCACCGCGCTTCAGGCCCGGCGAAGCATCCTCGTTGGCGAACACGACGGGCACGTTGACGTGCACGGTCGCGTTGGCGCCCAGGCGCAGGAAGTCGACGTGGAGCGGGCGGTCGTTGACCGGGTGGAAGGCAACGTCCTTGGGCTGCGTGCGCAGCTTCTTGCCGGCAACTTCAACTTCGATGATCGAGTTGAAGAAGTGGCCGGTCATGAGCTGACGGACCAGCTCCTTTTCCTCGACGTGGATCGCGATGGGTTCTTCGTTGCCACCGTAGACGACGGCGGGAACGCGGCCATCACGACGCAGAGCACGGGAGGCTCCCTTGCCAGCCCGTTCACGCGTCTCGGCCGGCAGGTTAAGCGTATCGCTCATGGGACTTGCCTTTCAAAACTGGATATCAATACGGCATCGGTCCGCTCATCGGCCCGTGCCGTCCCGCCACGCCTCCAGGGATGACCATGACGGGAAGCGCGCGCCCTTAATGCGGAATCGGCGGAAATGCAAGCCTTGTGCGGCGGTGGCTGTGCGCCGATGGCTGTGCTGCGGTGGCACAGCCGGTTGCCCATGATTAGGCCAGTGGGCGCGACGGTTCACAATAAGTCTGCCTCGCGGGGACGGATAACAGTTCCAGTTCCGGATAGCGCAACGCCGTGAGTTTGCCGCCGAACACGCAGCCCGTGTCGATGCAAAGGGTTCGATTTACCCAGACCGTGTCGCGCACCGGGGTGTGGCCATATACGATCATGGCCGCCCCTTCATACCGGGCCGCCCAGTCGCGACGGATGGGAATGCCTAATTCGTCGATTTCGCCGCTCGTATCGCCATACATGCAGAAACTGCGGATGGCCTTTGGCGAGCGTTGCAACAGATCTTCGGCGAAGCCGGCGTGGGCGACGACCAGCTTGCCGTCATCAAGGATATGGTGGGTGGGGAGGGTGCCGAGCCAGAAGCGCATCTCGCTCAGGAATTCGCTCGATTCCTGCGTCAATTGTTCGATTGTCTCCGCAAGTCCATGGGCAACCGACACATTTCGACCAGCCAGATAGCGCATGAGCTTGTCGTCATGATTGCCGATGACCGCCAGCGCATTGCTGCTCTCCACCATATGCTTGGCGATGCGCAGTACGTCCGGCGAGCGTGGGCCGCGATCGATCAGATCGCCCAGGAATATTGCGCGACGGCCGATTGGCGAGGTTACCGTTACCTGCTTGCCATTCCAGGTGAGGTGATATCCCAGCTTGGCGAGCAATTCTTCAAGCTCGTCCGCGCAACCATGGACATCGCCAATAATGTCGAACCGCCCTGAATCTGCGAATGGCGATGGGGCGTGCTGATCGCCGTCATTCAACGCGCGTGACCTTGTAGCCTTGGGCGGCGAGCATGGCGGGCAGGCCTTCCGGGCCGGCCATATGGGCGGCGCCCACGGCAACGAACGGGCGCTTGCCCTCCTGCATGGCGCGGCCGATCTTGCCGGCCCAATCCTGGTTGCGGCCTGTAAACAGCACGGCGCGGAGTTCGGGATCGGCCAGCATACCGCGCCGGGTTTCCTTCTCGATCGCGGCCATGTCTCCCTTGCGCCAGCTATCGGCAAGGTGGCTGTCGTCGTCACCCTGCTGGTCGGTCACGACGAAGCTGAGCAAGTCGCGCTGGTCGGTTTCGGGCAGGCTGTCAAACAGGCCCAACTGACGTTCGGCGCCCTCCAGTTCGACTACGGGCTTGGTGCCGGCTTCTTCCATTACAGCGCGGTCAACGCCGTTGCGGCTGTCCTCATTGCTTGCGCCGATGCGGGCGAGGGTTAGGGCGGCAGCCCAAGTGTCCATCTGTGCGAAGTCGCCATCGGAATAGCCGCCACGCTTCAGAAGAGCGGCAAGGGCAGGGCGCTGTTGAGCAGAAATTCTTTCTGAAAGAGTAGGTTGACCGTCGCTCTTGGCAAGCCGTGCGAATGTGGCCGCCACGGCTTTCTCGTCGGAGAGGTTGCCTACTTCGACCATGATGGAATCCGACGCGTAGAGCGCCTCGCGCACTTCCGCAGTTTCCCAAGCAATTGGCCGCTTCACGCTATGGATCGTGCCGAACAGCCATGCCTGCTGGCTGTTCGGTCCCTCGACATGCCAAAGGGCAGGGGTCGCCGGATCGGGCTGCTGGGCGCAAGCGGCGAGCAATATGCTCACCAAAATGGTAAAAAGTCCGCGCATCACCTTGTTATTGGACCCTTGTTGCCTTGATCCCCACTTTGGCGAGCTGATCTTGCACGCTGCCCTCCCCGGCAAGGTGGCCGGCGCCTACCGCAACGAAGACAGTGCCGGGTTCCGCCATGCGCGCTTCCAGCCACTTGGCCCAATTGGCGTTGCGATCGGTAATGAAAGCCTTGCGCATGGCTTCGTCCGATTCGTCCTCGTTCAGCAGCCGCGCCAGTTCGTCGGCGTGACCTGCCTTCCAGGCGTTTACGACTTTGGCAACGTCCTCACGCAGAGTGGGCAACTGGTCCAACACTTCGCCAAGATAGCGGTTCTGGCTTTCCACCGGCATGCCGTCGAAGAGTTCGATCTGGTATTCGGGCGTTTCCAGAGCCTTGCGCGCCTTGTGCTCTTCTGCTGCCTTGGCGTCGATCAGCGTTTCGACACCATTGGCCTTATCGAAGCCTGCGGCCTTGAGGGGGAGCAGCGAGAGCAGCAATCCGGCGTACCAGGCCTCAAACGAGTCGAAAGCTTCGGCGGGAAGGCCCATTCCGCTCAGCGTCTTCTCGAAGGCGGCGCGCTCGTCCGGGGGCAGGCTGGCTCGTAGGGAGGTGCCGTCGGCGCGCATGCCCTTCTCGATGAACAACTTCTGTAGCGAATCGGGGGAGTCCGTATTCGTCTCGGTTACCAGCAGGTCGGACGACTCGAAGGCGTCTTTAACTGGCCCGGTGAACCAATGTGTATCCTCTGGCAGGATATGGATCGTGCCGAAGAGATAGATCGTGGTGTCTTTGTCCGCGATCTTCCACATCGCCGGCCGCGCGGGTGCCGTTTCCTGCGCGATCGAAGGCGTTGCAGTGAAAAGGCTGAGGGCGGTCGCTACGGCAAGGCGGAAGCGGAACTTTCGGAAGGATATCATCGCCATTCCATGAAGGGGCAGGAACAAACGCGGCATTAACGACCCGTCGCACAGCGCATTAGCGGGCTCGTCAACCTCCCGCCAGCCTCCGGGTAGCGCTCACAGTCACCATACCGTCGTTTTGCGCGGTTGATTTGCCGGGTTCGATCCGCCAAAGGCCGCGAGCCCATGAGTTTTGACGGGATTTCGATGTCGACCGCCGCGCCCTCCACTGACAGGCAGCCCCTCAGCTTTCAGGACATGATCCTGACGCTCCATGATTTCTGGAGCAAGCAAGGTTGCCTCATTCTTCAGCCTTACGACATGCGTATGGGGGCCGGCACGTTCCACCCCTCAACCACGCTGCGCGCGCTGGGGCCTGAACCGTGGAAGGCGGCCTACGTCCAGCCTTCGCGCCGTCCGACCGACGGTCGCTATGGCGAAAATCCGAACCGGCTGCAGCACTATTACCAGTATCAGGTGATCCTGAAGCCCAACCCTGAGAATTTGCAGGAACTCTACCTGCAAAGCCTTGCCGCGATTGGCGTGGATCCGCTGGCGCACGACATCCGCTTTGTTGAGGACGACTGGGAAAGCCCGACGCTGGGCGCCTGGGGCCTTGGCTGGGAAGTCTGGTGCGATGGCATGGAAGTGACGCAGTTCACGTATTTCCAGCAGGTCGGCGGGTTCGACTGCAAGCCGGTTGCGGGCGAGCTGACCTACGGCCTTGAGCGTCTGGCGATGTATATCCAGGGCGTGGATTGGGTCTACGACCTGCGCTTCAACAATGAAGGCGTTACTTACGGCGACGTCTTCCTCGCCAATGAGCAGCAACAGTCGAAGTACAACTTCGAGATTGCCGACACCGAAGCACTGTTCGTCGGCTTCAAGGCGGCAGAGGCTGAGTGCATGCGCTGCATCGAGGCGGAAATCCCGCTGGCCGCCTATGACCAGGCGATCGAGGCTTCGCACCTCTTCAATCTGCTTCAGGCGCGCGGCGTGATCTCCGTGCAGGAACGCGCCAGCTACATCGGCCGCGTGCGCGAACTCGCCAAGGGTTCGTGCAAGGCCTGGATCGACAAGAACAAGGACCAGTGGGAAGCCAAGTTCCCGGGGTGGAGCGCATGACCGACTTTCTTCTCGAACTCCGCTCAGAGGAAATTCCCGCACGCATGCAGGCCGGCGCCCGCGCCGACCTGGAAAAGCTGTTCCGCAAGGAAATGGAAGCGGCCGGCGTTGCCGTTGCCGATGTCTCGGTGTGGTCCACACCGCGCCGCCTTGCGCTGATCGCCCGCAACCTGCCGCTGGCGACCGAGGCGGTTCACGAGGAAACCAAGGGGCCCGCCACCAGCGCGCCCGAGCAGGCGCTGGAAGGCTTCCTGCGCAAGACCGGCCTCACCAAGGACCAGCTTGAAGTCCGCGACCTCAAGGGCAAGGACACTTACTTCGCGGTCGTCGAAAAGCCCGGCCGTGCGGTGAAGGACGTGCTGGCGGAAGCGATCCCGGCCATCGTGCGCGCGTTCCCGTGGCCGAAGTCGATGCGCTGGGGCAAGGCTTCGCTCTCCACCGAATCGCTGCGCTGGGTGCGTCCGCTTTCGGGCATCGTCGCGGTGCTGGGTGAAGATCTGGTTGAATGCGAAGTGGGCGGTATCGCCTCTGGCTACGTGACCAAGGGCCATCGCTTCCACGCGCCAGGTGAAATCACCATCGGCGGCGCGCATGATTATGCGGACAAGTTGCGCCTTGCCCATGTCCTCGTGAACCATGAGGAACGACAGGACATCATCCGCACCAAGGCGCGTGAAGCGGCGACTGCGGCCGGCCTCGTGCTGGTCGAGGACGAAGGCCTCGTCATCGAGAACGCCGGCCTCACCGAATGGCCGGTGCCGCTGCTCGGCCGTTTCGAGGAAGACTTCCTGGAAGTCCCGCCCGAAACGATCCAGCTTACCGCGCGCGTGAACCAGAAGTATTTTGTCTGCGAAGACGCCGCAGGTTCGCTTGCCAACGCCTTCATTTGTACGGCGAATATCGTCGCGACCGATGGCGGCGTGGGCGTGGTTGACGGCAACCGCAAGGTGCTGGCCGCGCGCCTGTCGGACGCCCGGTTCTTCTGGCAGCAGGACCGCAAGACGCCGCTTTCGGTGCATGGCGAGAAGCTGGCCCGCATCACTTTCCATGAGAAGCTGGGCACCGTCGCCGACAAGGTCGAGCGCGTTGCAAAGCTGGCGGAATGGCTGGCGAGCGAAGGCGTGGTGCCGAACTGCGACCCGGCGCTGGCACGTCAGGCTGCAGAACTCGCGAAGACCGATCTCGTTACCGAGATGGTGGGGGAATTTCCCGAACTTCAAGGACTTATGGGTGGTTACTACGCCCGCGCCGAAGGTCTGCCGGACGCGGTGGCCGATGCCATTCGCGATCACTACAAGCCGGTCGGGCAGGGTGATGAAGTGCCTTCCGCGCCGGTATCGGTTGCCGTGGCGCTGGCCGATAAGCTGGATACCCTTCGTAGCTTCTTCGCGATCGACGAGAAGCCCACTGGTTCGAAGGATCCCTTCGCGCTTCGCCGTGCGGCGCTCGGCATCATTCGCCTGATCACTGACAACAACCTGCGCTTCGGCGTGGCCGAGGGCGACCTGCTCGACTTCTTCGTGGACCGCCTGAAGGTCCAGCAGAAGGAAGCCGGCATTCGTCACGACCTGATCGATGCGGTGATCGCGCTTGGCGGTGAGGACGACATCGTCCGCTTGCTCGCCCGCGTCCACGCGCTTCAGGCGTTCGTTGCGACCGACGACGGTGTGAACCTGCTCGCCGGCTACAAGCGTGCCGCCAATATCCTCAAGAAAGAGGACTGGAAGGACACCGGCGCGGTCGAGCATACGGGTGACGAAGATCCCCTTGAAAACGTCGATCATCCGGACATGAAGGCTGTCTATGCGGCTCATGCCGCGCTGCCGTACACGGCAGAGCCTGCCGAACAGTCGCTGATCGATGCATTGGTTGCGGCGGAACCGCAGGCTGCCAAGGCAGTTGAGGCGGAGGACTTTGCTTCCGCCATGTCCGCGCTCGCCTCGCTGCGGGCACCCATAGATGCTTTCTTCGAACACGTAACGGTGAACGACGCGGACCCGATCAAGCGCCATTCAAGGCTGGCCTTGCTTGATCGCTTCCGTGCCGCAGTCCACAACGTGGCGGATTTTTCGAAGATCGAAGGCTAGGGGCTGGTCCACATATTCCGGACCAGTTCTCGACGAGTTTTATCAACCAGGACGGGAAAGTCAGGGGATAGATGAGCAGGCAGGTCTACACGTTCGGCGGCGGTGTCAAAAATGAAGACGCACGTGCGCGCGACAAAGTCGTAGTCGGCGGCAAGGGTGCCAACCTTGCCGAAATGGCCGGGATCGGCCTGCCGGTGCCCCCGGGCTTTACCATCACCACCGAAGAGTGCGTGAAGTACCTTGCTGAAGGCAGCGATTTCTCGGCCGAACTGCGCGCCGACGTTGCCGAGGCGCTGACACATATCGAAAAGACCGTTGGCAAGAACTTTGGGGATGCGGCGGACCCGCTGCTTGTCTCGGTCCGTTCCGGCGCGCGCGTTTCGATGCCGGGCATGATGGACACCGTGCTTAACCTCGGCCTCAATGACGAGACCGTGGAAGGCCTGTGCCAGACCTCTGGCGACGAGCGTTTCGCGTGGGACAGCTATCGCCGCTTCGTCCAGATGTATTCGGACGTCGTCCTTGGCCTTGATCATGGCCGCTTCGAAGAGGCCTTGGAGATTGCCAAGGAAGACAATGGCTACATGAACGACGTCGAGATGACGGCGTCTAACTGGAAGGCCATCGTCAAGGAATACAAGGGCATCGTCGAGGAAGAACTCGGCCGCCCGTTCCCGCAGGACGTGCATGAACAGCTTTGGGGCGCGATCCAGGCGGTGTTCGATTCCTGGGATTCGGACCGCGCCAAGGTCTATCGCCGCCTGAACGACATTCCGGGTGATTGGGGCACTGCGGTCAACGTGCAGGCCATGGTCTTCGGTAACATGGGCGATACCTCGGCCACCGGCGTTGCCTTCACCCGCGACCCGGCGACCGGCGAGAAGGCCTATTACGGCGAATGGCTGGTCAATGCACAGGGCGAGGACGTCGTCGCCGGCATCCGTACCCCGCAGTACCTGACCAAGGCCGCGCGCGAGCGTGCCGGGGCCAAGCCGCTGTCGATGGAAGAGGCGATGCCTGAGGCTTACACCGAGCTTGCCGCGGTGTTCGAGCTTCTCGAAAAGCACTACCGCGACATGCAGGACATCGAGTTCACCGTTGAGCGCAATAAGCTGTGGATGCTGCAAACCCGTTCGGGCAAACGCACCGCCAAGGCCGCGCTCAAGATGGCGGTCGACATGGTGGAAGAAGGCCTGATCGACGAGGCAACCGCGATCAAGCGCGTTGATCCGATGGCGCTGGACCAGCTTCTGCACCCTACGCTCGACCCCAAGGCACCGCGCGACATTCTGGGCAAGGGCCTGCCGGCATCACCCGGCGCGGCTTCGGGCGCGATCGGGCTGGATGCCGATACCGCCGAAAAGCGCGCGGAAATGGGTGAGGCCGTGGTTCTCGTCCGCGTCGAAACCAGCCCGGAAGATATTCACGGCATGCACGCCGCGAAGGGTATCCTTACGGCGCGCGGCGGCATGACCAGCCATGCGGCGGTCGTGGCGCGTGGCATGGGCCGTCCCTGCGTTTCGGGCGCGTCGGGTCTTTCGATCGACATGAAGACCCGCACCCTGCGCATGGGCAACCGTGAGTTGAGGGAAGGCGACGTCATCACGCTTGACGGCGCGACTGGCGACATCATGGCCGGGGAAGTGCCGACCATCGAGCCGGAACTGGCGGGCGACTTCGCCACGCTGATGGTCTGGGCCGACAAGCACCGCCGTATGAAGGTGCGCACCAACGCCGAGACCCCGGCCGATTGCAAGATGGCCCGCCAGTTCGGCGCCGAAGGCATCGGTCTATGCCGCACTGAGCATATGTTCTTCGACGCCGGCCGTATCTCCGCCGTGCGCCAGATGATCCTGGCTGAAGACGAAGCCGGCCGCCGCGCCGCGCTGGAAAAGCTGCTGCCTGAACAGCGCGCTGACTTCATCGCGATCTTTGAGGTCATGGCCGGCCTGCCGGTGACGATCCGTCTGCTCGATCCGCCGCTCCATGAGTTCCTGCCGCACGGCGATGCCGAGTTTGCGGAGCTTTCGGAAACGATCGGCATCGGCATCGATACGCTGAAGCGCCGGGCCGACGAACTGCACGAGTTCAACCCGATGCTGGGTCATCGCGGTTGCCGCCTGGGGATCACCTTCCCCGAAATCTACGAGATGCAGGCCCGTGCGATCTTCGAGGCAGCCTGCGAAGTCGCAGCCGCTTCGGGTGAGGCCATTGTACCGGAAGTGATGATCCCGCTCGTCGCCACAAAGCGCGAGTTACAGATCCTGCGTAAGCTGGTGGACGAGACTGCCGCGAAGGTCTTTGCCGAGAAGGGCCGCACGCTCGACTACATGGTCGGCACCATGATCGAACTGCCGCGCGCCGCGCTGATGGCGGGCGAGATTGCCGAGGAAGCGAAGTTCTTCTCGTTCGGCACCAACGACCTGACGCAGACCACGCTGGGCGTCTCACGCGACGATGCCGCGCGCTTCCTCAGTCCGTATGTCGAAAAGGGCATCTACCCGCGCGATCCGTTCGTCAGCCTTGATATCGAGGGTGTCGGCCAACTCGTGCAGATGGGCGCTGAGCGCGGCCGGGCGACTTATGCCGAACTCAAGCTTGGCATCTGCGGGGAGCATGGCGGCGATCCGGCATCGATCGCCTTCTGCGAGAAGGTTGGCCTCGACTATGTCAGCGCCTCGCCCTACCGCGTGCCGATCGCGCGACTGGCGGCGGCGCAGGCCGCTCTGGCCTGAGTTGGCTAAGCTGAAAAATGAAAAGGCTGGGGTAAATCCCGGCCTTTTCCTTATTTTTTCCAACCTGATAGGGTAAGAATCTCGAAGGTTTCGATGGTTCGCCCATTGTCGCCAGCGCTTGCGAAAGCGTCCTGCGCACGCCTGAGCGCGGCTTTGCCAAGCGACGGTCCCGGATCGGCCAGCACGCTACCATGGGCTTGTGCCCGTAGATCGTCGATCAAGCGATCAAGGCTGCGGAACGAGACCTGAAGCGGGCGTTGATCGATCACCGGGTCTGCGAAGAGTGTACGCTGGAGCAATTGTCCGCCTGCCCGTACGTCGACCATCGGATGTATCCGCGCCGCAGGGCGCTCGCCATCGGCCGCTAGCATGATTTCACGCAGGCAAGGCAGGCTGCCGGAGGACAGGAAGCTGGCGATCAGCATCCCTCCTTGCGCCAACGCACGGCGGGCATGGATCAACGCGCCGGGCAGGTCGTTCACGGTATCCAGCGTGCCAAGGCTGGCAATCAGATCGAAGCCATCAAACGGGTAGGGGGATTCTTCATCGAAACCATCAGCCGGCTCGGCTTCCACGACCGTGACGCCACGTGCCGCTAGCGAGCGGGCCAGGGCGCCGGTCCAGTCTCCTATTACGAGCGCGCGTTTTGGCTCGAAACGGAGGAACGAGAGTCGCTCCTCCACATCCTCAACCATGTCGTCGAGCAGATAGTGCGGCGCATCCGGCAAGCGCTGAAGCGCAAGCGCGCGGCGGCGAACGGCGATGCGGCGAGCGGGAGCGAAAATGCGCGGCGGAGCGGGGGGAGCGGTTTCAGCCATCTCGCGCTCCCTGCCGTGTCCGGTCCGCTTGCGCAACCGTCGAGAGGTGTGCGGATGAACAGCTTGTAGCTTGAGGTTCTACCTGGGTCGCATAGGCTGGTGATGCGATGTCGTTTTCCGCTGCCTTTGCCCCCGTGATTGACCTTATCTATCCGCCCAGATGTCCTCTTTGCGGTACGGCGATCGCGGCCCAAAACGGTTTGTGTCCCACGTGCTGGGATACTCTGGCGATCCCGGGCGATCCCTGCTGTGCCACATGCGCGCGTCCCTTTCCCGACGACATTCCGGACGGTTCGATCTGCGCGCCGTGCATGGCGCAGCCGCCAAGGCATGATGGGATCGCGGCGGCGACGCTTTACAATGCGACGTCGCGCAAGCTGATCCTGGCGTTGAAACACGGCAACCGCCTTGCGCTGGCGGGCATGATGGGCAGTTTCATGGCCGCGTGCCTGCCGCAGATCGACGAAGAATGGCTTGTCGTTCCGGTGCCGCTGCATCGTTGGCGGATTTGGCATCGGGGCTACAATCAGGCGGCGGAACTTGGGCGGACGATAGCGCGTCTTCGGGGGGCGCGCCTTGCCGTTGACCTGCTTGAGCGACGCAAGGCCACGCCGTCGCTGGGCGGACTGGGACGCAACGCGCGGCAGCGAGCCCTTTCCGGCGCGATCGGCATTACACCCCGCCATCGTGACCGCGTGAAAGGTGCGAGGATCGTTTTGGTGGATGATGTCCTTACCAGCGGGGCAACGAGCGAGGCCTGCGCGTCCGCCCTCAAGCGCGGTGGCGCCGAACAGGTCGTGATCGCCTGCTTCGCCCGTGTGCTGGATGAGGCGCTAGACTTGGTGTGACCATAAAACGAAAACGCCCGGAGCCAAAAAGCTCCGGGCGTTCTCGTGACGAAACTGGTAGACCCCGCCTAGCGGTTCGGCGGCCCCCCTGCAGGCCGCCTAGTCCGATCCCTCATTTTGCGTCGACCAGACCGATCGACATTCCCTGAACCGTGGCGCTTGTTTCCTGGTAACCTTCGTTACCGGTCAGCGACCTGTGGTCGGAAGCAGCCCCCCAGCTGCAAGTCGACAATCGACGGAAACCCGGGGGTTGAAAAGAGGCTTGAGGACGTTACGGGGATTTTGATCACCGGCTGTGGTTATCCTGCAACATTCATCGCATGCAGGAAAAGCGGAGGGAAATTTCCAGAATGCGTGAGATCAGCAAGGCGGAACGCGAGCAGGGTAATGAATTTCTTCCAAAGTTCGATGCACATGGGCTGCTGATTGCGATTGCAGTGGACTCCCTTACGCGGGAAATCCTGATGGTCGCCTACATGGATGAAGAGGCTCTCGCCAAAACCCGTGAGACGGGGCTTGCCCATTTCCATTCACGGTCGCGCGGGCGCCTTTGGCTGAAGGGGGAAACCTCCGGCCATTTTCTGCGCGTGGAAGAGATTCGAGTCGATTGCGATCAGGACGCCTTGGAACTGCTGGTGAGGCCGGAAGGCCCCGCCTGTCATACCGGTGCCCGCAGCTGCTTCTATCGCCGACTCGACGGTAACCACCTCGAATCATTCGAAAGCTGAGACCTGCGTAGATGTTCGTATTCGGCCGTCGCGACGCTGCGACGGCCGAATTAACCATTATAAATACGTTAAATCAGCGGATTGAAGCTTTTCGACACGATTTTGGCCAGTCCGCCGGTAATCGTGGCAATTTCGGCTTACCCCATCATTCTTACGGATGAACGCAACGCGCTCGTCTGTTGCGCCGCACAAGGCAAAGTCCTTCCCGACAGCACTGATTTCTCGCGGGAAATCGGCTGTCCCACGATGACAATAAGTCAACGAGTGGCTGCTCAAGGTTGGTGTCCTGCCCCGCACCAGCCAACGGGTGCGCATGCCCTCATCGGGGATGCCGTCGGCCTTCCCGGCGCTGGCATGAGGGAGAGAAGCCTGACGGGCTTCGCGGGGCATTAGAAGGAAGGGAAATGTCATGAACCGACGAGTGACAATCGTTGCAGTGACCGCTGGCCTGCTGGTCGGCGTTCCAACCGCCGCATGGGCGGATCAGAAACCTGCCAGCTCTGTCGTCAGCAACCAGAAGTACAACCTGGCCAGCTATTTCGACAAGGGCGACAATCGTAACAACGGCAACCATTGGGGCCGCGACAATGACAACGGCAACCGGTGGGGCAACCACTGGGGCCGAGGTCATGACAACGGCAACCACTGGGGTTGGGGTCACGACGATGACAACCACGGCCATCATGGCGGCGGTGACAAGTCTCACGGCTGCTAAGGCCGGATAGACGGATCGTGGCCGCCGGCTTGGCGGCCACGATTTCCAATGATTGGCTAGTCCAGTACTTCGTCGAAGAAGCTGACCATCGCCGCCCAGCTCTGGCGATCCGCGCTGGCGTCGTAAGATATGGCCGCTATGCCGCGCGCATCGCTGCCGGGGTCGGTGAAGCCATGCCGCACGCCTGAATAGGCGTGGAAGTGCCAATTGGCCTCTGCCCTGTCCATCTCCTCCCAGAACGCGATCACCTGCTCGCGCGGCACCAGGGGATCGGCATCGCCGTGGCAGATGAGAATGCGGGGCTTGATCGTGCCCGCCTTCGCTTCGCGCTTTGTGGCGAGGGTTCCGTGGAAGGTCACTACCGCCAGAAGGTCCTGGCCGTCGCGGGCCATTTCGAGGGCGGCCTGCCCACCCATGCAGTATCCGATGGCGAGCACCGGCAGCCCCGCTGCGTCGGGAACCGCGCGCAAAGTGTCGATCGCGGCAAGCAGACGCCCGCGATAGTGATCGAGATCGGCGCGCAGCTTTTCGGCGAGCGGAAGGGCCGCTTCGAAACTTTCCACCGGCTCGCCATAGAAATCGGCCACCATCGCCAGGTAACCGAGTTCCGCCAGCATGCGCGTCCGCTTTTCCATGGGCGCATTATAGTTGGCGATCGTCGGGAAGATGATCACCGCCGCGCGAGGCGGACCCTCCGGACGGGCGAGCCATCCGGTAAGGTCCTGCCCTGCATGACTATAGGCGATCGCGTCCATCCTGCTCACTCCGGCAGGAAGTCCGGCACCGAGAGATAACGCTCACCCGTATCGTAGTTGAAGCCTAGCACGCGAGATCCGGCCGGCAGCGAAGCGAGCTTCTGTGCGATCGCGGCAAGCGTTGCGCCGGAGCTGATGCCCACGAGCATGCCTTCCTCGGTCGCGCAGCGGCGTGCCCATTCCTTGGCATCGGCCGCTTCGACCTGGATCGCGCCGTCGATGGACTGGGTGTGCAGGTTGCCGGGGATGAAGCCGGCGCCGATGCCCTGGATCGGGTGTGGACCGGGCTGACCGCCGGAGATCACGGGCGAAAGCGTGGGTTCCACGGCATAGGCCTTGAGCGAGGGCCAGGCCTTCTTGAGCGTTTCAGCACAGCCGGTGAGGTGCCCGCCAGTGCCGACACCGGTGACGAGGACGTCGATTGGTTCATCAGCGAAGTCTGCCAGGATTTCCTGCGCGGTAGTCTTCACGTGAACGTCCACGTTCGCGGGGTTGTCGAACTGCTGGGGCATCCACGAACCCGGCGTTTCGGCGATCAGTTCCTTGGCGCGTTCGATAGCGCCCTTCATGCCCTTTTCGCGGGGCGTTAGGTCGAACGTGGCGCCATAGGCCAACATCAGGCGGCGGCGCTCGATCGACATCGATTCGGGCATGACGAGGACCAGCTTGTAGCCCTTGACGGCGGCCACCATGGCCAGACCGATGCCGGTATTGCCCGAAGTAGGCTCGATGATCGTGCCGCCCGGCTTCAGGGAACCGTCGGCTTCCGCGGCCTCTACCATGGCAAGCGCGATGCGGTCCTTGATGGAGCCGCCGGGGTTGCCACGCTCCGCCTTGATCCAGACCTCATGGTCCGGGAACAGGCGCGAGACCCGGATATGCGGCGTATTGCCGATCGTGGCGAGAATGCTGTCGGCCTTCATGATGCTTGCTCCCAACGCGGTGAGAAGGTTCGGGCCCTACGGATTTCAGGGAATCCCCAGGCCCAGATGGCGGTAATGACTATGGCAGCGGTCCCGCCGAAGACAACAGCTCCCG
>OUNM010405944.1_pt1 | contig 14147 bp, 16 predicted proteins | sample 1769961 | NCBI WGS metagenome assembly OUNM01 (sample SAMEA3914820, study PRJEB12502) | metagenome | biome: forest; material: soil | place: USA | collected 2012-03-12 | depth 0.3 m | reverse complement strand
GTTCTTCATCGTGCTCGAGAGTGCGTATGCGAAGGATCGAATCGGTCAGTCGAATCGGTCAGATCGAGAGGGGCTTCTTGGCGTTCGGGGAGACGTCCGAAGCAGCCTCCTTCGAATCGACGCGCGCACCCACCGCGCGGCTCGTGACGGCGACGGCAAGGAGGCTGAGCGCGCCGACGAACAGCACGCACGCTCCGACCAGCAACGCGACGGTGCGCAGCGTGCGGCGAGTGAGCGTGGTCTGCGATGAATCGTTGCTCATGGTGCGGTCCTGCGGGCTGCGGGTAGCTTCACTTGATGTTGTAATCGAGGTTCATGTTCTGGCCGCGGCGGTTCACCTGCACGACCAGCTTGTCGGCGGTGCGGAGCCGCGCATACGCCTCGAGCGCCTTCTCGGGGCTCGCCATGTCGAAGCCGTTGATCGTCTGGAGGCGATCGCCGTTCTCCATGCCGAGCGTGCCGAGCAGTGTCTCGGGACGGATGCCGAACATGCGGATGCCGACGACCTTGCCGTTCTCTTGCTCGGGGACGATGCGCGCCTGCCGCATCAGCTCCGACTGGTTCTCGAGGATCTTGTCGACGACGCTGCGATCGATGTTGAACTCGGTGGCCGAGACGCGCTGGATGCCCTTCGCGAGCGCGGGATCGAGGCCGGGCGCGCCGCCCTTCGCGGACGATGCGGCAGACGCGACGGGCGCCGCCGCGGGAGCGGCGTGGGTCTCGGGCTGCTTGAAGAGCTGCGCCTGACAGAGCGAGCTGCCGTTCTGGAACCAGACGCGGTCCCAGCCGACGAAGTGCACGGTCTTGCCGTTGAAGTCGCCGCCGCGGCGACGCAGCATCGACTTCGTGTCGGTCGTGCCGCTGACCGCCGCGAACGACCAGTCGGGATCGCTCGACGCCGCGATGACGAGCACCTTCACGCCGTCGCAGAGCGGCGCGTTGAACGGATCGCTCGTGTCGAGCGTCGTCGACGCCTCGGCCGTGTCCTCGACGACGGGCGGGTGCAGCGAGCCGGTGACGTGATCGAACGGGTTACGCGAGAGGATGGGCTCGGCGTTCGGATTCCGCGCGGAGCCGGCGGCCATCGGCGTGACCTTCGCAACGGGAGGCGGAGCCGCGAGCGCAGCCTCGTCTGGCGTGAGGCTCACACCGACGAGCTGCGTGACGGCCTGCGCATTGAGCAGCGCCGCGATGGCGACGAGCGGCAGCACGACGAGCCAGAAGTTCTTTCGGAGGAGCTGATCGAAGGCCATGCGCGAGGATCCAAGCGGGGCTACTGCGAGGCGCATGCCAGCAAGTTAACCGTCGGAAATCCAGGCTTATTTGCCCTGTGGAGAACACGCGCTTCGACAGCTTGGCGCGAACCCGGCGTGCTGGGTGCGGAGGGTGACAAAGTGACAATTGGATCTTCGAGCGGCCTCCGTCACTCGAAGCCGGGTCACTCGAAGGCGTAGGCGTGGAGCGCGGTTCCGCTCGCGACGAGAAGAAGGCCGCTGCCGGTGACGATCGGCGCCGTGACGAAGACCTCTTTCGGCGCAGAGGCGAGCTCGGTCGCGCGGCCCGCGAGATCGACGGAGATGATCTTGTTGTCGCTCGCGACGAGCAGACGATCATCGGCGGAGATCGTGGCGCCGCCGGTGAGCGCGCCCTTGCGCTCCCAGAGCGTCTTGCCGTCGGGCGCGATCGCCAGCATGCGATCGTCGAGCACGAGGACGCGCATCCCCTTCCCCGCGATCGGCGGAGTCGTCGAGCGATCGCGCCGCAGCGGTCCGATGCGAATGCGGCCGGTCGAGCCCACGCCGAGCGGCGTGGTCCAGAGCGAGAGATCCTGACCTTGCCGTACGAGGAGCTGGAGGTTCGCGTCGTCGTCGATCGCGATGTCGAGCGGGAGCACCGGCGGCTCGGCGACCGTGCGCTGGCGTCCGGCGGCGCGATCGTCGATCTCGACGCCGCTCTCCTGCACGAAGACGTGGACCGAGCCGTGACTCGCCGCACGCGCTCCGAGCGCGCCTTGTTCGCTTCGTGGGTCATCGGCGCCCAGCTTGTCGGGCCCGTGCGTGCCGTCGGCGAGCTGCCACGCCGACGGCGGGCTGGCGCCTCCGACCGCGTAGAGCTTGCCCGCGGCGGGATCGAGTCGAACCAGCGGACCGTCGAGGACGCCGCCGGCGATGCGCCGACCTCGGGTGTCGAGCAGCACGAACGCGCTCTGGCGCGGCCGCGCGTCGGGCGCACCGAACGGTCGGCCCTGCACGACGACGCGGCTGCCCGCGCTCACGACGAAGGCGGGGTCGAGCTTCGGATCGAGCTTCGGATCGAACGCGTACGTCCATCGCTCCCGCGCTCGTCCCTTCGGTAGCGCGACGGCGAGTCGTGAGCTGCGCTCGGGACGGACCCACGGCGCGACGACGTCCGCCGCCGACGCGACCGCTTCGAATGGCTCGGGCGCCTCGGCGCGAGGCGACGACGACGTCTCGGGCGCGGGCGGGTCCGACGGCGTTCCCCCTGGCGCGGCACGAGGCCCGACCGCCGGAGGCGTTCCTCCGCCGCACGCCGCGACGAGCGAGAACGAGCCCAGCGCCGCGACGATCAGGCGTCGCGCGGTCACGTGCGGAGGGCCGCCTCGACCACGCCGCTCTCGGTTCCCTCGGCGCCGCCTTCGACGCCGTCGAGCTTCCGATAGATCGTGCGCGTCGAGATCCCGAGCAGCTGCGCCGCGAGGGACTTGTCGCCCTTCGTATGCTTCAGCGTCTCCTTGATGACGCGGAGCTCGATCTCGGACAGCGGCGTTCCCACCGGAAAATCGAGAGATCGTGAGGCGGTGCGCTCCGACTTCGCGATCGCCTCCGGCAGGTCGTGCTCGCTGAGCGTATCGCCGCGCGAGAGGACCACGGCGCGCTCGATGACGTTCTCGAGCTCGCGCACGTTGCCAGGCCACGCGTAGTCGAGCATGCGATCGAGCGCGGCGCGCGCGACGGTCAGGCGCGCCTTGCCGTTCTTCTTCGCGTAGAGCCCGACGAAGTGGTCGACGAGCAGCGGGATGTCCTCGCGGCGCGCGCGCAGCGGCGGCGCGGTGACGGCGATGACGTTGAGCCGGTAGTAGAGGTCCTCGCGGAAGCGGCCCGCTTGCACCTCGGCGAGCAGATCGCGATTCGTGGCGGCGACGACGCGGACGTCGGCCTTCACGGTGTTGCCGCCGAGCGGCTCGTACTCGCCTTCCTGGAGCACGCGCAGGAGCTTCACCTGCACCTGGGGCGACAGCTCGCCGATCTCGTCCAGGAAGAGCGTGCCCGCGGTGGCCTTCGCGAAGCGACCGTCCTTCTTGGTGACGGCACCGGTGAACGCGCCGCGCTCGTGACCGAAGAGCTCGCTCTCGAGGATGGTCTCCGGGATCGCCGCGCAGTTCACCGCCACGAACGGGCCGCGTGCGCGCGCGCTCTTGTCGTGGATGTAGCGGGCGATGAGCTCCTTGCCGGTGCCACTCTCGCCGAGGACGAGGACGGTCGCCATGCTGGGCGCTGCCTGGGTCGCGACCTCGATGACGCGCCGCCATGCGACGGAGCTGCCGACCATCTCGCGCTTCGTGAGCGCCTTGATCTCGTCTTTCAGCGAGCGGTTCTCTTCGAGGAGCCGCCCGCGCTCCGCGGCCTTGCGAACGCTCTTCACGATCGTCATTCGCTTGAGCGGCTTCTCGACGAAGTCGTAGGCCCCTTCGCGCATGGCGCTGACCGCGGCCTCGACGGAGCCGTACGCCGTCATGAGGACGACCTCGACCTCGGGCTGGACCTGCTTGATCGCGCGGAGGAGCTCGAGACCGGTCGTCCCCGGCATCATCAGGTCGGTGAGGACGACCTGGACGCGGTGATTGCGGACCTGCTCGAGGGCATGCTTGGCGTCGTTCGCGACGAGCACCCGCATGTTTTCCTTGAGGAAAATCTTCTCCAGCGACTCGACATTGGAGCGCTCGTCGTCGACGACGAGGACGGTGATCCCCTCCTCGACGCTGCCGTCGGGACGGCGCGCCGGTTCGGACGTCTTGTCACCGGGCCCTGACAGCTCGTCAATCACAGGATCCATGTTGTCACGCCCCGACAACCCGTCAACCCTCGCTGTCATTCCGGCATGACGATTTGCCAGAATGACGTCGTTCGCCAGTAGTCGTTCAGAGCAGACGGCGATCACCGACCCAGACGCGCGATCGATCGCTTCAGCGGAGGAGCTTCGAGATCGCTTTGAACGCGCCCGTGCCCGCGTGCTCGAGGAGGTCGAACGCGACGGATTCGGTGGCCGTGACGATGGCGCCTGCGTGCTCGCAGAGCGAGAGGCCGATGCGGCGGTTCTCTTCGCGTCGCGACGCGACGGCATCCGCGACCACGTACGTCGCGTAGCCGCGCTTCACGAGCTCGCGCGCGGTCTGGAACACGCAGACGTGCGCCTCCATGCCGAGCACCACGACGCTCTTCGCGCCGGCGTCGGCGAGGGCGCGCGAGATGGTCAGCTCCGAGCACGCGTCGAAGGCCATCTTGGGCATGGGCGTGACGTTCATCGCCGCGAGCTTCGTCGCGATGCCGGTGACCGTGGGGCCGAGGCCTTTCGGGTACTGCTCGCTCGCGAGCACACGCATGCCGAGCGCGTCAGCGGTCTCGAGGAGGATGCCCGCGTTCTTCACGAGCTCGTCGACGGTCGTGGCCGGCATCGCCGCGGCGAGCTTTTCCTGCACGTCGACGACGAGGAGCGCGGTGCTGGCAGCGACGAGGCGTTCCATGCTCAGGCCTTTCCGCTCGAGAGTCGCGGGAGACGGACCCGCGGTCGAAACGATCGCACGAGAGCGGGCAGCTCGGTCTTCGGATCGAAGCGAAGGAGCGCGCGACCCGACTCGATACCCGCGTCGTCGTAGAGGCTCGCCGGCAGGATCGTCAGCGAGTCGACCGCGTCGTGCACGAAGAAGTCGCGCTGCCCGCGGAGACGCCACGTGCGCCCGTCGTCTCCCTCGAAGGTGAGGTCGTACGGGATGCGCTTCTCGTCGAAGAGCTTCATCGTGAGCGTTCCCTGGAGGGGCACGCCGTTCGGAGCGCGCTCCGCGAGCTGCTCGGCAAAGATGGTCCCCACCGCCACCACCTTGCGCTCGCGCAAGAAGCGCCGCATTCCGTCGACGTCGAGGCGCAGCGAGATGCGCATCGCGTGATCGCGAAGCGGCTCGTCGAGCCGGTAGTAGCTCCCGGAGAACGACTCTTTCATCTCGAAGCCGAAGCCCACGTCATTCTCCTTTGGTGGTCTTCGCCGGTCGCGGAATGACGAGGCGCTCGACGACCTCGCCCTTCGCGACACCGTCCGCAATGGCGTCCACGTCGGCGAGCGTCACGTGGCCGTACACCACATGATCGGGCTCGAGGACGATCGACGCGCCGAACTCGCAGAGATCGAGGCAGCTCGACGAGCAGGCCCGGACGGTCTTCGCGAGGCCCCGCTCGAGGAGCGCGGCTTTCAGGCGCTTCACGATCTCCTCGCTGCCCTTCTGGGCGCAGGATCCCTTCGGATTTCCCTCCTCGCGACGGTTCGTGCAGACGAAGAGATAACGCTCCCGATGCGGCATTCGGCACGTAGCGTGCGCGCCTCGTCGAGCCCGCGTCAAGTGGGCCTTGCAGCCCGTGCCCAGCCGGTGGAAAGCTCCGCGCCACCATGCACCAGCGCCACACCTCTTCGGGCTCCGTTGCCCTCCTCTCGTCTTGCGCAGCCGTTCTCGTGATCGCCGCGTCCGCGTACGCTTGCGGCGGCGGCAACGACAACCTTCCGCCTCCGCCTCCGCCTCCGCCGCCTCCCGCGTCGGCCTCGGCCGCGCCGGTCGCGACCACGCCCGCGGACACCACCGCGCCGACCAAGGCGCCCGCGCCGCCGGTCACCATCACGCCGGGCGCCGCGAGCCCCGATCCGGCCGCGCCCACGCCCACCGTGAAGATCACCGCGCCCGCGAAGGACCAGGTCATCGACGCTTCGAAGGCCGGCGAGTTCGCCGTGAAGCTCGACGTGAAGAACTGGCAGACCGCGAAGGGGTCGAGCCACGTCCACCTGATCCTCGACAACAAGCCGTACAAGGCGATCTACGACACCAAGGAGCCGGTGCGCTTGAACGAGCTCGCCAACGGCGAGGCGCTCGCGGAGGGCATGCACGTCCTCGTCGCGTTCCCGAGCCGCGCCAACCACGAGTCGGTCAAGACGAAGGACGCGCTCACCATCGTGCCGTTCTGGGTCGGCAAGAAGGACGCGGCCGCCGCGAAGAACGACCCGACCAAGAAGCCGATGCTCATCTACAGCCGCCCCAAGGGTGACTACAACGGCGAGATGGCGAACCACGTGCTCGTCGACTTCCAGGTCGCGAACGTCACGCTCGCGCCGAACAAGGAGCACGTCCGCGTCACCGTGACCGGACCGAACATCGACAAGCCGCTCGAGGGCAACGTCGACAAGTTCGGAACGCCGCTCTACATCGACAACCTCCAGAACGGGCAGTACTCGCTCAAGGTCGAGCTGCTGGACGCCGACAACAAGCTGATCGACGGACCGTGGAACTCGACCAAGCGCACGATCAAGATCGATCACGACGCGCCGATGGACATGTCGATGGCGATGCCCTCGACGGGCGGCGACGCGGGCGCTCCGGCGGCCGACGCGGGCGCGGGCGGCAAGCCGGGCGGCGCGAAGGACGCCGGCGCCCCGAAGAAGTGATCGCGGGTTCGCCGTGAAGAAGAGCCTCACGCGCGACGAGATCGTGCGCCTCGACAAGGCGCACGTCTGGCATCCCTACACGCCGATCGACGTGTGGGAGCAGACCGACCCGATCGTCGTCGCGCGTGCGGAGGGCTCGTCGTTCTACGACGTCGACGGCACGCGGTACCTCGACGGGAATTCGTCGTGGTACGTCGCGGGCCTCGGTCACGGTCATCCGCGCCTCTTGCGCGTGCTGCGGGAGCAGGCCGAGACGCTGGCGCACTGCGCGCTCGCCGGCATCGCGCACGAGCCGTCGTCGCTGCTGGCGGCGGAGCTGGTGCGCGTGGCGCCGCCCGGGCTGACACGTGCATTCTACACGGATGACGGCTCGACCTCCGTCGAGGTCGCGGTGAAGATCGCGCTCCAGACGTGGCAGCACCTCGGCGCGCCGAAGAAGACGCGCTTCGTCGCGCTCGACGGCGCGTACCACGGCGACACGCTCGGTGCGTCGAGCCTGGGAGGCGTCGAGCTGTTCCGACGACCGTTCGCGAGCGTGCTCTTCGAGTGCGTGCGCGCGCCGTTTCCGGAGCCCGACGCCTACGGCCGCGCGTTCGAGGCCATGCGCGATCTCGTACGCCGCGAGCACGACACCATCGCGGCCGTCGTCGTGGAGCCGCTCCTCCAGGGCACCGCCGGGATGCGCAGCTACGACCCCGCGTACCTCCGCGAGCTCCGCGAGCTGACGCGCGCCCACGACGTGCTCTTGATCGTCGACGAGGTCTTCACCGGCTACGGCCGGACGGGAAAGATGTGGGCTTGCGACCACGCCGGCATCACGCCGGACGTGCTCTGCCTCGGCAAGGCGTTCTGCCCGCTGTTCCCGATGGCCGCGACGCTCGTGACCGACCGCATCTACGACAGCTTTCGCGGCAGCGCCGAGCGCGCGCTCTGGTACGGCCACACGTTCTGCGGCAATCCCCTCGGCGCCGCCATCGCGCGCGAGGTGCTCGCGATCCACGAAGAAGAGCGCATCGCCGCGCAGGCCGCCGCGAAGGCACCGCGCATCGCCGCCGCCTTCGCGCGCATCGCGACCATCCCCGGCGTCGCGCGCGTCCGTAGCTTCGGCATGACGGGCGCCGCCGATCTCGAAGCCAGCGCGACGAAGGGCGCGACCGGGTCGAGCTACCTCGGCCGAGCCGGGTGGCGCGTCTATGAAGAGGCGCGACGGCGCGGGGCGTACCTGCGGCCGCTCGGCGACACTGTGTACGTGTGTCCGCCGCTCGTGATCAGCGAGCGCGACCTCGACGATCTCCTGCAAATCCTCGAAGAGAGCGTGCGCGCGGTCCTTGCCTGACCTACGATCTCGTCGTGGGGCGACAGGGCGCGGGGATCGTCTCGTACTGCTTCTTCTGCGGATCGGCAGGCCCCGCGGGCACTGCGTGCCCGTCGTGCCTCGTGACCATTCCGCGGCCTGCACCGGAGGTCGCGGCGAGCTTCTCGTGTCCGCGATGTGCGCCGGCGAGCGCCCCGTCGGTCGCTCCGGGCGATAGCCCGATGCTCGCGATCGGCATCGCGCCGTCGGCGACCATCCACGCCTGCCAGAGCTGCCACGGCATCTTCGTCGGTGCTCGTGCATGGTGCACGCTCGTCGCGCGGCCCGAGCTCGCCAACGCGATCGCCGCGCGGCTGACCGCCCGCCCCGCACCCGGCTCGGAGCTCGTTCGCATGCTGCGCTGCCCGGCGTGCAGCAAGGAGATGGAGCGCGGCCGCTTCGGCGCGAGCTCGAACATCGTGATCGACGTGTGCGTCGCGCACGGCATCTGGCTCGACTCGGGCGAGGTGGTCGCGGTCGCCGATCACGCAGCCCTGCGCGCGCGGGTCGGCGTGCAAGAGGCGCGGCGCGCGACGAACGCCGCCGAGTCCGGGCCGTACGACGGCACGCTGGCCGCCGCGCAGGCCGAAGCGACGATGGCGGCCGCGTCGATCGCCTCCAGAAAGCAGGCCGTCAAGCGCACGGGGCTCATCGTGCTCCTGGCGCTCGTGGCGCTGCGCGTCGGCTTCTTCATCGCGCGCGGCGGGACTGCGGCGCCCCCGGAAATCCGCGGCGCCGGCGAGTCCGCGGGTCAGGCCGCAACGGCGCTCGGCAACCGCTGACTTGGGGCAGACAGCCCGCCCGCGTTACGCTTCGTACGTCGTGAAGGTCCTCACCCAGTACGCGTCGCACGCGAACACGATCGCGGACACGTTCCGCGCCGCGTTCACGAAGACGAAGGTCGGCACGCACGCGGTCGTCATGACGGCGCCGACCGACAGCACGAAGGGCGGGCTCCTCGCGCTCCAGCACGTGACGCTGAAGCCCGAGACCGGAATGGCGCTCGTCGTCGGGACCGTGAACGCCGGAGAGAAGCGCGCCGAGCTGCGATCGTACGCGCACGTCGCGAAGGTCAACGAGGAGCGCTTCAAGCGTCCCCTGCCCTTCGATCAGGCCTCCTACGACGCGTTCCTCGAGAAGGCGGAGGGCGTCCTCGGCGCATTCGGCATCGAGACCAAGGTCACCGATGCGCCGCGCGACACGGCGCCGTCGTTTGCCGATCCGAACGAGGTGCGCGACGCAGCAGACGCGCAGCCCGCGCCGCGCTCATCGGGCGCGCTCTTGCTCGCGAGCGTCGTCGTGGTGCTCGCGCTCGCCGGCGGAGCGGCCTGGTACATCCTCCATCACTGAGCGCGCGATCGCGCGCCCGCTCACGATCCGGAGACGACGACCGAGCTCTTGTACATCCCCATTCCGCACTGGAACGTGAGCTTCTGCTCCTTGTCCGTGGGAACGGTGATCGTCACGGGCGTGTTCTTCGGCAGCTCCTTCTTGATGTCGAGCTGAGGGAACACGACCTCGGTCGCGCACGTGTCGTCGACGGTCCGCGTGAAGACGAGCGATGCCGGCGCGCCCTTCTTGAACGTCACGCTGCTCGGCTTGAAGCCATCACCGTCGACGGTGATGGCGACGGGACCGGTCTGTGCGGCAGCAGGCGCCGCGTCGGTCTTTTTGTTGCAGCCCGAGACGAGCGTTCCGAGCGAGGCTGCGAGCGAGGCTGCGACGACGGTGCGGAGAAGATGACGCATGCCCACCGTTCTATCGCGATGTATCCTCCGGCGCCATGACGACCACCGTACGTTTTGGGGCGAAGGACGGGAGCGAAGTCGGGGGCGAGCTGGCAGAGCCGAGTGGCACCGGAAAGGCGCCTTCGGTCGTGCTCATCCAGGAGTACTGGGGCATCAACGCGCACGTGAAATCGCTCGTCGATCGACTCGCGAAGGAAGGCTTTCTCGTGGTCGCGCCGGACCTCTACCACGGCAAGATCGCGAAGGACGCGAGCGAGGCCGGCAAGCTGATGACCGAGCTCGACACGCTCGTCGCGGTGAAGGAGATCGGCGCGGCGGCGGCGTATCTGAAGGAGCACCCGCGCGGCAACGGCAAGGTCGGTGTGATCGGGTTCTGCCTCGGAGGCGCGCTCGCCTTCGCGTCGGCCACGCACGTCCCCGGGCTGTCGGCGGTCGTGCCGTTCTACGGCGTGCCGCCGGCAGACAAGGTCGACTACAGCAAGGTCACCGCGCCGATCCTCGCGCACTTCGCGAAGGTCGATCAGTGGGCGTCCGTCGACAAAGGCGAGGCGATCAAGAAGCAGGTCGAGGCCGCGGGCGGGACCATGCAGCTCGAGGTCTACGACGCGGGCCACGCCTTCGTGAACGACACGCGCCCCGAGGCCTACGACGAGAAGAGCGCGAAGCTCGCCTGGCAGCGCACCGTCGACTTCCTGAAGAAGAACCTCGCCTAACCGAGTCGCAGCGCGGCGAGCGTCGCCGGGACCGGGGCGTCTTCCCAGATGATCGCGTGCAAGGCCTCGAGCAGCGGCAGATCGCGGACGCCGTTCTCGGCGGCCCATTTCCATGCGGTCGCGATCGCCGGGTAGCCCTCGGTCAGCTTCCCGGCGGCGAGCATCTCTGCCGCGACCTGCTTGGCGGGCTTGCCCTTGCCCACGCCTTCGCCGAACGCGCGGTTGCGACCCGCCGCAGCCGTGACGTGCAGATCGCCGACCCCGGGCGCGCCGTACACGGTCTCGGCGCGGCCTCCGCCGGCGAGCGCGAGGCGCGCCATCTCGGTGATGCCCTGCGAGAAGCACGCGGCCCGGGCGTTGTGACAGTCCGCGCCGACCATGCCGTCCCACAGACCGAGGCCGGTCGCGTACGCATTCTTCATCGCCGAGCAGATCTCGGCGCCGGCGATGTCGTCGCTCAGCTCGACGCGCATGTGGCTCGCGCTCATCGCGTCCTTGCAGATGCGCGCGTCGACGAGGTCGCCCGCGAAGCACATCAGCGTCAGCACGCCGCGCGCGATCTCGAACGCCTTCGCGGGGCCGGCCGCATGGACGAAGCGCACGTGACGTCCGACCGTCTCGGCGACCACGCGATCGATCCGATCCATCTTTCCGGACGCCGCCTTCAGGAAGCCCTTGGTGACGCTGAGCACCGGCACATCGGGCAGATGCGCGGCGGCCTTCGACATCACCGGCACGGCGCCCTCCGAGCTGACGCCGTGGACGACGAGCTCCGCGCCTTCGAGCGCGCGCGCGAGATCTCCGGAGCGGAACGGAGTGATCCGCGCGTCGAGCTTCATCTCGAGGCGCGGATGATTCTGCTTCTTCTCGACGGCCTCGATGAGCGCGTCGTCCAGCCACGTGCCCCAGAGACGGACGTCGTGTCCGCTCATCGCCGCGACGTGCGCCATCGCGCTGCCCATGTATCCCGCGCCGAGGACTGTGACCCGCATGAGCACGGGTTTTATCACGCGATCAGGGAGAGCGTCCGGCTCCGTGCTTGGCGCCCGTGAGCGCCAGATCGACGAACGCCTCGGCCGTCGCCGGGTCGACGTCCTCGCGGTAGCGAAGGATGCGCATCGTGACCGGGATGAAGATGGCATCGAGCAAGACGCGCGCGTCGAGAGACGCGGGTAGCTCGCCGCGCTGCTGCGCGCGTGTGATGATCTCGGCGCGGCGGCTCATGAACGCGTCACGAAGCGAGCGCGCGAGGCGGTCGACGTCGGGCTCACCGTGCTCGGCGGTGACGAGCCGCGTGAAGACGCTCCCCTCGGGGGTCTTCACGAACGCGACCATACGATGCACGAGCTCGCACAGGTCGCCGCGGACCGAGCCCGTGTCGGGCATCGCCTCTTCGTGACCCGCGAACGTGCGAATCGCCGCCCCAGCGAGCTCGACCTTCGTCGGCCAGCGCCGGTAGACGGTGGTCTTGTTCACGCCGGCGCGTGTCGCGACGTCCTCGACGCGCAGCGCGGCGTAGCCAGTACGAGAAAGCTCGTCCATCGCGGCGCGGAGCACCGCGGTGACGACGCGCTTGCTCCGGCCTCCGGTGCGTGCGCCGACCGTTCGACGACTCGGCGTGGGGGCATCCGTGCTCGATCTCGCCATCCCTTGCATTCACGCAGGATGACGACCTCGGTCGATTCACTCAAGCGCCCGCCGACCAACGGTTGCCTTACGGGCACGAGCCGTCTCTCGATGCGTACGTCCGCGCGAAGCGAGCGAAAACGAAAGACTTGTGATGCTGAGGACGCCGACGACGAGACGACGAAACGACGAAACGGAAGTAGTCGGGGCGAGAGGATTTGAACCTCCGACTCCCTGGTCCCGAACCAGGTGCGCTACCAGGCTGCGCTACGCCCCGAAGAGAGGGCGCTATATGCGTCGCCCGGACCCTCCGCGTCAACGCCATTCGGCGGAAACGACCCTACAGTGTGAGCGGAATCATGCAATCGTGCAATACTCCTACCTATTTGCGAGATGGATCACATCGACCCCTTCACTGTCAGCGGATCTCTGTCAAGCTGCACTGTAATGGCGCTCACGGAGACGCCCGCTGGAATTCCAAGCCAGCTGGATTCTGAGGCGCGTTCCTTCGGCTAGCCCACGCCCTCTGACGGCCCCTCGCGCGGGGCCCACTTCACCCGACGGAGACGACGAACATGACCCCGGACGTGCAGACCAACGGCGACGCGAAGCAGCAGCCCGAGACCCAGCTCCCCTCGGTGAAGATCCTGATCGTCGACGACGATCGCGCCATCTGCGACTACATGCAGACGCTGCTCGAGCGCGACGGGTACGGCGTGAAGACGATGAGCGACCCGACGTCGATCGACGACGAGGTCAAGAACGGTGGCTATCACCTCATCATCCTCGACCTCATGATGCCGAAGCTCGATGGCATCGAGGCGCTCAAGAAGATCCGGAAGATCGACACGGACGTCGCCGTCGTCATCTTCACCGGGTACCCGAACCTCGAGACCGCCGTCGCGTCGATGAAGCTCGACGCCGTCGACTACCTGAAGAAGCCGTTCAACGTGGACGAGTTCCGCGAGGTCCTCGATCGCGTCATGCGCAAGAAGGGCCTCGCGCGCACGCCGGAGGAGAAGCTCCACAAGGTCATCGGCGACACGATCCGGAACCTCCGCAAGGAGAAGGATCTCACGCTCAAGCAGATGTCTCGCCGGACCAACCTCAGCGTGTCGCTGCTCTCGCAGATCGAGCGCGCCGAATCGAGCGCGTCGATCTCCTCGCTCTACAAGATCGCGACGGCCCTGGATGCACGCATCCAGGACCTGTTCGGCGAGTACTGATTCAGTAGTCGCATCCGCGTCTCTGAACGGGGGGGTCTCGCAGCACCGCTACCGTGGTGCGTGCTAGCCTGCGCGCGCCATGCGGTCGCCCTTCCTTCGTGCCCGTTCCAGTCTCACTCTCCTCGTGATGGCCGCGTGCGCTGTCGTTGCGATGCGCACGCACGATGCGCGCGCGTCGTGGCCGCCCGCTCCCGGCGCGGACATGAAGGACCCGGCGAACTGGCCGAACGACTACCACCAGCGCTGGAACTATCTCTCGTACTTCCCGCCCCGCATGACGTCCGAGCCGCTGCTCGACGCCGACACGAAGCTCGGCGCCGCCGGCATGAGCATCGACAAGGCGTGGACGTACACGATCGGCCGCGATGACGTGCACATCGCGATCATCGACTCGGGCATCGAGTGGGACAACAAGGACATCGTCAACAAGGTCGCCCTCAACGCCGTCGAGCTGAAGGGTGACAAGCGCCCGCAGACCGCGATGGGCGCGGTGTGCGGCGGCGCCGGCGCGCTCGCCGGCTACGACTGCAACGGCGACGGCGTGTTCGACGTGTCCGACTATCGCGACGATCCTCGCATCGCGCCGCCGGTCCCCGGAGACAAGTGCTTCACCGACGGCGCCCGCACCGTGATGAGCACCGCGGATCGCATCAAGGGCGATCTCAACCGCAACTGCATCCTCGATCCGGGCGACCTCATCGCGATGTTCTCCGACGGCGTCGACGACGACGCGAACGGCTACACGGACGACATCGCGGGC
>OUNM010467367.1_pt1 | contig 14153 bp, 12 predicted proteins | sample 1769961 | NCBI WGS metagenome assembly OUNM01 (sample SAMEA3914820, study PRJEB12502) | metagenome | biome: forest; material: soil | place: USA | collected 2012-03-12 | depth 0.3 m | reverse complement strand
GGGGATTTCACCGGCGCCGCGCTGGCGTGAATGGTGAATCCGGAAAGGCAGACGGAAGCGAGAAAAGTATGAAATTTCATAGAGGGGAAAATGCGCGGAAATGAATTATCCGCTCCGCACGAGGGAAAAAGCGGTTATCGTTCGGATATGTTAGAAGAGATTCGCGCACTCCAGGAGGAAGTTGCGCAACTGCGAGCCGAAGTGGAAGCCCTTCGCGCCCGGGGCTGCTCCAACCCGGAGCCAGCCGCGGCGACAACGGCTATTCACACGGTGACTGCGTTGGAAATTGGCGATGGCACCAGCAGCGGCCGCATCAAGCTCACCTCCGGCCAGGACGGACCGGGAATCTATCTCTACGACCGCGAAGGACACTGCCGCGCATTGCTGGAGATCCGGGAGAAAGGACCGAGCGTCGAGCTTCGGAGCGAGACCGAGGAGCCGCTAATCGTGCTCCGGTCCGTGGACGGGCACGGCCAGGTTTCGACCGCCGGTCCCGACGGAACGCCACGCGCCGCGCTGCGCTCGACCAAGCATGGCGGCGTCGTGAAGGTGATGAATTCGCGCGGGCGGCCGCTGGGTTACTTGCTCGGCTCGGATCGAGGCGGCGAAATGGAGCTGCTGAATGCAAGCCACCGAGCCTGCTTCTCCGCTTATGCGGATGACGACGGCGGCACGATCCGTGTCCACGAAGGCAGCGGCGAGGTCATGGCTTCGCTCTCGGCCAATGGCGACTCAGGCTTGCTCACGGTCTTCGGGAGCCTCGGCGAACAGGCCGTCACGCTTTGCGCCGGCGACGACGGCGGCCATGTCCTGCTCTGCGACAACGACGGCAACGTGACGATCGACATCAGTCACGAAGCCGAACCGCCGGAGGAAGAATCCGCGGCTGACGAGGAATTCTGAGCCGAAGGCGGTTCAGACTGTTACGGGCGGCAGCACGATACCATGCAGCCCCGCGTTTACTTCGCGAAGCCCATCGCGACGAGACGGGCAAAGGCCGCCAGCGTATTGGCATCGCGGATTTCTCCCGAGGCGATCATCGCTTTCAGTTCATCTAGCGAGAATGCCTTCGCTTCCGTGATCGCCTCATTGGCGTCCAGCTCCTGTCCATGACCGGTTGGGATCACCGGACGGACGAGCAGAAAATGGCTGTGCTCATCGGTGAATCCGCAGCTTGGGAAAAAATGCCCCAGCGGAATCACCTCTCCGCCTGGCGCTGGCTCATAGCCGCTTTCTTCGCGCAATTCGCGTAGCCCTGTTGCACGGATGGCGTTGGCGTCGTGATCGGTCGCTTCATCGATCTGCCCGGCTGGAAACTCCCAGATCGTCGCGCGAATCGGCACGCGCTCCTGGTGCACGAGAAGATACTTTTCCTCGGCTGTCTGCGCGATCACGACGACTGCCGCCTTGCGATGGCAGACGGTCCATTTGAAGGGCGTCGGCCGCGTGGGCGAAGTCACCGTGACGGTGTGCACCGCCAGGTACGGATTCGCGTACTGTGTCTCGTCCTGCAGCGTGGACCAGCCCTCGCCGTCCTGAATGAAGGAGTGGAACGACATTTTCCCGCTCAGGCTCAGGCTTGCGTTGCTGACGCCGGCGCGGGCTCTTCCGGCCCTAGCTCGGCCTTCCAGCGGGACAATTGCGAGGCCACGTTCGCCGGAGACGGAGCGCCGATGGCTTGCCGGGCCGCCATGGCTTTCTCAAGCGTGAACATATCGAAGAGATCCTGCTGAAACGCCGGCGAGAGCGCCTGATAATCCGCGAGCGTCAGGTCGGGAAGCTCGCAGCCGCGCTCCGCGCAAAGCCCAACGGCGCGGCCGATGATTTCATGCGCCTTGCGGAAGGGCACGGCCCGATTCACTAGGTAATCGGCCAGGTCCGTGGCGAGAAGATTCGGATCGCCCACCGCTGCCGCACAAGCCGCCGGATTGGCCCGAATGCCGTGCAGCATTCCGGTGAAAACGGCGAGCGCAGCCTGGATGGTATCGACGGAATCAAAGACCGGCTCCTTGTCCTCCTGCATGTCGCGATTGTAGGTCATCGGCAGGCCTTTGAGGATCGTCAGGAGCGACATGAGATTTCCGTACACGCGCCCCGTCTTACCGCGGGTCAATTCCGCCACGTCGGGATTCTTCTTCTGCGGCATGAGCGAAGATCCGGTCGTGTAGGCGTCGGAGATCGTGATGAACTTGAATTCGCTCGAAGCCCACAGGATCACGTCCTCGCTCAGGCGCGAGAGATGCATGGCCACGAGGCTCAGCGCGCTCAGCAATTCGACGGCGAAATCGCGGTCGCTCACGGCATCCATCGAGTTCTGCGTCACGGCCGGGAATTCGAGGAGACGCGCAACGAGCTCGCGATCGAGCAGGATGGTCGAGCCGGCGATCGCTCCCGAGCCGAGCGGCAGCACGTTCAGGCGCTTGCGGCAATCGGCGACCCGACCCAGGTCGCGCTGAAACATTTCCACGTAAGCAAGCAGATGGTGCGCAAAATAGACCGGCTGTGCGCGCTGCAGGTGCGTGTAACCGGGAATGATGATGTCGCGATCACGCTCGGCGAGATCGACGAGCGCGCGCTGGAGATCGCGGAGAGCCGCGGAAATGGCATCGCATTCCGCGCGCAGATAAAGGCGGATATCGAGCGCAACCTGATCGTTCCGGCTGCGGGCCGTGTGAAGCTTCGCCCCGGCATCACCGATCCGACGCGTGAGCTCGGCCTCGATGTTCATGTGGATGTCTTCGAGCTCCACTTTGAAGGCGAAATCGCCACGCTCGATCTCCGCGCCGATTTCACGCAGTCCGGTGACGATCTTCGCGCGTTCCTCGGTGGTAAGCAGACCGGCCTTTTCCAGGGCCGCGGAATACGCGATGGAACCTTCAATGTCATGGCGCCAGAGCCGCCAATCGAAGGAAATCGATTCGCTGTAGCTCTGAAGCAGTGCGGCAGTTTGTTCTTTAAAGCGGCCTTTCCACATGGGAGGGCAAGTTGTAGCGAAAATTCGCCGCGCCGCTACATTTTCCCGAGGCGAACCTTGTGCCCTCCTTACATCCGCGTCCGCCTTTGCGAGGCACCCGTCAACGACGGCCTACTCGCACTTCGCGCCTTTTTTGCACGAACCGTGGCGCTTCAACTCATCGCAGGTGGCCTCGATCCGCACGACCTTGTTGGCCGGTGAAAAGCCGAGCCGCTTGGAGATGCAGTCTTCCAAGGTCTCGATGTTGCGATCTTCAAATTCCACAATGCGATTGCAGTCAACGCAGATCAGATGGTTGTGGCTCGGATGATCTACGTAGTTCGGATCGTAGAACTTGTGATCCTTCCCGAAGTCCATCTCCTTGAGCAAACCGCTCTCCACGAGCAGCGGAAGCGTCCGGTAAACAGTCGCCCGCGAGACGGATTTATCCACCTCCCGCGCCCGCACGAGCAGGTCCTCGGCGGTATAGTGCTCCGTCGTGGAAAACGCCGCCTCGATGATGGCGTCGCGCTGAGAGGTTTTGCGCAAACCCTTCTGTGCGAGAAAATCGTAAATACGTTGGCGGACGTCCTGATCCATTCACTCAAGCATAACAGCCGTGCGGGGGCAGTCAAACGCGCGAAATATCGGCGTCATCGAACAAGAAAACTAGCGATATTTTCACGCTCCGTCGTGCCTCTGTGACAGCGTCGACGGAACAGAGGTTTTACCCGTTCGCCATCATTGGCCGCGAGACTAGCCTCGCCCGGCGAAACCGCAAGAGTAACGAAAACGGCGGAATTCATGTCAGGAATTCGCGTTTTGCTGAACGTTATGTGCCTGAGTGTGCGCCCGCTATCTCCGGCTTTAAGAAAGTTGCCAGCGTCCGTTGATCACGGTCTCAGCCCAAAATTGCATGTATTTGTCCAAGTCCTCGCGTCCTTCAGAAGCTCATCGAAGCCTGCAAACGAATGCTGGCCCGCTCTGGCGGGTCGTGACGGCTCTGCTTGCAGCCGCTGGGATTGCATTCTCCGCCACCGCGTCTGCAGATGAGATTTCCGCTGCTCGCGGTGTCCTGGAACGCACGCTGGGCAAGGATGCCACCCTCCGCATCAAGCTCGAGAAAACAGAGCGAGGCCAGAGCGGCGACTGTTTCAACTACCAGGCCAGCGGCGGAACCCTCACCGTGCGCGGAAGCAGCACTGCGGCGCTATGCCGCGGTGTGTACGACTACCTGCGGGAAAACCGTCTTGGTACGGTTGGATGGGCGGGGCCGCGTCTGCACCTGCCCGCCTCGTGGCCGGACTGCGCTCCAAAGTCCGGCTCGACGCCCTTCCATATCCGGCATTGCTACAACGTGGTGACCTTTGGCTACACGACCGCGTTCTGGGATTGGTCCCGATGGGAACGGGAACTCGATTGGATGGCCTTGCATGGCTACAACATGGCGATGGCCCCAGTCGCGACGGAGGCGATCGCCACTCGTGTGTGGACCGACCTCGGGCTCACCCGAGAGGAGATCGATGACTTCTACACCGGCCCCGCGCATTTGCCGTGGCAACGGATGGGCAATATCCAGGGAGTGGGCGGCACGTTGAGCGATGCCTGGCACACGGACCAGATCGCCCTGCAGAAACGGCTTCTCGCCCGCATGCGCGAATTGGGCATCGAGCCAGTCATCCAATCATTCGCCGGATTCGTGCCGAAGGGTCTAAAGCGCGTGACGCCTTCCCTGACAGTCCACGAAACGCTGTGGAATGGCGGCTTTCCTCCCAAACAGCGCCCGGTTGTGCTGCTGCCAGATGACCCAGTCTGGGCGGACATCATGAAACGCTTCGTGACCCGCTGGAAGGCCGAGTTCGGCGACGCAAAATACTTCCTCGTCGACAGCTTCAACGAGATGCAATTGCCACCAGGCGATCCGGTCACCTTGCTGGGAAACTATGGCAGTAAGACCTATGAGGCGCTCACAGCCGCAGCCCCAGACGCGGTCTGGGTGCTGCAAGGCTGGATGTTCAATTACCAGCGCAACATCTGGAATGCTTCCACGGTCAAGGCCCTGGTCGAGTCCGTGCCTGCCGACCGCCTCCTGATTCTCGATTACGCCAACGATTACAAATCGAATTGGGACGATTTTTCAGCCTTCCACGGTCGTTCTTGGATGATGGGGTACGTCCCGAATATGGGAGGAAAGACCGCATGGACAGGGCGGATGCAATTCTACGCCAGCCAGGCGGCAAAGACCGTAGAGAGTTCACGCAAAGGCAACCTCGTCGGATTTACCATCTCGGGAGAAGGGCTGGAGAACAACGAGGTGCTCTATGAGCTAATCACCGATAGTGCCTGGTCGACCACCGCCATCGACCTGAGCACCTGGCTGACGGCCTATGCTGCAAACCGTTACGGTCATTCGCTACCCGAGGTGGACGCCGCCTGGCAGAAATTCCGCTCGTCCGTTTATTCGAGTTTCACGCCGCATCCAACCTTTGGATGGCAGGGCGGAGCAGGACTTGGCTTTGGATCGGTTTATCGGGATCCCGCTTTCATCGATGCCGTGAAATTGTTCCTCTCCGCCGCACCAGCGCTGGGACAGGATCCGAACTACCGGGATGATGCCGTGGAAATGGCCGCCATTGCCTTGGGGCTGCGCGCACAGGAATGGTTCAACGCTGCTCAGCAGTCCGCGTCGCTCACTGATTCTGCTACCACCACTCGAGCAGGCCAGCGCGGTATCGATCTCCTTCTCGAGGCGGACCGCTTGCTGGAATCCCACTCGCTCGATCGCCTCGAGCGATGGATCGATTTCTCCCACAAGCACGATGGCACTGCAGCGGACAAAACTGCCTGGGAAAAGAGCGCCCGCCAGATCGTTACGACCTGGGGGCCACCAGTGAACGACTATTCCTGCCGGATCTGGTCGGGGCTCATCCGTGATTTTTATGTCCCGCGGATGCAGCGAAAACTCGCCGCCACCGTCGACGGCACTCGTTTTGACAAAGCAGAATGGGAAGCGGCATGGGTCAATGCCACAGGCGTCAGCAAAATCGAGCCCTTTGCAAATCCGGCCATGAGCGCGGCGGAACTCGTCAATGCAGCCTACGCCGAATCCATCCCGAAGGCTGAGGCCACAGCGGGCGAGGTTATCGGCACTTGGAATCCATCCACTGTCGGAACCGATTGGCGCGTGGTCGAGTGGCCATTGACCTCCGAACAATTTGCGCGCTTGAAAACCGTTCGCTTTGTCTTCACGTCCGGCAACCACCGGCTCGCGATTCGCAAGGTTACCGTCGTCGCCGATGGAGCCGTGGTCGGCGAGGACAGACACGACGGCTCAGCGGGCAATGCGCATTCCAACAACGCATACCGTTTCAACCTCGCTCCGGGCATCTCTGCCAACAACAGCCGCGTGCTCCGGGCCGAGGTTCGCAGCGAGGGCGGGGATCAGTCAAACGGCCAAGTCCTGCTCGCCCGTTAGTGCGCTACTCGTACCGCAGAGCGTTGATCGGATCGAGGGCCGCCGCCTTTTTCGCAGGATAGAGACCGAAGAAGATCCCGACGCACGCGCTGAAGGCAACTGCAGCAGCGATCGTGGTGATGGGCGTCTGTGTCGGCCAGCCAAGCGTGCGATGAATGATCTCCGATACGCCGAGACCGAGAGCGATCCCGATGAAGCCGCCAGTCAGCGAAAGCGCCACGGCTTCGATGAGGAATTGCATCATGATATCGCGACCATGGGCGCCGACAGCGATACGAATGCCGATCTCGCGCGTTCGCTCAGTCACGCTAACAAGCATGATGTTCATGATGCCGATGCCGCCGACGATCAGCGACACGCACGCCACCGCAAAGAGCAGCATCGTCAGGATCTTGGAATTTGCGGTCGCCATCTCGGCGATCTCCTGCTGATTGCGAACCGTGAAATCATCGTCGTGGCCGCCCATGATATGGTGCCGCTGCCGAAGGAGCAGCGTGATCTGCTCTTCGATCTGATTCATGATTTCCGGGGTCTCCGCCTGTGCATTGATGGAGCGCAGACGGGTATCGCCGGTGAGGCGCTTCATCGCCGTGGTGTATGGCACGACGATCAGATCGTCCTGATCGTTTCCCCCAAGTGACAGGCCCTTTGCCTTCAGCAGGCCGGTGATCATGAACGGGACATTCTTGACGCGAATGACCTTTCCGATCGGGCTCTCTTCGCCAAAGAGCATCGTCGCAGCGGTCTGGCCGATCACGGCGACTTTGGCCGCCGATTTGACCTCCTGTTCACCAAAGATTGATCCCTCGGTAAGCGGCCACTGACGCATGTCGAAATACTCAGGCGATTCGCCCAGAAGCTGGGTGTACCAGTTCTGATTTCCCGCCATGATCTGGCTGCCGGAGCGAATCTCAGGGCTGACTGCGGTCACACCCTGGATTTCGCGCGCGATCGCCGTCGCGTCGTCGATTCGAAGGCCCGCCCCGCCCCAGCCGCCGCGCACGCCGCCTGGATTGAAGCTGCCGCCAAAGATCAGAATCATGTTCTGCCCGAGCGTGGCGATCTGGGCTTCGACCTGCGATTTCGCACCGTTTCCGATGCCCACCATCGCGATCACGGCAGCGACGCCAATGATGATGCCGAGCATCGTCAAGGCGCTGCGAAGTTTGTTCCGCCGCAAGGCGCGGAATGCGACCCGGAATGTGGCGGCAATCTTCATGGGACGAGCTGTACGGCCTGATGTTCTTCATCGAGCCGCTGCAATTCCTCCTTGGCCATCCGCCGCGGCGAAACGGGCACGTCGCTCACGATGACACCATCGCGCATGATGATGTTGCGCTTCGTGTAAGCAGCGATGTCGAGTTCGTGCGTGACCATCACAATCGTGATTCCCTTGTCATTGAGCCCCTGGAAGACATCCATGATTTCAACGCTCGTGCGGCTGTCGAGGTTCCCCGTCGGTTCGTCGGCAAGGAGGAGCGCCGGCTGATTGACGAGCGCTCGCGCAATGGCGACGCGCTGCTGCTGGCCACCGGAGAGCTGATTCGGATGATGATCGAAGCGCTTGGCCAGGCCGACGATCTCGAGCGACCGCATCGCGCGTTCGCGCAAAACCCGTGCAGGCGGCTGCGTGTGGCCATACATCATCGGGAGCTCCACATTCTCCAGCGCCGAGGTACGCGACAGGAGATTGAACCCCTGGAACACGAAGCCGATCTTTTGATTGCGGATATCCGCGCGCTGGTCGCGACCGAGCGTAGAAACATCGATTCCATCGAGGTAATAGTGCCCCTTGGTCGGCCGGTCGAGGCAGCCGAGGATGTTCATCATCGTCGATTTACCTGAACCGCTCGCGCCCATGATCGCGACGAATTCGCCCGGATTTACATCAAGCGAAACGCTGCGCACAGCCTGCACTTGCACGTCGCCACTCGTGTAAGTCTTGCACACGGCATCGATTTGAATGACCGGCTTCATAGTTAGCACGCGAGCAATTGAGGCACTTAGCGGAAGCGCATGCCGCCGCTGAGCGGATTCGAAGGCTGCGAACCCTTGCTGGGATCTGCGCCGCCCGTCTGGCTCACGACAATCGGATCGCCCTCGCGAAGTCCTTCGGTGATTTCGGTGCTGATGCCATCCGTAATGCCCACCTTGATCTGCACGGGCTCGGGCTTATTCGTGGCTTTGGACAGGACGTAAATGGTGCGATCCATACGTGTTCCGTGGCCGCCATGGCCCGCGCCAGGTGGACGCCCACTGCCTCCGCCGCCTCCTCCTGGTCCGCCAAATCCGCCGCCGGGACCACCCGGCCGCATGCCGCTCATCGGAGTCGAAGGCTGCAATTCCGGCGGACGATAGCGAAGCGCGGCATTGGACAGCTTGAGCACTTCGTCACGATGCGCGACGATCACCGAGATATTCGTCGTCATCCCGGGCTTGAGCTTGAGGTCGTCGTTCTTCACCGAAATCACGACATCGTACGTGACCACGTTTTGCACCGTGGTCGCGGCGTTGCGAACCTGCGCCACCTTTCCGTGAAACGTGCGATAGGGAAATGCATCGACCGAGAAATCGACGTCCTGCCCGACATCGATGACGCCGACGTCTGCCTCAGCCACTGCGGAATCGATCTGCATGGCCGTCAGATCCTTCGCGACGGTAAAGAGCACCGGCGCATTCATGGCCGCAGCCACCGTTTGTCCGACGTCCACCGCGCGCGAAATCACCGTGCCATCAATGGGCGAGAAGACCTTGCAGTGATCGAGATCGACCTTGGACTTTTCCAGGTTTGCCTGCTTCATCAGGACCGTGGCCTCGGCCTGATGCAGCGTTGCCGTTGCATTGTCGAGATCAGCGGGAGCGGCGGCATGCTGCGCGACCAGTTCGCGTTTCCGGTTCTCCGTAAGCTTTGCCAATTCGAGCGCGGCCTTCGCGCTGGCGAGATCGCCTTCGCATTGATGAACGATAGCCTGATAAATCGCCGGATCGATCTCCGCGACCAATTGCCCGGCCTTCACCGAGGAATTGAAGTCCGCGTAGAGCTTCGCGATGTTTCCGGAAATCTGGCTGCCAAGCTGGACGTTCGTTACCGGGTTGAGTGTCCCGGTTGCAGTCACGATCTGCGTGAGTTCCCCGCGGGTTGCACAGACGGTCTGGTATTGCACCGGATCCGAGTTGCGATGCTTGTAAAACATCCAGCCACCGACGGCGGCAGCCAGGAAAAGAATAGCAATGATCGTGGTTTTCATCGGACTTTCGCTTTTTGCACACGGGCTTCCTGAAAGACGCCGGTGACTTGCTCGATATTGCGCAATGCTACCTGGTAATCGTAAGTCTGCACGGCCAGGTTCTTGCGCGCGGTGTTCAAATCATTCAGTGCGGTGAGGACGTCCACGCTCGTTGCGGCGCCCGCCTTGTATTGGTTCTCCAGGTCGCTGTAACTCTGCTCAGCCGCTTCGACCTGGACCTTGGAGGCCTTGAGGGTCACGGAAAGCGTCTGCACGGTCAGCCAGCCTTGTTTGACGTCGGCCTCGACGATCTTCGTTTGTTGCTCGCTCTGGAGCTTGCTTTCTTCAATTTGCCGGCGGGCTGTCAGCAGATCGATCTCCCGCTGACCGCCGGTGAGAATCGGAAGCTGCACGGAGAGATCGGTCGACCAGATCTGGTTTTTCGAACGAGACGAGCCCGTGTTATTCGAGATTTCCCCCGTCGCATTCAGGACCACCCTCGGACCGTATTGACCGAGCACCTCGTTCTTGCGCTCGATATCCTGATCCACTGCGAGGATCTTCACCTGCAAGTCCTCGCGACGGTCGAATCCGCGTTGCAACAGCACCGCGAACGATGGCAACTCCGTGGGATAATCCGGCGGTTCGGTGACTGAGAAGGCCGTATCCGGCGCAAAGTTGAGAATGTTGCCGAGCGTATTTCGATCCAGCTGCAGCGTGTTCTGCGAAGCAACGAGCGTCTGCTCCGCAGTCTGCACCACGACTTGCGCACGAAGGACGTCCGCACGCGTCACTTCACCCACGTCGGCGCGAATCTGTGCGAGGTTCAGCTGTTTCTGTCCCAGCTCCAACGTCTCTTTGTTCACATCCACGAGCCGCTGCTGTTTCAGCACCTCATAGTAAGCGGTGGCGAGACCGAAAAGCGTTCCGCGAATCGTGTACTGATGCTCGAGCCGCGCCACGCGCATCGAAAGTTTGCCGAGCCGGTAAGCGGGAAAAACCGTGAGGTCGATCAGCGGCTGGGTGAAATTGATCGCACCGCTGGCAACTCCGGCATGCGAGTTGAAGGATTCGAGAACGACGTTGCCCGAGGTGTTATCCGTGACAATCGTCACCGGTCGGGTCGTCGTCTGACCGGAGCGGCCAAAGTCGCCGGAGACAGTCAACTGCGGTCCGAGCCGGGTCAATGCACTCCAGGGAAGCAGATTCGCCTTCCGCACTTCCTCGTACGCGATGCGGATCGATTGATCGGTAGCGAGCGTGATGTCGTATGCCTCCTCGAGCGTCAGCACGCGCGGGCCCGCAGGAGCGGACGTGTGACGGGACTTTGCCAGGGCGGCATGCGGCGCCCATGCGGCAGTTCCGAAGACGATGAGTGCGAAAAATGCCCGCAGCCTCATGCTGCTTTCCTTTCCACTGCAGCGCCGTGCAGAAAGAGCTCGGTAACGAACTCGCATTGCTCAGCAAGCGGTTCAGAAGAGCCGCGCTGAAAGAGATCCCGAGTAAGGTGCAGGAGCATTCCAAGAAGCATCAATGCGAGTTGCTGGCTGTCGCCTTTCCGCAACAGCCGGCGCCGCTGCCCGGCCTCGATCAGCGAGCGCAGCACGGCGGTATGGCGGTCGAAGCATTCGCAGACCGCGCGCCATTCAGTCCCCTTGCCTGCTGGCGGACGCTCGCGGCTGAAAATTTCGAAAAAGGCACGATTGCGATCGTGAAATTCAAGCTGAGCTCCGATGGCGCGGCGCAACGCGTCAACGGGCTGCCGCGCTTCGCGAGCGCAAGTCTCCACGTGATCGATCATTTGAGTAAGTTTTCCGACAAAGACCGCCATGTAGAGGGCTTCCTTGTCTTCGAAGTAGAGATAGAGGGTTCCAATCGCGAAGCCGGCGGAGGCAGCAATGTTTTCCATTGAGGCCTCGTGAAAGCCTTTGGCGGCAAAGATTCGTTCCGCGGCACCAAGGATTTCACTGCGGCGCAATTCACGTTCGCGTTCACGGCGCAGGGAGGATTGAGAATGGGGATCCGGGGAATGAATCACGATTCAGGAACTGAACCGCGATTCATTTTCTGTCAATTGGGCGTAGGTGAATATTTGTGTCATCGGGGGCGCCCCTTATCAAATCCGTCAGATTGCGGATTCTTTGGGGGAAGTTGCCACGGCACAAAAACGGACAAGACCGTTATGACAGATGAATGGGCATGGCATAGGCCGCCGAAGACATGTCGGAGCCCGTTTCCGCCAACTGCCGCAGAGAAGCGTGTCTTATCCTTTCGGCAGGAAATAGTTACGCTGCTTCTCGGAGATCGGCCGACCGAGGCGCTCGAGCACGAGCAGCATGTCTTCCCATACCTTCCGTTTTTCCGAGAGCGACTGATTTCGCAGCAAATATGCCGGGTGATAGGTCGCCATGAGTGGAATCCCATGAAACTCGTGCCAGCGCCCGCGCAGACGGTTCATCGGCATGGTCTCACCGAGCAGGCCTTCCATCGCGGTCGCGCCCAAAGCCACGAGGACTTTCGGCTGGATGATTTCGATCTGCTGCTCGAGGTACGGCAGGCAGGTGGCCATTTCTTCGCTCGTCGGCTTCCGGTTGCCGCTGGTATTCGGCGGCATGTTGGGACGGCATTTGAGCACGTTCGCGATGTAAACATCCGAACGAGAGTAGCCCATCGTTTCGATGATCTTCGTGAGCAATTGCCCCGCCTTTCCGACGAAGGGCTCGCCCTGAAGATCTTCGTCTTCACCAGGCGCTTCACCCACGAACATCAGTTCTGCCTCGGGATTCCCGACGCCAAAGACGACCTGTGTCCGCGAGCTCACGAGGTGTGGGCATTTCGTGCAAACGAGAACGGGCCCGCGCAACGCTTCGAGGCGCTCAGTTTTGGTTCCGGTTGCCGGGACGACCACTGGTGCCGACGCCACCATCACTGGCTCAGGCGCCGGTTCATCGGCAAAGGGAAGCACCGGCACATTTCGCGGAGTTGGCGCGGGTGCAACGACGACAGGAGCAGCAACGGGCGGCACGTGAGCAGGCTTTTCCGCAGGACGCGGCGCGAGACTTTCCGCGGCCTTCGCTGGACGGACAGGCTCTTTTACCGCAGGAACGGGCTCCTTCTTCGCCTGCGGTTCGGCGGCTGGGATCGCTGCGAGCCGGTTCAGCGTATCCGGCGAAGCGCGCAACATCACGCCGCGCGCCTGCATCGCGGAAAGCGCGTCGTGCACGTATTCGAGAGCTGAATCGAAGGAGTCCATGGGATCGTCGGAATCCAGAAACTAGCGCAGGCGGAGCCGGACGGAAGGAACATTTCGCGCAGGAGCTCCGATGCGCGCGTTGTCCAGGGTCACGCCACCATCTCGGCAGTCACGCCCGCTTCGAGAAAATCCTGCGGGACTTTCGCCATGAAATGAAGCGGCTGCCCCGTCACAGGGTGCTGGAAACCAAGTTTCCACGCGTGCAGCATCTGGCGCGGATAAGCGCCGCGCTTTCCGTAAACCTCGTCGCCCAGGATCGAATGACCGAGATGCTTGAGATGCACGCGGATCTGATGTGTTCGCCCCGTGTGAAGAGTGCATTCCACGAGCGCCCCAGTACCGCCGCCACGCGCCGGCCATTCGCGTAGAACTCGCCAGTCGGTCCGCGCCGCGCGGCCCAGCGGAGCTTTCACGACCGCCATCTTTTTGCGCTGCACCGGATGCCGCGCAATCGGCGCGTCGATGGTCCCCGACGCCTTGGAAAAATGCCCCGACGCCAGCGCGAGATAGATCTTCGACACCTCACGCCCGGCGAATTGCCGCGTCAGCGCGTGATGCGCGACATCGCTCTTCGCCGCCACCAGGCAGCCGCTCGTATCCTTGTCCAGCCGATGCACAATCCCCGGTCGCAATTCGCCACCAATTCCCGAGAGCGAGGTGCAATGATGAAGCAGCGCATTGACGACCGTGCCCTGCCAATTGCCCGCCGCGGGGTGCACCACCATCCCTGCGGGCTTGTCGATCACGATCAGCGTTTCGTCCTCGAAGAGGATGTCGAGCCCGATCGCCTCAGCACGTGTGGCGGTCTCCACAGGCGGCGGCTCAACGAGCGCAATCTGATCACCAGTGCGAACCTTCGCGTTCGCCTTGGTTGCAGCGCCATTCAGCGTCACGCGGCCATCCTTGATCAAATCCTGGATCCGCGAACGGGAGAGCGTGACCACCTGCTCCGCGAGCACATGATCGATTCGGCGACCAGCGTCCTGGGGCTCAATGGTAAGTTCGGCAGTAATCACGAAAAGTTGCGGCGGATGTCGGAGTAAGTTGCGGGCAACAATGGTTCACGAATCCGACAAAAGGAACGAAAAAGGGACGCAGCATAGGACCTATGAGTCCCATAGGTCCCATACGACCTATCTGACGTGCCACTGTTCGAGGGCGCGCAATTCCTCTTCCGAACTGGCCTTCCAGCTCCGCCATTTGGCAAGCGTCGCGGCCCCCCGCTTCTCAATCCGTAGGACCAAG
>OUNM010334028.1_pt1 | contig 14153 bp, 14 predicted proteins | sample 1769961 | NCBI WGS metagenome assembly OUNM01 (sample SAMEA3914820, study PRJEB12502) | metagenome | biome: forest; material: soil | place: USA | collected 2012-03-12 | depth 0.3 m | reverse complement strand
GGCACGCATGATGACCGGGTAATGGCGATGGCGATTGCGCTGGGGGCGCGGGCGGAGATAATGCAGGGATCAGGGATCAGGGGATCAGGAAAAGCATAACCGGATGAGCGTCATTGTCACGGTCCACTAGAATGTTTGCAGCGATTCATTGAGCGGGAGACGGGGTTGGCGGTTCTGGCGGTGCAGCAAATCCGGCGGATGCGGGGCGGTGCGCAGGGCCAGTTGATGCTGGGCGCGGATGGGAACGCGTACGTCGTCAAATTTCAGAACAATCCACAGCACATGCGCGTGCTGGCGAATGAACTGCTTGCTACGCGGCTGGCAGTGGCGGCAGGGCTGAGTGCGCCGGAGGCCGAGCTGATCGAGGTCTCGCAGTGGTTGATTGACAATACGCCGGAACTGGAGATCGACCTGGGGCGGACGAGTGAGCGGTGCAGAGCTGGGCTGCAGTTTGGGTCGCGGTTTGTGGGCGGCATGATGCCAGGGCAGGTAGCAGACTACATGCCCGAGGAGCAGCTGGGCGAGTTGCGCAACGTGCGCGAGTTCGCGGGAATCCTGGCGCTCGACAAGTGGACCGGGAACGCGAACGGACGGCAGGCGGTGTTTGTGCGGCGGGCGCGGGAGCGGCGCTATCGCGCTGTGTTTATCGATTACGGGTATTGCTTTCACGCGGGCGACTGGAAGTTTGAAGATGCGCCGTTGCGGGGTGTGTACTTCAGGAACCATGTGTATCGCGAGATCACGGGCTGGGAGTCGTTTGAGCCATGGCTGACGCGGATGGAGACAATGCCCGCGGAGACGGTGTGGGCCGCGGCGAATGAAGTTCCGCCGGAGTGGTATGGCGGCGACCTGAGCGAGATGGAAGTGCTGGTGGAGAAACTGCTGGCGCGGCGGAGCCGAATTCGGGAATTGATTGAGGCATTCGGGAAGTCGGATCGAAAGCCCTTTCCCAAATGGGGCGGGGACAGCGGGAATACTGTGGATGAGGGTTGGAAGAGTGCGGGTTGGGGCGGTATCGTCGGAAGGACGGTGATGTAGGCCACTCCATCGACGAGGACCTGTCACTGGGGACCCCAGGGAGACGCGAGCGAGGAAGATGGCTAGCGAAAGCGGAAGGCGGGAGTGCGAATTTCAGCTGCTCCGGTATGTGCCGGATGCGATGCGGAATGAGTATGTGCATATTGGGGTGATTCTGCGCGAGCAAGGAGCCGCGCCTCACGTTGAGGTACGTTTTACGCGCGACTGGCGGCGGGTGCGCTGTCTTGATCCCGACGCTGATACAACATTGTTGGAAGGAATGGAAGGCGAACTGCGCACCATGCTGCAGGCTGAGCCGGATGGGAAGCTGAAACGCATTCTGGATGAGTCGTTGTCGTTGAATGTGCAGATGACCGCGGCGAAGGCGTATCTGGCGGAGAGCATGACGGTCGGCGTGGATGAGCTGATGCGGTTGTATGTCGATCCGCCGGCGCGCGAACGTGCGCAGAGATTGAGCGGGCGGGCGACAATCCAGGCGACGATGCGGAGCGAGTTTGAGCGCGCAGGTGTGTGGGACCTGCTGCGAAAGAAAATTGCGGCGTCTACATATACGCGTCCCGGGGATCCACTGCGGATTGATCTGGGATACAGGCCGAACGGTGTTATACGCATGTTTCACGCGGTGAGTCTTGATCCAGGTGTGGAGATGGCGAAGGCGCTGGCGTTCTCTGCTGCGGATCTGCGCGCGGGTGTGCAGCGTGTCGAAAAGGCTGGACTTGAGCTGACTGCGGTTATCGAGCCCGCGGAGAAACTCGGCGCTACGGACGATGAGCCGGAGCGGTTGGCGCTCTATCGTTTCGGCGTGGAGACGATGGAGGAGCATCAGATTCGCGTGCTGACTACGGCAGATCTGGGACGCGTGGCGGAGACGGCTCGGCGGGAGCTGAAAGTCTAAAGACAGGGACCAGGGAGTAGTTAACAACTCATTCCGCGTTCCTATTTTTCGGTTGCCAGCTCACGGGAGAAGAACAACTTAGTGTGTTTGAAAAATTGTGGTGATGATTTGCGTAGAATTAATCGGGTTTTCGGTAGGATTGATTTTGTTGGGAGATGACAGCGGTTTGAGATGAACGCTGATCGCCTGGTTTTACGAAGTACGGGTTGAGAACTGTGAACTGACAACTGTTCACTGATCACTGGAAAAGAAGAGGCATGGTTCCAATTGGAGCCGTGCCTTTTTTGTTTGCGAAGAAAGAAGGTGCGCGTGAAGGTTCGAGAACAGTTGCGGGAGATCTGGCGGCAGGCGACCGGGAACGGCGCGAAAGCGGATGTGGATGCCGCGGCGGAGGCGGAACGCAAGACGTTGGCTTTGCCTGCGATTCTGACTCCGGTACAGGCGGCGGGGAGACTGCTTCCCAAGCCGACGCCGGTGCACCTGCGGTGGTTTGCTGAGACGCCAGTCGTGCGTCGCGCGATCAACGTGATTAAGGACCGTATCGCGGCGATGGACTGGCAGGTGCGCGTGCGGCGTGGCGTGGGAGCGGGCGATGTGGCGGACGTCGCTGAAAAGCTCAAGGCGCTGCGCCGCACGCTCGAGGAGCCGAATGCGGTTGACAGCTTTCGCACGCTGATTGAGCAGGTAATTGAAGATGCGCTTACGGGCGGGTTCGGCGCGATCGAGATGGAGCCGACGGGAGACACGGAACGGCCTGCGATGGTGTGGGCAGTGGATGGCGCGTCGATCCGCGTCAACGCGATGTGGAATGGCCAGCCGGAGATGCCGCGCTATGCGCAGGCCCTGGCAGGACAACTGGATGGGATCGATCTGCGTGACGATCAGTTGATGTACATACGGATGAATCCGCGCAGCTTTACGCCGTTCGGCCTGGGACCGCTGGAAGTTGCGTTTGAGACGGTGAATCAGTTCCTGAGCGCGCACCGGTTTGCGGGGAAGCTGGCGGCGAACTCGGTGGCACAGTATGCGTTGTGGCTGAACGAGGCAACGCCGGCGCAGCATGACCGGCTGATCCGGTGGTGGCAGGACGAGATTGAGGGAACGGGGCGCGTGCCGTTGCTCTCAACGGAACAGAAGCCCGAGGTGCTCCGGTTTGCGCAGGGAACGGACGCGGATCTTCGGCTGGCGTGGCAGGAGTTTCTGATTCGCATGGTGGCGAATGCGTTCGGGCTGCCGCCGCTGTTGCTGGGTCTGGAGAGTGATGTGAATCGCTCGACTGCAGCTGAGCTGGCTGACGAGGCGTTTCGCGGAGCGATTCAGCCGCTGGCGCAGTTGCTGGCGGGGCACATTACGCGCGACTTGTTTGCGAAGTGCATCGGATGGCGCGAGTTTGAGTTTGTGTTCAATGACCTGAATGCGCGGGATGAGGAGACGGAACTGGCGGTACAAGTGCAACTGCTGCAAGCGGGCGTGCTGACGGTTGACGAGGTGCGCGCGATGCGCGGGCTGGGGCCGATTAGCCAGTCGCGAATCAGCGGGTCAGCAAGTTAGCGACGAGGGATTTGTTGTCTCCCACCCTTGGCTTCGCCAAGGATGGGGCACCCGCAAGTTAGCGGCGAAGGTTAGTGCTTTCCCAGGTGTCAACACAGAGACCTGGGGCACCCGGCATCCAGAATGATGGCGTCTGCCCGAAAGTTCGGACGAATAAGCGGAGATCCAATGCGATTGGAAGCGATGGCGGTGAAGTTTCCTCATGTCGAAGGGCACCCGAACCGGGTGGCGTTCGAAGGGGTGTTGACGGTGGTAGACGCGGCAAGCGACAAGCCTCCGGCTGGTGCGCGCGGGCATCGTGTGGTGCTGACACGCGCCGCGGCAGAGAAGGCGTTGCCCTCACTGCTGGGGATGGCGGTGGATTATCGGCCAGGGTGGGACGGGCATGATGCGCGGTGCAAGATCGGCGTGCTGACCGAAGCGAACCTGGCGGGCAACAAGCTGATAGTGCGCAGCTATCTGTATGCGCGGGATTTTCCGGAGGTGGCCGAGGCGATTGAGGCACAGGCGCCTGGTGAGATGGGCATGAGTTATGAACTCGCCGATGCGCGCGTCGAGGATATGCGTGCGGAGATCTGGAAGCTGACCCGAGTGACATTTACGGGCGCGGCAATTCTGTTGCGCGAGAAGGCCGCGTACAGGGCGACGAGTTTTCGGATGGCGAGTTAGCGAGTCAGCGAGTTAGCGGAGTTAGGGAAAGAGGCTCTGGAAGTTGGAGCCTCTTTTTCTTTTGCGAGTGAGTTTTTGATCGCAGCGGATTGGCACGGCAACCCCACGAAAGGAAATGCATGGAACAGGTAGAGAACAACATTGCGGAGCGGCTGGAGGCGGCTGCGACATTTCTTGAGAGGACACTGCGCTGGATTGAAGAGCGGCAGAGCACTCTCAGCGGCGAAGTGGAAAGGATTTCGGCGACCGTGGAGCAGGGGCGCCGCGAGGCGGAGCTGGCCGAACGGCTGGACGCCGCGGAAAAGGAGCTGGCGGAGCTGAAGGCTTCCAGTGCGCGTGCGGCGCTGCATCCGCTGCGCAAGACCGTGCCGGCGGCGACGAGCGAGATGCTCGCCAAGCACGGCATCGGCGATGGGCCGGTGGATGTGCGCACGCTCGACGCTGCTCTCAACGGTCTCAGCCTGGAGCAGCGGATCGCTGTGAAGAGCCAGCTGCTCAGGGCTGGAGCGATTGCTTAAAGGCAGCTTCCAGCTACCAGCTTCCAGCTGCCAGCAAGAACTTCAACCCGCGAATGACGAGTCGGGACGCGACTTACTTGTTCATTCGGTTTAAGTCGGATCCTTTCAAATGAGCCAAGAACAGAGCTAGAAGCTAGAAGCCAGCGGCTAGCAGCTAACACGGCCCCTGTGTTGGGGCGGAAAGAGCCTATGAACGCATCGTTTGCAGATATTCACGCGGCGGCAGACTTTATCGGGCCTGGTGCTGTTGAAGTTCCGTTGTATCAGACCGAGATCTTCGACATCTGCCGGCGCTCGAGCCCGTTTGGGCAGCGCATCAAGCAGGTTCCGGCGACCGGACATCCGTCGCGCTTCTTCGAAGAGACTGCGCTGCCGAATCCAGGTACCGCAGGATTCGTAAACCCGCGCAGCATTGTTGCGCCGGTGGTGAGCCCTACGCGGGTCGAGCGCAGCGTGCCACTGAAGGCGATCGTGTCGCAGATCAACTACAACCTGTTCGACATCGAGCTCGGCAATCAGCAGCAGCAGTTTGCGTACCTGCAGGCCAAGGACCTTGTGGACACGGTAAGCGGTGTGATGCTGACGCACGACGTGGCGTTGTGGAACGGCAACGACACGAGTCTAAGTTCGCCGACCACTACGCAGTACATGGGTGCCGTTGCACAGATCGCTGCCGGCGGGCAGACGACCACGATCGGCACTTCGACGTCGATTGTGGACGGCATCAAGTCGGCCGTGGCGCAGATGGTGGCTAACAACGGCTATCAAGTGCGTCCCACAGCGATCTATGCCAACCCGGTGCTGCTGGATCTGATCGACCGCGAGATGAAGACCGAGTTCAACGTGGTGCTGAACAGCGACCAGATTACCGGCGGTCTGCGCGTGAAGATGCTGTCGACGCAGGCCGGCGATCTGCCGCTGATTCCTGACTGGAGCCTTGGCTACACGGGCACTCCAGGATCGGGATCGGCAGTGCTGCCAGCTTACATCGTAACGGAGGATCTCATCGAGTACCACTGGCTCGGTGATCCGACGCCGCGCATCTTCCAGCTTGGCCTTCCTGGTTCGCTGACACAGCAGTATGTGGCGGTGAAGTTTGGCGGGGTTGTGGTGAAGGGTGCGAGCTATGCGCACTACCAGGTGCTGGTGGACCGGTAGGACGCTAGCTCACAGTTCGCAGTTCATAGTTCACAGTTCGAAGTTGTCGGTTACTGACTCCGCAACTGATGGCTGTGAACTGTGAACCAAGGACTGTTGGCTGGCAGCTGGGAACTATGAACTGGGAACTGTGAACTACGAACTAAAGGATACGTATGGCATATCTTGAGCCGGCGGATTACGCGAACTATGGATTGCCGGATGGGACGACGGCAGACTGGATCACGGCTGCAACGGCGCTGATTAACAGCTATTGCCGGCGGCCGGATTTGAACGTGATCCAGTACACAGAGCGATTGCGAGTGACGAGCGGCTCGCGGACGGTGCGGCTGACATATCTGCCGCTGGCGCCGCCGGGCACTGCTGCTTCGCCGCTGGTGGCGATGCAGGGACGCTACGCGAAGCCGCGTCGCGGAGAAGCTGTCGAAAACGGTCTCGTCGAATTTGCGCTGGCGTTTTCGCTCCCGGGGCAGTGGGCAGTGATTGATCCGGGCACGGTGGACTTCGATGCGAAGACGGGCGAGCTGACGCTGCCGTGGAATGTGCTGGGATTGCCGTTCAACGAAGTGACGGTGACGTACACGGCGGGTCTCGCGGTGATTGGCGACGACGTGAAGACTGCGTGCGCGCAGCTTGTGCGCAATGCGCAGTCGACGCCTGCGCTGAACGCGAGCAGGACGAGGATCGACACGATGCAGATGCAATATTTCTCGAGTTCGCTGGTGGATGAGACAGTGCAGGCGTGGCTGCGTCCGTATGTGGCGAACAGGCTGGGGTGAGGGATGAGCGATACAGCGGCGCGCAATCCGGTATTTGCTTCGCAGATGCTCGCCGACGCGCTGCTGCGGAGCGTGTCGGGCACGACGGCACTCCTGCGCGTGACGGGTACGACCGCGGATACAAATCAGTCGGAACTCGGTCTGGTGGCGACGACGTTTTCTGACCTGGTGGTGAGCCCGGTGGTGATGCGCAAGCTGCGGCCGTCATGGAAAGAGAGCAGCGGCGCATCGCAGTGGGAACTGCTGGTTTCAGCGACAAGTGTTCAGCAGCAGCTGAGCGCGCTGGACCTTCAGTCCGCAAAGGCGCTGTTTGCGATGACGCTGGCGGTTACGGTGGCGGGGCAGGATTACCTGATCGAGTCCGTCGCTTCGAATGAGGCCTTTGGGCAGGTGTATCTGTATCGGCTGCTGTTGCGGGAGGTCAGTTCATAGTTCGTAGTTCACGGTTCACAGTGTGGGCATGCGAAGCAATAACTGCGAACTAAGAACTACGAACTGCGAACTGAACGGAGTTCTCTATGCAGAATGCGAAAGATTCATTTTACGTTGCGCTGCGGACGCGGCTGACTGCGATCAATCCGGAGCGGACGATTTTGCTGCGCGGCGCAGTGCGGCCAGGGATTTTGGTGGAAGAAGCGGAGGCGCCGTTTGGCCAGTTACCGAATGACGTGTTTGTGCTGCGGTGGCCTGGATTGGGAACAGACCTGGAACTCGCGACTGCAATGATTGCGCAAGAGTGCGAGATCGCATACCAGACCTGCGGCACGCAGAGCTTTGGCGGGCTTGATCGCGGCCGTGCGCTGAGCGCAATGGATGAGGAAATTGTTGCGATGCTGCAGCCCTTTTGCGCGCCGAAGCTCAACTATGTCATGCAGCCGCCGGCGGCGATGCTGACGCAGCTGTTCTGGGATGAGCCTGTGTTTACGGCGGCGGTTGCGCAACGCGATCGGTTGAGCCGGTCGGCGAAGGTGGTGGTTTACAGCTACCAGGAGCAGGGGGAGTAAATGGCAGCGAACTGGTTTTCGTCTCCTGCGCCGGTGACGCGACGTGTGCGCGCTTATTTTGCGCCGGTGAATCGCGCGGCGCAGGCACCGGTGTTGTTTGATCCGGCGGAGCAGGGAGGCTTTAATCTCGACGCTCCTCCAGCGCCGTGGATCGATGTGGGATGGATCCAGGGATTTGCGCGCAAGTCGGCGAGTAAGAGTGCGGCGGTGATGACGGGGATTCCCGCGGCGCCGCTGGAGCAGGTGCGCGAGACGCTGGCAGCGCAGGTGAGCTTCGACTTTATGAGCTGGACGAAACTGACGATGGCGCTGGCGACCGCTTCGCAGCATATGAATCTGCTGGCGGCAGCGAGCGGTGGAACGGCTGCGCCGGACGGTGCGCAGGCTGCGCCTGCAGTCGTGGTGCAGAGCGGGTCCGGATCGGAGATTGTGCTGACTGCGGCCGATGCGGCGACGTTTACGGCTGGATGCATGGTTGCGGTGGATGCGGATTACACGGGGCAGACGGGCTATGTGGGCGCGCCGGTTTCTGGCGCGTATGTTCGACAGCCGCTGGCGGACGTGGATTACATTCGGCGCGTTACTTTCAACGTTGCGCGGGTTTCCCAGGTGAGCAGCACCATATTGACGCTGGCCGAGGCGCTGCCGGGAGGTGCGCCGGTTGCGGGTGCGAAACTGCAGGCGATTACGGGATTTGTGGATCGCGAGGGCGGCAGCTTCTACCAGGAGTGGTCGGCGTTGTTTGTGATGCAGGGAAGCCAGGGCGAGCGAGTGTTCTATCACTATCCGCGCCTGCAGAGCATGGGCGGCGCGGAAGAAGAGTTGCAAGCGCTTGACGCGAAGCACAAGGGCGGGCTGGATCGCGTGTTGCTGAAGGGGCAGTTTCTGGCGCTGCCGGTGACGGATGCTCTGGATGGCGAGCGCGTGCTGTGCTATCGCAGCTTTTTGCCTGCGGCGAATGCGTTGATCTGAGTGCGGCGGGTTGGGATTCGTGCTATCCCACCCCTGGCGCAAGAACAACAACGCGCCAAGGATGGGGCACCAGGCGTTGATCTAAATGAGCAACTGCAGTGAGCGAGTGCGCGATGAAGATTACGATTCAGGGTCAGGATTACACGGCAGCACTCGATGCTGCGCAGCCGTTGACAATTGAGCGCAAGCTGAATGAGCCCTCTGTGTGCCAGCTTTGGCTGAGCCTGCCGGCGAATGGAAGTCTCGCTACGCCACAGCGGAACCAGGCTCTGGCGGTGATCGGCGATGACGGGACGACGTACTTCACGGGCTATCTTGCGGTGAGTCCAATGCCCGAGTATGCGGGGATGGGGCTCGAAGGGCCGCAGTACCGTATCGCGATTCAGGCGGTGAGCGATGAGTTGCTGCTGAACCAGGCCGGCATGGTGCCGGGGAAAGGCGCGGCCAGCGAGACGGCGGGTTCCCTGGTTGCGTCACTGGTTACGCGCACGGGACTGACGAGCCTTTCGACGCGTGGGCTCACGTTGGCGACGGCCGTGAATAACGTTGTGCTGGAGCCTGGTGCGCCGTGGAGCAAGAGTGCAGGGCAGGTGGCGAGTGAGGCGCGGGCTGCGTATCGCGCGGTGAATGGAGCGCTGACGATGGCCGCGATTCCGGCGGCTGTGCATACGCTGAACGAAACGGATGGCAGCTTGAATCTGGCCAGTCTTTCGTTGACTGCGAGCGCAAAGCGCGCGCTGGCCAATGACATCACGGTGTGTGGCGAGAATGAGCCGGCTGCTTATGTCACAGAGTATTTTCTCGGCGATGGGGTGACGACGCAGTTCAATCTTGGGGCCGACCCATACGCTCCGCCTGCGTCGAGGTCGGTGCTGATCCGTGAGTTGTTCAACGAGGGGCAGATCGATCCGCGGTATTGGAGCAACTCGGGCGGATCAGGAATTCTCTCGATTGGCGCCGGCGGGCTGACGATGCAGGGCGGCGATGGCATCGATGGCGACACGCAGCTGACCTGGATTGATCCGATCGAGATGGGCGGAACGCTGCTGCTGGAAGCAACGGGGGTGACGCTTGCGGCGGGTAGCAGCGGAGTGCTGGCGGGGTTCTTTGTTGGGTTGGGGACGCAGGCGGCTTGTACTGCGGGGTTTCGCGTGACGGCGGAACAAGGAACGCAACAAGGGACGGGCGCGGTGAGCGTGCAGCCGCTGGTACAAGGCGCGGCGACGGGAACGAGTTTTGCCGTGAATCCGGCGAACCAATATGCGTTGCGCGTGCGGTTGCATTGCCCGGAGAGTGAGCGGGCGCTGGCGATTTATCGCTCGTACGGTGACGGCGGCGCTGTGACGTTTGGCGGGCAGACAAACACGGCTCCTGCGAAGCTGTTGTTTGAGATTCAGGAGTTTGTGAACGGCGTGGCCGGAATGCCGGTGACGCTCTACGATGGCGCGATTGCGAGCCTGCCGGCGTCGTGCATGGTAGCGGCGGCAAGCAGCATCAACCTGTTCGGGACGATGCGCGCGCTGAACCTGACAAATCTTGGATCGGGTTGGGTGTTGACTACGCCTGCGAATGGAACGGCGAGCACACGGCGTGTGGGTACGACGGCGCAGGCGGCTGAGTGCGTAGTGGAACGCGCGGGAGAACTTGTCTTCTACACCGGCTTTGCGCCGCCGGTGGGTGAGCAGATTGCGGTGAGCTATCGCACGGTGAGCCGTGCGGTGGGGCGGGCGGTGAACTCTGCGAGCCAGCAGGCTCTGGCGCAGGCCGGGTTGCCGGCGGTTTCGGCGTGGATGGGATCGGTGACCAGTCCGGCGGCGCGAAGCTCGCAGGATTGCCGCAACGCTGCGCAGGCGCTGGCGCAGGCTGCGGCGGGAGTGAGCGCACTTTGGAGCGGAACGTATAAGGGTCCGCGGATGAGTTTTGCGACGGATGTGTGGCCGGGCGATGCGCTGCAGTTGAATGCTCCGTCGACGAACCTGAACGCGCAGGTGGTGGTGCGCGCGGTGAAGCTGAGTTATCGGGCGAGCAGTCCGGACCTGGTGGAGTACGCGATTGCGTTCGCGAATGACTGGGCGGATGACCTGGCGATCAAGACAAGCGCGACGGTGCCTGCGGATACATGGCTGCCCGCGCCGGTGGCGCCTGCGGTGCTAACGAATCTGAGCGGGCTGGCGGTCACGGCGATGAGCGGGAGTACGGTGACGATCAATGCGGGCGCGACCGCACCAGGGGGCGGAGGATTCGAGATCCGGCGACGCGACAACTGCTTCATGCCGGGCGAAGATACGGACCTGGTGCTGCGGGGATCGCAGGCGACGATGAGCTTTACGCGTGTGTCGGCGAGTGACCGGTATTACATCAGGATGTATGACGGCGCGACGCCGCCGAACTATTCGGAGTTTTCGGCGGCGCTGTTTTTCAATTTGCCGCTTGGATCGTGAGGGACAGTTTTCGTATCCCACCTTAACCGTCCGCTGTGCGGACGGCGAAGGTGGGGCACCCGGCCATAAGGAACGGTTTGACGGAGTCCGGCGAATGCGGATGATGAATGAATTTGAAGCGCAGGTGTTGAGCGATCTGAGCGTGCTGAAGACGCAGATGAGTGGGTTGCTGGGTGACGGCAACGGTGGGCGCATCGCGGACCTGGAGCGGCGCATGGAGCGCCACGAGCAGAACTGGCAGCGGGCAAAAGGCTTTATGGCGGCGGCGAGTGTGGTGGGTGCGGTAATTGAGGTGGCGATGGAGGCGTGGCTCAGGAAGTGAGTTCGCGTTGCTACCTCATATAATCAGACCCATGAACGATAAGCCGCTTGTTGGCGTGGTGATGGGCAGCAAGAGTGATTACGAAGTGCTTTCGGCTGCCGTGGAAGTGCTGCGCGAGTTGGGAATCCCGTACGAGTCGAAGATTGTGAGTGCGCATCGCACGCCTGACCGGCTTTTTGAGTACGCTGCGACGGCGCGGGAGCGCGGGTTGCGCGCGATTATTGCGGGCGCGGGCGGCGCGGCTCATCTGCCGGGGATGCTGGCGGCGAAGACGCTGGTGCCGGTGCTGGGCGTGCCGGTGGCGGCGACGCAGCTGAACGGAATGGATGCGTTGCTCTCGATTGTGCAGATGCCAAAGGGCGTTCCGGTGGGCACGCTGGCTGTCGGCAAGCCGGGCGCGGCGAATGCGGCGCTGTTGGCGGCAGAGATGCTGGCGGCGACGGATGCGGCGCTCTACGAGCGGCTGGCGGCGTGGCGCTCGGCGCGCACACAGGAAGTGCTTGAGCAGGAGCTGCCGGGGTGAGGTACTTCGTACCGTCTTCCTCTTTGGAGAAACGCGTCGTAGAGCCCGGCGGGCTGCTCGCGATTCTGGGCGGTGGGCAGCTGGGGCGCATGACGGCGATGGCCGCACGCACAATGGGCTATCGAGTGCGTGTGATGGATCCCGAGGCGATGTGCCCCGCGAGCTTTGTGGTGGATGAGACGATCGTGGGCCGCTGGGACGATGTGGACGCGGCGCGGCGGCTGGCCATGGGCGCGGACGCTGTGACGCTGGAGATCGAACAAATAGGAGTGGACGCGCTCAGCGAAGTGGCGCGGATAGCGCCTCTGCGGCCGGGCGTGGAGCCGATTCGAATTATTCAGGACAAGACGCTGCAGAAGATGTGGCTGGCGGAGAATGGATTTCCGGTGGGTGCGTTCCGCGTGGTGGACAGTGAGGCGGGCCTGCATGAGGCGGTGCGTGCGCTGGATGGACGCGTGTTTCTGAAGATCGGGCGCGGCGGCTACGACGGGCGCGGGCAGGCGCGAATTGGAATCGATGCGCCTGCGAGCGAAGCGGTGATTGCGGCGGCTTGGCAAAGTATTGGTGCGCGCAGCGCGGTTGCGGAGAAGGCGCTTGAGCTTGAATGCGAGATCAGCGTGATGGCCGCGCGAAATCCTGCGGGTGAGGTGCGCAGTTATCCGGCGGCGCGCAATCATCACGAGAATCAAATTCTAGCCTGGAGCGTGCTGCCGGCCGGCGTGCCTGCGGAATTGGAGTCGCGCGCCGAGGCGCTGGCTGCGGCGATTGCCGCAAAGCTGGAGATTGAAGGGTTGCTGTGCGTGGAGATGTTCGTGACGCGCGACGGGGAGTTGCTTGTGAATGAGCTTGCTCCGCGACCGCACAACAGCTACCACCAGAGCGAGCGCGGATGCGTGACCAGCCAGTTTGAACAGCTTGTGCGCACGACATGCAATCTGCCGCTGGGCGATACCGGGCTGACGACTCCGGCGGCGATTGTCAATCTGTTGGGCGATGTGTGGCTCAATGGAACGGGCCAGCCGGATTTTGCGGCGGCGCTGGCTGTGCCGGGTGTGAGGCTGCACCTTTACGAGAAGCACACGCCGCGTGCGGGGCGGAAGATGGGGCACTTGTCGGCTATCGGCGCGACGGCTGAAGAGGCGCTGGAGCGGGTGCTGGAGGCGAAGAGAAGGCTTTAGAGGTTCGTGCTTTCCCACCTTAACCGTCCGCGCCTTGCGGACGGCGAAGGTGGGACACCTGGTTCTCGCTTCCAAACTCTTAACACGGAAATCTCCACCTCAGCGAGAACGACCTGTCGCTGGGGACCCCGGACCTTGGGGCACCCGTGCGCTCATGTGTGAAGCTATGCGTCCACTTTTTCCCAGCGCTTGGGGCGGCGGTTGGCTTGCAGGATCTTCTTGCGCAGGCGCAGCGTCTTCGGCGTGACTTCTACAAGCTCGTCGTCTGCGATGAACTCGATCGCCTGCTCGAGATTGAGCGCCCGGTAGGGAACGAGGCGAATGGCTTCGTCGGCGCTCGAGGCGCGCATATTGGTCATCTTCTTTTCGCGGACGACGTTTACGTCCAGGTCGTTGTCGCGCGCGTGCTCGCCGATGACCATGCCCTCGTAGACGTCGACGCCGGGGCCGGCGAAGAGGATGCCGCGCTCCTGGATTCCGTTGAGCGCGTAGGTGGTGGTGAGGCCCTGGCGATCGGCGATGAGCGCGCCGGTGGGCCGCTGTGGAATCTCGCCCTGGTAGGGAATGTAGCCATCGAAGAGCGAGTTCATCACGATGGTGCCCCGCGTTTCGGTGAGCATCTCGCTGCGCAGGCCGATGATGCCGCGGCTGGGCACACGGAACTCCATGCGCACGCGGCCTGAGCCGTGATTGTGCATCTTCGTCATTTCGCCCTTGCGCGGCCCGAGCTTTTCGATCACCACGCCGGTGTGCTCTTCAGGTACGTCGATGGTGAGGTGTTCGACGGGCTCCATGCGCACGCCGTCGACGACCTTGGTGACGATCTCCGGCCGGCCGGCCATCAACTCGTAGCCCTCGCGGCGCATCATTTCAATCAAAATGGCGAGTTGCAATTCGCCTCGGCCCAGCACCTTGAAGCTGTCGGGCGAACCGGTCTCTTCCACGCGGATCGAAACGTTGGTGAGCAATTCTTTTTCCAGGCGCTCGCGCAGATTGCGGCTGGTGACGTACTGGCCATCGCGGCCGGCGAAGGGCGAGTTGTTTACGCTGAACTGGATTGCGATGGTTGGCTCGTCGATGAGAATCAAAGGCAGCGGCGCAGGAT
>OUNM010043699.1_pt1 | contig 14154 bp, 9 predicted proteins | sample 1769961 | NCBI WGS metagenome assembly OUNM01 (sample SAMEA3914820, study PRJEB12502) | metagenome | biome: forest; material: soil | place: USA | collected 2012-03-12 | depth 0.3 m | reverse complement strand
GTGGCTGACGATCCTCTTGCTGATGACCGGCTTCGGGGGCGGGGTGATGTTCGTCATCCTGGCCGAGGTCGGGCTGCTGATCCTGATGGCGGGGCTGGGTGGCGACAAGGCCGAGCCCGCACCGCCCGCGCCGTCGCTCACGCCCGTGCCCACGCCCGTGTTCCCGTCCAGGCCGACGGACCACGCGCGGCTTTGCCATGGCGAACGCGCGGCTTGATGCAATCCGCCGCCCCCAGGGCGGCCCGACATCCCGACGCCGATCGACAGGCGGATTGGGAAACTGCATAGCTTGAGCGATCGCCGTGAGCGCGCCTCCTCGCGTATCCAGCCCGTTGTCATGCTGATGTCGCGGAAATCGCGCTATGGCGCACGCCTCGACCGCGCTCGTCATCCCGACGCCGCGCCGGCGTCCCGCCGATCCCGAGGTTTGCATCCGTCATGCACGAGCCGTTCGGGCCCCTGCACAACCGGTATCGCGGCGACCTTCTGAAGGCGCTTCGACGGCGCTTCGGCGCCGATCACGACGGCCTGGAGGACGCCGTCCAGGCGGCCTTCGCGCGCTTTCGCGAACTGGGCGACAAGGCGTCGATCGCCAACCCGCGGGCCTTCCTGCTGGTCATGGCCCGCAATCTCGTGCTGGATCGGGCTCGACGGGCGAACCTGAGTCGGCGCAACATCGAACACGAAATCCAGGCGCCGACCGGCCCGATCGTGGAAGAAAGAACGCCTGAAAGCGTCCTTCTCGAGAAGGAGCGGTTCGCGCGGCTGAACCAGGCGGTTCTCGACCTGCCCGAGAAGCAGCGGCGACTGCTCGTGATGAGCAGGATCGACGGCATGACCTATGCGGAGATATCCAGACTGACCGGCCGCTCCTTCGCTGACATCAGTCGCCAGATCGCGGCCGCCATGGCCATGCTGCAGGCGCGGCTGGATGATTCCCAAGACCGGGGAGGCGTCTGATGGTCGTGTCCGTCGATCCGACCGGTCCCCAAGACGCCGCCTTCGCCTGGCTGGCGGAGCTGAACGGCGGCGACACGCCGCCGGACCGCCTGGCGGCGTTCCAGGCCTGGGAGAAGGCCGATCCCGCCCATGGCGCCGCCTTCGCCCGGGCCCAGGCCCTGTGGCGGGACCTGGACTGGTCCGAGGCCTTGAACGCGGCGGCGCTGCAGCCGGACGCGGGCTCGCGCCCGGCGCGTCGCGAACCGGCGGCGAGGCGCTCGCCTCAAGTCCGGCGCTGGATGGCGGCCGGCCTGTCGGCGGCGGCCTGCCTCGTCCTGGCCGTGGTCGGCGTTCCGGGTCTGCGCTGGCTGCTGGACGCCCTGCCGACCCGGACGGTCGCGACGGCCACGGGACCGGGCGACATCCGGCGCATCGACCTGGCCGACGGCAGTCATGTGACCCTGGGTGGCCGCTCCAGCCTCAAGATCCGCATGACCCGCGACCGTCGCCTGGTTCAGCTGGTCGACGGCGACGCCTATTTCGAGGTCGCGCCCGACCGCGCGCGTCCGTTCGTGGTCGAGGCCGGCGACCTGACCGCCACGGCGGTGGGCACGGCGTTCGAGGTCAATCGCGGAAGCCGCCGCATCCAGGTCAGCGTGACCCATGGCCGGGTCCGGGCGCGGGCGGAAGGCGACGGGGCGATGCTGGCGCCAGGCCAGCGGGCCCGCCTGGTGTCCGGCAAGGCCCTGGTGGTCGAGCCCTTCGACCTCGCCACGGCGGGCCGCTGGCGCGACAAGCGAGCGGCCTTCCGCAACGCGCCCCTGCAGCAGGTGGTCGAGGACTTGAACCGCTATCACCCGGCGGGCGTGATCCTGGCCGACCCGACCTTGGCCGACCGGCCGGTCAGCGCGGCTTTCCGGCTGGACCAGATGGAAGCCGCGCTCGACGGCATGGCGCTCAGCCAGGACCTGGTCGTGCGGCGTGACGCCCAGGGCAGGGTGATCCTGGACCGACGCCGCCCCCCGGCGCGCTAAGACGAAACTTTTGTGAAATCCGCGCCCGGCCTGGAAGGCCTGGCGCTTCCGCCCGTCCTGTTCACGGAAGGGCGGCGATCCCACAGCGAAAGCCGCCCCGCGAGTGAACGTGCGCGTGTCGCATAGGGGGATTTCATGATTGCATCTCGTTCAGGCCGCAAAGGCCTGTTCCTGGTCTCGTCGGCCGTCATCCTGGCGCTCGGGAGCGTCGTCGCGCCCGCCGTCGCGCAGGAGCGGCCGGCGGTGTCTCAAGTTCGGCGGATCCAGGTGCCCGCCCAGCCGCTGGACCTGGGCATCCAGGCGCTGTCGGAGCAGACCGACGCCGTCATCGTCGCCTCGGGCGTGACGCTGGCCGGCCGGCGCGGCGCGGCGGTGTCGGGCTCCATGACGATCGAGCAGGCGCTGACCGTGCTGCTGCGCGGCACGGGCCTGGGCTTCAAGCGCGAGGCTGGCGGCGCCTATGTGATCGTCCAGCGGGGCGACGCGCCGGTGTCGCGCCATCCCGCGGCCCTGGCCGCCCCGCCTCAGGCCTCCGGCGACGAGCCGGTCCGGCTGGAGGACGTGGTCGTCACCGCCCGGCGGATGGAAGAGCGGATCATCGACGTGCCGGTGGCGGTCTCGGCCTTCTCGGAACAGCGGCTCGCCGACCTGAAGATCGACGGCGGTTCGGAGCTGCTGCGCGCCATTCCGAACGTCAGCTTCTCCAAGGACAACTTCACCGGCTACAACTTCTCGATCCGCGGCATCGGCACCAAGGTGCTGTCCTCGACGGCGGACCCGGGCGTGGCGGTGTCGTTCAACAACACCGCCTTGCTGCGCAACCGCCTGTTCGAGCAGGAATATTTCGACGTCCAGCGCCTTGAGGTGCTGCGCGGGCCGCAAGGCACGCTCTACGGCCGCAACGCCACGGCCGGCGTGGTCAACATGCTGCCGAACCTGCCCAAGCTGGCCGAGTTCTCGGGCTCGCTCCAGGGCGAGGTCGGCAACTACGGCAGCCAGCGGGCTCGGGGCGTCCTCAACATCCCGCTGGGCGACACCCTGGCCGTGCGCTTCGCCGGCGCCATGACCAAGCGCGACGGCTTCGACTACAACACCGTCACCAAGGAAGACGTGAACGGCCGCGACCTGTGGGCGACGCGCGTCGGGGTCCTGTGGGAGCCGACGAAGAACTTCCGCGCCAACGTGCTGTGGGAGCATTTCAAGGAGGACGACGATCGCTCGCGCACCGGCAAGCAGCTGTGCACGCGCGGCGAGGCGCCGGCGACGATCGACTACCGCACCGCCAACGGCGCGGCGGCCACGGCCGACGTCTGGACCAACTGGACCAAGAGCAAGCTGACCCCGGGCTGCCAGGCCAAGTCTCTGTTCTCGGACGACGCCTTCGGCGTGGCCAACAGCTCCGGCTCGCCCATGGTCACCGGCCTGCTGTTCATCGAACCGTTCGCGGCCAAGGGCAGCTATCCGGACGACTATCTCACCGGCGAGCTGATCGACCCGTTCAACACGGGCAACGGCAAGCAGTCCAAGGACCTGCGCGAGATCGCCACGAACTACGACCCGGTCTTCCGCGCCAAGAACGACGTCTTCCAGCTCAACCTGGAGGCCAATCTCACCCCCGCGCTGACGGCCTATTCGCAGACGCTGTACATGAAGGACAGCTACTACGGTTCACAGGACTTCCTGCGCTCGCAGCCGGCCTCCGGCCTGTTCCGCAAGGTCTCCGGCTCCACCGGCCTGGTCCCGTGGTTCGACATGCGGCGCAATCCGTACGGCTACACCCAGCGCTTCGGCTTTAACGGACAGGATTCCGAATTCGGCGCGATCTTCTGCGATCCGCAGCTGGGCTGTTCGGACCACGCCCAGGCCGTCGACGTCAGCAGCTCCAAGAGCGAGCAGTTCTCGCAGGAGTTCCGCCTGCAGTCGGCCTTCGACGGACCGTTCAATTTCAACGTCGGCGCCAACTACCTGAACTTCAAGACGCAGGAAGACTACTACGTCTTCAGCAACCTGTTCACGCTGATCGCCATGCAGGCCAATGTCAGCGACGGCGGCTACAGCTTCAAGACCAGCGACTACCAGGAGTGCGGCAATCCCACGCCGGGCGGCTACGCCTGGCAACACAACTGCATGTATATCGACCCCAATCCGATCGATAAGGTCAACGGCCAGGGGCATAACTACTACCGCAGCGTCAGCATCTCCTCGACGAAATCGTGGGCGGTGTTCGGCGAAGGCTACTACAAGATCCTGGACAACCTGCGCCTGACGGCCGGTCTGCGCTACACCGACGACAGCAAGACGGTCACGCCGGTCCCCACCCAGCTGTTCGGCGGCTCGGGCCGCTTCGCCGGCGGCGCCAGCTATGTCGGCGAAGAGACGGTCAGCAAGGGCTATGTCGCCCTGCCGCAGCAGACCCAGGACTGGGGCGAGCTGACGGGCCGCCTGGCCCTGGACTGGAAGCCGAAACTGCCCTTCACCGACGAGACCCTGGTCTACGCCTCGTACGCCCGGGGCTACAAGGCCGGCGGCGGCAACCCCACCGGCCAGGTCACCAACCCGGAGACCTTCGCGCCCCTGCCGCAGAACTTCGCGCCGGAATTCGTCAACGCCTTCGAGATCGGGACCAAGAACGCCTTCATGAACGGCCACGCGATGCTGGGCGTCACGGGCTTCTACTACGACTATACCGACTACCAGATTTCGCAGCTTCTGGACCGCGCGTTCCACACCGAGAACGTCGACGCCCGGGTGCTGGGCCTCGAGGTCGAGGGCGCCTGGCAGCCGACCCGCAACCTGCGCATCGACGCCACGCTGGGCCTGCTGAAGACCACCGTCGCCAATGGCGAGAAGTCCATCGACGTGATGAACCGCACCGCCGGCAACGACGACTGGATCGTGGTGCGTCCCTGGGCCACCAGCCCCTACACCTGCATCGTGCCCAAGGACGTCATCGGCCGCTACATCGCCGTCCAGAACGGGCCCTACAACCCCACCGCCACCGCCACTCAGTTGCGCGGGGACGGCTTCAGCGCCAACTCGCTGTGCCCAGGCCGGATGCTGCCTTCCAACCCGTTCGGGCCCGGCAGCGAGGCCAAGTGGGGCTTCACCTGGGATCCGGTGGCGGACGCGCGGGGCGGCGGTCGCGGCTTCTACACCGACCTGAGCGGCCACGAGCTGCCCAACGCGCCCAAGATGACCTTCAACATCGGCGTGCAGTACCGCACGTTGCTGCCGGGCGGCTGGGCCGTGACCTGGCGCGGGGACTACTACCGCCAGTCGGAGAGCTTCGCCCGGGTCTACAACACCGAATATGACCGCCTGAAGGGCTGGGACAACGCCAACGTGTCGGCGACCCTGACGCGCGACGGCTCGCCCCTGACCGCCCAGCTGTACGTGAAGAACGTCTTCGACGACGCCCCGATCACCGACGCCTTCACCGGCCCGGACGAGCTGGGGAACTTCGCCAACGTCTTCACCCTGGACCCGCGCATCGTCGGACTCTCCGTCCGCGCCGAGTTCTGAACCCAATCCATCTGAATCTGGAAAAAGACATGTCTAGAGTGAACTCTATCCGTGTGCTGACGGCTGGCGCGTCCGCCCTGGTGCTGACGGCCCTGGCCCTGCCGGCCTCGGCCCAGACGGTCGTGGTGGTCGGCAAGCCGCAAGGCTCCGCGCCGGGCGCGGTGGGAAACACCGCCCTGACCGGGACCGTCAATCTCGGGACCAACGGCCAGCTGATCTTCAACCACAACGACAACAGCGAGGACGGCTACGAGGTCCTCAACTCGGTGGTGATCAGCGGCTCGACCGGTTCGCGCATCGACCTGCTGGCCGGCCACACCGTCTTCACCCAGAAGGCGCCGACCGTCGGCCCGAACAACGCCCAGGGCGCCACGGTCATCAACACCACGCCGGTCGGCAAGGGGTTCGGCGGCCTGATCGACGTGCACGACGGCGCGACCCTGGAGCTCGCCCAGTATTTCGACCTGAAGGCGGTCTGGACAGGCGGCACCTATCCCACCTCGGGCGGCAACGTCGCCCAGCAGACGAACGACTTCAACGCGGCCAACGGGATCGGCAACCTGACGGTCGAGAAGGGCGGGCGCCTGACGGGGCAGGGCGATATCGGGGCCCTCAGCGGCGCGGGGACGGTCACGATCGCCGGCACCGTGTCGCCCCACGGCTTCCCGGAACGCGGCGGCCAATACAACGGGCCCAACGGGCTGATGCACGTCTGGAACTCGACCGGCAAGCTGGTCTTCACCTCGACGTCGGTCTTCGAGGTCGACGTGAACCTGAACCTCAAGAACGACGCCTACGCGATCGACTCCATCGTGTCGCGATCGGCCACCACGGTCGAGGACGGCGCCCAGCTGCGCGTGCGGATCGCCCCGGCCTCCGGACCGACCGACTACCAGCTGGGCCGCAAGCTGTTCTTCCTCAACATGGGGACGGACGTGGCCTACGGCGCGAACCACTACATCTTCGTCTTCGACGCCAGCCAGGGCAAAGTCCCGTCAGGCATGGGCGTCAACGCCTACAAGGAGATCGGAACGGATCCCGCGCCCAAGGTTGGCGACGTCATGGTCGTCGACGGCTTCAAGTACATCTACAACGGCGGGACGCTGAAGCTCGACCGCAAGGAGCTGAAGGGCGACTTCACCTTCACGGCCGACAGCCAGACCCAGCTGAGCCGCTACCTGGGCCTGAAGATGGGCGACAGCTATTCGGACGTGGCCAATGTCACCAAGGTCGGCACGCTCGCGCCGGTCCGGTCCGGCCTCTATCTGGAGATCGTCCAGACCCGGGACTTCGCCGAGGACGCCAAGACCCTGAACGGCAAGAGCGTCGCCAACGCCCTGCAGGCGGTGGCCGACAGCAACCCGATCTATTCCCGCGTCGCCAACCTGCAGGATGGCGATCCGGCGCTGGAGCGGATCTCGCCGTTCTTCGACGCCCTGTCGGGCCAGATCCACGCCGGCGTGCGCGGCCTGCTGGCCCAGGACGCCTATTCAACCCAGCGGTCGATCAGCCGGCGGCTGTCGGACTATGAGCCGGGCGGCGTCCACGTGTGGGCCGAGGCCCGGGGCGGCCGCGACCAGCTCGACGGCGGCGGCGACATCGCCAAGCTCAAGGAAGACGGCTACGGCGCCCTGGCCGGCGTCGACGTCGCCTTGAGCGGGCCGTGGCGTCTCGGGTTCGCCGGCGGCTATCGCAAGGTCGACGTCGACGGGCCCGACGCCTTCACCGGCGTCGCCGAGTTCGATCAATGGAGCGGCTCGGTCTATACGGCCGGCGCCTGGGGCCGACTGCGCGCCCAGGCCGGGATCGGCTTCTCCGCCGCCTCGATCCAGACCGACCGTCGCGTCGCCCTGGTCGGCGTCGTGGATCAACGCCTGACGGCCGACTACAACGGCTCGGTCTTCAACGCCTTTGGCGAGCTCGGCTACACGATGCCGCTGGGCGGCGCGGAGCTCGAGCCCTTCCTCGGCTACAATCTGGTTCGCGCCGACACCGAGGAGGCCAAGGAAAAGGCCGTGCAATCGACCGACGCGGACGCCGGCGACACCGCCCTGACCATCACCGGCGACGCCAACCTCGTGCAGTTCGCTACCGTGGGTCTGAAGGGACGCACCGTCTCCTCCGGACCGGTGACGCTGAGCGGACTGATCGGCTGGCGTCGCGGCTTTGGCGACCTGGCGCTGGAAGGCGTGAACCTGCTCAACAACCGCGAAGGCTTCACGGTTCGCGGGGCCGACCTGTCCAAGAACGCCGCGGTGATCGAAGCCGGGGCCCATTGGCGGGTCAGCGACAGGGCCACCCTGGACGCGGGCTATGACGGCGTCATCGGCGACGAAGGCGCCGATCACACCGCGCGCGTCGGCCTGACCCTGAGCTTCTGATCAAGCCCGCGCGACGTCCCGTCGTTCAAGCCCGAACGACGGGACGTCCTGGCGTCCAAGCCCATTCCGACTTCCCGACCTTCGCGGCGACGGTCGATGGGCGGATTGGGAAACTGTATAGTTTGAGCAATCCCAAGCGAACGCGCGTGCAAGCAAGCTGACGCCTTTCGGCCGGTGTCCGCCGGGCCGTGGCAGTGCGAGCCGCTCGATGATCCACGTTTTGCGCCGGCGTCCGGCATGACCCTGACGCTGCTGGCGACCGAGACCTGCCTCGGACTGACGCTGATCTTGAGTCTCGCGCTCGGTTTCACGGCGCTGAAGCACCGCTCGTCGGACATGGAGGTCGGCGCCAGGCGTCGCCTGCTCCATGCGACGCTGATCCTGCTCCTGACGGCGGGTTTTCTGGCGCTGGCGGTCGGCATTCTCCGGCACACGTTCGTCGTCAGGATCGATGCGTTTGTCGCCCAGGCGCTGTTCAATCTTCGCGCGCCCTGGCTGGACCGATTGATGATGCTGATGTCGGCGCTGGGCGATGGTCGGGCGCGCACGACGGCGACGGTCCTGCTGGTCGTCTTCCTGCTGTGGCGTCGCCGTCATCGCTGGGCCCTGGCGCTGGGCCTGGTCATGATCGCGGCGGCGGTGCTGACGCCGGTTCTGAAGACCGCCTTCCATCTGGCGCGTCCGTCCTTGCTCTATTCCGGCGCCGACGCATTCAGCTTTCCCAGCGGCCACGCCACCTCGGCCGCGGCGCTGTACCTGGTCCTGACCTGGATCGTGAGCCGCTCGGCCGCCGGCGCCGGTCGCGCGCTTTTCGCGAGCCTGGCCTTGGCGATCGTCCTGCTGACGGCCCTTTCGCGGATCTATCTGGGAGCGCACTGGCTCTCCGACGTGCTGGCCGGCCTGGCGCTGGGCGTCGCGCTGGGGCTTGGCGGCGTCCTGTTGGCCTCGGGCGACGACCGTGCGGCGACGCAGGGCGAGGCCTGGAACGGCGGCGTCGTCGTGGCCGTGCTGGTCGGGGTGGCCCTGGTTCTCGGCCCCAAGGCCTATGGCAAGGCCGAGCGGCTTTATGCGCCCTATCTGAACCGCCCCGCCAACCGGGTGGTGGACCCTGGCCACCTGGGCGGCGCGCCGGGTCATCGCATCATCGCGCCGCCCGGCGTCTGACCGCCAACGCCTAGAACCGCGCCGACAGCCGCAACGCGATCGTCCTGGGTCGAGGCGGGGTGATGATCTGGTCGCGGGTGATCAGGAAGGGGTTGCCGAACGAAAAGCTGTTGGGGCGGGCGCCGAATGGATTGTCCACCGTCGCGGCCAGGGTCCAGGTTCCGGCTTCCAGGCCGGCGACGCCGCGCAAACCCAGATACTCGCCCATCTCGTGCATGTTGTCGGCGTCGAAGGTCAGGTACGAGGAGCCGACATAGGTCGCCTGGCCCTGAAGGCGCAGGACCAGATCGTGGGGCAGGGGACGGTGGTAGTCGACGCCGAAGCTGGCCGAGGCGCGCGGCACGCCCGGCAGGCTGGCGTCGTGACGCGAGCTGAAGTCGAGGTTCTGGCGGGTGATCTCGGGATCGTTCAACAGGGCGGCGGCCCGCAGGTCGACCTGGTTGTTCAGCCGCAGCGCGGCCTCGGCCTCGATCCCCCGGTTGTCGCCGTTGCCGATATTGGCCGTATAGGCCGTGCCGTCGGCCAGGTACTGGTCGCTCTGCACCGACTCCCAGGTGGCGTAGAAGAGGGCGACCCGCCCTTGCAGGCGCTCGTCCCAGGCCCTCAGCTTGACGCCGACCTCGTAGTTCCACAGCTCGTCGGCCTGGTAGCGCCGGGCCGGGGAGCCGGCGACGTCGAACGCCTGGCCGATCCGGCCGGCGGTGTTGTATCCGCCCGGCCGGTAGCCCTCCGCGGCCTGGGCGTAGAACAGCAGTCCCGGCCGGGCGTCGTAGCTGACCAGGATCTTCGGCGACAGGCCGTTGGCGTCGTCCGCTCCGCTGAACGCCCGCTGGCCGGCGGCCTGGGCGACCACGGAGTCGGTGTCGAACCGAAAATCGAACCAGCGCAGACCGGCGGTCGCCGACAGGCGCTTGGTGGCGTCGAAGGTGACCTCCCCGTAGACCGCCGTCTCGTTGATCTTGTCGCGTCGCCGTTCGGCGTAGCCGGTCTGGCCGGCGGGCTCGAGGCCGTGCAACAGGCTGTGCAGACGGGTCGTGCCGGTCGATCCGAACGCGCCGACCAGGCCGTGCAGGCGACGGTCGCTGGGGCTGGCGTAAGCGACCTCGGCCACGGTGAGATCGATGGCCTTTTCCTCGTCGAACGCCGCCGGGCCGGCGGGCAGGCCGTACAGCGTCGCGGCCGAGGTGGCGTCGTAGCGGCTGTCGAACTGATGCGAGAGGCGCGAGATCGATCCGGTGAGACGCCCCCAGTCGCCGTCGCCCGCCAGGGTCAGCGAGAGGTGGTGGAAATCGTTATCGTGGGGCTCGCGCACCGGGTTGTCGCGGAGATGCGCGCCCAGTCGGCGGAAACCGTATTGGGTGTCGTCGTTGTTGATCGACTGGGCGGTCAGGCCCAGCGTCGCGGTCCAATGCGGCGACAGCGCCACGCGCAGGCTGGCGCGCGCGCCCTCGCGCTTGGAGCCGTTGACGTGCTTGAGGTCCAGAGCCGCGTTGGCGATGTAGCCGTCCTGGGTGTCGCGATAGGCGACGGCGCGCAGGGCGACGCGGCCGGGCGTGATCGGGATGTTGGCCGTCGCTTCCAACTCGCCCCCGATACCGCCGTCCCAGGTATAGGCCAGCCCGGCCAGGACATTGGCCTCGTAGCGGTCGAGGTCGGGTTTGCGGGTGGCGATCCGCAGCACGCCGCCCAGCGACCCGCCGCCGTAGAGCGTGCCTTGCGGACCCCGCATGACCTCGACCCGTTCGATGTCGGCCAGCCGCAGATCCGGGTCCGGGGCGCTGTAGGTGATCGGCACGTCGTCCAGATAGAGCGCGACCATCGACTGGGCCTGGCCCGTGAAGGCGCCGTCCGACAGGCCGCGCAGCAGGATCTTGTCGCGGCCGGGGCCCAGGTTGGTCACGGTCATGCCCGCGACCTGTCCGGTGAGGTCGGCCAGGCTGGTCAGGGTCTCGCGGGCCAACGTCGAGCCCGAGACGACGGAGATCGCGTACGGCGTGCGGCCGGGCAGGTTGGGATAGCGCTGAGCCGTCACCACCACCTCGCCAAGCCCCAGGCTGGTGGCCGGGGCGGGGGCGACCGCGACGTGTCGGGGTTTGGGCGGCGTGGCCTTGCGGATCAGCACCGTGCGTGGATCGGACATGACATAGGAGCAGCCGCTGTGGGCCAGTATCCGTTCAAGCGCCGCCTGGGGCGCCATCCGTCCCGAAAGAGCGGGCGAGACCCCGGCGCAGGCGTCGAGGTCGCCGCCCAGAGACAGCTCGGCCTGCAGGGCGAAGTCGATCAGCGCCGCGTGGACGGGCTTGGCCGGAATCTGCAGGCGCACCGAGGCATATGGCCGCTCGGCCGGCGTGGCGTGGGCCGCGCTCGCGGCCAAGCCGACCATGACCGCGAGCGGCCAGGCCCGATCGCGGCGGGGCTTGATCGACGACCCACGCCTCATGGTCAGGGTCGGGTCGCCTTGGCCTTGAGCAGGATCTCGCCGCCGCTGCGCTGGCTGACGATCGGTGCGAACAGTTCCAGGCGGCGGATCATCGCGGCTTCCTCGTCGACCAACAGCACGCCCGAAACCTTGACCGAGGCGGCGCTGGGATCAACCCGTATGGGCGTGGCGACGTAGCGGTTCAGATCGGCCACCACCTCGGGCAGCGGCGTTTCGCGATAGACCAGCTTGCCCGACTTCCAGGCGAAGGCCGCGTCGGGGTCGGTGGCGCGCACCAGCGAGGTCGCCGCGCCCCGGATGCGGATCAACTGCTGGCCCTTGGCCAGACGCACGGCGCCATCCTGGCCGCCGGACACCGAGACCAGGCCTCGGCGCACCGTGACGGCCAGGCGGTCGTCGTGGCTGAGGATGTTGAATTCGGTGCCCAGCACGCGGACCTCGCGATCGCCCGCGGCGACCACGAAGGGACGGTTTTCCAGATGGGCGACGTCGAAGCTGGCCTCGCCGTCCACCAGGGTCACGTCCCGCTCGGCGCGGGTCATGCGCACACGCAGGGTGGTGGCGCCGCCCAGGGTCAGGCGCGAGCCGTCGGCCAGGGCCACTTCGCGCGTCTCGCCACGTTTGGTCGTGTAGTCGGTGAAGGTCGGGCGGGTCAGTTGCGGCAGTACGGCGACCACGACAGCGGCGGCGGCCGCCGCCGTGGCCAGACCCGTCCAGACCCACCGCCGCGCGGGCGGCCTGGCGCGCGGCGCGAACGGCACGACGGTTTCGCCGGCGAGGTCGACCGGGGCGGGAGCGGGAATCTCGTCGGCCGGCAGGTCTTCCAGTTCGACCCACAGCGCCTCGACCTCGTCGTACGCGGCCGCGTGCGCGGGATCGGCCTCAAGCCAGGCTTGAAACGCGGTCCAGTCCTCCAGACCGGCGTCACCCCGCAGGCGTGCGAACCAGTCGCTCGCTGTCTGCTGGATGGGATCGGTATTGGCGGTGTCAGTCATCGACGGGTCGCGCTTCCTTCGCGCCGGGCCGGAGAGGGCGCTTGCCACAATGACGCCATGCTGGCGAAAGTCCCTCCTCGGTTATCGCGAGGTGGTGCGAAAAGACCACACTCATCGCCCGACTCTCTTGAGCAGATGGCCCAGGGCCAGGCTGACGTGCTTTTCGACCGAACTTCGAGAAATGCCCATGCGGGCGGCGGTCTCGACGTGGGTCAAGCCCTCGAACTTGTGCAGCCGGAACACCTGCTGGGTCATGGGCGACAGGGTTTTCAACGCCTCGGTGATCTTCTCCAGCCGCTGGCGGGCGATGACCGCGCTCTCGGCGTCGGGCTCTTCGGCGACGTCCAGGGAGCCGACCGTGGTGTGGTTGGCCTGCCGCCACTGGCTTTCACGCGCGCCGGCCCGCTTGGCGCGGCGCAGGCGGTCCAGCATCAGGTTCGAGGCCAGGCGATACAGGTAGGCGGGCGGGTTTTCGATCGGCTCTTCCGTCACCGCCTGGACCTTCAGATACAGCTCCTGGACCAGGTCCTCGACATCGCCCCGGCCGCCCAACCGCGCCAGGAAGAAGCGCCGCATGTCCTCGCGCCGCTCCAGATAGGCGGCCGCGAGCGGGGAGAGATCCTGCAGGTCCTCCATGATCAGCCGCGCGTCCCCGCCGGGCGTCGAACGATCGGGACGCGGGAAAACGGGATGGACGCTTCGGTGGTCATCACAAGGACGATCGGCCCGGGCTGGAGGGACTCGGCGGAGGCAGGAAGACATCGCGCGGCGGCGCCTTCAAGGCAAGGCTCGGCGGGCTTTGCGACCGCGGACGAAAAATCGGTGAGGGGGCGCAACACACGCGGCGTCATTGGCTCGAACGGCGCGGGGGCGTCTGGAGCCAAGTCGGAACGATGCGGATATTTTGCGATTTCGACGGGACGATCGCCAAGGTCGACACCACAGACCTTGTCCTGACCCGTCTGGCCGATCCGGCCTGGGAGGACCTGGAAGAGCGCTGGACGCGGGGCGAGATCACCGCCGCCGAGTGCATGCGCGGCCAGATCGCCCTGATCGGCGCTGATGACGCCGCGCTGGACGCCGTGCTCGACGGTGTCGAGCTGACGGATGGCTTCGCCGAGTTCGTCGCCTGGTGTCAGGCCAACGCCGTGCCGCTGACCGTGGTCAGCGACGGGGTCGATCACTTCATCGCCCGGATCCTGGATCGCCACGACCTGGGCCATCTGCCGGTGATCGCCAACCATCTGGTCGGCAACGCCGAACTGGGACGGCGGCTGGAGCAGCCCTGGTCGCGCGCCGGCTGCGCGGCGGGTTCGGGCGTCTGCAAGTGCCAGGTCGCGGCCAAGTCCGATGAGCGAGCCAACGACCTGGAGGACCTGATGGTCTTCATCGGCGACGGGCGCTCGGACTTCTGCGTGTCGGGCCGCGCCGACCTGCTGTTCGCCCGCGACAAGCTGGCCGACTACGCCCGCTCGCGCGCCATGCCGCATCACGAATTTTCCGACTTCCACACCATCACGACGACGCTCGCGGCCGCCCACGGCCGCCTGGCGCGCCGCGCCGCCATCTGACCGGAGCTTCCCAGAATGTATGACGCCGAACACCCCGTCCTCGACGAAGCGACCCTGCGCGCGCTCGAGGCCCAGTACTGCTCCTACGGCGACACCGTCCACTATCTG
>OUNM010862875.1_pt1 | contig 14159 bp, 6 predicted proteins | sample 1769961 | NCBI WGS metagenome assembly OUNM01 (sample SAMEA3914820, study PRJEB12502) | metagenome | biome: forest; material: soil | place: USA | collected 2012-03-12 | depth 0.3 m | reverse complement strand
GTTCATGCGAAGGTTGGCTTCCCGGCCGAGAAGCGGTTCGACTATGCCACCGGTGCCGAAATCACGGTCGGATCGCCGGCGGACCTCGAACAGGTTAGGATCGCTGCGGTCGAACTCGACGGCGACAAGATCGTCAACCTGCAACTGGCCGCGCCCCTGGCGCGGGCCCACGTCGCCAACGAGCCCGTCGTCGAGCCTGGAACAGGCCTTGAATTGGCGGCGCCCCTCAAGTTCGCGCATGCTGCGAACCTGCCCTTCAGCGTGCGCGGCTCCGGGATCAGCTTCAGCCCGGCCACGAGATTTCCGCATTCCAGCGACGAACCCGTCGTTCTTCTAGGGACCGGGATCGAACTCGACGCCCCCCTGCAATATGACCATTCCCTCGATGATGTCGTTCGTGACGCGGATGCGGTCTCGGTCGGCTTCCAGGGCAAGCCCAATCAATGGTTCGGCGGTCCGGCCCTGTCGCCTGGCGCGGGAAGCCTGGTCCTTCGCGACGCCCAGGGCCACGTCGCGGACAGCTTGAACTACGGGCGTCTGGTCGACCCCTGGGCTGCCGAAGGCGACCAGGGCCGATCGGGCTTCGACATCGGCGGCTGCTCGGCGCCCGTTCCTGGCATTCCCTACAGCTGGACGCCCGTCGACGGCCTGGCAAGTGACGCCAGCACCGGCCGCTTCCCGGACGGCAAGGACAGCGACAACAACTGCTCGGATCTGGTGACTGCCGCGGCGACCACGGTGGCCGGCGGCGCGCCGAAGGGCGCGACCAACGTCAAGGTCAATCAGGTCGCGGATTTCGCGGTTGGACAGACCGTTTATGTCGGGTCCGGACTGACGTTGGAAACCGGGACAATTGCGATGATCGGGACTGCCGGGGCGACAAGGACGTCGCGCGCCTACGACAAGGGCGCGACAACCCTTGACGTCGAAGATGCGGGCAATTTCACCGCAGGCCAGGCTGTGACGATCGGCAAGGGTCCCGAACAGGAGACGGCCACGATTTCGTCGGCCAATCACTGGGATAGCCCCAATCGCATCGTCCTTGAGCAACCGCTCGGCCTCGGTCATCCCGTCGGCAGCGAGGTGTCGGGAACCGGCCTAGGCTTCACAAGTCCCCTGACATTCGCGCACGACAAGGGCGCGCCCATTGAAACCGACACGGCCACACCGGGCGCGCCCAACGCCTATTCGCGAAAGCCGCACTCCTGATTGGAGATGCAAACTCTCCCGTGCGCGCATCTCACAGGGAGCCGGGTCGGTTGCCTAGCATCGCTTCACGATACCGCGGCCTGGGTTCGGGCCGCGGTATCTTTTTATGCGACAAAGTGGCGGGGCTGCCCGACCTGCGGCCGGTTTCCAGGACGCGTTGCAATAACGTCACAAACAAAAGCGCCCACCAGCCGGTTTGAGAAAATCGGCCGGCGGCTTTGTGGCTTCTTCGAGGCGTTTCGTCTCTCCAGGTGAAGGCCAAGACGCCTTCTGAAATGAAATCTTCGACAGGGAACAACCATGAAAAAGGGAAAATCGGGGGCGTACGCGTCGTGGATGCTCTCCACCACGACGCTGTCCGTGCTCGCGCTCGCCGCCGCTCAAGTGAATGCACAAAATGTCGCACCGCCGGCACCCGACAGCACCGTCGTCGTCGTCACCGGCATCCGCGGTGCCATAGTCCAGGGCCTAGAGGCAAAGCGGAAGTCCGACGTGATCGTCGAAACGGTGAAGGCCGAGGATATCGGCAAGATGCCTGACGCCAATCTTGCCGAAGCGCTCCAGCGAGTGCCTGGGATCGCCATCGACCGTGACGGTGGCGAAGGCCGCTATGTGACGATCCGCGGCTTCGGTCCGTCCTTCAATACCGTTTTGGTCAATGGCCGCCGGATCGCCACCTCCGAAGGCGACCGCTCGTTCGGCTTCGACACCATCTCCTCCGACATGGTCGGCGGCATGGAGGTCTATAAGACCCAGCAGTCCTTCATCCGCGAAGGCGGCGTCGGCGGCACCGTGGACATCCGCACCCTGCACCCACTGGACCGCAAGGGCCCGCACCTGTCGGTGAAGCTGGGCGAAAACTACGAGCAGAACAGCGGCAAGAAGGACCCGCAGGCCTCGTTCCTCGCCTCGAACACCTTCCTTGATGACAAACTGGGTATCCTGATCAGCGGCAGCTACCAGAAGCGCGAGAACCGGACCTACGAGGTCGGCGCGGCCGCAAACAATGGCGGCCTGCGGACCCAGAACGTGTTCACGGTCGACGGCTATGCCAACGGCTTCGGCACAAACTACTGGAACTACGGCAATTTCGGGGTGGCCAAGGCGATGAACGTCCAGGAACTGGACCGCAACGTCTACGACGAAACCCGCACCCGTACCGGCTTCACCGCCGACGTCCAGTACAAACCCAATGACGACATGGAGTTCAATGTCGACTACCTCTACTCTAAGTTCGACGTCGTCAGCAACGAGAAGCAGGTCGGCAATTGGTTCTACGAACTCATGCCGCCGGCGAGCCAGGCCTCCTGGATCCTGAACAACCTTTATCCCAACGGCACCGATTCGTACGCTAGCTGGCAGCAGCTCGCAAACTACATCCAGAACACCAGTCAAACCGCCGTCGACAAAAACGGCGTCGTCACCAAGGCAACCGCGTGGCCGGGCGACGCCACGCAGGCCTATAACGGCCTGATCCTGCATCGGCCGACCACCACCCAAATGACCGGCCTGAACTACAAGTGGCATATCTCCGACAAGCTGAACCTGACAGTCGACGCGGCCTATTCCACGGCCGACCTGAACGACCCCGGACTTGACCAGCGCCGCAGCCTGGAAACCGTTCTGCCAGGATCCTTCACCTATATCAACGACGGCGGGGTGCCCTACATTACCGGCGCCGCCCCCCTGTCTTCGGACCTCTCCAATATCGGCAAAATCGCCTATGCCCGGCAATGGAACAGCGGTTCGGTGATCAACGCGACCAACAAGGAAGCGAGCTTCAATCTGGACTACGCGCCTAGCAATACCTTGAAATTCAAGTTGGGCGGCCTTTGGGAACACGGCGAAAAGAGCGACGCCGACTGGGCGACGCCGATGTGGGTCCAGCAGTTCTACCAGGGTGCGTCACCCGTCCTAACCACGGCGCAAGTCCAGGGCCTCATCAACGGCGTCCTGAACACCCCGGCGTCGAAATACGGCATGTCGTCATCGGCTTCGGCCGCGGCGGACAACAACACGCTGGTCCTCAACTTCGCCAACATGGACGCCTTCGCGCTGAATTCCGCGAACCTGAACACGACCTACCTGACCCGGTCGGCGTCGGAAATCACCGCCTTCAAGGCCTATGCCCAGGCCCACAGCGGCAATCCGTTCGCCGCCATCCCGACCGGCACCGGCTACACCGTCGCAGAAGACGTCAAATCGCTTTATGGCGACATGACCGACGATGTCGAGGTGTTCGGCAAGCCCGCCGTCCTGACGGCCGGTCTTCGCTATTCGGTGACACAAACCCAGGCCTCGGGTTATTCGCAAGTCTATTCGGCCATCACGGTTACGGCGCCCCCTGCCGGATCGGTCCTTCCGACGGTCACAGGCGTGCAGATCTCGGGCACTGGTCCGAATGGCCTGACCTACCTGACGGCCAATCACGGCTACGCCAACTGGCTGCCGGACGTGAACCTGAAGATCAACGCCACCGACGACCTCGTCGTGCGCTTCGGCGCCTCGAAATCCCTGACCCGACCCGAACTGAGCACTCTCGCGCCGATCACGCTCGGCATCGGCTTCGGCCTGAACGGCGGCACGATCACCCAGAACAATCCCAACCTCAAGCCGATGGTCGCCACCAACCTCGATTCCGCGGCGGAGTACTATTATGGTCGCGGCAACGCCTTGACCTTCGACGTCTTCTGGAAGAACCTGGACGGGTTCATCACCCAAGCGGTCACCCAGACAGGCTACGTCATCCCGGGCCTCAACCAGACCGCCACCTATAACGGCGTGACCTACAACGTCAACAATTTCGCCGTCACGTCCTACGCCAATGCCCAGGCGGCCCAGGTCTGGGGCGCGACCCTTGGCTGGACTCACACCTTCGACTTCGGCCTCGGCTTCCAAACTAACTACACCTGGACCGGCACCAATCGGAAATTCGACCCCAACACCTACGACCCGACCAAGGTCACGCTGCCGGGCCTCAGCGACAACTTCAACGCCGTCGTCTTCTATGAGCATGGACCGATCTCGGCGCGCGTTGCCTATAACTGGCGTTCGAAGTTCCTCAGCAACCCGGCCTATCCGGGCGGTCAGTATGGCTCCGCCTTCGAGCCGGAATTCACCAGGCCCTACTCCCAGATCGATGCGCGGGTGGGCTATAATGTGAACAAGCAGATCCAAGTCTATATCGAGGGGGTAAACCTCGGAAATACGCCTGTCACGCAGATCGGTCGGTACAGCAACCTGTTCATCGACCGTGAGAATTATGGCGCCCGGATCGATATCGGCGTCAGCCTGAAATACTGAGACCTCTTCGTCTCCAACGACGGTCCCGTGCCTTGCCGCACGGGACCTTTTTGCGTGTCGGCCTTCGCGTCCGAGATGATGGGAAGGTCAACATTGACACCCCTTTATTTGTCAGACAAAATGACGGCCAAGTCATCGGCAAGACTTGGACGACACGGCCGCCATTCCAATTCTTTACAGGGCGTAGAGAGCGGCAATCGACTCGCGCGGCCGGTGCCGGTAAGCTGAACCCCGCGCACGGTCGCCCCCTGCGAAAGAAAAATGGAAGCGAGATCATATATCGGGGCGCGTCCCGGTATCTGCTCGAATGAATACGGGAGGCCTCAAGACCTCCGCACGAACAGGGAAACCGGGAAGGAAGCCAGTTGCGTCAGGCGTCTGTGGGAGTCGCGCGAAGGAGGCAGACGTGGCTGCTGGGACCAGCTGTCGCGGCGCTGCTGACCGCCATTTCTGCCTGGAGCGGATCCCCGCCGGCGCGCGATTTCAATATCCCCTCCGAAGACATGGGGTCGGCGCTTGAGGCCTTTTCACGCGCCTCGGGCATTCAGATCCTCTACAGCCCCTCAATCCTGACCGGCCTACATTCTTCTCGGCTGAAGGGGACCTTTGACGTCGGCCAGGCCCTTTCGCGACTTCTCGCCAGAAGCGGGCTAACTTGCCGCACAACCGCGACGGGCGTCTGGCTCATCGAAAAGGCGCCGCCGCCGCCCGTCCCGCCGATCGCAACCCAAGCCGCCCTGCCGCCACCGGCCGCTCCCACCGTCCAGGTGGTCGTTTACGGTATACGGGGCGCCCTCGACCAAGGCCTGGAGAGCAAACGGCGATCGATCTCCATCGTCGAGAGCGTGCAGTCGGAAGATATCGGCAAAATGCCCGACGCCAATATTGCGGAGGCGCTGCAGCGGGTGGCCGGCATCGCCATCGATCGGGACGGCGGCGAAGGCCGATATGTCTCCATTCGCGGTTTCGGGCCCTCCTTCAATACAGTCCTGCTCAACGGTCGCGATCTCGCCACCTCGGAAGAGAGCCGGGCTTTCGGATTTGACACGATCTCCTCCGACCTGGTGAGCGGAATAAATCTATACAAGACGCAGGCCTCGAACGTTCCGGATGGCGGGGTCGGCGGAACCGTAGACCTAAGGACAGCCCACGCCCTCGATCGAAAAGGCCCACATCTCAGCCTCCGTCTTGGCCATAGCCGGGAAGGCAATGATGGGAGGACGTCCGCGCAGGCTTCCTTTGTCCTGTCGGACACCTTCCTAAACGACCGGCTCGGACTCCTACTGTCAGGGTCATACCAGCAACGGGACAACCGGACCTACGAGGTTTCGACCAGCCTCCTTAGAACGCGGAATGCTTTTGCGATCCCGAGCACCTTCAGCGGCGGCACAGGCACCACAGGAACTCACTGGATCTACGGGAATTTCGGCGTCAAGACGGCGATGGTTCAGCAAGAGCTCGACAGAAATGTCCTTGACGAACGCCGCACGCGGACGGGCCTCTACGGCAATATCCAGTACAAGCCCGTCGACGACGCCGAATTCAATATCGACTACCTCTACTCGCGGTTCGACGTCGACACCAACCTCAAGCAGGTCGGAAACTGGTTATACGAACTGATGCCGCCGGCGAGTTCCGCTGCGTCGATACTAGCTATCGATCCCAGCGACCCACGTCTGCAGGCCTACGCCGGCTACGTTCGGGCCAACAGCCACACCCAGGTCGACGCCAATGGTGTCGTCACGCAGGCCCAGGCCATTCCGGGCCTCGGAACCCAGGCTTTCAATGGCGAACTCGACCGCCGGCCAACAGTCACCCAGATGCTTGGACTTAACTACAAATGGCATTCGTCGGACGCGCTGAAGTTCACGCTTGACACGGCCTATTCAACCGCCGCGCTGAACAATCCGGGACTCAACGAAAGGCGCAGTCTGGAGGACCTGTCGGACGGCACCTTCACCTACGACAATACCGGCTCGGTCCCTTTCGTCAGCGGATTGACGCCTTCGCTCAGCGCGAACCTCGTCGATACCAGCCACCTGTTCTTTAGGCGCAATTACGACTACGGAACCATGGTCAAGGCAGCGAATGCCCAGGCCGGGCTCGAAGCCGAGTTCGCTGCCTCCGCCCAGATCCGGTTCAGGTTTGGCATTCTGGGCGAGCAAAAGCAAAAGTCGAACACCGACTACGAGACACCCTTGTGGGTCTCACAATTTTTCGCCAATGCCAACACGACCGCCCTTACACCGGCCCAGCTCAGCCGGCTGACCTACGGGGTCTATGCTTCGGCCCCCGCAAAGTTCGGCATGGCCAAGACTGCGGACAACGACACCTTCCTGCTCGATTTCGCAGCGATGGACGCCTTTGCCCTCGATTCCGAAAACCAGGCGCTCCTCAGCGTCTCGCCGTCACAACGTGCCGCCTTCAATGCCTATGCCGCCGCGAACGGCGGCCCGTTTGCAGCTATCCCCTCGGGTGCGGGCTACAAGGTCCGGGAGCGTATCGTCTCGATCTACGCCGACATGACACGGCGGATGACCCTTCTCAACCGTCCGGCGGTGCTCGCCGCCGGACTAAGGTACGCCCGCACGGCGACCCTCGCTTCCGCCTACAGCCAGGTTATCACAAACCTGGCGGCGGACCCCGCAGACTCCACGCAACAGAACCTTCTGGCGACCTATGCCGACGGCTCCGGCCCAGGCGGACTGAGCTACGCCAGGTCATCACGCACCTACGGCAACCTGCTGCCATCGGCGGCCCTAAAGCTCAATGCGACGGACAATATCGTCCTTCGACTCGGCGCATCCCAATCGCTGTCGCGCCCCGACCTGGACCAACTGGCGCCGCAGACGACCTACGCGACACTGACCACCTCTCAGCGCATCGCCTACGCCAACAATCCCGACCTGCACCCCTTGGTCTCGACCAATCTGGACGCCGCCGCCGAGTGGTATCGCGAGCGCGACGACGCCGCGACGGTCGAGATATTCTGGAAAAACCTCAACGGCTTCATCACCAAGCAAAGCCTGCCCGACGTCGTGGTCTCCGCGGTGCAACCGACCCAATACGACACCTTTACTGTTGTACGGCCGAGCAACGCCGCGACGGCAAAAGTCTGGGGCGCGACGATCGGCTGGACGCATGGCTTTGCGTCCGGCCTCGGATTTCAAACCAACTACACCTGGACCGCGACCAACAGGAAATTTAACCCTTTGGTCTATGATCCGTCGAAGGTTGCCCTTCCCGGCCTTAGCGATAACTTCAATGCGATCGTCTACTATGAGCGCGACACGATCTCCGCCCGGGTGGCCTACAATTGGCGCTCGAAGTTCCTGAGCGACCCTGGCTTTCCCGCGGGCATTGTCGGCGACCAACTGGAACCTGTGTTCACCAGGGCTTCTGGACAGGTCGATGCACGCATCAGCCTCGCCATCAAGCGGAACCTCCAGCTTTACGTCGACGGCACGAACCTGACGAACAGTCCCGTCGTCAAGGTCGGCCGGTTCAACAACCTGTTCATTTCGCGCGACAACTACGGGTCAAGGATCGCTGTGGGAGTCCAGTACCGCTATTAGCGGCGGTTCATGCGTTCCCCCGCGCACCTACGGCCACAGCTTCTGCTTGGCAAGATGAACGTGAGCCTTCACCACGTATTTTTCGACGGAGCTGACAGACAGACCGTAGATCGCGGCGATTTCAGCGTACTTCAGTCCGGTCACGCGATTGAGGATGAAGACGTCGCGGACCCGACGGTCAAGTGTGTTCAGAGCGGCGACGACCGCCTCCAAGGCCTGCTTGCCTTTGAGAATTCGCTCGGGTGAAAGCTCTTCGAGGCCCTCGTCACCCGTCGCCGGCCCCATTGCGAACGCGTTCGCCTCGACGATCTTACGCCGGTTGCGGTCGCGCAGCAAATTCGCGGCTGAAATGAAGACGAAACCCTCAATGTTTTCAGGCGTCTCGGCGGTGCAGCGCTGTACCATTCGCGCCAGCACTTCCTGCGCCAGATCCTCGGCCTCATGGGGGTCACGAACCCGGCGAAGAAAAAACCGGCGTAACGGCTCACGGTACTCGCCCAGTTGAAGCGCGCTGCCTTCGAATGGCGGCGCCTTGCTCGCACCTGACCGAAACATGGATCTTCCTCCGCTTTCCGTGGCCGGCGCGATCGGCACGCGATCCGCGTTCCGCGCCTTCGGCCAGCTCGTTTGTCGCACGAGTCTGAGATCGATATCTAAGTCGCTAAACGCACATTCTGTCAATTCATTTGTATGACATTTGAGCGCGACATTTGGCCAAAGAAAATCAGCCGCGGATTGTGGCTTCTGCCGGCTGCTGCGTTTCTCCTGATGAGGAGGTCACCGAGCTTTCTCATCTCCCTCAAACTGGAATCGCCCTGACATGCAGAATCTCCAAAAGATACAGCTTTTGCAGGTTTCAGGTGGCTTGGCACGCGGCTGGAATGGCCGCGTGCGCCTTTTATCCGGAACGCCACTCCTCGGGACCACCGGCGTCCGCCCGCCGAAGACAAGGCGCAAAGCCCGAAAATGCGAGCCGAGCCTTTGCCGCCCCCGGCCATGACGAGAATAATCACCAATTGCGACATTCGCCCTACGTGTTAGGAAAGCTGACTGCAAAGCTGAGATCACCCGTGCCTACAACCGACGAAGACGATGACGACATTCTCGAAGCGGCTGCCCTGTGGTTCAGCCGGCGGGAAAACAGTGTCGAATTCGACGATGCCGGCTTGGAACGCTGGCTCCAGGCGGACCCGCGTCGTCGCAAGGCGTTCGATCTCATCGCGGGCAATGATCACGACCTGATTTCGCTTCGCGGCACGCCGGAAATACTCAAATTTGAAAACGAGGCACTCACCGATGCACGGCTTCAGTCGACCTTCGCCTCCAGGCCGCGAAACCTGGTCAGCCGCAGGACCCTGATGATCGGGGTGAGCGCGGCATCCGTGGCCACGCTCCTGGCGCTGTGGGGCTGGTTCAAGCTCGACGCGCCACGATATCGTACTGGCATCGGTGAACAGAAAACCGTCCTCCTGGCCGACGGCTCAAGCGTCACCCTGGACGCAAACTCTGAAATGACGGTCAAGATTGACCGGGTTGCCCGCAATGTCAGGGTGGTCTCGGGCCGGGCGCAGTTCGAGGTCTTCAAGGACCCCATTCGCCCCTTCATCGTGCAGGCCGGGGACAACGTGGTAACGGCGCTCGGAACCATCTTCATCGTGGATATGATCCCCGGCAGAATCTCGGTTGCCCTGACGGAGGGCGCCGTTTCGATCGGGCGTTACATCGACGGGCAGGCCGCGCCCCAGGTCATCGTGCCGAGGCTGACTGAGAACCAGGTCGTGCGCATGAGGGCCTCGGACCAGTCGATCTCGATCCAGCCAACGACCGCCGGCCGGGAACAAGCCTGGACACATGGCGCGATCTACTTCGACAATGACACACTGGCCGACGCCGCTGCTCGGATGAACAACTATTCCGCCATCAGGATCGAGGTCGAAGGTTTCCATGCACGGGCCTTGCGGGTAACCGGCCAATTCGTCGCAGGGCGCTCCGACGCGTTTGTCGACGCCGTGTCCACCTACTTCCCGCTGGTCATTGACCGCAGCCACGCGAACGCGCTGATTGTCAGGGACAGGTCCTAGAACGACCGACGCAGTCCGACGCTCGTTTTGTCACCTTTCCCATATGCGGGCCTTCACAAGAGACCGCTCCAGAACGCAGATGATTGAACAATCTCCGAGCATTGTTATTGTAGGCGGCGGTACGGCCGGCTGGCTAGCCGCCGGCATACTTGCCTCGAAACTCGCCGGCCCGTCGCCGCATGGCCCGAAAATTGTCGTCCTGGAGCCCAAGGGATCGTCTCCGATCGGTGTCGGTGAAGGCACGTGGCCCACCATGCGCGGCTCGCTGTACCACATGGGCGTCAACGAGCGCGACTTCCTGCACGCCTGCGATGCGAGCTTCAAGCAGGGCTCCAAATTCATCGGCTGGGCCGACGGGATGGACGCCTACTACCATCCGTTCACTCCCCCAAAAGGCTTCGACGCAATAACGGCTACCGAAGTCTGGGGCGCGACGACCGGTATATCTTATGCGGACCTCGCCTCGATCCAGCCGGCAGCGTGCGAAGGTTTCAAGGCTCCCAAACTGGCCGCCACGGCCGACTTCCAGGGCAATCTCAACTATGGATACCATTTCGACGCCGTGAAGGTGAGCGACTTCCTTCGGCGCCACTGCCGGGACCGATTGGGTGTCGCGCATATCACGGCAACGATAAGCGACGTGCGGCAAGATAGCCGCGGCTATTTGACCGAGCTCCGACTCGACGACGGAAGCGCCCTCGCCGGCGGCCTGTTCGTGGACTGCACGGGCATGAATGCCGTCCTGATCGAACGGGTCCTCGGTTCCCGACGTCTCCCCTGCGGGAACATACTCTTGGCTGATACCGCGCTCGCCCATCCGGTTTCACGCCTTGGCAGCGACGAGCCCATAGCTTCGGCCACCCTGTCCACGGCCACCGGTGCGGGCTGGATCTGGGATATCGGCCTGCAGAGCCGGCGCGGCGTCGGTCATGTCTATAGCAGCGCACATTCGGACGAGGACAAGGCGATCACTACCCTTCTGGGCTATATCCGCAGCTCCGGTCACGACGCCAACGAGGGGGATGTTCGCAAGATTCCGATCGCGGCCGGATATCGCCAGATGCCGTGGATCAAGAACTGCGTTGCCCTGGGCCTGGCCATGGGTTTTGTCGAGCCGCTGGAGGCATCCTCGATCATGATGACCGAGCTCGGCGCTCAGCTGATCGCGAGCCTGCTCAGCTTCGACCGCACCGAAATGGCCTACGCCGCCTCTCAGTTTAACCAGCGCGCGACCATGCGCTGGGAAGAGATCTTGGACTTCATAAAGCTGCATTATGTCCTGTCCCGGCGGGATGAACCATTCTGGCGGGACAACCGCTTACCCCACACGATTTCCGATCGCCTCCGAGAGTGGTTGACGGTTTGGGCGCACCGGCCGCCCGCAGCCGACGACTTCTATCTCGCCGCCGACACCTTCCCCTTGGAAAGCTACAATTACGTCCTGAACGGTATGGGACATCGGGCGACGGTGCCACGCTGGCGCAAGCGCCTGATACCGGCCTCGGACACGCAGCGCTATGTTGATAGGGCCCGCCGGCTTCAGGCCGAAGTCCTTCCTCAGTTTCCGACCAACCGGGACTTGCTGGGATCCTCCGCTTAGGCCGGCGGGACTTGATACGACCGGTCGATATCGGACCACAGCCAATCGGGAAGGCAAGATGACCGACACCCTGGCCACACGAGCGGAAAGAAAGCTGGGCCTTGGCGACATGGACGGCGCCTATGCCGATGCGCGCTCAGCGCTGCAGCAAAACAAGCATGACGGCCGCGCACATTTCGTGATGTCATGCGTTGCGCTTCGCAAAGGCGCGATCGGCGCCGCGCGCAAGCTTTGCGAAATCGCCATTCGGCTGGACGGCGATACAGTCGACAACCTGGCCCAACTGGCGCTCTGCCACCTGCACAGCGGTGATCCCATCACCGCCCTCGACCTCGTCGGCGACGTCTTCGACGCACCCGACGCCGGGGTCGCCACCCTCGACAACCTGGTACAGCTCTTTCACGCCCTTGGCCTGCATGAGCGCGCCCTGGCAGCCGCGGTCCGGCAATCGGAAATGGCGCCCGGCAATGCGACGGTAAAGGCCAATCTGGGATCGCTCAAAGCCATCTGCGGTGACACCGCCGGGGCCACCGGGGCCTTCCGGGATGCCCTGCGCGTGGACCCGGTCCAGGTCGACGCGCTCGGCAACCTCAGTGCCAGCCGCAAGGCATCCGCCGAGGACAACAACGTCGACAGGATCGAAACCCTGCTCGCATCTGCCACGGACGCCCGCACGCAAATCAAGCTGCACTACGCCATTGCCCAGGAGTTCGATGATCTCGGCCATACCGAGCGCGTTTTCGCCCATCTGGATGCCGGTAACGCGATCTGGGCGAACCTCCTGGCCTATGACGGGCGCCGCGACACGCTGATGTTCGAACGCCTGGCCCGGTTCACCGCCCGCCCAGCGCAGATACGTCCTGGAACGTGCCCGGCCAGACCTATCTTCGTCTGCGGCATGCCGCGCTCGGGCTCGACCGTCGTCGAGCGTATCCTCACCCGTAATTCCGCCGTCCGCTCCATCGGCGAATCGCCGGTTTTCGGCCAGTCGATCAACGCCGCGATCGGCAACAGGACGCTACGGCCGTTCGACGACGCGTTGATCGAGTCGCATTGGGACAGGCTTCCCCTTGAAGATATCGGCAGAGGGTACAGCCACTTCGGGGACCGGGCGACCGGCCAAGCCGGTCGCGTCCTCGACAAAACGCCCCTCAACTTCCACTTCGTCCCCCTGATCGCCAAGGCCCTGCCGCAGGCCCGCATCGTCTTTGTCCAGCGCGATCCGATGGACACGGTCCTCGGCAATTACCGAATGCTGTTCAATCTAGACAATCCGGCGTTCGGCTATTCGTCCTCGATCGAGGCGTGCGCCGTCTACGTTGCGCACGCCCATTGCCTCGCGAAACAGTTCGAAAGAGCATACCCCGGTATCTTCTGCAGGCTGACCTATGAAGACCTCGTCCTGAGCCCCGAAATGGAGAGCCGTCGTCTGTTCAAATTCCTCAATCTTGACTGGACGCCAGACGTACTCGACATTGCCTCCAATGCCGCGCCGGCCGCCAGCGCAAGCGCTGTGCAGGTAAAAGAGCCCCTGCAGACGAGCCACATGGGAAAATGGCGCCGGTTCGCGCCCCATCTGGCGGAGGCGGCGAAGGTGTTCCAACGCGCGGGCGGGTCTGCCGCCCCTTAGGGCCGGACTATTTAGGGGCCTTGACGAATGTGATCCCGTCGGCGAACGCGCCGATGTCCAGGGCTCCGCTCGACCCTGTCAGCAATTTCCCGGCGATACGTACATTGTCCAGTATGACGCCGTGCACGCCATGGGACGAGTCATAGCCGAATATGACGGCCGGGCTGGGGCTGCCGGCGCCTGTGAAGCTGATATTGCGCAGCTTCACATTCTCGATGCCGCGGCCTGCGCTGGTATTGTACTTGGCATTGAAGCCGACGTGGAAGTTGAAGAGCTTCCCCTCTTCGATCCGCTCGACTCGAACATTCTCGAACGTCACATCCCGAATAAGGTTCGAGTCGCCCGCGGTGATACCTAGCGCCCCCTCGTATTCCGGCTGGTCCTCGTCTTCGTCGAGGATGTCGATATTGCTGACACGGACGTGCTCGATCGTTTCCGGGTCCGGATGGTCGGCCGACGGGGTGTTGCCATGCATCCCTATGAAGACGTTGTGGGCGATATCGGCCCAAAGCGTGGAATTCTGAAGCGTGATGTCGGACGAGCTGCCCCAGACATCGCCCCGATGGTTATAGATCGTCACATTGTCGTCCGACGTGCGGACAAACGCGCCCGATATGGTGACATCATGGCACGAAAAGTTGCCGATTCCGTCGGACCACTGTCCGGCGCCGATCGTGCGCACATTGAGAAATTGAACGTTCTGGGAATGAACGCAGCTCGCCGTGCCGTGCACCGGATTGATGGTGATGGGACCATCGATC
>OUNM010488931.1_pt1 | contig 14159 bp, 9 predicted proteins | sample 1769961 | NCBI WGS metagenome assembly OUNM01 (sample SAMEA3914820, study PRJEB12502) | metagenome | biome: forest; material: soil | place: USA | collected 2012-03-12 | depth 0.3 m | reverse complement strand
GGGGGGGTTGGGCTGGTGAGAGTGGAACTGGGGAGGAGGTATAGTAGGCCTGGAGAGAAAGTGGATAGATAGATAGATAGACGATGACGTGGGGCCTACTTGGCTGGGAGAAGGGGTTGGGAGAGGGGGTGGGGGTGGTGAATATATTGTTGTGTTGTTGATATCATTTGTTTGTGCTTTTGTGTCTTGGGTGCTTTTGTGTCTTGGGTTGTGTGTTTATGTTAGTGTCTTTGCTCGTAGCGTGAGAGTAAAACGCTGCGCCTTTGATCCGATTCGTCCCCTCCTGCTTTAACCCTCTCTCTTTTTTCTTTTTCTTCTTCCTTTCCATAACCCAGCTATTTCTCAACCTCCTCAACCCCTCTCCCTTCTTGACCTTCCCACCCACCCGTCCACCGTGTTGTTCATCATTCATCCACCCATCTACCCACCCCTCCGTGATCAAAACCAGCAATCCAGGCAGAGCAACACCCACCTCCCACACCCTACTACCCACAAGCAAACAAGCCATGTTAGATTGGAGAGAACGAAATCAAGCTCTCTTGCTTCCATCCCAGCCCAAAGAAGAAAAGCCCCTGTGACGTCACCCTACCCTGTTGAGACAAGACAATGTGATCAAGTCAAAAATGAACTTGAGACAAGTCAGGAATTACTTGAGACAACCAACCCAGACAGAAATGACCTTTATTTAGAATGGACAATGGACACGAGGTGATGGTGTAACCCCCCTCTCCAGCACCCCTTTACCGAAGCAGCCTGTTTGATCTTGGGTCTCGGAGCGTGGGTCAGATTTGGTTTGGGATCTTGACTTGGCTTGGGCTTGCTGTTTGCTTGGATGGATGGCGTGGCTGGAGTTTGTCAGCTGGTGTGGTGTTGTATTCAACAGGGGTGGGGTGTTGATACCTGCATGATTACCGTCGTGGAGGGGAGGGGTTGATAGCTGTGTTGGGCGAGATGTGGTTAGGGGTTGAATGATGCTTTGTGCGGCAGATTGATGAATGGAATGGGGGTGTGAGGTTTATGGTGGTGTCGGGATGTAATGGAAAATAGTATTTCAAAGCGCAATGTTTTTTATGGTTTTCATCGTTCAAAGGTTGGTTTGCGTCTTTGTTGAAGGAGAATGCAACGGCTTTTGACTTGTGTGTTGTCAGAAACTTACAAATTTGCTGGGTTTGATTTGGGTTGCCATGTTGTTGAAACATAGTTCAAATATGAACTGTTTGTACTTCCTTCTGGTTCAGCTTCTAAAGGTTTAATTTTTATTGAAGCCGTGATACCATAACTGTAGTGTACCTTTGGCGTTTTGTTTTTGTTCTTGTCCTTTTTTTTCCCCCTTTTTCTTTTTAAGTTCATAAGTACCTAGTTATGCTGAGGTTGATTTTGGGTTGGCATGTTGATTGTCTGTGAGAAAGAGGGAGAAAAGAGCCTCACGGATGACGGCTTATGTGCTCGGGTTACGCTGTTGGTGTTTTGTGATCAGCTTGTCATACTTTACAGAAGACGAGGTGACCGACATGTTGTGTTGACAGTTGGCGCCGAGATACGGCCAAGGCACCACAGTTCAAGACACTGCAGCATGGTTTTTTATTCAACGCTTATGCAAGATAGGCAACCCCTTTTCGTTCAATCCACAAGAATCCTCCCCTCCAGCTCGCCAAACCGCCCCAAGAACCCCTCAAACAACCTTACAGCAAACTCAACATCGGCACTCCCGCCCGTCTCGCGGATACTGTGCATGCTCAGCTGCGGATTCCCCATATCCAGCGTCCGCACGCCCAGCTTGGCCGACAGCATGGGCCCGATGGTGCTGCCGCACGGCGAGTCATTCTTGACGACGAACAGCTGCAGCGGCACCTTGCTCTGGCGGGCCACCTCCTGCAGCAGGACGATGCCCGGCGAGTTGGTGGCGTAGCGCTGGTTGGCGTTGATCTTGATGACGGGCCCCTTGTTCATGGCCGGGGTGTGGTTGCGCTCGTACTTGCCCGCGTAGTTGGGGTGCACGGCGTGGGCCATGTCGGCCGAGAGCAGGAAGGACGTGGCGAGGGTCTGCTCGAAGGCCGTGGAGGCTGCGAGGTCTTCTGCCGAGGCGGTGCCCGGGAGGACGGACAGGCGGCGCAAGATGGCCGGGAGCAGGTTGGAGTCGGCGCCGTGGGCGGAGAGGGAGCCGATTTCCTCGTGGTCGAAGCAGGCGACGAGGCGGATGCTGGCGTCGTTGTCGAGCGGGGTGGCGGCGGCGGACGCGATGAGGCCCTTGACGCTGCAGAAGGTCATGTTGAGGTTGTCGAGGCGGGCCGAGAGGATGAACTCGTCGTTGATGCCGCCGAGGCAGGACTTTTGGGTGTCGTAGAGGATGAGCTCGAAATCGACAATCTGGGAGACGTCGACGCCGGCCTGCTCGGCGACCAGGGAGAGGAAGGCGGGGTGGTGGCGCTCGGGGAGGGCCTGGAGGGGCTGGAACTCGGGGTCGGTCTCGGGCTTGGCCTCGGCCGCCGTCCCGGGCTCGGCGGTCTTGTTCAGCTCGGCCTCGGCCAGGCCGGCGATGGGGAGCAGCTCGTCTTCCTTGTTGGGGTCAAAGTTGGTCTGGCGGTGCAGGTGGATGGCCAGGTGCGGGATCCTCAGGATGGGCTTGTCGACCTTGACGAGCTTCTGCACAAAGGTGCCTTCCCCCTCGCCCTCGCGGACCAGCACGCGGCCGGCCACGCTCAGGTCGCGGTCGAACCAGCTGTGCCAGATGCCGCCGCCGTACGTCTCGACGCCGACCTGCAGGTAGCCGTTTGCGGAGCGCTTGCTGACGGGCTTGACGCGGAGACAGGGCGAGTCGGTGTGGGCGCCGACCATGCCGATGGGGTTTCCGGGCTTCCAGAGGGCGCCGACGGCAAAGGCCACGACCGAGGAGCCGTTGCGCGTCAGGTAGTACTTGCCGCCAGGCTTGACGGTGGCGGCCCAGTTATCGCGCTCCCGGATGCTAGTGAAGCCGGCGGCCTCGAGGAGGGACGCCGAGTTGGCGACGGCATGGTATGCTGGACAGCCCCCGCTCGTCAGTCTATGAGGGGTCCACTGCCACTACGGGTTTGGGAACGGGGACGCATACGGGTCGGCGAGGCATTGACAAAGTCGAGGAACTCGAGGGCAGACTTGGGCGGGGGGGCCATCTCGGCGGGGCTCCGGCTGGCAGCGGATGGTGCAGAAGCGGATGCGGAAGCGGGTGCGGGTGCAGATGCAGAGCCTGATGAAAAGCGACGTCCTATCACTTGAGCACTCGGTAGCGGTAACGCTGTGGCAGATGGACACACGCGCAGCGGCAGCAGCAGCGGGCGGGACGGGCCAGGGAGGGTCTGCTGCAGCGAATATCGGGAATGGCAGCTCACGGTTGAGGTTGTCGAGAAGAGCCTCTTGGCCAGCATGCGCATCGGGATCCTGATTTGCTGTGCTGCGGGGGAAAAGGCCATTATCCCACACGCGCTGGCCGGTGGCAGAGGGCGCAGAGGGGAGAGGGGCAGAGGGGTTCCTCTTGATCCTCAGCGTGGGGTCGTCCCAGGGTGCTGCTGCAAGAGAGGCGTCACTGGCGGTCCACCTCAGTCCACCCGCTCAATGGACCCTCAAGGGATCCCACTCAAGCTTGTCGGAGCTCGATGCGCTGCTGCGGGGCGCACCCGTGCATCGCGTCCCTCTTTTCGTGCCGAGTCTGCGGGGCAAATCTTGATGGTTTCCTGGTCCCTTGCTGCTGGGATAATGCAAACGCGGCTGGCTTGCTGGAATACTTTACGTGCGTAGTACATTGGGCCGATGCTGGCACGCGCTGGCGGCGTTGCATGGCCACGGCGCGAAACGGAACAGAAGCCAACAAATTTCAAACACAAACTGGAAGAACAGAACTGGAGCTTGAGAGTTGAGGAAGCCGGGGACAAGCAAGAGCTGCAATGGGTGGGCCAATCAGCGCCCACCCAATTCCAATTCGACCCACTTCCTTAGCCGCAGCGCGGGAACTGCCATGGGCCGCCAACTGCCATCAGTGCCATCCATGCTCCCGGGCTTCGCTGTGGCTGCCTGCCGCTGCCTGCCGCTGTTTGCCTCGCACGACGCGCATCTCCATCCCCAGTTCCATTTCCCTTCCCGATCGCGTGATGTTTATCACTCCGGAGCCACCCGTCAACTTGATGAACACAACGCATTCGTGTCGTCAAACGCATAATGGCGGAGAGCGGCTCCCTATCTGAGGATCGCGGGGTGGACGTCGTGGTGGGTGGCTACCAATAGAGCCGACGATAACTCAGGCTCGGTGCCCTGTCCTCGGCAAAGAACCAAGTAGTATGCGTGATAGAATGGTCCCGGAACAGATTGAAGCTTGTCAAAAAGCCTATCGTGTAGTCCATCATGTAATACTTCGTGTCGGTAGCAAACGAGCCCCCTGCACATTCAAACCTGGCCCCGAAGAACTTGGCCAGAACAAAGTCGAGAAAGCGCAGACCGGGAGGCGGAGAGGGATATCCGTTGCGCAGATTGGGGAAGCCAGCCTGTTTGTGCAGGATCTGCAGCACCCATCGTACGTCGGTAGTCCACGGAGTCGGAGTCTGGCAGTCGACACCAACCTGTCCGTCCTGCTCGCGCACGGGAGGCTCGTTGACGAGAAAACAGTTCGAGGCGTCCTCGACCTTTTCAGGCATCGTGACCTCCTCGAGTAGGAAAATCCCAAACGCAGCGACCGTCACCTTTCGAACCCGCCCCGGGAACGGAGGCGGTACATCGTCTTCGTCGGCAGGATCTTCGTCGGGGGGAAGGCAAATAACTTTGTGGAAGAGCTTGTCCATCAAGTGTTCAGCGGCAGCAAGGAAGAAGGTGACTTCCTGCAGGCGGCCCACCTGCTCAGCATCCAACTTAGCCTCTCCGGATAGACTCCGAGGCGAAACGGTAGTAAAGGTCGTCTCGATATCGTCCAGAAGCCAGCGCGCCAGCTCTCCAAACGCTGGCTCCCACTTTTCCTACCCGGCCTCGAGATCGTAGACGGGGAACCGCACCAAGTACTCCACATCCGCTTGGGTAAGGCTCAGAAGCTCCGCATTCTCATCCTCACCCAAGCCGTTCCAGAACCGGCCGAGGAAGCCCGGCGGTCCCTGTTCAGAAGCCAGGAACAGCGGCTCGAGATACTCCCGCGTGAGGACTGCGCCGGCCAAGAGGGCCCTGTACATGCCGATGTGGAAGCGGTCGCGCATCCGGACATCCTCTCCCTCTTTCAGGCGATAAGGGGGCTCGGAAATTTGGAGAACGCTGCCGGCGCGGTTGCCGTGGAAGTACATGTGCTCGACGCAGCGCGCGAGATGCTGCGTGTCCCGGATCTGCTTGAGCTCAGCGATATCCGGCTTGCGGGTGTCGGATCCGAGCTTGTGCAGGACTGGGCGGGGGGGGAGGTGGTCGGCTTGGAAGGCTTTGTGGACTAGGTTTGTTGCTCGAACCTGTTGGGTTGTGATGGTTAGCTCCGGTCACGATCATGAGGGCTGAGAAGATGATATGAGGGGACAAATCCACAGAAGATCTCCTCGTAAGGGAAGGTTTGCTTGCTAAAAGTAAGAACCAGTCCTCTCTATGAACCTCCAGTCTCGTGGACCACCCAGCCCCTATCTTGAGGACAGTGTTGCAGCAGTGTCAACTCCCTTGACAACGTGTTCCACACGTGAAGCGTCTCTCACACCCAGACTGGAGCCGTTCAACGTACCGCGAGCAATGCCTGGTCGAAGCCAGGTATTGTAGCTCTGAGGACGGGGAAGAGAATTGCCGCCGTGTTCACACGCCAGATGGATGCAAGAAGCGTGCATGTCGATGCCAGGGAGAGGGCATCGCTGACCCCGTTGCAGGACTGGAAAATGAGAATGATGAGTTCTGGGGTGTTGAATACTGCTTGCATCGTGAGGCGATGTAGTTTGTCTCATTGCGAATGACTCAAGGTACAGACGGATGATGGAATTGGGTTGGGACTGAGGAAAGTCAATAACATGAACCCCGCATGCCTGTGAGGAGAACTCAAGCTAATTCAAGGTTGGGATAGATCATGGACCTACAGCAGTTACATAATCCAGCCGACGACGACGACGGCGATGCAGACGCGCCACTCTTCCCTGAATGACACATTGTGAGCCAGTATTGGGTAAAGTTAATATTCCAGTGTCGAGTACCCAGGTCGGGTAACCCAGTCGATACACAGCACAGGCTTGCCCGTTCGGGATTTAATTGGCAACTTCCGCGCGAGACACTTGAAGATATTGGCAACTTGCCCTGAGCGCCTCTTATTGAACAGGGCCCCATTCATCATTCAGCCCTCCCTCGGCAGCGACGCCGACAGAGCCCTCTCCAGCGCACCACCGCGGCAATGCGACGTGACACCGCAGGCGCTCGCCCGGATGCCTCGCTGCACACGGCCACGCTGAGACTCGCAGACGACGCGGCAGACAAACTGTGGGTTCCGTATCCGTTGGCAGCCCAGCAGCCGACCCGGAGACGAGCCCGGAGACGAGTCCGGAGACGAGCCCGCAGGGACCGGGTACCTGGAGGGGTCGAGGACGATCCCCGCGCGAGAGATGACAAGGGGCCTCACTCCCGTTCTGGAACGCCCATCACGTATCGGCGCATCGAAAGCGGACGAGCAGACGAAGGAAGCAATTCCAAAAACCGACCGTGGAGGGGTTTGGGGTTTCTTCGACCTTCCTCACGGCAGGTCTGTCTGATCGACCACATGGTGGGGCGCTTGGTGGCTGCTTGACCAGGGGGGAGGGGGAGGGAGTGGGAGGGAAGGGGAGGGGCCGATCTGGAAAGAAAGCCTTTCGAGCCCAAGGACGGCCAATCGCCCAAACACCAACACCCCTCGCCAGAACAGAACCCCTGCCCGGCGGGAACCAACAAACGCCGTCCGTTCGTCCCTCCCCCAATCCCCACGCTCGATCCCGTCCCGATTCGCCCAGCAACCCGGATCGCAGCCCATTCATCACCTCTCCTCTCTGAACCACAGACCAGACACAACACAGTAAGCCAGAGAGAGGCCCAGAGACAGAGAGTCCAGCTCTCCCGGCCCCCTAGAAAGCACACACCCCAAACCCACCACTGCCCAGTCCCGACTCCCAATCCAGCCCAGAGCTATTCTCGGCTCCACGGAACCCAGCCCAGGAACTCGCCCTCCCCACCACTCCCGCGCACTCGCGAGCCCCGCGGGCCGACGTGATTGGCCGGCGTCCGGATAAGCCACGGGCTGCCGGGGTTCGAGGCGCACCAAAGGGGTCAAGCGCGGTGCCTTGGTGTCACACCTCAATCGAGGCGATACGACTCTCGATTCGAGGCTGGCCCTCCTTCGAGCGGGACTTGCCTTTCTCTTTGCTGTCCTGTCCCATTCATTCATTCATGTGGCCACCCCGGTCGGCGCCCCTCCCCTCCCCCCCCTGGACTGATCTTCGATGCACGCAACCCTATCCGACTTCCTGGCTTGGCTGGCGGAACCGTTGGATGAGGTGGTGGTGGTGGTGTGGGCAGGTGATGTTGATGGCCGATTTGGGGGTGGGACATCTGGTGATGAACGGGTGTTTTGCTGTTTCAGTTGGTTAGTATCAAGATCAACGGCGCCCATCATCTACTTTTCTTTCTTGTTTGCGCAAAGCGCGGCAAACACTGCGCTCTCAGCCAAAGCGGGACCAACCAGTACTAGGAAGTGTGTGTTGTGCGACAACCAACCACCCACAGCAAGAGACAGCGCGCGAGCCCCAGCCAACATCAGAGAAAGTCAGTTGGAAAGAGCCGGTAAGCCACACCGAAGCAAAGCCTCAGTTGGGGTCTCATCGCCGGCCATGTGCCCGGCCCTGCCCACCCAGTCCTGCAATGAAAAGAGGTATACCAAGTTACAGCCTTGTGGGGGACAAAACAGAGAAAAGGGGAGAAAACAGTCAAACGAGGCTCGGGAAGGTCATCACAACGGGCCATGCCATGCTATGCCATGCCATGTCATGTCCGGTGCGCTGTCCATGATGCACTCTGTATTCTGCATGCTGCTGCCGCCTCGCCCGATGCAAAGCAAAGCCACGGACTGTGCTTGCTCTGGCGCCTGCCTGATGATGCAGGTGGAGAGACGGGCCGCTTGGCGGATGCGGGTTTTGGTTTGGTTGGGGATGATGATGATGATGATGAGTATGATGATGATGATGATAGTAATAAGGTTGGAGGGAATACGAAACGGAAGCACTGGACAGGTAAGATGGGCAAGGGATCAAGGTTGTGGTGGTGGGGGCACTTCGGTGGGCGGGCGGTGGTGGTGGAATTGCCTTGACTCTGGACAATCTCCCTGGGCTGATTCCGTATTGCGTGAGGTTTCAGTTTGGTCGTTCAGTTAATAAAGCAGGGCTTCGCGCTGCGGGAAATACGGTCTTGGGGGTGCTGGAGTGAGGTTTCGTCATGGTTTTGGTTGCAAATGGGTTGGACTCGGGGTCAACACGGCATGTTTCTAGCATATCCATCTTGGAAGTTGGATTGTGATTCAATGGATGGAATTGGAGTCGTCGAGGCTGTCAACTGATGAAGCGTTCAAGGGACAAACAGGCCAGGGTTGGTGCACGGGCAGGCAAGCAGGGCCACCTGGAACAGCCGTTGGCGGGTGGGGTTCCATCGCACGTTGCTGCCCACCGCCATCCACCGCCATCCACCCGCCCATGTCACTTTTGCCAAGAGCACGGAAGCTAAGGTTACGTGAATGAGGTCGAGATTGGATTTCATTCCAGTTTCCAGATCCAGCCGGTGGCTGGCCAGACACAGCAACACACATCTCCCCGCGTGATTTCGGCGCTGGCTGCACTCGTGCGGCGGCCCATCCTGCCTGGCCGAGAACGACCACACTTGTCCAGAAACGCCAGCACCGCCGTCGAACAGCGCTCCCTCTGCCTGCAAGAGGGTGGGAGGTGTCCGTCGCGGCGTCCTGAAGCGGGCTTGGGGGGGAGGTCGAGAGAGCGGGTCCGGGTGGCTCAGCCAGGGTCACCCCGGCTCGGATCCCACACTCTGGACCAGCATCGGGCGAGGCACGAGAATTGCCAGGCCCCTCCTGCCGCCCTCCCGCCGCCCTGCCTGCCGTTGCGCGCTCTCTCTCTCTCTCCGTGCTCCCGTGCTCGGTTTGTTCTGTGTGTGCTGTCCATGCTGGGTCGCTGCGCGGGTGCGGTGTGCGCGCGGCAGGGCGCAATCGAGGCCGTCATCCGACCTGCCCGACTCATTTCGCCAGATGCCGCCAGATTGCGGTCTAGCAGCAGTTGAGTGCCCGGCGCCGGGTGGGACAGACAGCCTTGGCCCTGGCCGGGGGATGCTGTCAAGGGCAAAAGAGCAAAAGAGACGGAACATGAAAAGACGGACGAGACGGGCGGTGCTAGGCGAGGCGCCCGCTCTCAGAGACGGGCGATGCTAGGCGAGGCGCCCGCTCTCAGAGACGTTGATTGATGTCCATACAAAAATACTATGTAGGTACCGTGCGTGCGCTGCGCAGAAATGGCTGACCGGATGAACACGATCGATCACCTCAGATGCTCGAGCCCGGTTCGGCTGGCCGTCTGCCTTTCATCGGACGAGAGACCAAAGCACCACAGCACGGATATGAGACTCGAGGTGGGAATAACTACCTAACCTCGGACGATCTGCGGACAGAGAGACAAACAGTGGCCTGCTTTTGTCCCTCTTGCCATGGCACCGCACCGTATTGTCCTGAGACGAGCTCGAGCATACGTTCCAGTGCTGCAGTGCCTGCCGTGGCTTGTCGTTGCGTCCCTAGAATATTCTGTACAGTGCGGGCTGCCACTTCTGCAGAACACGCCGCCATCCCGCGCTGTGAGGCTGTCGCGGCTTTTCGCTGGGGTGTGGCCCGGCAATACCGGCAACCTAGCTGACGGAGGAACAAGCACCAGACCAAGAAACCTAAACCTGCCGACTGGTAATTGTGTAGTCGGGCCAGGTTCATCCTGCCACACTTTGGTGTTGTCTCAGAGGAAACAGGAAAAGCCAGGGGGCTTGAGTTGGAGTAAGGAGCACAGTACGGTAGGTACGGTCCTGGTACGTAACTTGGCGCTCCGGGGAAGGTTGGAGAAATGGCGTGCAGTTGAGGCTTGCGGCTTGAACGTGGTCGTCCAGGTTCACTGCTGGAGCAGACGGAGCTGTGCAGAATACAGAATACAACACCCATCCGCAGTTCTGCAGCCAAAACCTGCCAGAATTCTATGACCATAAATCCGCCCAGCTCACATTCGCACCCAAGCGCCCGTCCTCAAACAGCGCCGCCCCGACGATGCTGCCCCGGGCCAGTCGTTTGGTTCCGCTTGGCTGCGAAGAAGGTTTGGGCTTGGCCTCCATTTTCTGGTCTTGGCTTTTGGGCGTGGCCCCACTTAACCGCCCAGCAGCACCCCCAGTCCACTCGCTCACACAGTCCTCACACCCTGGGAGCCTGGACAGCCTGTGCAGCCTGTGCAGCCTGTCCACCCTGCCCACCCGCCGCTTGGCAATTGCCAGCCCACTGCAGCCCGCAGCCCACATCCTCGTGCCAGGTCCCGTTCCAGTCTTTCCCCTTCCCCATTTCACTCCATCGTTTCCTCCCACCTCCGTCACTCGACGCCGCCCACCCCCAGGCACCCGCTGTTTGCAAGCAGGCCGTCGACCTCTTTTTCTTGCCGCCCGTCAGACTACTTTGCGGCCGTCCGGTGGTGTCTCTTGAATATATCCATTCCAGTTGCGTCTTTTTTTCCCTTTTCTGCTCGCTTTCGGCACATGCGCACGGCTCTCCGCTCTCCCGCTGCCATCGCCCAGCACCGACGAACTCGCGCCACCATCACCGCCCATCCTCACACCGACCGATCCCGAACACCATCCGCCGTCCCTTCGACCACCACTCTTGTTTCGAGGAGGAGGAATTGCGACGAAAAGAGGAGGAAGCACTTGACTGTTTGGACGACCGCCACAATTTTACGCTCTCCGCGAGGGGCCCTGTCGACTGTTCGACGTTGCGAACACCGCCTCGAAGCTGCGACGAGAGGGAAACGGGCACGCCGCTGGTTGACCACGCTCCGTGTCTCTTTCTTGTTCCGCCCACACGCCAATCTCGATTGCCGAGCCCCCAAACGCGCTGCCGCAGAAACAAAACACATGCGACCGCTGCGCAGACGGCTCGTTCGCAGGTCCACCACGAACCCCGGTTGCGAACCGCATATCTCCACCGTCTGATCTGACATTCAGCTTGCTCGGTCGGCGACGGGCACGGCCTAGTGGGTCGCTCGGTTGCCCCCGAAGCGCCGCGGTGTCTGCGAGCTTCCAGACGCCATCGTCTTGCTGTCGATGGCCGCAGGCCATACACGCAACGCAACCTCGATTTGCTGACTCGTCGCTCCTTGGCGGTGCCGTCGATTCTCCCTTGATCACGACGCCCGACTCTCGACCAAGCGAGCGGCCACCCTTCCACACCTACCGCTTCCACGAATCCACCTTCACCAAACACCGCCGGGTCTGATATTCACCACGGTTCTCCGCGGCCATGGCCGCCAACATGTCCCAGATGGCCGCGAACGGCCGGATGATGATGCTGCAACAGCAGCAGCAGCAGCAACAGCAGCAGCAACAACCTCAACAACAACAACAGCAGAACAAGGCGCTGCACCAGATGGTCTACAGCCACCTGATGCAGGCCATGAGCATGGCGCCCATGAACTCTTGGCAGAGTGGCGTCAGCATAAGTGACCGCTTCTCCAAAGCCATCAACTTGTACCGCGCGCCCTTTCTGTTGACACGGGATGAAACCCTGAGGACACGCTAACAATCATGTAGGGTAACGAACACAATTCTGGCCTACCCCCAAAACGACTGGCAGACCATCGCCTTGCAGGCAATGGATCTGGAGAAGAAGGCATTCTTGCAGTCGCCCGACAAGGTAGGTGGCATCTTTGGAAGTGTTAAGAGGTGCCGGGGGTGGTTGACACTGTGAAAATAGCAATCCTACGACCACGCCATGTCTGGCAAGACCACCGAGATGGTCAAACGACGACAGGGTCTCGTCCCCGAGCTCCAGAACCAACTCACCAACGACGCCGCGCGACAAGCTCAGCTGCAGGCCGCCCAGCAGCAGCGCCAGCACCAGCAGATGATCATGAGCCAGATGGCCGCGAGGGGCATGGGAAACCCCGGCCACCCCGGGTTCCAAGCCATGCAGAACCAGATGCAGGGAGTTCCCGGCATGCCTCATCAACCGCAGCAGATGGGCATGGGAATGGCCGGCGCCGGCATGCTCCAGAACCGACCGGACCAGCGCCAGTTCCAGCAGATGCAAATGGCAGCACAACAAGGGCGGCCACAACCCGTCTTTCAGGTCGATCCCTTGGGCCGGCTGGCCCAGCAGGACAGGAACAAGGTTAACGACATTGCTGTGAGGCTGATGAACCAGGCAGACGAGTCCCAGAAGAACCAGATCCGGCAGATGATGCAGCAGAAGCTGACGCCGGCCCAATTACAAGAGTGTGCCGCCCAACGGAAGGACACCGTCTTCATCTGGTACCAGAACACCGCCCTGAGCCAGTTGCAAGCGAGGGCGCAGCACAGGAACCTCATGGCGCAGCGCCAAGGAGGACTTCCCCCAGGCGCGGTCCCACAAGCACAACTCCAGGGCCAGATGAACCCGGCCCTCATAGGCGCTCTGGCCCAGCAACAGCCCATGCAAGATGGCCAGATGTTCCCCCCCAACGTCGAGACGATCCGAAACGAGCAGCAGATCGGCATACTTGCGCAGCAGGCCGGGCAAATGGTGGTGCCGGCCAGCGCCGCACCTGGGCGCAATCCGACTCCGGGTCCGATGGCTGGCCTTCCGCCACGGCCCGCGCCCGGACCCCAGCAGGGACCGAACCAAACGCCACGGCCCCCCCAGGTGCAGCAGCAATTCGGCGTGCCGCAGGTCCAGATGGACCCCACAGGCGCACAGGTCCAGGGGCAACCCGGAGTGCGGGCCGTTCCTGGCCAGGTCATGCAGGGCCAGGCCGGGCCCATGGCCGCCCAGAACGTTCCTCCACAGCCTTCCCCGAGCCAGGGAATGAGCACCCTGAACGCGCCGATGCGGCAGCCCCCTATCCCCATGGGCCAAGGCAACGGGCAGGCCATGAACCCGGGCAACCCGTCCACCCTCAACCCGACGTTCAACCATCAAAACAACACGAGGCCACCGTCGATGCCAGGGAATATGAACAACCCGGCCATGGCAGGGATGGTGCAGAACCTCAATCCCGAGGCCAGGGCCGCCATGGGCGGACTGTCCGAGAGCGGCGCCATGAGAGAGTTCTACGCCAAGTTGCAGGCGAACAACGGGTTCCAGGGCCCCAAGCCGGGCATGATGCCTGGGATGCCAGGACAAATACCCGGGGGGCCGATGGCTGCCGCCGCGAACCAGGCCGCCCTCATCAACGCGGGCCAGAAGGTCGGCGGTGCGATGCAACAACCGGGCCAGCCACAAACGATGCAGCAGCAGCAGCAAGCGGCTGCCGACCGGGAACAGCTCATGGCCGTCCTTCAGAACCCCAACGGCAGGGCTGCCATGAACAACATGGACATCCCTGTGCAGGTTCTCAACCGGATGCGCGGCATGATACCGCAGGAGGTTCGCAAATGGTCCCAGCTAAAACAGTTTATCCAGGCTACGCCTGGCGCCGTCCCCCCTCAATTGCAGAATCAACTGAATGGCTTTCAACTGATGCAGTTCAAGGCTTTCCTGGACAAGAAGAAGGCGCCCATGGGCCAGAACGCGGGCCCGCAACCACCAAATGGGCCGGTTCCCCAGCCCCAACAAGGGTTTCCGCTGCAGCATCTCCCTCCTGGCTTCTCGTACCCGGCTAGCCTCACCCACGTTACCCGGCAGGAGATCGAAGTCACCCGCCAGAGGGATCCGCGGTGCCACAACATGACTGACGAGGCCTTGAGCGAGCTCCTGAGGAAGGCGAAACGGGACAGCTACGCGAAGAAGGCTTGGGAGCAGTTCCAGCTATCCCAGCAAGCCCGGGCCGCCAACAACAACCTTGCCTTGGGCATGCAGAAGGGCCCCATGCAGGTACCGCCAACTCCGACCGGCCCGCAGGGCGGCCTCAACCCGGCGGCAATCCAGCACCCGCCGCAGGGGATGCAGCACCAAGCCGCTC
>OUNM010442055.1_pt1 | contig 14161 bp, 14 predicted proteins | sample 1769961 | NCBI WGS metagenome assembly OUNM01 (sample SAMEA3914820, study PRJEB12502) | metagenome | biome: forest; material: soil | place: USA | collected 2012-03-12 | depth 0.3 m | reverse complement strand
TTCCAGAAGACGCTGGGCCTGCGCGGCCCGCCGGCCCTGGCCACCGCCGCCACCATCTTCATGGGCCAGATCGAAGGCCCGATCTTCATCCGCGCCTATCTCGACAAGCTGTCGCGGTCCGAGCTCTTCATGCTGATCGCGGTCGGCATGGCCTGCGTCTCGGGCTCGACCATGGTCGCCTACGCCACCATCCTGCACGACGTGCTGCCCAACGCCGCCGCCCACGTGCTGACGGCCTCGATCATCTCGGCTCCGGCCGGCGTGCTGCTGGCCCGCATCATCGTGCCGTCGGATCCGATGGAGAAGGGCGGGGACCTGGATCTCTCGACCGAGGACAAGACCTACGGCTCCTCGATCGACGCGGTGATGAAGGGCACCACCGACGGCCTGCAGATCGCGCTGAACGTCGGCGCCACCCTGATCGTCTTCGTGGCCCTGGCCACCATGGTCGACAAGATCCTAGGCGTCATGCCGCCGGTCGGCGGCGCGCCGCTGAGCATCGCCCGCGTGCTGGGCGTGATCTTCTCGCCCCTGGCCTGGTCGATGGGCGTGCCCTGGAAGGAAGCCGGCACGGCCGGCGGCCTGCTGGGCGTCAAGCTGATCCTCACCGAGTTCACCGCCTTCATCCAGCTGGCCAAGGTCGGCGGCGTGGCGCTGGACGAGCGCACGCGGATGATCATGACCTATGCGCTCTGTGGCTTCGCCAACATCGGCTCGGTCGGCATGAACGTCGCCGGCTTCTCGGTCCTGGTGCCCCAGCGCCGCCAGGAAGTGCTGAGCCTGGTCTGGAAAGCGATGATGGCCGGCTTCCTGGCCACCTGCCTCACCGGCTCGCTGATCGGCCTGATGCCGCGGAGCCTGTTCGGGCTTTGATCAACTAAAAGTTGCCCCTATTCTCTCCCTTCCCCCTTCGATGGGGGAAGGGTTGGGGATGGGGGTGACAGCGTGTCCGAAGAATCCGCGAGACCCAGACACGCCCCCGGCGCGATCAAACGCGCCCGCCGTCTGCGACGCGAGATGACCGTCAGCGAACGGGTCCTTTGGGAAGCCCTCCGCGCGCTCAATCTCCACATCCGCCGCCAAGCGCCGGTCGGCCGCTATGTCGCCGACTTCATCCACCACGGCGCGCGCCTCGTCATCGAGGTCGACAGCGGTTGGCACGATCATCCCGAAGCTCAGTTGAGAGACGCCGAGCGCGACGCCTGGCTCGCTGAGCAGGGCTACCGCGTCATGCGGGTTCGCGATGGCGAGGCGTTCGGTAATCCTTACCTCGTGGCCGAGCGCGTCGCGGCGGAGATTCAGCGGTCACCCCCATCCCAACCCTTCCCCCATCAAGGGGGAAGGGCTTTTACTGCGGGCAACGGGAGGACCAAATGAAACTCTACGACAGCCGCCGCGCGCCCAATCCTCGTCGGGTTCGCTGGTTCATGGCCGAGAAGGGGATCGAGGACGTCGAGATCGTCGACGTGTCGATCTTCGAGGGCCAGCACAAGACGCCCGACTATCTGGCGAAGGCCGGCCTGCCGCATCTGCCCGCGCTGGAGATCGACGAGACGACGACCATCACCGAGTCGGTCGCCATCTGCCGCTATCTCGAAAGCGTCTATCCCGAGCCCAACCTGTTTGGCCGCGACGCCAAGGAGGCGGCCGTGATCGAGATGTGGATGCGGCGCGCCGAGATGATGGTGTGCACGCCGATGATGATGGCCGTGCGTCACACCCATCCGGCGATGGCGGGCATCGAGACCCAGATCCCCGAGGTGGCGGAGACCAACCTCAAAGCCGCCGAGCGGTCGCTGAAGATGCTGGACCGCCGGCTGGGCGAGAGCGAATTCATCGCCGCCGAGCGTGTGACCATGGCCGACATCCTGGCCATCACCGCCATCGACTTCGCCCGCATGATCCGCTTTCGGCCCGCTAAAGAGCTGGAGCACCTGAACCGCTGGCGTGAAGCGATGATGGCGCGGCCGGCGGCGGAGGCGGGGGTCTGAGGCGTTGAAATCCTCCCCCCAGCGGGGGAGGTGGCGCGAAGCGCCGGAGGGGGAAGTGCGACTGAGCCGGCTTCTTCCCCCTCCGTCGTCGCGACGCGCCGACACCTCCCCCGCTAGGGGGAGGATTTGGACTATCGAGCCCGGATCTTCTTCACCACGCCCGAGAAGTTCAGCATCGGTCCGCTGCCGGTCGAGATCAGGCCGCGGATGAACAGCAGCGAGCCGCCGGCCTTGATCACTTCCCCTGTAGAGGTGACGAGGTCGCCGGGCTTGGCGGGGCCGATGAATTCGCCGTTGAGGCTGACGGTCACGGCGCGGCTGTCGGCCAAGGCCTTCCAGCCGATCGCGAACAGGGAGAAGTCGGCGAAGGTCATCATGCAGCCGCCGTGCATGAAGCCGCCGCCGTTCATGTGCTTCTTCTCGGCGCGGAAGGCGGCGGTGATCGCGCCGTCGGCGTCTTCCCGGAAGTAGAACGGGCCGGACTGGTCCTCGAACGGATCCATGCCCTGCCAGGTGCGCCAGCCGGCCCATTCGCCGTCCTCGACCACGCGCGGACCGCTCCAGATCTCGTTGCCGCCGTCCATCGTTCCATCCCCTGAGCTTGTTCTTATCGATGTTCAGTTAGAAGGGCGCGTCCATCCGCGCAAGCTGGTGGTCTCGCCTCTGCTGACAATCCGTGGCAAGGGAGCGCTCATGACTTCCCCGATCCAAGACACGATCCTGTCCCAGCTGGCCGCGCTGCCGGCGGGCAAGTCGATCGACCCCATGAACGTCGCCAAGGCGATCCAGCCCGAGCGCTGGCAGCAGATCCTGGGCCACGTGCGCACCAACGCCATCGAGCTGGCCCGCGAGGGCAAGATCGTCGTCCTGCGCCACAACAAGCCGGTCAATCCAGAGAAGTTCAGGGGCGTCTACCGCCTGCGCCTACGCATGGAGGGCGACCCGACCAGCTTCGAGGATACCGCGGTCGAAGACGAGACTGGCGACGAAGCGTAAGGCTTGACCTTCGGGCGATCGTGACGGTGTTCTTCCGCCTCAGGGGGAAGAACACATCATGCGCAAAGCCGCGATCGCGGTCGTGCTGTCGGCCGTTACGGCGCTGGGCGCGCTGACGCCCGCGCCGGCCCTGGCCTGGAACGACCAAGGCCACATGGCCGTCGGCGACATCGCCTATGACACGCTGTCGGTCCGCCATCCGGAAACCGTGGCCGCCATCGTGGCGATCATGCGCGACCATCCCGACCACGCTCGCTTCGAGCAACGCCTGGCGGGGCTGAGCGGCAAGGCGCGCGAGCGGCGCTTGTTCGCCCTGATGGCTGTCTGGCCCGACGACACGCGCGGCAGCCCCAACGACCATCCCGACTGGCACTACGCGCTGAAGCTGGTCTCGCCGTCGCGCTTCGTCCTGCCGTTCACCGCGGGCAAGGCCGACCAGGCCTTCCGTGAGCAGCTGGCCATCGCTCGTGACCCTAAGGCGCCGCGCGCCAAGCGGGCCATCGCCCTGTGCTGGGTCATGCATCTGGTCGGCGATCAGCATCAGCCGCTGCACGCCGGGCACTGGTTGTCGTGGGACTATCCCAAGAGCGATCGCGCCGGCTCGATCGCCTATGTCCGTCGCCAGGCGGGCGCGCCGCCGGTCGACCTGCACGAGCTGTGGGACAGCGCGCCCAATCGCCCGTCCGCCAGTCACGAGGCAGGCGGCGAGGCCGTGGCCGCCGCCGCCGAAGCGGCCCATCCGCGTCCGGCCCATAGCGACTTAGGCTCTGATCCGTCGGCGTCGCTGAGCGCCTGGGAGCATGAAAGCTGGGGGCTGGCCAAGACCGTGGCCTATCGCGACGGCGACCTGCCGCGCAGCCCGGACAAGGCCAAGGCTCCGGTCCTGCCGGCCGGCTACATGACGCAGATGCGCAGCCTCGCCGACGCCAGGGTGGCCACGGCCGGCTATCGCCTGGCCGACGTGCTGGCGCTGGTGCGACTGTAACGCCCGGCCGCGCTTGCGTTCGGGCGAGCGGGGCTTAAGTGGCAAGCCATGCCTCTCGACGAGATCCTGGCCGATATCGCGGCTTGCCGGGCCTGCGCGCCGTACCTGCCGCATACGCCTCGGCCCGTGACGCGGGTGCGCGAGGAGACCCGCATCCTGATCGCCGGCCAGGCGCCGGGCCGGCTGGTCCACGAGACCGGCCTGCCGTTCAACGACCCGTCCGGGAACCGCCTGCGCCAGTGGATGGGGATCGACCGCGAGACCTTCTACGGCCGGCCCGAGATCGGCGTGGCGGCCATGGCCTTCTGCTTTCCGGGCACCAATCCCAAGGGCGGCGACTATCCGCCGCCGCCCCGCTGCGCGGCGTTGTGGCGGTCGCAACTTCTCGCCGAGTTGCCGAACGTCGAACTGACCCTGCTGGTCGGTAGTTATGCGCAGGAGTGGGCGCTGCCCGGCCGGACGGGCAGGACCATGACCGACACCATCGCCGCCTGGCGCGACTTCGGGCCCAACGTCCTGCCGATGCCGCATCCGTCGTGGCGCAACACCGGCTGGTTGAAGCGCAATCCGTGGTTCGAGGAAGAGGTCACGCCCTATCTTCGCCAGCGCGTCGCGGACATTCTGAACCGATGAACCGCCGCGCTCTGATCCTGTCCGCCTCGGCCGCCACGCTGGCCGCCTGCGCACCGCTGCGCCAAACACCAGATCTGGCAGGGCCGGGCTTCAACGGTCCCCGGATCGCCGACGACGGCTTCGTCAGCTTCGACGGCGCCAAGTTGGGCCTGATGCGCTGGCTGCCGGCCGCCGAGCCAGACTGGGTGGTGGTCGGGCTGCATGGCATGAACGACTACTCCAACGCCTTCCATCTGGCCGCCGTCTGGTGGGCGGGGCAGGGGATCGCGACCTACGCGCTGGACGTCCGGGGCTTCGGCCGCTCGCCCCAGCGCGGGGTCTGGGCGCCGACCAGCCTGGTGCTGGACGACGTGCGGGCCCTGGTGACGGCGGTCCGCGCGCGGCATCCGAACGCCAGGATCGCCCTGGCCGGGGTCAGCATGGGCGGCGGCCTGGCCATCGCCGCCATGGCCTCGGACAACCCGCCGCCGGTCGACAAGCTGATGCTGTTCGCCCCGGCCGTCTGGGGCTGGTCGAACCAGCCGTTGCCCAATCGCCTGAGCCTGTGGGTCACCGCCCACACGATCGGCCAGTGGGTGGTCAAGCCGCCGGACTGGCTGATCCGCAACATCGCCGCCTCGGACAATATCGACGAGCTGCGCCGCATGGGCCGCGATCCGCTGATGATCTGGGGCGCGCGGTCCGACACCATCTACGGCCTGGTGGGGCTGATGGAGAAGGCCTGGCGCTCGACGGGCGGGATCAACGTCCCGACGGCCTGGTTCTACGGCGCGCGCGACCAGGTCATTCCGCGCGAGCCGACGGTCGAGGCCATCGGCCGCCTCAAGCCCGGTGCGCGCACCGCCTACTACGCCCACGGCTACCACCTGCTGCTGGTCGACAAGCAGGCCGCCAACGTCTGGGGCGACGCCCTGGCCTTCCTGCGCGACGCGCCCGGACCCTGGCCGCCGTCGGGCGCGCCGCCCATTCCGGACACGGTCAAGGCGATGACAGCGTTGGACCCGCCAAAGCCGCCCAAGACACGGATGTCGCAGCGCCAGCGTTCGGGCTTGTGACGGGGTGAAAGGGGGCGTACACCCCGCCGCATTCATTCTGGCTAAGGCGAGACCGGCAGCATGACCTTGTTCGATTCCCCCGATTTCGAGGGACATGAAGGCGTCCATTCGTTCTTCGACGAAAAAACCGGTCTGAAGTCGATCATCGCGATCCACTCCACCGCGCGCGGCCCGGCCGCCGGCGGTTGCCGCATGTGGGACTATTCCAGCGCCGACGCGGCCCTGACCGACGCCCTGCGCCTGTCGCGTGGCATGTCGTACAAGAACGCCATGGCCGACCTGGACTTCGGCGGCGGCAAGGCCGTGATCATCGGCGACAGCCGCAGCCAGAAGACGCCGGCCCTGTTCGAGGCTTTCGGCCGCGCCGTCGACAGCCTGGGCGGCCAGTACTGGACCGCCGAAGACGTCGGCGTCTCGCCCACCGATCTGGAAAACACCCGCAAGACGACCCGCTTCGTCGCCGGCCTGGAAGGCCACGCGGCCGCCTCGGGCGATCCGTCGCCGGTCACCGCCGAGGGCGTGTTCCGCGGCGTGCGCCTTTGCGTCGAGCGTGCGCTGAAGCGTGACCTGAAGGGCGTGCGCGTCGCCATCCAGGGCGTCGGCCACGTCGGCGCCTATCTGGCCGAGAAGCTGCACGCCGCCGGCGCGGTCCTGACCATCGCCGACGTCAACCAGCAGGCCCTGAACGAGGTGGCGGCCAAGACCGGCGCCACGATCGTGCCGACCGACGCCATCTTCGACGTCGAGGCCGATGTCTTCGCCCCCTGCGCCCTGGGCGGCGCGATCTCGGCCGCTACGCTTCCGCGCCTGAAGGTCAAGGTCATCGCCGGCGGCGCCAACAACCAGCTAGCCGACGCCATGATCGGCCAGACCGTGTTCGATCGCGGCATCCTCTACGCCCCGGACTACGTCATCAACGGCGGCGGCATCATCAACGTGGCCGCCGAGATCCGCGCCCTGGAAGCCGGCGGCGCCTTCGATGGCGACTGGGTGGCGACCAAGCTGGACCGCCTGGCCCAGACCCTGGGCGAGGTGATCGACCAGTCGATCGCCGAGAAGCGTCCGGCCAACCTGGTCGCCGACGAGATCGCCCGCGCCCGCATCGCCGCGGCGCGCGCCTAAAGCCGACTTCGCGCGTTCTCCTGGGAGCCATTCCCGGGAGAACGCCATGTCGCACCTCGACGCTCTGAAAGAGCAGATGGAAGACGCCGTCGCCGCTCAGGATTTCGAGACGGCGGCGAGGCTGCGCGACCAGATCGGCGGCATCCAGCACAGCGCGCTGGTGCGTGACGTCGAGGAGACGCCGCAGGCCTCCTACTTCCAGCGCCAGGTTCCGGGGCGGATGGGCCTGGGCACGGACCAGCCGGTCCCCAAGACGCCGGACGGCTGGGCGCCGCCGCGCAAGCCCGATCCGATGACCGCTGGACACAGCCGAGGCGGCCGCCGCAAGGCCTACGCGACCTTGCGGGTCCGTCCGCTGATCGCCGAGCCGGCGTCCTTGTCCAGCGACAGGTAGACGGGCAGGGCCAGCAGGGTCACCAGGCCGATCGCGGCGAACGGGATGACGAACCGGTCCGGCGTCAGGACGCCCCCGGAGCCGCGCGCCAGGTGCAGCATCATGCCGCCGAAGCTGACGCCCAGCGCCAGCCCGACCTGCTGGGTCACGGCCGACAGGGTCGAGGCCGCCGCCGTGGAGGTCTCGGGCACGTCGGCATAGGCGATGGTGTTGGCGGCGATGAACTGGTTGGAGCGGCAGAAGCCGGCCAGGGTCAGGATCCCCATCATCAGCCACACCGGCGTGCTGTTGCGGAAGAAGGCCGGGGCGGTGGTCAGGATCGCCGTCAGCACCACGAACAGCGCCAGCGAGGTGCGGAAACCCGCCCGCCGCAGCAGCGCCGCGCCGAACGGCCGGGCGACCAGGATGCCGAAGCCGGTGGCGATGGTGACGAAACTGGCCCGTAGCGGGCTCCAGCCCAGGGCCACCTGCAGCAACAGCGGCATCAGGAACGGCGTAGCGCCGATGCCCAGCCGCACCAGCGTCCCGCCCAGCAGGCTGGCGCGATAGGTCGGATAGCGCAGCAGGGTCAGGTCCAGGATCGGCCGGCCGGTGCGTCCGGCGATGCGCAGATAGGTCCAGCCGCACAGCAGCGACACGGTCAGCAGCAGGGCTTGGACGGGCAGGGGGAGGAGGTTCACGCCCGCCGTCTCGGCCACCACTACCAGGCCCGTGACGGCCAGGGCCGACAGGATGAAGCCGGGCGTGTCGAACCGCCCGATGTCGCGCCGGGGCTGGCTCTTGGGCACGAAGCGCAGCACGGCGGCCATGCCCAGGATGCCCACGGGCAGGTTGATGTAGAAGATCCACGGCCAGTCGGCGACGCTGAGCACAAGCCCCGCGATCGGGGGACCGATTAGGGGGCCAACGAGCGCGGGCATGGTGAACCAGCCCATGGCGGCCAGCAGCCGCTCCTTGGGCGAGGCGCCGACCACGATCAGCCGCGCCACCGGCGTCATCATCGCCCCGCCGATCCCCTGGACGATCCGCGAGGCGACCAGGGTCTCCAGGCTGCGCGACAGACCGCACAGGGCCGAGCCCAGCAGGAAGACGACCATGGCGCTCATGAACACCCGCCGCGCGCCATACCTTTCCGCTGCCCAGCCGCTGGCTGGTGTGAACACGGCCAGGGCCATGATGTACGAGGTCAGGGCCAGCTTCAGGTGGATCGGGTCCACCGAGAAGGCGTGGGCCAGGGTGGGCAGGGCGGTCGACAGGGCCGTGGAGTCGATGAACTCCATCAAAAGCGCGCTGGCCACCGCGATCGAGACGAGACGCGTCGACAGCAACGAAGTGGCGGGAGACTCTGGCGATGGCTCGGACACGGCTGGGCCTTTACGCCTGACGGCGGGCGGGGTCTAGACGGGGCGGCGCCACGGCCTTTCGACTGCGATGCTTTTGGGGCGACGATTGTGAAGGCTCTGCCGAAACCGCCTTCAGGCCAATGGTCGCGCCTGCAATATCGATGTTATTCGAAGGGGGCATAGCTTAAGCTGAACCGTAAATGCCTCTTCGCCGGCCTGACCGACTTTTCCTGGCGCTGCTTGCGGTCGTCCTCGGGACCGTTCTGCCGAACGTCCCGAGCCAGGCCGCCACCAGCCGCCTGTTCACCTTCGACATTCGTCGGCAGACCCTGGTCTCGGCCCTGTTCGACGTGGCCCGGCAGGGCGGTGTCGACCTGATGATCTCGACGCCCGTCGTCGGCGACGGTCCGCCCCGGGTCTTGAAGGGCAGGATGTCGGTCGAAACGGCCCTGGCGCGCCTGCTGGAGGATAGCGGCCTGGGCGTTCGCCGCACGCCGGACGGCGCCTTCGTCGTCTTCGCCCTGGCGCCCGCCGCTGCGTCGTCGCGCGCGGACGAGGTGGTCGCCCTGCCGGAGTTGCTGGTCACCGGCCGGCACAGCCAGAACAGCGACATCCAGCGCACGCAGAACGACATCCAGCCCTACAAGGTCTGGGACTCTCACGACTTGGCCCTGTCGCACGCCGAGACCATCGACGACTTCCTGCGAGGGCGCCTGTCCAGTAACGGCCAGGTCGGCGCGGCGGCCCAGGATCCTGACGGTCAGAGCGGCAGCGCCCGCTCCGAGATCAATCTGCGCGGCATGGGATCCGATCAGACCCTGGTGATGATCGACGGCCGTCGCCTGCCGAGCTTGCCGTCGAACAGCAACGCCTTCCTGCAGCCTGACATCAACGCCGTGCCGCTGGCGGCGGTCGACCGCATCGAGGTGCTGACTGCCACGTCCGGCGGGATCTATGGCGCGGGCGCTGTGGCCGGGACCGTCAACATCGTCCTGAAGCGAGACTATCGCGGCGCGGACCTAGCGATCACCTATGGCGACACCACCCGCTTCGATGCGCCGACCAGGCGGTTGGACGGCCGGATCGGCTTCACGCCGGACGACGGCCGCACCGATCTGATGGTCGCCTTCAGCTATTCGCAGGGCGCCGACCTGCGGATCGGCGAGCGCGACTATCCCGCCTTGGCCCGGTCGTTGCGCAACGCCAACGACCACGCGTCCTTCGCGAAGGAGGCGATCGCCAGCACCTCGATGAATGTCGTCAACGTCGGCAAATACGGCGCGTCGCTGGTTTTCAAGGCCGCCTATGGCGGCGGCTCGCTCGGCGCGAGCTCGACCTTTGCGCCCGCCGGCTATGGCGGCGTCGGCGCGGATGGCGGCGCGCTCCTGGCGGCCAACGCCGGAAAGATCGACGTCACGTTCACGCCCGGCCTGATCGACCCGGAAGGCAGCCTGGTCACCCGCCCGGAAACCTCTTCCGCGCTCCTTAGCGTCCGCCATCGGTTCGGCGACAAGGTGGAGGCCTATTTCGAAGGACTGGCGCTGCGAAACGAGGGCCGCTCCATCGTCCCCATCTCGGTCTACAACGGCATTGATCTGAGCGCAGCCTCCGCCGCCAACCCTTTCACGACCGCCATCGGCATCGGCTATTCGCTGCCGAACCAGACGACCGAACAGAAGAACCGGACGACGACGACGCGGGCCACCGGCGGTTTGATCGTCAATCTGCCGGCCGGGTGGAAACTCAACACCGACTATACGGCGGGTGAGGCCGAAGTCCGCGCCATACGGATCGATCGCCACGTCGACAGCGACTATTTCGCGGCCCTCGCGGGCGCGCCGCCCTCGGGGCTCCCGGCGCTGTTTCCGCTGGGCGACTACCAGACCTTCGTCAAGGCGCTGAGCGCCTATCAGCGCGAAGGCGGGGCCTCCTACACGCGGTCCAACATCTTTCGCGTCGCCTCCGCCAGGCTGGCCGGAACGGTCATGGACTTGCAGGGCGGTCCGCTGACCCTGTCGCTGCTCGCCGAGGATCGCCGTGAGCATGTCCCGACGGCCACCTTGGCGGGGGCGATCAACCTGCTGTTTCCCGATGGCCTGCCCAACACCGTCACTCAGACCTTCCGCTCCTACTATGCCGAGGCGCGCGCCCCGCTGATCCCGCGCGAGGGCGGGCCTTGGCTCCTGTCTGGCTTGGAGCTGCAGTTGGCGGCGCGTCGCGATGCGGTGCGCTCGGTTCTTCCCGCCAACCTCCAGGACTATTCCGAGACCGATGACCAGCCGGTCGACGTCCGCCAGGCGGTGACGGTCTACACCCTGGGTCTGCGGGTCTTTCCGATGCCCGGTGTGATGCTGCGCTCCAGCGTGGCGTCGGGCTTCTTGCCGCCATCCATCGACCAGTTGGCCTATGTGACGCTGCGATACGTCTCGAACGAGGCTCTCTACAACGCCCTGGGCGGCGATGCGGCGGGCTACAGGCTGGCGTCATATCCCTTGCCGCAGGACACCAGGCGCGGCGGCGCGGTGATCGGCAGCGAGCAGGCGTTCAATCTCACCGAAGGCGGATCGCCGGCCGCCGAACGGGCGCGCAGCGTCTCGGTCGGCATGGTGGCGACGCCGAGCGCCTTGCCCGGCCTGCGGTTTTCGATCGACTACACGCACACTGCCAGGACGGACGAGCCCGTGCTGATCTATGGCGGCAGCCTGGTGTACCTGTTCAGCCATGAGGACCTCTATCCAGGCCGCGTGATCCGCGCGCCCCTCACCGACGCCGATCGGGCCAAGGGCTACACGGCCGGCGTGGTCACCGCCGTCGACACCTCCGCCGTCAGCATCGGCGAGACGATCAGCGAGGCGGTGGATTTCCAGCTGGACTATCGGATCACCACCCGAAAGGCCGGCGATCTGCGGTTCTCGAGTTCGGCAACGTGGCAGCCCACCCTGAGGCGTCGTGTGACGTTCGACACGGCGCCCATCAATACGGTCGGCGCCTTGCTGGGGCCGTTGACCTGGCGCGGGACGGCGAGCCTGGAGTGGTCGCGGGGCCCGTGGATGATGGGGCTCACCGCCGAATACTATGATCACTACCGGGTCACGCAGGCGGGCGACCGCCAGGACCGCGTCGACCAGATCGTGCGCTACCAGGGCTCGGCCTGGGTTCCCCGTCAGGTCTATTTCGACCTAGCCGGCGCGTACCGCTTCGACCTGTCGCCGACGGCGCTGGCGCGCTCGATCGAGGTGCGATGGGGGATCCTCAACCTGCTGGACCACGACGCGCCGGTGATCGCGGATCAGTACAGCACGAACTACAGCCCCTATGCCGACCCGCGCGGACGCCGGTTCGAGCTGTCCTTGCTCAGTCGCTTCTGAAGGATGGTCGAGCGCTCGAAGCCCTTCAGCTTCAGCGCTGTCTCTACCGGCCGCGCACCGACACCGTGACGCCCACGACCGTGTCCTTGTCGGAATAGTCGAGGTTGCGGAACTTGCGCTGGGTGGCGCTGAGCGAGATCAGGCTGTTGTTCTTGCGATAGCCCAGGCCGACCTGGCGACTGCCGAAGCGGGCCAGCTTTTCCTCGCTGACGCCGGCGTTGCGCCAGCCGCCGAGCGTGTCGCGGATCAGGCTGAGGCCGTAGGCCTTGCCCGAGCTGGCGGCGAACAGCATCCAGCGGCCGCGCTGCAGGTCGGACGCCGAGGTCGTGGCCTTGGACATGAAGTTGGACGCGCTGAGCGTCAGGCGCTTCACGGCGCTGGACTGCAGGCCCATCGGCGTGAAGGGCAGGGGCTGGTCGTTGACTTCCATCTTCAGCACCTTGCCGTAGGGGCGGTGCGGAACGCTGTGGGTCAGGGCCAGGACGGGGCGACGCGTCGTGGCGGGCGCCTCGGCCAGGGCGCGGCTGGCGACAGGCTGCTCGGCCGTACGGGCGGGCGCGGCCTTCAGCGTCGCGGCGGCTGCTGCGGGCGGGGGACCGCCGGCCAGGGCGACCTGTGTCGAAGGCGCGCCGGCCAGGGCCACCGTCGCGGCGGTCGGGACGGCATAGGCTTCGGCGGAACGTGCGCGCTCACCGCCGTAACGGGCGGTGGCGATCGGCGCGTCGGGATCGTCGACCGACGCGGTCGCAGCGGGCGAGCCGCCGGCCAGGGTCAGGGTCTGGTTGAATTCCTCGGGAGCATGAGTCGACAAGGCAGTGGCCGTCGTCCCCGCGATCGCGAGGCCGGCCGTCGCCAGCAGACATCCGAGCGCGACACGTCGCATGCTCGTTCAGCTCCCCATTCCCCTGGCGTCAAGGTTAATGACACCTTGCGTGCCTGTATAGCCGTCTCGCGTGACAGGTGTTGCAGGACGAGGAAGGATGTCCGCGCGCTAGGCGCCTCAGTGGCCCGGTTTGGGTTCGAAGGTGCGTTTTTCCTTCACTTTCAGGCATTCCTCGTCGGGCTTGCGGCCGTGCTGGGCCTTGGGCTCGGACTTGGGGAAGCTGAAATTCTTCATCGGGTCTTGGTTCTGGAAGCCGCTTGTCATGGCTTTTCCTCCCGCACGCTATGCTTGCACTCTATCACGTTATGGCGCCGCCATCGCTCAGCAACCGCACATCCACGGAGACGTGAAGTCGGGACGAGCCGGGGTTGCCGATGATCGCGCCCGACACCGGTAACGCCTGAGCCGGGGTTCGGGTGGCGGCGACGCGGATCAGATCAGGGGACTCGGCCAGGCCGTTGGTCGGATCGAACTCCAGCCAGCCCAGGTCGGGTAGGAACACCTCGCACCAGGCGTGGGTCGCCCCGGCCCCGCGGATCGTGGTCCCGGGCGAGTGGATATAGCCCGTGGCGAACAGGGCCGCGTAGCCCAGGCGGCGCAGGCCCTCGACCATCAGCCAGGCCAGGTCCCGGCAGGCGCCGCTGCGCTTCTGCAGGGTCTCGACCGGGGTCTGAACGCCTTCTTCGGTGCGAGTACAGTATTCGAACTGCTGGTGGATCAGCTCGTTGATCCGCAGCAGGAAGGCCAGCGCCGGCTCGTCGTGATGCACCTGCAAGCCGCGCAGCCAGCGCAGCAGCACCGCGTCCTCGTCGTCGGTGACGGGCGCGATGAACGGCTCCAGCGTCGCGCGGTCCTCGCGGGAATAGACGATCGGCGTCAGGGTGTCGGGGTTCTCGATCCGCTGCGGGACCAGGGGGGCGGGATAGCGGTCGATGATCAGCTCGCTGGCCACCCGCATGGCGTCGGCCTGGCCGTTGGGCTGGAAGATGCAGACGCAGTTGCCGTTGGCGTCGTAGCTCCAGCGCGTCACGCCGGGCGGGAACAGCCGCAGCGAGGCCTCGACGATGCGCAGGGCGTGGCTGTCGCGCGGGCGCAGCAGCAGGCGATGCGGCCCGAACTTCACGGGGCGCTCGTAATAGTACCGGGTCTCGTGAAGGATCCGCAGCCGTCCCATGCCGAAGCGCAACGCACCGGCATGGTTGAGGTTCCGCCTTAGCTTAACCCCGGAAGCCGGCCTCGGCGAAGGCCAGCATGCGCTCCAGCAGGGCCACGACGTCGGACTCGCTGGTCTGGCCTTCCGACAGCACGTTCAGGCGGTCGAACTCGGCGAAGCGGTTGTTGTGCAGCATGCCCAGCGTGAAGTGCAGCCGCCAGTAGACGTCTTCCGGCGA
>OUNM010546214.1_pt1 | contig 14163 bp, 19 predicted proteins | sample 1769961 | NCBI WGS metagenome assembly OUNM01 (sample SAMEA3914820, study PRJEB12502) | metagenome | biome: forest; material: soil | place: USA | collected 2012-03-12 | depth 0.3 m | reverse complement strand
GGCGAGGAAAGTCCGGGCTCCACGGAAAGCACGGTGCCGGGTAACGCCCGGCGGGGGTGACCCCAGGGAAAGTGCCACAGAAAGGATACCGCCCTGCTTCGGCAGGGTAAGGGCGAAAGGGTGCGGTAAGAGCGCACCGCGGGCCCGGCAACGGGAACGGCACGGCAAACCCCACCGGGAGCAAGACCGAATAGGGATCGCATATGGGGCTGCTTCCGCCCCCGTGGTCCGGGTTGGTTGCTGGAGGCCGGAAGCAATTCCGGCCCTAGAGGAATGGTCGCCCATCCGGCTTCGGCCGGTGGACAGAACCCGGCTTATAGACCCTCTGGCGATTTCCGTTCCAAGGCCCTAGCAAGGCTGCGATGCAGAGCCTGTCGCCGGATCGTCTCGCCGCCGCCGTCCTTCTCGCCGCCATTGCGGGGGCAGTCGACGCGGTCGGCTTTTCCGAACTCGGCGGCCATTTCGTCTCGTTCATGAGCGGCAACTCGACGCGCCTCGGGCTGCATGTGGCGGCGCATGAATGGTCGTCCGCGCTGTTCGCGGCCGGGCTGGTGGCGCTGTTCGTAGGCGGGGTTGCGACAGGGGCGCTCATCGCCGAACGGGCGGGGCGGGGTGCTGCCGCCGTGATCCTGCTGTGCGAAGCGGCGGTGCTGGCCGGTGCCTCCTTCCTGCTCGACGGTAACCGGCCCCTGCTGGGGGCGATCCTGCTGCCGCCGGCGATGGGCCTCGCCAACGTCTTCCTGCTCGGCGAGGGCGGGGTTCGCGTCGGCCTGAACTACATGACCGGCACGCTTGTGCGCATCGGGATCGGGCTCGCCTCGCTCGGCACCGCCGGTCGCGGGCGGGCCGTGGCCCTCGATCTGCTGCTGTGGTTGGCGTTGGTGGCGGGCGTGGTGCTGGGCGGCATCGGCCGGATGCGCTTCGGGGGCGGAGTGCTGCTCGCCCCGGCCGGAGCGCTCGCTGCGATGGGAATGGCGGAGACCCTCTTTTTGCATCGCCGGACCGTCTAAAAAACTCTTCTTCGCGGTCGCGAAAAATATCGCGGGCCCCTACATGGGTCACGATGGCACGACGGCAGACCCGATCCTACGACTGGGGCTTTCCCCGCTGGCGCGGCTATGGGAGTGAGCGCGGAGCAACACGCGTGCGCTTGTGCGACCGCGACGGCTGCGATCGTCCCGGCGATCGTCCCGCTCCCAAATCGCCCAACAGTCCCGAACGCTGGTGGTTCTGCGAGGAGCATGCCGCCGAATACAACCGGAACTGGGACTATTTTCAGGGCCTTTCCGCCGAGGAAGCCGCCGCTCGCGAGCAAAATGAGCGGCGGACGTCGGCCGGTTACACCCAGTCGGCACACCATGGCTGGGGAGGGCCCGGCGACGGCCGGCGTACCCGCGACGAGATGCGCGCGCTCGCGGTTCTGGAGCTCGAATCCGACGCCGGCTTCGACGAAATGAAGGCCGCCTGGCGGCGACTCGCCAAGGCCAACCATCCCGATGCCAAGCCCGGCGACCCCGAAGCGGCCGAACGCTTTCGCCAGGTCCAGGCGGCGTGGGACGTGCTGCGTGCCGCCGAGGAGCGTCGGCCGGAGTGAAATTCTTCCGCGACAACATCGAGTCGCAGTGGACGGCGACGATCCTGGTGTGCCGCAAATGCACCAAGAAGATCGGTGGCGGCTTCGGCGAGAAGGGCAAGACGCCGCTCGCCAAGGCGCTGCGCAAGCGGGCGGGCAAGGGCAAGAAGCGCAAGGCGCCCTATGGCGTGATCGAGACGGGCTGCCTGGGCGTCTGCCCAAGGGACGCGGTCGTGCTGGTGGACGCTGCCCACCCGGGGAAGTGGATCGCGGTGCGCGAGAGAACCCCGGTCGAGGAAGTGGCCGAGAGGCTGGGCCTGGCGTCGGTGCCGCAGGACTGAGGGCCTATTCGCTTAGGCTGTCAGGCACCGGATCGTGGCCCGAGATGCGCCGGGCCAGCGCCGACGTTGCGTCATAATCGCCGAAGTCGCCCGAAAGCTGGAGAACATGCTCGCTGGCGAGCGCGTCGGCTGGGCTCGATCCCAGCGCCTTGCCGTCGAGCGTGCAGGGCAGCCGTGCGCCGGTCTGCGACTTGATCGCGGCGGCGGCGGCCGGTGTCAGCGTCACCATAAGCGAGGGCTTGCCCGCCATGTCAGGAATGGCGCGCGCATCGAGCACATCTTTCGCCGCGACGACATGGCCGGCGACGACGAAGCTGCCTGTCGGATAGCTCTTCGCCTTCGTGACCGTGGCGGCAAGGGCGCTGCCGGCGAGCAGGAAGGCGAGGCCGAGGGCGGCGAGGGTGCGCGTGGCGTGTCTCATGATGCCTCGGCATAGCGCGTCGCCGTCTGGCGAATCAACGCGATCATGTTGGGGATGCCCTGTGTCCGGTTGGAGCTCAGCTGGTTTCTGAGGTCGAACGGGGCGAGCGCGCCCTCGATGTCGGCCTGCGCGATCTTACTGGCGGGCTTGTCCTGCACGGTTAGCAGCACCAGCGCGATGATGCCCTTGGTGATGGCCGCGTTGGAATCGGCGAGGAAGTGGAGCCGGTCGCCATCGGGCTGGGTGGGATAGACCCACACTGCGGCGGAGCAGCCCCTGACTAGCGTCGCGTCGGTCTTGAGCGCATCCGGCATCGGCTCGAGCTGGCGGCCGAGGTCGATCAGCAGGCGGTAGCGGTCATCAGAATCGAGGAATTCATATTCCTCGCGGATTGCGTCGAGCGTAGCGGTCATGATGCAGGCGGTTAGCAGCGTGGCTGGTCCAGTGAAAGCATCTGCTCAGGTGGGAACCCGGCCGCCCCGGCACAACCGGGCTCCCGCCACTTGGACGCATCAGAGGTCGATTCCGGCGGCGATAGCTTCGAGCTTGCGTACACGCTCCCTGAGATCGGCGAGCTCGATGCGGGCGCCGGCGGGCGGCGGGCTGGCCATTGCACGGTCGTTGACGATCGCCTGGCGCTGGAGGTCGAGCCAGCCGCGCCAGCCGCTGAGCGCCGCGGCGGTCAGCATCGCCAGCCCGCCGAGCCCTGCGATCGCGAGGGTGATGATGGAGACGGGTTCGGTCATCGCATACATCCTTAAAGCGTGCGCGGGCTTACGGCCGATCGCGCAGGGACTCGATCTCCCGATCGAGCGAACTCGAGCTGTCGGTGGCGATCCGCTCCAGTGTGGCGACGCGCGCCTTGAGTTGACGGATCTCCTCGCGAAGCTTCTCGGCCTCGGGGTCGGGCTCGGGGCGGCCGACAAATTCCTCGCCCCGGTGGCGGCGCACGACGCCATATTTGGCGCGCATCACGCTGGCGATTCCGCCTATCGCCACGATCGCCACGACCATCTCGAACGGGTTCATTTGGTGCTCCCTCGTTGGTTCTTTTCGTTTCAGTTGAGCGGCTGATCACGCAGCCGATCGATCTCTTCGGCGAGGTTGGCCGAGCGGTCGGTCAGGATCCGCTCCAGCACTGCGATGCGCTGCTCAAGCCGTTCGGTCTTGGCGGCGTATTGGGCGGCCTTCTCGGCGGCTTCCCGGCCGATGAATTCGAGCTGACGTTCCTTGAAGGTCAGCCAGCGCTTGAGGACGCCGGCGGTAATGGCGGTCAGTGGAATGACGACCCACACGACGGTCCAGATGTTCATCGTGACGCTCCTTGGGGCTTCGGCGGGCGGGCCGCTCAGCGCAGGCTGTCAATCTCGTCGGCGAGCCGGCGATTGTGGCTCGTGTAATAAACCTCGAGGGCCCACAGGCGGCGGTCGATGTCGCGAAAGCGCGAGCGGACGTCGCGGACCGAGTTGCCCGGCTTGGCGCGGACGCCTTGCCAGAAGCGCTGGTCTTCGCGGCTCATGCTCTCAAACTCGGCTGGCTTGTCGCTCGCGATCCAGCCGATCACCAAGTAGACGACGGGCAGGATGGGCCCCATCGCGAACAGGGTGAGCAGCACCGCGACGACCCGGACCATCGTGGCATCGAGCCCCGTATAGTCGGCGAGGCCGGCGCACACGCCCATGAACTTGCCGTTCCGCTTGTCGAGATAGAATTTGGTGTGACGGGCAGACATTGTTCGATCCCTTCGGGAAAGTGCAGTTCAGGCGTGGCCCTTCCAGTCGTCCTGATCTCGCAGCGGGCGTTCGGTCCGCTCCGTGGTGGGGCGCCAGTTCGGATTGTCCGCGGCGACGATGCGCTCGATCGTGGCGAGCCGGTCATCGAGCCGGCGGGCGAGGTCGTGCAGGCCGTCGAGTAGGTCTTCGTCCTCGATCGAGAGGCTGCGGGCGCGCTTCCACTGCGTGACATAGTGGAAGATCAGCCACGGCAGCCCGATGAAGAGCATGCCCACGACGGCGATCGGGACGAGCGTGTCCTCCATCGTCTTAGCCCTCCTGGCCGGCGGCGCGGCCCATCCGCGCCTTCAGCGCCTCGAGCTCCTCGTCGACCTTCTCGGAGGAACGCAGCTCGGCGATTTCCTCCTCGAGGCTCTTGGGCGCGGCGCCCATGCCGGCGGCTTCGGCCCGGCCCTCCGCGAAATCCACGCGGCGCTCCAGGGTCTCGAACCGGCTGAACGCCTCGTCGACCTTGGAACCGTTGGTCATCTCGCGCAACCGGGCGCGGTTCTGCGCCGATTCCAGGCGGGCGACAATCGAGGTCTGGCGGGCACGCGCCTCGCGCAGCTTGTTCTGGAGCTTGGTGATGTCCGTCTCGGAGGCCTGGAGTGTCTCGTCGAGCACAGCGATCTCCTCCTTCAGGCGATCGGCCATATCGGCGGCCTTGCGCTTTTCGACCAGCGCGGCCTTGGCGAGATCCTCGCGGCCCTTGCTGAGCGCCAGCTCGGCCTTCTCGGTCCAGTTCTCCTGGAGACTGTCGAGCTTGGCGATGTGGCGGCGCATCTCCTTCTGGTCGGCGATGGTGCGCGCGGCCGAGGCACGGACCTCGATCAGCGTCTCTTCCATCTCCATGATGATCATGCGGATCATCTTCGCCGGATCCTCCGCGCGATCGAGCAGATCGGTGACGTTGGCGGCGATGATGTCGCGGGTCCGGGAGAAGATTCCCATGTACGTGGCTCCTAGTTGGAAGGGGGCTGGTCGATCAGGCCATCGCCGGGCCGACGGAGGCGGCGAGGAAGACGATGCTGGCCGCCGTCGTCGCGACGAGGGTGACGAGTGCGGTGGCGAGGCGGCTGCGCTCGATGACGTCGAAGTGAAACATGGTGCTTCTCCTTACCTGGTCTCGCGAACCGCGCTCGGCGGTGTCGGATACTTCTAAGCAGGAGCCGTGCCAGTTTTGAGAAGTGACGGATTTCCGCCGTTTCATGGTGATTTGCTGAAACAGCACACATCGCAGCTCTTGCCAAAACTTGGCAAATGATACCAATTCCGCGCCATGGATCGCGACGCGAAATTCATCGGCGAATCGACCGCCTTCCTCGATGCGGTCGAGCGGGCCAGCCGCGCCGCTGGCCTCAACCGCCCGGTGTTGGTGATCGGCGAGCGCGGCACTGGCAAGGAGCTGATCGCCGAACGGCTCCACCATCTCAGCCCGCGCTGGTCGGCGCCGTTCATCACGCTCAACTGCGCGGCGCTGCCCGAGACGCTGATCGAGGCGGAGCTGTTCGGCCATGAGGCCGGAGCCTTCACCGGCGCCACCAAGGCGCGCGCGGGCCGCTTCGAGGAGGCGGACGGTGGCACGCTGCTGCTCGACGAGCTCGCGACTTTGTCGTCGGGCGCGCAGGAGCGACTGCTGCGCGCGGTGGAATATGGCGAGGTGACGCGGATCGGCTCTTCGCGGCCGATCCAAGTGGACGTGCGCATCGTCGCGGCCACCAACGAGCATCTGCCCTCGCTGGTCGAGGCCGGTCGTTTCCGCGCCGACCTGCTCGACCGTCTGTCTTTCGAGGTTGTCACTCTGCCGCCGCTCCGCCATCGCGAGGGCGACATCCCGGTACTCGCCGACTATTTCGGGCAGCGCATGGCGTTCGAGCTCGGCTGGACGAACTGGCCCGGCTTCGCGGCAAAGGCGATGGCAACGCTCGTCAGCTATGACTGGCCAGGCAATGTCCGCGAGCTGCGCAATGTCGTGGAGCGCGCGGTCTATCGCTGGCTGGAGCCGAACAAGGCGATCGACGGAATCGAGTTCGACCCCTTCGCCTCGCCCTGGCGGCCGAAGGGGCAGGGCGCGCGCCCGGCGATGACGGCCGAGCCAGGGCCCGCCCATGCGTTCGCGATGATCGAGGAGCCCGAGGTCAGCGATTTCCGCGCCGCCTGCGATGCCTATGAGAAGCGGCTGCTCGAGGCGGCGCTCAAGCGCTGCCGCTTCAACCAGCGTACCACCGCGGCCGCGCTTGCGCTCACATACGACCAGCTCCGCCACGCGCTGCGGCGGCACAACCTCCTGGACCGCACCGCCGCCTCTTGATCCCGTTTCGGTCCCGTTCCATGAGAATGTTTCGCAAGAGGCGAAATCGCTGCACTTTTGACGCGCGGAGGCGTTAGGGAGCCGAGCAGGATTTCCCACAGAAGGAGACGTGTCATGGCTTTCGTCCTCCCGCCGCTGCCGTTCGAGAAGACGGCGCTCGGTCCGATCATGTCGGCCGAGACTTTCGATTACCATCATGGCAAGCACCATAAGGCCTATGTCGACAAGACCAATGGCTGGGAGGCCGAGAAGGGCCTCGGCGGCAAGTCGCTGGTCGAGGTCATCAAGATGGCCAAGGACAAGGGCGACAAGGGACTGTTCAACAACTCCGCGCAGATCTGGAACCATACCTTCTTCTGGAACTGCCTGGCGCCGGCCGGCTCGACCCGTCCGTCGGAGAAGCTCGCCAAGCTCATCGACGACTTCGGCGGCCAGGAAGCGCTGATCGCCAAGCTCAAGGAAGAGGCCGTCGGCCACTTCGCGAGCGGCTGGGCGTGGCTGGTGCTCGATGGCGGCGCGCTGAAGGTGACGTCGCTGCACGACGCCGACACCCCGGTAGTCTATGACGGCATGAAGCCGCTGCTCACCCTCGATGTGTGGGAGCACGCCTATTACATCGACTATCGCAACGCTCGCCCGGACTTCGCCGACAAGGTGCTGAAGAATGTCGTGAACTGGGATTTCGTCTCCCAGAATCTCGACGGCGAGGGCGTCAGCCGCGCCGACCAGAAGCCGGCCTGAGCCGGCGCTGAAGCTCTCTCCAGCGAGGGAGAGGGCGGGAGAGGGGCCGTGCGGCGTCCGCGTCGCGCGGGCTCTCTTCCTTTTGAAGCCGTTCGGGCCGAGCCCGTCGAAGCCCTTCCTGCTTTCGCCCACGGGAAGAAGGCCTTCCTTCGGCTCAGTGCGAAGAAGGGAGAGGCGTCTATTCCTCCGGCGGGCCGTCGGCGACGGCTTCCATGGCGCTTTCGCCCAGGCCGTTCTTCATCAGCATCGGCACATTGGCGATCGCAAACAGCAGCGTCGCCGGCATCGCGCCCCAGAGCTTGTAGCCCAGCCAGAAGTCCGTGCTGAAGTTGCGCCACACCAGCTCGTTGGCCACCGCCATGGCGATGAAGAACAGCGCCCAGTTGCGCGACAGAATCGACCAGCCGCGCTCGTTCAGCCCCGGATAGGCGTTGCCCAGCGCCAGCTTGAGAGTCGGCCGGCCGGTCATGAAGCCGAAGCCCAGCACGCCCGATACCATCAGGTAATAGAGCGTCGGCTTCATCTTGATGAGCCAGTCCTTGTGGAGCCAGATGGTCAGCCCGCCCAGCACCAGCACCATCGTGCTCGAAAACCACTGCATCGCCGAGACCCGGCCGAAGCGCAGCAGCGAGTAGACCATGGCCACGCCGGTCGCGCCCATGAAGATGGCCGTGGCGGCGAAGATGTTCTTCCCCGTCAGAGAGTAAGCGGCGAAATAAACAACCAGTGGCCCGAGATCGAGCCCCAGCCGGAGCAGCGGCCCGGCGTCGGATCTGGCGGTGGCGGTGGTCAAGTCGATTCTCTCCATCTGTCGAGACCTTGGCCCTCGACACGGCCCAAGGATAGTACGCGCGGGTGAACCGGCGCTTTACTTCACCGTGTCGCGCACACCGGCGATCAGGCCGGCCACCTCGTCCGCATCGAACGGGCGGAAATCGTCCAGAGTTTCGCCGACCCCGATCGCGTGGATCGGCATGCCGAACTTTTCCGCCGCCGCCACCAGCACTCCGCCCTTTGCGGTGCCGTCGAGCTTGGTCATCACGAGCCCGGTGACGCCCGCTTCCTTGCCGAAGATCTCGATCTGGTTGAGCGCGTTCTGGCCGGTGGTGGCATCCAGCACCAGCACGACGTCGTGCGGCGCGGCCGGGTTCAGGCGACCGAGCACGCGACGGATCTTGGCCAGCTCGTCCATCAGGCCGGCCTTGTTCTGGAGGCGGCCGGCGGTGTCGACGATCAGCACGTCGGTGCCGATCGCGGTGCCCTGCTTCACGCCTTCCCAGACGAGGCTGGCCGCATCGCCGCCCTCAGCGCCGGAGATGATCGGCACGCCGATCCGCTCCGCCCACACCTTGAGCTGGCCGATTGCGGCGGCGCGGAAGGTGTCGCCGGCGACCAGCATCACCTGATAGTCCTGCTCCTGCAGCAGGTGGGCGAGCTTGGCGATGGTGGTGGTCTTGCCCGAACCGTTGACGCCGATGACGAGGATCACCTGCGGGCGCGGGAAAGCGTCGATCTCCAGCGGCTTGGCGACAGGGCGGAGGATCTTCGCCACCTCGTCCGCCACCACGGCGCGCACGCCTGGTTCGTCGAGATCCTTCTCAAAGCGCTCGTCGGCCAGCCGGTCGCGCACGCGCGCGGCGGTGGCGGGGCCAAGATCGGAGGCGATCAGCGCCTCCTCGATGGCTTCGAGCGTCTCGCTATCGAGCTTTTCCTTGGTGAACAGGCTCTGGAGATTGTCGCCCAGCCGCTCGGAGGTGCGGCGGAAGCCCGCGACCAGCTTCTCGTGCCACGCGGTGGGGGTATCGCTCAAGAGGCCTCTCCGACCAACATTCCGTCCTCGATATGGGTGATGTGGATCGCCACGACGTCGCCGCGCTTCGGGCGATTGGTGGCGGCGCTGCGCGGCGCCGCACCGGAAGCGAGGCGGGCGGGTGCATATTGGCCGGTATGGCCGCGCCCGTCGGTGCGCTCGATCAGCAGAGATTGCGTGGTGCCTACTAGCGTTTCCAGCCAGCGCGCGCGCCGCGCGTCGGCCGCCACGCGCAGCCGCCGGGTGCGGGTGCGGATGGTCGCGGGATCGAGCTGCGGCATCTTCGCTGCCGGCGTGCCCTCGCGGGGTGAGAAGGGGAAGACATGGCCATAGACAATGTCGCAATCGTCGAGCAGGCGCAGCGTATTGTCGGCCATCGCGTCGGTTTCGGTGGGGAAGCCGGCGATCAGGTCGGCGCCGATGGCGATGGCGGGGCGGGCGGCCTTTAGGCGCTGCACCATCTCGACCGCCTGGGCGCGGCTGTGGCGGCGCTTCATCCGCTTCAGGATCATGTCGTCGCCCGCCTGGAGCGAGAGGTGGAGATGTGGCTGGAAGCGCGGCTCGCCCGTCACCAGCTCGAACAACCGCTCGTCGATCTCGACCGAGTCGAGCGATGAGAGGCGCAAGCGCTGGAGGCCCGGCACCAGCTTCAGCACGCGCTCGACGAGATGGCCGAGCGACTGTTGGCCGGGCAGATCGGGCCCGTAGCTGGTGGTGTCGACGCCGGTCAGCACCACCTCGTTATAGCCTTGGTCGACCAGCGCCCTGATACGGTCGACAACGAGACCGGCGGGGACGGAGCGGCTCGGGCCGCGGCCATAAGGGATGATGCAGAAGGTACAGCGATGGTCGCAACCATTCTGCACTTCGACGAAGGCGCGCGCCCGCTCGCCGAAGCCGACGACGAGATGCGGCGCGGTATCATGCACCGCCATGATGTCCGAGACGCGGACCTTCTCCGCCTCGTCTATGGGCGCGGCCGGCGCGCGGAAGGCGCCCGCCTTCCATTTCTCCTTGTTGCCAATCACGGCGGCGACCTCGGGCATTGCCGCGAAGGTGGCGGGCTCGACCTGCGCCGCGCAGCCGGTGACGAGGATCCGCGCGCCGGGCCGGCGGCGGACGGCGCGACGGATCTCCTGCCGTGCCTGCTTCACCGCCTCGGCCGTCACCGCGCAGGAGTTGATGATAACGAGGTCGTCCTGGTCGCCCGCGAGCGCGCGCATCGCCTCGCTCTCGGCAGCGTTGAGGCGACAGCCGAGCGTGATGATCTCCGGCCCGCTCATGCCCCGAACCCTTCGAGGTCGAGCTCGCCAGTGAAGACGTGCGTGGCGGGGCCGGCCATGCGGATGGTGCCGCCCGGCTGCCAGTCGATGACGAGCTCGCCGCCGGGTAGTGCGACGGTGACGCCGCTCTTCGCCCGACCCGACCTGATCGCCGCGACGGCGGTGGCGCAGGCGCCGGTGCCGCAGGCGAGCGTCAGACCCGCGCCACGTTCCCATACGCGAAGGCGGATGCGGTCCGGGCTCTCGATCGTGGCGACGTTGACGTTGACGCGCTCGGGGAAGACCGGGTCGTGCTCGATGCCCGGACCGATCGAGCCGAGGTCCACCGCGTCGGTGTCGGGCACGATGAAGATGATGTGCGGGTTGCCGACGCTCAGCGCCATCGGCGCGGCGAGGGGCTCCAGCCCGTCCCAGGCGAGCGGCAGTGCGGCGGTGTCCATCGCATAGGCGAGCGGCACCGCATCCCAGTCGAAGCGCGGCGCGCCCATGTCGACGCTGGCACCACCGGTGGTAAGGCTGCTCGACAGGATGCCGCCCAGCGTCTCGATCGAGGGCTGGCCACCGAGGAGCGTCGCCACGCAGCGCGTCGCGTTGCCGCACGCCTCGACCTCGCCGCCGTCGCTGTTGAAGATGCGCATCTTCGCGGTGGCGACGTCCGAAGCCTCGATCAGGATGAGCTGGTCGCAGCCGATGCCGGTGTGCCGGTCGGCGATCGCGCGGGCGCGCGCCGGGCTCATCGCCACGGCGCGCTCGCGCGCGTCGAACACGACGAAGTCGTTGCCTAGACCATGCATCTTGTGAAAGCGCTGCGCCATCGCGCGCGATCTAGGCAGTGCGTGCCGCCAAGTCCACTCCGCCAATCGCCGATCGTCAGGCGCGGCGGGCGGACAGGCTCTGATCTTCGGCGCTGCCGGTGCCGCGTGCTGACGGTAGCAGGCCGCGCTCGGCGAGCATGCGGCGGGCGGCGATCACCGTCATCGGCTTGCCGAAATGCCAGCCCTGGCCCTTGTGGCAACCCATCGCGCGCAGCCGGTCGCGGATCTCGCCATCCTCGATTCCCTCCGCCGTGATCGGCAGGTTGAGGCTTTCGCCGAGCTTGGAGATGGCGTTGACGATCGCCGCCGACTCCGGGTCTTTGTTGATCGAGGTAACGAAGCTGCGGTCGATCTTGATCCGATCGAAGGGCAGCGCGCGCAGGTGGGCGAGCGAGGAATAGCCCGTGCCGAAATCGTCGAGCGCGAGGCGTATGCCCTGGTTCTTGAGGCTGCCGACGATCAGTTGCGCTAGCGGCAGGTTCTGGAATAGCGAGCTTTCGGTGATCTCCACCTCGAGCCGGTTGGCCGGATAGCCGGTCTCAACCAGCAGCTTGACGATCTTCTGCGCGAGCCACGGATCCTTGAGCTGCGCGGGCGAAATGTTGACCGACAGTGTGAGCGATGGATCCCAGTCGCGCGCCTCGATGAAGGCGCGGCGCATCACTGCGACCGAAAGTTCGCTGATCAGGCCGCATTCCTCAGCCACGGGAATAAAATTGTCGGGGGGCACGATGCCACGCTTCGGGTGGTTCCAGCGCGCCAGTACCTCGAAGCCGATCAGCGCGCCCGTCTCCAGGTCTACCTGCGGCTCGTAATAGGGGATGAACTGGCCGGCCGGGATGCCGTCGCGCAGGCCCGCCTCGATGGTGTTGCGGGAGATGAGCTCGCGCTCCATCGACGCGTCGAACCATGCGTGGCGGCTGCGACCCGCAGCCTTGGCGGTGCGCATCGCGATGTTGGCGCGGCGGAGCAGTGCTTCCATCGTGGCGCAGTCGCCGTCGGAGCGGGCGATACCGACCGAGGCGCCGATATGCGCGGTCACACCGCGGGCCAGCAACGGCTGGGCAAGCGCGCCGACGATATAGTCGGCGATCGACTCGATAGTGTTGGCGTGACGCGGATCGAAGGGCAGCAGCGCGGCAAACTCGTCGCCGTCGAGCCGGCCTGCCACCGCCGAGGAGGGCAGTGCGCGGCGCACGATGTCGCTGGCGGCGTGCAGCACATTGTCGCCGGCGAGATGCCCGTGCACCTCGTTGACGCTCTTGAAGTGATCGAGATCGATGACGAGCAACGCTACCGCCTTGTCGCGCCGGGTCGCCTGGGCGATCGCGACGGCACCATCCTCGGCGAGCGCGCGACGGTTGAGGAAGCCGGTCAGCTGGTCGGTGCGCGCGAGCGCGTTGGCGCGGGCCTGGGCCTCGTCATGCTGCGAGGTGGCTGTCGCCAGATCGCGGTAGCGGCGCCAGCCGAACAGGATCAGCGCGAGGTTGAGCAGCAGGGTCGCAAGCAGCAGCCGGTCGCCATGATCGAGCCCGCTGGTGAGGCCGTGGTGGCCGAACTGGTGCACCATGAGCGTGAGCGAGTGCCAGCTGCCCGACGAGAGCAGCAGCAGCACCGCAAGCAGCAGGACGCCGAACAGCACATCGCGGCGCGCACGACTTATCGCCTTGGTGGCGTCAGTCTCCTCGCCATGCTGAGTTGCCATTGCTGCGGTCCTCTGTGTCGGCAAGCTCAGTCTTTGGGGGGAAAGCGTGTAGAAGCGGTAAAGGCCCACCTCGCCGCAACATTGCTTGCCTTATCGGCTCCGGTCATCTATCGGCCCCCCGATCGTTCCGCGACGAACGTGATGGCTCCAGCGCGCAACCGAAAGGGTTGGGCGCACGCCGGCCGGCGAGTTTCGCCCGCCGGCGCTTTGTGCGTTGGGCCAGGCGAAATCGCTGGAAGAAGGAGTTGAGGCGCATGTTCGAGAGTTTGAGCGAAAGGCTGGGCGGGGTCTTCGACCGTTTGCGCGGCCGTGGTGCGCTCAACGAGGCCGACGTGCGCGCGGCGATGCGCGAGGTGCGCATCGCGCTGCTCGAGGCCGACGTGGCGCTGCCCGTGGTGCGCGAATTCGTCGACAAGGTGACCGAGGAGGCCGTCGGCCAGTCGGTGCTGAAGTCGATCACGCCCGGCCAGCAGGTCGTCAAGATCGTCAACGACGCGCTTACCGAGATGCTGGGTTCGGAAGCCTCGGACCTCAAGCTCGACGTGACCCCGCCGGCTGTCATCATGATGGTCGGCCTGCAGGGCTCGGGCAAGACCACCAGCACTGCCAAGATCGCCCGCCGCTTGAAGCTTAAGGGCGCCAAGAAGGTGATGATGGCGTCGCTGGACGTGAACCGTCCGGCCGCGCAGGAGCAGCTGGCGGTGCTCGGCACCCAGGCGGAGGTCGCGACGCTGCCGATCGTTGCCGGCCAGCAGCCGGTCGACATCGCTCGGCGCGCGCTCAACGCCGCGAGGCTCCAGGGCTTCGACGTGCTGATGCTCGACACCGCCGGTCGTCTCCACGTCGACCAGGCGCTGATGGACGAGATGAAGGCGGTCGCGGACGCCGCGACGCCGGACGAGATCCTGCTCGTCGTTGACTCGCTGACCGGCCAGGATGCCGTCAACGTCGCCAAGAGCTTCTCCGAGCAGGTGCCGCTCACCGGCGTGGTGCTCACCCGTATGGACGGCGATGCACGCGGTGGCGCGGCGCTGTCGATGCGTGCCGTCACCGGCAAGCCGATCAAGTTCGTCGGCACCGGCGAGAAGCTCGACGGGCTTGAGTTGTTCCAGCCCGGCCGCGTCGCCGGCCGCATTCTCGGCATGGGCGACGTCGTGTCGCTGGTCGAGCGCGCCGCCGAGACGATCAAGCAGGACGAGGCCGAGAAGCTCGCCGAGCGCATGTCGAAAGGTCAGTTCGACCTCAACGATCTACGCAATCAGCTCAACCAGATGCGCCGCATGGGCGGTCTCGGCGCGCTCGCCTCGATGCTGCCCGGCGTCGCCAAGGTGAAGAACGCGATGGCGAACGGGCAGGTCGACGACAAGATCCTGATCCACATGGACGCGATC
>OUNM010683522.1_pt1 | contig 14164 bp, 15 predicted proteins | sample 1769961 | NCBI WGS metagenome assembly OUNM01 (sample SAMEA3914820, study PRJEB12502) | metagenome | biome: forest; material: soil | place: USA | collected 2012-03-12 | depth 0.3 m | reverse complement strand
GGGGCGGTCATCGCCCAAAGTCCGTGCGTGGTGGCAGATTGCGACATTTTCAAAAGTTTATTCTGTTTCGGACTATTTTAGCCGCTATAATGGCCATTAATACCGCTTAATCGGACTTAAGTCATTCTGTTTGGGAATATGCTCGCTCCCCGCCGCTTCCTGCCGTCGTTGTCGCACCTCCAGGCGTTCGAGGCCGCCGCCCGCACGGGCTCGGTCACGGCGGCGGCGCGCGAGCTGAACCTGACGCAGAGCGCGGTCAGCCGCCAGATCAAGGCTCTGGAAGAGCAGCTGGAGGTCGAGCTGTTCCACCGCGAGCGCCAGACCATCCGCCTGACGCCGGGCGGCGAGGCCTATGCGCGCGATATCCGCGACGCCCTGAAGAAGATCGGCACCGCGTCGCTGAACCTGCGCGCCAATCCTTTGGGCGGGACGCTGAACCTTGCCATCCTGCCGACCTTCGGCACGCGCTGGCTGGCGCCGCGCCTGCCGTCCTTCCTGGCCGGTAATCCGGGGATCACGCTGAACCTGATGACGCGGCTGACCGTGTTCGACTTTGCGCTGGAGCCGATCGACGCCGCCATTCACCACGGCATGGGGCAGTGGCGCGGGGCCGAGACCGTCTTGCTGCGCGAAGAATACGTCGTGCCGGCGTGCAGCCCGGAACTCCTCCAGCGCTTCGCCTTTCGCGAGCCGGCAGATTTGCGCAAGGCGCCGTTGCTGCATATGACGACGCGGCCTGACGCCTGGGAACGCTGGCTGCGGACACACGACGTCGCCGACGAGCACGTCCAGGGCATGCTGTTCGACCAGTTCGCCACGGTGGCGCAGGTGGCGCGATCGGGTTTAGGGATCGCGCTGTTGCCGACCTTCCTGATCGAGGAGGAATTGCGGACCGGCCAGCTGGTGCGGGCGCTGCCCGACGCCGGCGAGATGAAAAGCGCCGAGGCCTACTATTTGGCCTGGCCGCACGAGCGCGCCGACCATCCGCCGCTGGTCGCCTTCCGCGACTGGCTGCTGGCGGAAACGAAAGCCTATCGATGAAAGTAAGAAACCCCACCACCATCCCACTTCGCCAAGGCTTCGTGGGACGGTCCCCCCTCCCCATCGCTGTGCGACGGGGAGATGTAAAAAGGAGCGAGCCATGCGCATCTATTCCCGCGAGGACGTGATCAAGGCCCTGCCGTACGACCGGCTGGTCGAGGAATTGCCGCGCCGGCTGTTGCAGGGCGCCGAGGCGCCGCAGCGCCATGTCCATACGGTCACGCAGCCGGGCGAGCCCGACGCGTCCCTGCTGATGATGCCGGCGTGGAGCGCCTCGGGCGCCGGCGGGGTCAAGATCGTCAACGTCACGCCGGGCAATGCCGGCCGCGATCTGCCGGCGGTGACCGCCAGCTATCTTTTGTTCGATGCGGTGACGGGCGAACACAAGGCGCTGCTCGACGGTGGCGAGCTGACGGCGCGCAGGACGGCGGCCGTGGCAGCGGTGGCGGCCGAACGGCTGGCGCGCGACGATGCGCATCGCCTGCTTCTGATCGGCTCGGGCCGCATCGCGACGGAGCTTGCCTTCGCCTACCGCGCCATACGCGATATCCGCCGTGTCTGGGTCTATAGCCCGACGCAAAAAAATGCCGAGCGGCTGGCGCATCACTTGCGCGACAATGGTTTCGACGCCCACGCCTGCGACGACGTGCAGGATGCTGTTCACGACGCCGATATCGTGGCGTGCGCGACGCTCAGCAAGGAACCGATCGTGCGCGGGCTGTGGCTCAAGCCCGGGCAGCACGTGGCTTTGATCGGGGGTTATCTTGCCGATATGCGCGAGGCCGACGACGAGACGATCCAGCGCGCCGCGGTCTGGGTCGATACCGTGGCGGCGCTGAAGGAGGCGGGGGACGTGATGGGTTTGGGCGAAGGCGATATCAAGGGCACGCTGTTCGACCTGTGCGGCGTGGGCGTTGTGGATGGTCGCGAAGACATGATCACCGTCTTCAAAAGCGTGGGTGACGCGTCGCAGGACCTAGCGGCGGCCGCCATTGCGTTGGGCGTTAGCTAAGCTGTTTGGCGCTTACCCCATAAGACGTAGCGAAGATCCATATGCAATCCGATCAGTTCCGCCCAAAGATCGTTTTGGCTTAAGGCCGGAATAACGTCGATCTCGCCGGACTTTATATTTGTAAGCTGCTCCGCACTGATAAGACCGTCCAACTCGTAGTCGATCGTCATGCCGAATTCCCGTTCGAAACGATCGCATTCTTCGGCAAAGCGCTCGTGACGCATGCGATAGACTTCGGGATTCTCTGCGTCGCTGTCTCGGTAGATTTTATCTGCGTTCATAGGACGTTGTTCCTGCAGTTGCCCGTCCGATACCACGAAAACGAGTATGGCGGAATCTGCCGACAGTCTTAATCAGCATGGCTCCAATCGAGCACGATCTTGCCGGACTGACCCGAGCGCATCAGGTCGAAGCCCTGCTGGAAGGCGACGGCGGGCAGGCGATGCGTGATGATGCGCTCCAGCGGGAAGCCAGCCTCGATCAGGCCGAGCATGCGCTTCCAGGTGTCGAACATCTGCCGGCCGTAGACGCCGCGTACGGTCAGCGCCTTCATAATGACGCTCGACCAGTCGAAGGGCACAGCCCCCGCCGGAATACCCAACAAAGTCAGGTCGCCGCCCATGCGCAGATGTTCGATCGCCTGCGGAATGGCGGGTTTGGCGCCGCTCATCTCAAGCGCTATGTCGTAGCCGTTCGACACGCCCAGCTCGCGGCGGACGTCGCCCAGGTCCTCCTTCGACACATCGACCGTGCGGATATCGGCGACGCGCGAGGCCAGGTCCAGACGATAGGGATTGATATCGGTTAGCGTCACAGACCGCGCGCCGCTAAAGCGCGCCACGGCCGCCGCCATGATGCCGATCGGCCCCGCGCCGGTCACCAGGACGTCCCGGCCCAGGACGTTGGTCTGTTGCACCGTATGGACGGCATTGCCGAAGGGATCGAGGATGGCGCCGAGTTCGTTCGACACACGCTCGGGCAGGGGGATGACGTTGAAGGCGGGCACGGCGACGAAACGCGCAAAGGCGCCCGGGCGGTTGACGCCGATGCCCTGGGTGTTCGGATCGAGGTGGAACTGACCCAGCCGCGCCGCTTCCGAATCCAAGTCGATGACGTGGCCTTCGGCCGAGACACGCATGCCCAGGCGCAGCGGCCGCGTCACGCGCGATCCGATGGCGGCGATGGTCCCGGCGAATTCGTGGCCGGTGATCATCGGGACGGGTACGGTCTTCTGCGCCCAGTCGTCCCAGTTATAGATGTGGACGTCGGTGCCGCAGATGGCGGTGTGCGTCACCTCGATCAGCACCTCGTCGGGCGCGATCTCGGGAACAGGAGCCTCGGTCTGCCACAGGCCGGGCTCGGGCTTCAGCTTGGCGAGGGCCGGCATCGTGGTGGGCAGGTGGACGCTGTCCACGGTCAGCGGCTTCACGTCGTCGCTCATGCCAGCACCCCCAGTTCGAGCGCGCACGCAGAAAAGGCGGCGACCGCCTTGTCGATCTGTTCGAAGGTGTGGGCAGCCGACATCTGCGTGCGGATGCGCGCCTGACCGTCGGGGACGACGGGATAGGAAAAGCCGATGACGTAGACGCCGTGGTCGAGCAGGCGTGCCGCCAGGGCTTGCGCCAGCTTGGCGTCGCCCAGCATAACCGGAATGATCGGGTGGCTGCCGGGCAGAAGCTTGAAACCGGCCCTGGTCATGCCGGCGCGGAAGCGCTGAGCATTCTGCGTCAAGTGATCGCGAAGGTCGTCGCCGGCTTCGGCCAGGTCGATGGCCATGAGCGAAGACCCCGTCACGGCCGGCGCGAGCGCGTTCGAAAAGAGATAGGGGCGGGCGCGCTGGCGCAGCAGGTCGACGACGGGTTTTCGGGCCGCGATATAGCCGCCCATGGCCCCGCCCAGCGCCTTGCCGAACGTACCGGTCAGGATATCGATGCGGTCCGACACATTGAGACGATGCGCCGTGCCCGCGCCCTTCGGGCCGACAAAGCCGGTGGCGTGGCAGTCGTCGACCATGATGAGCGCGTCATAGCGGTCGGCCAGTTCGGCGATGCCGTCGAGCGGCGCGAAATAGCCGTCCATCGAAAACACGCCGTCCGTAGCGATCATGATCGTGCGCGCGCCGGCCGTCCGGGCCGCCTTGAGCTGGGTTTCGAGGTCGTCGAGGTCGGCGTTTTTGAAGCGATATTTTTTTGCCTTGCACAGGCGCACGCCGTCGATGATCGAGGCGTGGTTCAGGCTGTCGGACACGATGGCGTCCTCTTCGCCAAGCAGGGGTTCGAAGACCGCGGCGTTGGCGTCGAAGCAGGCGGCGAACAGGATGGCGTCTTCCTTGGCCACGTACGACGCGATGCGCGCTTCCAGTGCCTTGTGCAGGTCCTGCGTGCCGCAGATAAAGCGCACGCTGGCCATGCCGGCCCCGTGGGTGCGCACGGCCTCGCGGCCGGCCTCGATGACGTCGGGATGGTCGGCCAGGCCGAGATAGTTGTTGGCGCAGAAGTTAACGACCTCGCGCCCGTCTTTCAGCTTAAGCGAAGGGCGCTGCATCGAAGCAATAATGTGTTCGGGCTTGGTCAGGCCGCGCGCGGCGATATCGTCGAGCGCATCATTCACTTTGGCGTAGAAGTCGGCGCGCATGGGGCACCTCCGGTTTCGAAAAACTAAGGGCGGGCGATCCATCGATCGCCCGCCCCCGAAATCCTAGCCTATAACCAATTTGGTTGCAATTGCAACTGCATCAATCGCGTTGGGGCAGCGTCATCTCGGCCAACATGGCGCTGAGGTGCTCGCTGTGGTGGCCGCGGCGGCCGCCGACGACGGGCTCGGCCGGACGCGGGTGCGCCAGGCGGGCATCGTGCAGCACGGCGTTGATGCGCGCGTCGTACTCGGTGCGCAGCGCCGTCTTGTCGACCGCGATGCCGCGCGCCAGGAGGTCGTCGTCGACCTCGTCCATCATGAACAGTTCATCGACGAAGCGCGCCATCAGGTCGAGGCTGGTGACCAGGCGCTTGTGGCAGACGACAGTGGAATCGCCGATGCGGATCATCCAGTCGCGGCAGAATTCGACGTGGCCGGCGACTTCGCGCACGCTCTTGTCGGCGATGTGCCGGAGGTCGCGGTCGGACGAATGCGTCAGCGCTTCGAGCATCAGAAGCTGCCAGTTCGAGAACAGGAACTGGCGGGCCAGGGTCTGGGCAAAATCGCCGTTCGGCTGTTCGACCAGCAGGCAGTTATGATAGTCGGGCGGATTGCGGCGGAAAGCCAGCGTGTCGGCGTCCTGCCCCTTGCCGTCGAGTCGCGCCGCCAGGCTCAGGAAATCGGTCGCCTGGCCGACCAGGTCGAGCGCCAGGCTCGACAGGCCAAGATCGATTTCATGATTGGGCGCATGGCCGCACCAGGCGCTGAGGCGTTGACCGAGAATCAGGGCGTCGTCACCCAGGCGAAAGGTGTATTCGAGCAAACGGTCCTGCATGTGTCTCATTCTCCCTTTAGTATCGAGACGAGAACAGGGGCGCCTTGCATACCGACGTTATGCTGCGCACACATAATCGCAGCATATTGGCTTCATCTTCTGAGGAAGTCGCGTAAATGGCGAACCCAATCCCGCGCTTTAGGCCCGTTCGCGTGGTGCGGGAGGGGCTGCGGGTATGGATGGGTACGCCGGTCGGCATGTGGCACATTCTCTTGTTCTGTGCGCCGGAAGGTACAGATATCCGAATGTTACGTCAATTTGGAAACTGACATTTATGTCAATTTTATTTAATCGCCATATTTCCGTCGTATAGGTGTCGCGGCAACGCCCTAAAGTCGGAGTTTATGCTGCACTTTTTGTGCAGGGTTAACGCAGGTGCAGCATGCCCCAAATGCCGAGTCGGGCGCCCTGCTGAAAGGAATTGGCAGCAGGCTGGGTTAGAGAAACACGGTGACCGGAAGGCTTGCCTTCCAACGCTTTTTCGGTTCAAGAGAAACCAGATTCCGCCCTGGAGCCCGCCGTGTTCGACCGTTTTCCCCGCCAGACCCTGGCCACCTTCGCTGTCCTGGTCTCGATCCTGTCGGTCCAGGCCGGGGCGACCTTCGGCAAGCACCTGTTCCCGATTGTCGGCGCAGAGGGCACGACGGCGCTGCGTCAGGGCTTTGCCGCCCTGATCCTTCTGGCGGTTTTCCGTCCGTGGCAGCAGGGGCCGGCGCGCAAGGACTGGGGCGTGCTCCTGCTTTACGCGCTGATCATGGGCGTGATGAACCTTACCTTCTACATGGGGATCGCGCGCGTGCCGCTGGGCATCGGGGTCGCCATCGAATTTCTCGGGCCGCTGACTGTGGCTGTGCTGACCTCGCGCCGTCCGATAGACTTCGTGTGGGTCGCCTGCGCGGCGGCGGGGCTGGCAATTCTTTTGCCGTGGCAAGGCGGGGCCGGCGCGCTCGACATGATTGGCGTCTTCTGGTGCGGCGTCGCGGGCGTGTGCTGGGGGCTCTATATCATCGTCGGCCAACGCGTCAGCGATCGCATTCATGGCGGCAAGGCCGTGGCATTGGCTATGGCGCTGACCACGGTCTTCACCCTGCCGATCGGTATTGCCAGCGCCGGCCACGCTCTGTGGTCGTGGTCGGTCCTGCCGTGGGGCATCGCCGTCGGCCTTCTGTCGAGCGCCATTCCCTATTCGCTCGAGATGGCGGCCTTGAAGCACATGCCGGCCAAGACCTTCAGCCTGATGATGAGCCTTGAACCGGCCGTCGGCGCGGTCCTGGCCTTCCTGATCGTCGGTGAAAAGCTGACGCTTCTGCAGGTCGTGGCGATCGCACTGGTCGTCACGGCCTCGGCCGGATCGAGCCTCACGGCGCGGCGGGCGGCAAATGACGCGACGGCCTAGGTCGGTTCGGGACGATCGCCGTACTGACAGGCCGGTATCCGTCTCGCCGACCGTCCCCCCTTCCGTCACTCGCTCCGCTCGTGCCACCTTCCCCGTTTACGGGGAAGGTGGCTCGCCTGAAGTGCAGCGAAAGGCGAGACGGAAGGGGGAAGCGACCAGTACAGCCAATATGGACGTTTCGAGCAAGGCGCCTTACGCCGTCACGATATCCGAGCCCTTGACCTTTACCGGCCATTTGGTCAGGCGGTCGCCGGCGCAGGGGCCGCCGACGCAATAGCCGTCCTTGATACGGAACAGCGCGCCGTGCCAGCTGCACAGGATCATGTCGCCGCGGCTCGACAGATAGTCGTCGAGTTCCTCGGCCAGCGGCAGGCCGGCGTGCGGGCAGACATCGACATAGCCCCAGACGTTCCGGCCCTTGCGCACGACGAAGCCGTGGAAGCGGCCGTCGCCGATTTCCAGGACGAAATTGCGCGCCTTCCCGTCCTTGATCAGGTCGAGCGGGCCGAGTGTCACGCCTTTCGGAGTTTTGAACAGGCGATTCATGCGTCTACCGGGGGATCCGCGTCGGGCTGGTGTTGCGGATGGGCGCGGGCGAAGGCGGGCAGGTCGAGGCAGGCCTGGTTGACGCCGCGGATCAACGGCCAGGGTGTCAGATCGAGATTGACGCGCTGGGCGTTCAGGACCTGCGGGATCAGGCAGCAGTCGGCAAGCGTCGGTGTCGCTCCAAAGGCGAAGCCGGCGCCATGGCGACCGATCATCTCTTCGATGGCGTCGAAGCCCGAGGCAATCCAGCGCCCGGCCCACGCGTCGAGCGCTGACTGGTCGGCGCCGAATTCGGCCTTGAGATATTTCAGGATGCGCAGGTTGTTGAGGGGATGAATATCGCTGGTGATCGCGAAGACCAGCGCGCGCACCGTGGCGCGGTCGATCGCGCTCTTCGGCAGCAGGGGCGGCGTGGGATGCGTTTCATCGAGCCATTCGAGGATGGCCACGCTTTGCGTCAGGACGTGGTCGCCGTCGTCGAGCGCCGGCACCAGGCCTTGCGGATTGATCGCCTTGTAGGCGGGCGCTGACTGTTGGTCGGTGCGCAGGTCGTGCGTGACCTGCTCGTAGTCGAGGCCCTTGAGATTGAGCGCGATGCGCACACGATAGCCGGCGGAAGACCGCCAATAGCTGTGGAGTCTGAGCATATCACCCCCGTGCGGGCAAAATCATCCCTATGCACGGCCCGAAACCGATGGAGACAAAGCCGTCCGCTTCAGTGTGCGCCTGCAACATAACGGTATCCCCGTCCATAAGGAAGGTGCGCGTTTCGCCCGACGAAAGATTTACCGGCGATTTTCCGCCTTCGCTCAGTTCCAGCAGGCTGCCCGAAGCGTCGCGCGCCGGCCCCGACAGGGTGCCGGTGCCGAGCAGGTCGCCGGTCTCCAGGTTGCAACCGCCCGACGCGTGGTGCGTCACCATCTGCGCCACGGTCCAGTACATGTGTCTGGCGTGGCTTTGGCTTAGGACCTGCGGCGGCAGACCCAGCTCGCGCATCCTCGCGGTCTCTATGGTGACCGTCAGCTTGATGGCAAGCGCGCCGTTCTGCTGATCGTCGTCGTTCCACAGATAGGGCAGGGGCTTGGGATCGCCTTCGGGGCGTGGGCTTTGCGCCGCGCGGAAAGGCGCCAAAGCCTCCGGTGTGACGATCCACGGCGAAATCGTGCTGTGGAAGTTCTTGGCCAGGAAGGGGCCCAGCGGCTGGTATTCCCACGCCTGGAGGTCGCGCGCCGACCAGTCGTTGAGCAGGCAGAAGCCGCCGATATGGTTGGCCGCCTTGTTGATCGGGATGGGCTGGCCGAGCGCATTGCCCGGGCCGATAAGGACGCCGAGTTCGAGCTCGAAATCGAGGCGCTTGCTTGGTCCGAAGACGGGCGCGTCGGCGTCGGCGGCCTTGGTTTGACCCGAAGGCCTGACGACGGGAACGCCTGACGGGCGGATCGACGAGGCGCGGCCGTGATAGCCGATCGGCACATGCTTGTAATTGGGCAGCAGCGGATTGTCGGGGCGGAACAGGGCGCCGACCTGGGTGGCGTGGTGGATACCGACATAGAAGTCGGTGTAGTCGCCGATGCGGCACGGCAGATGCACCGTGCAGTCGGCGCCGGCAAACAGATAGGGCTCGGCCGCGGGACGGAATTGTGCGTCGGTCAGGAGGCGCGACAATTGCTGGCGCAGGCTTTTGCGGAGCGCCGGCGTCGCCAGGATGGCCGCGACGTCGGCCGGTGCGTCATTGAGAAGACCTGCGGCGACCAGGGCCTGGAGGTCGAGAATGGAATCGCCGATGGCGACGCCGGGGCGCGGCGCCTCGTCGGGCGGGCTGAAGGTGCCGAACGGCAGGTTCTGCACCGGAAAATCGCCATGGCCGTCGGCGCCCGGCACCCACGACGACAGCTTGGGATCGTGGGTTTGATCGATAGGAAGAGACATATGAACTTCCACATATCTCCCGCCCCGCTTACGGGGAGGGGGGACCGCGAAGCGGTGGGAAGGGGAATTCCCCTTCCGTCATCTCGCTTCGCTCAATGCCACCTTCCCCGTAAACGGGGAAGGAGAAAGAAAAGAATACCTACGGCTACGGCACATCCGCCTTCGGAAAACCCTGCCAGCAGGCGTCGTAATCGCCTTGCAGGGTGGGAGAGGCCATCGCAAAAGCGCTGGGGCGCAAAGGCAGGCGGGTCTCGAACATAAAAGCCATGGTGTCGGCGATCTTGTGGGGTTTGAGCTCGGCCGCCACGGCCTTGCGCCAGGAGTCAACATCGGGACCGTGGGCATTCATGCAGGAATGCAAAGACGCGCCGCCGGGCGCGAAGCCGCCGGCCTTGGCGTCGTAGGCGCCGGTAATCAGTCCCATGAATTCGCTCATGACGTTGCGGTGGAACCACGGCGGGCGGAAGGTGCCTTCAGCCACCATCCAACGCGGCGGGAAGATGACGAAGTCGCACGCCGCGGTGCCCGGCGTTTCGGACGGCGACGTCAGCACGGTGAAGATCGACGGGTCGGGATGGTCGAAGCTGACCGTATTGATCGTGTTGAAGCGCGTCAGGTCGTAGCGGCAGGGCGCGTGGTTGCCGTGCCAGGCGACGACATCGAGCGGCGAATGATCGAGCGTCGTCGTCCACCAGCGGCCGCCGAATTTCTGCACAAGCTCGGTCGGTTCGTCGCGATCTTCAAAGGCGGCGACCGGCGTCTCGAAGTCGCGGCTGTTGGCCAGGCCGTTGGCGCCGATCGGCCCGAGTTCCGGCAGGCGGAAGGGGGCGCCGTGGTTTTCGAGCACATAGCCCGAGGCCGGGCCGTCGCTTAAGTCGACCCGAAAGCGGACGCCGCGCGGGATGATGGCTATGCTGAGGGGGGCGATGTCGAGCCGACCCATTTCCGTGAATGCAGAAATGTTCCCGGACTGAGGGACAATTAAAAGCTCTGCGTCGGCGTAGAAGGCGACGCGGTTCATCGAGGTTGTGGCGGCGTAGAGAGAGATGGTGACGCCCGATTGCGTCAACGGATCGCCATTGCCGGCAAAGGCTTGCAGGCCGTCGATAAAATCTTTCTGACTTTCGGGAAGTATTTGCGGCGACCAGCGCAGCCGGTTGGGTGTCACCTCGGCCCATTCCGGCGCGGTACCCAGCGGTGTGAATGGTGGATGGCCGGCCGACGGGCGCAGGCGATAGAGCCAGCTTCTGCGGTTCTCGGCGCGCGGCGCGGTAAAGGCGGTGCCCGACACCTGTTCGGCATAGAGGCCGAAGGGGACCGCCTGCGGCGAGTTCCGGCCGACGGGCAGGGCGCCCGGCACGGCCTCCGTGGCGAATGCGTTGCCGAAACCGGTCATGTAGGTGGTCATTCGAGTCCGGTCCAAAGTAAGAAGCCCCACCACCATCCCCATCGCTTCGCGACAGGGAGGTTTAGGCGACTTTAATCACGCCGCGGCGAATCTGGTCGAGTTCGATCGATTCGAACAGGGCCTGGAAGTTGCCGTTGCCGAAGCCGGCATTACCCTTGCGCTGGATGATCTCGAAAAAGATCGGTCCGAAAGTGTTCTCGGTGAAAATTTGCAACAGGATGCCGTCGTCCTTGCCGCCGTCGATCAGGATGCGGTTCTTTCGCAGACGCTCCAGGTCCTCGCCATGGTTCGGCACGCGCTTGTCGACCAGGTCGTAATAGGTGCCGATCGTGTCCTGCAGGTGCACGCCGTTGGCGCGCAAGGCCTCGACCGTGGCGTAGATGTCATCGGTCGACAGGGCGATGTGCTGGATGCCTTCGCCATTGTATTCGCGCAGGAATTCCTCGATCTGGCTGGTGTCGTCCTGGCTTTCGTTGAGCGGGATGCGGATGCGGCCGTCGGGGGCGATCATCGCCTGGCTGAACAGGCCGGTCGCCTGGCCCTTGATGTCGAAATACTTCTGCTCCTCGAAGCCGAAGACCTGCCCGTAGAAGGACGACCAGGTGCGCATCTCGCCGCGCTTCACATTGTGCGTGAGATGGTCGATCTCGATGAAGCCGACGCCGGGCCCTGGATCCGCCAGCTTCGTCCAGCCGGCAAACGGATCGGCATCGATCAGGTATAGAAGCGAACCGCCTATGCCTTGCAGGACGGGCACGCCGGGAAGGGCCGACTGCCCGGCGTCGGCCGCTACGGCGCCGTGCTCGAGCGCCAGCTCATACGCCCTGACCGCGTCGCCGACGCGAAAGCCCATGCCGTTGGCAGACGCGCCGTGTTTGGCGGCAAAGCGTTCGGCGTGCGCAGACGCCGCATCGTTCAGGACAAAGGCGACACCACCCTGGCGGAACAGGGTGAGCGCGCGCTCCGGATGGCGCGCCACGGCGGTAAAGCCCAAGGCGCGCAACTGACCGGCCATGACCGCCGTATCCGGGCCGGTGAACTCGACGAAGGCGAAACCGTCGAGACCGAGTGCATTACGTCTGTTGTCTGTCCCCGACATGCAGCCCTCCGTCGTGAATTATGGTAACAAATGAAACTATGCGCTTTTTGACGACGCTGGCAACTTTTTTTTGGTGATTGTCGGTTATCGTCGATCACAACCACGTAAACTCAGTAATGAGGTGTATGCATGAACGACCAATACCCGCTTTACATCGCTTTGCGCGACCTGATGGTCCGCGCTGCTCCGGCAATGAAGATTGGCAAGGACGTCGTCGGCGAATGCACAGTCAATGTCCCGACCGCGACCATGGCGTCGAAGGATCCTGTCTGGTTCGGAACGGTCCGTCTGACGGGCCACAAGGTGTCCTATTATCTGCCGGCCCTGGGCATGCGCGAAGGCCGCGACGTCGCCGTGCCCGACGCCCTCAAGGAACGCGCCCAGACCAAGACCTGCTTCACCTTTTCGGATATCGAGCCCGACCGTTTCGCCGAGCTTGAGACCGTGACGCGGGCGGTAGCGCAAGCGTTTGCCGCTTAAACACAACAACAGGAAACGCCTTGCGGCCGTCTGACTTCAGGCGGTCGTCGCGTTTTTGCCCGTGCCCTTGAAGACCATGAAGACGAAGAACAGCATGGCGATCAGCGTCAGCACGGAACCCGCGCCGACGACCGGCGGGAACCAGGGCGCGTGAACCTGGGCGCCCGCGATGCCCGACGCCAGCAGGACCGCGCCCACAAGCTGAATGATGTAATGAATGCTGGTCAGCTTGCCCGAAAGCGCCGGACGGCTGTTGTAGAACAGGCCCGCGACGCACATCAGGACGCCGCCGGCGAGGTTCAGGTGCGCGTGCGCCGGCGCAAAGGTGAAGTCCTCTTTTGCGCCCATATAGATGCCGACGCACATGCCGAGCGTGAGGATGATCACGCCCGTGCGGAGAAAGATATTACCGTTCATTCTTGGCCCCCTGATTAGCCATAAAGTAAAGACTCTACGCGTTACCTTCGCGGAAGGTACAGTTGCCGCCGACTCGGTTCAAGATGTAACGAACGTCGTTATTCAAAATGTACAGGTGCGTCCGACGATTTGCCGCGAGCCCTTGTCTGATTCACCGGCTCAGGTAATGGTAGCGCTAAAATAAAATCCAGGGAGATCGCGTCATGAAATCACGTCTTATCGCCGTTGCCGGCCTGGCCATGACAGTCGCTGTCGGCGCCCATGCCGCAGACAAGTTCGACATCGCCATTACGGTCGACGACCTGCCGGTGCACGGTTCGGCGACACCGGGGCTGACGCGCGCCGACATCGCGAAAAATTATCTCGATGCGCTGAAGGCGCATAAGGTCCCGGAGGCCTACGGCTTCGTCAACGCCGTCGGCATCCAGCGCGAGCCGGGCAGCGAAGAGGCGTTGAAGATGTGGCGGGCGGCGGGCTATCCGCTCGGCAATCACAGCTTCACGCATATGAATGTCAATTCGGGAACACCGGAAGCGTTTGAAGCCGATGTCGTCGCCAACGAGGCCACGCTGCAAACCTATATGGGCGACAAGGACTGGCACTGGCTGCGCTTTCCCTTCCTGTCGGCGGGAGACGCGGCGCACCACGACGCGGTCAATGCCTGGCTGAAGGCGCACAACTACCGCATCGCCGACGTCTCGGTCAGCTTCGACGACTGGGCCTATACGGACACCTATAACCGTTGCCTGGCCAAGAACGACCAGGCCAGCATCGCGGTTCTCAAAACGCGCTACCTGGCGGGCGTCGACGCCGGTATCGTGCGCATGAAGGCCCTGTCGCAGGCAGTCTATGGCCGCATGATCCCGCAGGTCCTGCTGACGCACATCGGCGGTTTCGCCTCGATCATGCTTCCGGATGTTCTGAATCGTCTCGACGCGGCGGGCGCGCACTATGTCACGATCAGCCAGGCCGAAAGCGATCCGGCCTATGCGGAAACAGACCCCAAGGCCGGCGACGGTTCGGTCATGGAGCGCACCGCGTACGAGACCGGCAAGGACATTTCCAAGGTCTCGGCGGGCGCGAACAGCGCTGGTATCGACGCGATGTGCCGGTAGACCGTTCCTTATACCTCCCTGCGAGGGGATCGCAAGACAGAACCATTGCATAAGCAATGGTGAGGGAGATGTGGTGGGGGGGGCGAAGAAGACGCGCGCATAGAGCTTGGAACCTCTACGCCCCCCCACCGCCACCACTTTCGCTTCGCTACGGTGGCGCCACCTCCCCCGCCGAGCGGGGGAGTATAAGAAAGATAAACTTCTCAATATCTTATACCTCCCCGCTCGGCGGGGAGGGGGACCGCACGAGCG
>OUNM010332792.1_pt1 | contig 14174 bp, 15 predicted proteins | sample 1769961 | NCBI WGS metagenome assembly OUNM01 (sample SAMEA3914820, study PRJEB12502) | metagenome | biome: forest; material: soil | place: USA | collected 2012-03-12 | depth 0.3 m | reverse complement strand
TCTCAGGAGGAGACGTGGCCGAGAGGCTGAAGGCACCGCTTTGCTAAAGCGGCATACCTCAAAAGGGTATCGAGGGTTCGAATCCCTCCGTCTCCGCCACCACCCCTTCCATGGCTGTCCACCGCCGTCCAGGCGTGTCGCCAATCCCTTACGCCGTAAGGGAAAAGTCGCGATCATGTGTTTGGACGCGTCCACCGCGATCCACCATAGTCGGCGCTCACCAAGGGGGTAGAAAAGGGGGTAGCATGGCGCACCTTCTCGAACGCCTGAACGCGCTGCAGGTCAAACGACTCTCCAGGCCCGGCTATCACCCTGACGGCGGCGGCCTCTATCTTCAGGTCGCCCAGGGCGGCGCCAGATCCTGGGTCTTCTGCTACACCCTCAAGGGCAGGTCCCGCGAAATGGGCCTGGGCCCGCTCGACATCGTCGGGCTGGCCCAGGCGCGTGTGCTGGCCGGCGAGGCGCGCCGGCTCAAGCACCAGGGCGTCGATCCGATCGAGCACCGCAAGGCCGAGCGGGCGCTTGAGGTCCTGGAGCAGGCGCGGAGCCTCACCTTCATGGAGGCGGTGGACGCCTATATCGAGGCCAACAAAGCCGCCTGGCGCAACGAAAAGCACATCAAGCAGTGGAAGAGCTCGCTGACGGCCTATGCGCAGCCGCACATGGGCGCGCTGCCCGTCGCCGAGGTCGGGACCGACCAGATCCTCAAGGCGCTGCAGCCGATCTGGGGGCCTCGGGCCGTCACCGCCGGCCGCGTGCGCGGCCGCATCGCGAACGTGCTCGATTGGGCCACGGCCCGGGGCTATCGCCGCGGCGACAATCCGGCCCGCTGGGCCGGGCATCTGGACAAGATCCTGCCGGCCAGGACCAAGGTGGCCGACGTCAAGCACCACGCCGCCTTGCCCTATGCCGGTCTACCCGCCTTCATGCGCAAGCTGGCCGGGCTGAGCGGCGTTTCGGCCAGGGCTCTTGAGTTCACCATCCTGACCGCGGGGCGGACCAGCGAAGTGTTGGGTCTGCAGTGGGACGAGATCGACCTGGAGGCCAAGGTCTGGACCGTGCCGGCCGGCCGGATGAAGGGCCGCAAGGAACATCGCGTGCCCCTGTCGGACGCGGCGATCGCCATCCTGGAAGGCATGGCCGATCGCTGGCGCCAGGTCGAGGCGCGCCGCTGGCGGCCCGTCGAGGCGGGGCCGGCCCCAACCGAGCCCATCGGGCCGGTGTTCTTCGGCGCGCGCGCCGGCAAGGGTCTGTCGAACATGAGCCTGCTCAAGGCGCTGAAAGCCCTCAAGCGGCCGGACCTGACCACGCACGGCTTCCGCAGCACCTTCCGCGACTGGGCCGCCGAGACCACCGACCATCCTGGCGAACTCGTCGAAATGGCCCTGGCCCACGTGATCGCCAATAAGGTCGAGGCCGCCTATCGGCGCGGCGATCTCTTCGCCAAGCGCCGGAGGCTCATGGACGATTGGGCCAGGGCCTGCGCCGTCGCGGCTTAGGGGCGCGGGCGTCAGCCTCCAGACGGTCGAGATAGGCCTCCAACTCCGAGCGGCGCACCAGGGTGCGCGAGCCGTCTTTGAGCACCAGAATCTCGCCGGCCGACACCAGCTCGTAAAGCCTGCTGCGGCTGATCGCCAAGACCTCGGCGGCTTCCTTGACACGGTAGGCCAAGCGCTCGCACGGAGTAGGGGGGCTGGAGGAGGAGGACGGGGCGGACATGACGGATCTCGGAGGGCTCGAGACCAGCTTGGCGTTCGGTTGGGGGAAGGCGCAACCGCCGGCCGTGGCCCGGCGTGGCCCGGCGTGCAAAGGCAGGCGCCCGGCGGTCTGAGCCAGTGCTTCGCTCAGGGGCCCGATCGGGTCCACGTCGTCCGGGTCTCAAGGATGGGGGGAGCGGACGTTCACGGTCGCCTAAGCATAAGCCCCATGAACGTCGAGCGTCAGCATCTCGCTGAGGACGCCAGGCAGCTTTGATGGCGAGTAGGGCTTGCTTAGGAAGCGCGCCCCGGGCGGCAGATCACTTAGGCGCGGCGCGTATGCGCCGCTGGTAACCACGATCTTGACCTCAGGCCGCCGATTGGCGACCTGACGTGCCAAGCCGAGGCCGCTGAATGCTCCGGGCACGTCGATGTCGATGAGCGCGGCGCCGATATGCGGTTTGGCCAGCAGAAGCGCCAGGGCCTGCTGTGCATTGGCGGCCTCCAGGGTGGTGAAGCCGCCAACTTCAAGAATGTCGCTAGCAAGAAGGCGCATGAGAGCCTCGCCCTCTACAACAAGGACGGAGACCGTCGCCCCGGCCGGGCTAACCGGATTGGTTGTCATGATAGCGCCCCGCCGACCGCGACTCGGAAGATCCAGATGTAAATGTCGCCTACCCGACAAACGCCCGGATCGACTTTTGGTTGCGGCGGATTTCAGATGGTCGGGCGAGACATAGCTGGGACCAGGGTGCGCAACTACCAGCGGCGCTGACCCGAAACGGATGGAGAGCGGTCATCATCCTTTTCTGTTCGCCGGTGTTCTACGTCCGTTGCGCCTTCGTCCGGAAATACGGTCGATAAGCCGACGCAGCGAGCTTCCGTAATGGGGGGGGCAGCGGAACCCAGGCCGCCTCCAGGGGCGGGGCGTTGGCCCCGCCGCTCGACAGCGGACGTCGCCAAGGTGAGAGATGGGTGGGAAACGGACGTGGCGCGCTGTAGACTTTCTTCATGCCCAATCTCGAAATGATTGATCTGGTTTGGCTTGCGATCGACGCTCAAGGCACCCTTGCTGCGATGATCACGGGCGGAGCAGGGCCTATCCCGCCACAAGCTTTGATCAATGGCGAAGACGACCTCTTCGGCATCGAGACGGAGCTGCAGCAACTCCCCCTCCGTGGTCGCGCCACTCTGCACGTCGAAGTGCCTAACCCTGCCAGCTTCCAAGCCCTCGGCGAGCGCGGCCTCTTCGTTTACGACTGGCAGGATGTTCACAGGACGTCCGGCTTGGTGGGGGCCTATGAGCTTGTCGCTTCACCTAAGGTTGGTTTGGCAAACCGTGACCTACCTGGCCCACTTGCCCGGTTGGCCATTCCGGTCGGCGACAACGAAGTCCTGGGCGCTGCCCTAGTGAAGATCCGCTAGGGGGGGAGCTGCCGTTCACAGCCCAATGTGGGAGCGGGAGTTAGGATCCGTTCCCTCGGAGCGGGAGCGTGTCTAGCATTCGGCGCTGTATTCGCGCTGCCAGGTGCCCCCCGAGGACGAAGGGGCAGGTTAGGCTGGGGCATGATCACCGAGATACCCACGGCTCAGGAACGGTACTTTCAAATATTCACCACGAGCAATTGTCGGTCTCGGGCGACACACGCCCCGAAACGACGAGGATAGACCGTAGCAGGCGCAGCCCGGTGCCCGCGGCGGACGTGCTGGCGGTCTGTTCAGGGTGGTTTAGACAAGGCGTTTGTCGACTCCATCTCGAGCGAGGCGAAGTCGGCACCCTCGAACTGAACCGCCTCTTGGCGCCGGTCAGCCCAGAGGTTGGTCAGCCCAGAGGGTGGTCAGCCCGCAGGTCAATTTCCTGCGCGGCCGCACGAAGGCGGGCATACCCGCGCATACGCTTCTCGCGGAATTCGTACCACCCACGGCCGTTGCCGATGAGGATGTTCTTGTAGTCGTCGCGTTTCATGTTCGCCAACCGCGAGGACAACTGTGACCGCCCAAGCTTGCCCTTCTTCGACTTCAGCCTGTCAGGGATGCGGTCGTACAGGTTGGTGAAGTCGCGCTCGATAAGGTCGGTGTTCTTCTTCAGTTCAGAGCCTTCAGCCAGCGACCACAGAACAAGCTCGCCGTCCGCCGAGTACTTCTTGACCACGCTGTCGTAAGCCAACCGAAGCTCCGGCTCAGCGGCCATGCACGCGTCCATTAGTGCCGACGCATACTGCTCCGGGGTCGTCGCCGTCGTTCCGTCGCTCTTGGGGTCGTTGAACCAAGCCCACATGAGTTTTTCGGTGATCAGGTGAACGAAGTACGGAAAGCCGTCGCAAATTTGGACGATCCGCATCTTGCTGTTGTGCTCGACCGTGACGCCCAGCGCCTTCTCAGCGTCCGCGATAATGTCCAAACACGCCTGTGGCTTCAGAGCCTCCAGCTTGAGCGGGTGGAAAATCCGGAAGGTTGAAGGGTGAGCCTGAAAAATCTCGTCGAGGTCTTGGGCCACGCCGCAAAAGATAATTTTCAGGTTAAGGCCGGAGTCCGCACACAACTTCACGAACTCGCCAAACAACTGGTGGGAGGCCTTGTCTTCGAGAAGGTCGAACTCGTCGATCACGATGACCCGGTTCGCCCGATCGCCGAGGCTGGCCTTCAGCAGCGATACCGCGTCATTGACCGAGGTCGGAAGCGGAACGCCGCCGGTCTTGGTCGCCCGTTCGCCGCCGCCGCCGGCCTCGAAAATTCCGCCGGGGATTTTGACCCCCGCGTTGCCCTTGATGGTGTTGGTCTGCTCTCGGACCAGCGGGTTCAGGTCCAAGGCCTTCGAACAGATATCCCGAATGATTTCGGAGAACGTGGACCCGCGCGAGCAATACACGAGGATGGGCGGATCAATCTGCCAGACGAGCTTGGCGGTCGTCAGCGCCACCGACGACTTGCCGATGCCCCGGTAACCGTGGACGAAGACCTGACGGCCATGGGCTGAAAACGCCTGCTTCGCGTCACGAAGGGCACTTGCCCGCCCCTTTAGGTGTGCTTCGGAGTCGATCGCCTTCGACGGGGAGAGGACGGAGCGCAGGGCGTCAGCAAATTCCTCTTCCGTCATTTTCGGCATCGAATCACCGCGCTCCCGTTTCCGACTGCGAACGATACCGGAACAGAGAGGTATTGGCACCTGCGGCGCCGGGACTGCGCACCGCCCGGCCGAGAAGCAGACCTTCTCAACCTCCGCTGAAAGTCATACCTGCGCGCTCGGCGATGAAAACCTGAATGTCCGCCAAGGGTCGGGAGCGGGAATTGGCGCCCACGCCAGCGGCGGACCTCGGGCGCATGGCCACAAAGCGGACACCCGTCAGGTCCGGAAGGGGTGGTTAGCCGACATCAGGGCGTTGATCGAGCGAGCCGCGTCAAGAACGGACATTGCTCCTTTCGGTAACGTCGCTCCCGCAGACTACATGCGCCGAATGATCGGCGGCGGGAAATAGCTACCATCCACGACACCGCCGCGCGGTCCGTAGAAGCGGAAGGTGAACGAGTAGGGCTTGCCGATGGTTGGCAGCCAGTTGCCCTCCGGAGCGTCGGCGGGCTTCTCCGCAGCGAAATAGAGCGTGAGCGAACCGTCCGAACCTAGCGTCAAGTCCGAATAGTTATTGAGCAGGAAGCGGTCGAGCGGATTTGGCAGCACCCGGCGATGTACGGCGTCCACGGCGATGATCGACCAGAAATACTTGGCATATTTCGTGGGCAGATCGTCGGCGGGGAAGGTCAGCGTGTAGCTATGGGCCGGGTCGAGCTTTGCGCCGTCGCCGTCGGTGAACCCCTTGTAGTAGATCACCTCCTCGAACACGTTGGCCCAGATGCCGCCGTAGTTGATCATTGTGCGGGTCAGCCAGTCTGAGCCGAAATGCCCGCAGCAGGCCGCGCGCCACCAGTTGTTCCGGCTAGTTCCCCGACCCAACCTGGCGGCCGCCTTTCCAAGATCAGTGTGCGCCTTGCTTCGGATCACCACATCGACCCGGCCACGCTCGTCGGGGTCCTTGATCGCCTCGGCGATAGCTCTGGCCTTGGCCTGTATCTGCTCCATGCCTGGGTTGATGTCCGCCTCGCTGTCGAGGGCCAGCGAGGCGGCCTCGAACACCTCGACGCCGGGCAAGGCTTCGATGTCGAACATCGGCGTGCGCGGAATTTCGGGGGGCTGCGGATCTCCATGTATCTGGAACGTGAACTGACGCTGCAAGGCGGTGGCCTCGTCCCAGTTCTTCCCAAGCTCGACGCGGAGCAGGACACGCATGGTCGTGACCGGCACATCCAGCCGCTGCACATCGGCGGGAATGTCGACCGTCGCGCCCTCCAGGCACACCGCGAACCGGCCGTTCGGGTGATCCGGAAAAACTCGCTCGTTGATGTTCGCGACCGTCTCGCCCCATCCGTTGAGGAACTCGACGACGTAATAGCGCCCCTCGATCACCGGCACGGTGACCAGTAGGTAGCTCGCCTCGTCGAGCGTCACCCAGGCTTCTGAGTAAGCCACGTCCAGGTTAGGGTTGGGCCAGTCGACCGCGCCCGGCTCGCGATGGAGAAGCCGGTTCCAAACGAACCCTTCCTGATCGAAGTCCACCTGCTGCTGGCGGGTGATCAGTTCGCGGCCCAGTAGGTAGATGTAGGCGTCGCTGATCTCTTGATCGGAGGCGGAGATCGCGGCGGAAGCGGCGGCGTCGGGCATGGCGGGTTCTCCTCGCGACGGACGAGACCAGAGGCCCCAGATGGCGTCCATCGGGGTTTTCCCCAGGCAAGCTGCCTAGCGCTCCCGGCTTCGCTCCCTGAGGCCGCACAACCTGGCTTGTCGTCGGCGGCTTTTGGTCCGTTAAGGGTCGGGTGCGGAACTTGGCGCCAACACCGAGGGCGGAACTTCGAGACCTGGGTGCCGAAGCGGACGCCCGCTAGGTCCGGAAGGGGTGGCTAGCACCCTCCGCGCATGAACTTCACCGGACAACCTGGCGCGATCAGCGATGGACCAGGAGTTTTGACCGACGGGTATCAGCCAAAACACTCAGTCGATTGAGCAATCGTCCTGATTTCATCCAACAGGCCGATCTCGCAGCTTAGCGCCGGCTGAATTAAGCGCGGAGCCTGACTATGCCCAAAGGAAAGCCCAATATTCTCGTCATCTGGGGCGACGACATCGGCATGTGGAACGTGGGGGCCTACACACACGGCATGATGGGGCGAACCCCCAACATCGACAGCATCGCCAAGGATGGCTGTATCTTCACCGACCACTACGGCCAGCCCAGTTGCACGGCCGGACGGGCCGCCTTCATCACCGGCCAGATGCCGGTACGCACGGGCATGACCACCATCGGCATTCCGGGCTCGACGCGAGGGATCCAGAAGGAAGACCCGACTCTGGCCGAGGTGCTGAAGTCGCAGGGCTACGCTACCGCCCAGTTCGGCAAGAACCATCTGGGCGACCGCAACGAGTTCCTACCCACCGTCCATGGATTCGACGAGTGGTTCGGTAACCTCTACCACCTCAACGCCGAGGAAGAGCCGGAAGAGCTGGACTATCCGGGCCAGAAGAACCCCGACTACACCAAGAAGTTCGGCCCGCGCGGCGTGCTGCACGCCTGGGCTACCGACGAGGACGATCCCACCGACGACGGCATCTTCGGCCTGCGCGGCAAGCAGAAGATCGAAAATACCGGCATGCTGACCCGCAAGCGGATGGAGACCTTCGACAAGGAGGTGCTCGACAAGACGCTCGACTGGATGGACCGCGTGGGCAAGGACGACAAGCCCTGGTTCTGCTGGTTCAACACCACCGCCATCCACATCTTTAGCCACCCGCAGAAGAAGTACGTGCAGCAGGCCGTCGACGAGGGCCGGGCGGAAGAGGACGTGGTCCGCGCCAAGATGCTGGAACACGACGAGCACGTCGGCGCCCTGCTGGCCAAGCTGAAGGAACTGGGCGTCGATGACGACACCATCGTCATCTACTCCACCGACAACGGCAACGAGCTGATGCTGTGGCCCGACGGCGGCTATGCGCCGTTCCGGGGCGAGAAGGGCACCACCTGGGAGGGCGGCGTGCGCGTGCCGTGCCTGATCAAGTGGCCGGGCAAGATCCCCGCAGGCTCGTCTAGCAACGGCCTGCAGAACCACGAGGACGTCTATCTGACCCTGGCCGAGGCCGCCGGCGCGACGGGCATTAAGGAAAAGCTGCTCGACGGCTACGAGATGAACGGGGTCACCTACAAGGTCCATCTGGACGGCTTCAACCAGATCGACATGTGGACGGGCAAGTCCGAGCAATCGGCCCGCAAGGCGCACTACTACTACGACGAGACCGACTTGATGGCGGTGCGCGTCAACAATTGGAAGATGCACATCGGGGTCAAGATGAAGAACAGCTGGTGGAACGAGAAGTCCTATCCCAGCGTGCCCTACATCTTCCATCTGCGCATGGACCCCATGGAGAAGATGGATCCAGAGAGCGAGGAGTGGGGCTATATAGGCCGCCGGTTCTTCGCCTCGAAGCTATGGGCGCCGAACGCCGGCGCGCCGTTCATCGGCGAGCACCTGGAAAGCCTGAAGAAGTATCCGCCTCGCCAAGCCGCCGACACCCTGTCGATGCACAAGGCGCTGGAAACCGCCATGGCCAAGCTGGCCAACCCCAACGCGGGGCAGTAGCGGCGACAACGACCGTGGGGCCGGCGAAAACCGCCGGCCCCGATGCGGGCGCCTAGGGTCCGCAATGGGTCGGGTCCGCAAACTACACCTCCCAGCCAACCGCATGATCCGCTTGAGGCACGTTTTATGGGCGTTGCTGCGCCTTTGCCGCCGCTACTGCTTTCTGGCCTGCATCAGTCTGGACCCAGCCCCGATCCGCGCCAGGATATCAGCGGCGGCGTGGATCATTCGTCCGTAGACCTTTTTTGAAGTCGGTCGAGCGCCGTGGATGCGGTGCAATTCCAATGTCCACGGCGACAGCCTTGGACGTTGGGCGGCCTCGACCGTGGTGAGATAGACCGGCGCCGCTTCGGTCCCTAGAGGTGGTCACGGCCACGTCCTGATGTTGCCCGCGAACGGGTTGTCTTGAGGCTTCGACGGCGCTCATAGCTTGGTCTGGTTATGCGGCGCGGCCCTAAGGACGACTGCCCGGCCGCCGGCCCGCCCGTCGGTCGGCGGATCGGGAGGACCAAGCTGGCCACTACATGCCCGCAGCGGTGTCGCCGTCGATCAGCGCCGTCACCCCCTTGATCAGATCGGCGTTTTCGAGAACGAAGAACATGCCGCCGCGCCCATTCTGACTGGCGTCGCATTTGCCCTCGGGATCGGCCAGTTCGCCCTGCTGGTTGAGGTCGCCCAGGATCGTGTAGGGGTGATTTGCATCGGTGGACACGCCGATCTTGCCGTGGTTGGGCGGTCCCTTCAGGTTGATCGCGACGCTGTTCCAATGGCCGCTCGTGGCGATCTGAACGCCTTGCTGTTCGCCGCCGATACTGGCCGACCAGCATCCGATGGCCTGTCCCGCGGCCGTGGTGGCGATCTTCGGCGTCGTCCACCAGGTCGCGGTCCGAAGCGGGACGCCAAGCCTGGCCGACACGAACTGCCAGGGCGGCACATGCAAGGCCGAAGGCTTGACCAGGAGGCGCACCCCTGAGGACAGGGTCGCATCAATGAAATCGGCATCGGTGCTGGGGCGATCCTGTCCCAGAGCGGTCACCAAGGCGTCCAGGTCTTGGGGGCCGGGCGTTCCATCGACAAGACGGCCCGCGATCTGGGGGTTGGTGACGTCGGTGGCGACGCTGGCCCTGGCCAGGCCCTTGAGCACGGCGGCGACGTCGTCATGCGACAGCGCCAGGGCGAAGAAGTGCTGCGCATTGGTGACGTTGTTCTTGTCGGCCATGCAGCCAAGCGTGTTGCCGCCCGGCCGGGGCGTGCCGGCCGAGCCGGATGCGGGCCAGGCCGGCGTCGTGACTTGCAGCATCACGCCGTTGCCGTGCTTGTCCCAGGCCACGATCCCCTTGGAGTGGCCCCACGGAGAGCTGCAGCCCTGTTGGCTGCAGCCCGGCTTGTGCATCGCCGGCGAGGTCAGGAACTGGTCGTTCCACGCCACGAAATAGACCTTGCCGTTGTAGATTTCGCTGAACGTCGCGCCGAGCGGATCATTCTGGCTCGCGCCGATCAGGCCGGCGCCGTCCTGAAGCGTCGGGTTTTCCGAATTGGCCGTCACATAGCGCAGGCTCATGGCGTAGGACTGGGGCTGGCCGCCGAAAGCGCACGGGCCAGGTCCTGGTAGCGGCGTCGGGAAGCTTCCAGCGTTGAATTTGTAGGCGAACCACCAGCCCACTGGGTGGTTCGGCGAAAGCAGCGGCGAAACGGTCTGCGCCCAGGCCCCGGGGCCGCAGAACGCGAAGAGGCCGGTGGCGGCGATCAGACCTAGAAGACGGCGAAGACGCGATGCGATCATGGGGTATGGCCTTGGATTGAAGGCGTTTCATGGGCGGGGACGAAGCGCCGCCCCCGTACGCTCACCGCGCCCCGTGGGCGCTTCGGTAGGCTTCGACCTCGGATTTCGAAATATCGTTGGGATAGCAGGTCGGCGCGTAGCCGCCGGGGCGGCTATAGGCGCTGCGGCGACCGCAACTGCTGCCGTTGCGCGCGACGTTGTAAGGGCAGGGGCAGCTGCCCGGGTAGCTGGCGATCGACTCCGAAATGATCCGTCGTCTGATCGTCAGGTCCGACAGGCGCGGCTTGGCGATGGCGGCGCTCGCCAGGGCCGACAAGTCCAGTATGAGCAGCGCTGTCAGCGCCATCCTACGCGTCGATGCGCGTTGCATGACCCATCCCCCGATGATGAGCCGATGATAGGTGGCAATCGTGGGCTGTAAAGCTTAATCGAATGCCGCTTGAGTGGTGTGCTACGTCAGTGGTTGGCGCTGATCGCCAACCAGCGCTCGATCTCCTCGATGATGGCGCGGCCGCAATGCTTGGCTTGGTGCAACCGCGTGCGCAGGCCCGGTCCGTCATCATCGCGCCAGGGGGCGGCCCGCAAACCGTTCAAGGTTTCGAAGCCGAGACCGATCAGAACCAGCGATGCGCGGCGGGAAAGACCCGAGGCCCTAAAGAGCGCTTCGGCCGAAGGCGCGATCGCAAGATCGACGTGCGCTGGATAGTCGAAGATCGAACCCATTGCTTCCCCCGAAACAAGGCGCTTGAGCGCGCTCCTTGCGCAATGGCGTGAGGCTTGAAAACCCATCCCAATCCCAAGCGTGGGCCAGGCGAAGCAGCCAAGCTTGGCCGCGAACACTCGCGCCGACGGTGACGCGTTTCAAGTCTTTGGTTTTGGAAGTCCGATTCCTCGTCAACGACCAGATCACCCCGAGGGGGCTCAGGCGTCCGCCACGATCCAAGACCTCGTATCAAGACCTCGACTATGGGCCGAGCGGACACAGCGACCTGGCCGGTCTCGCGCCGGCGTCCTTCCAGAACCGAGGCGACCTGCGTACGCAGCGTGGATGCGAACGTCAGCTATCGGTCCACCGCTGACGTCGAGGCTGTTTGCCGTCGGCGACCATTGCTCACGCCGGTGCGCCGACGGAAAATGGGGCGTCGGCCGACGCGACCGATTGGTCCTCGAACCAGGTTTCAAAGCACCGCGCCTCGGGCGGGCGTCCATGGACGCGGACCTCGGCCGCGGCGGGCCAGGCCCGGGCCAGTCCGTACGCCTGGGCGATGGCCCGTCGACGGCCGGAAAAGAACAACACCTCTCCGGTGTCGCTGATCTTCGCGCACCAGCCGCCCTCGAAAGGGGAGACATCGATCAGGCAGATCACGGTCTTGCCCCTACTCGGCCGCGTAGACGAGCGGGTGGGCATGGGCCCACAGGTGCGCGCGATAGGTGTCGAAGCATTGCTCGCCGCAGATCAGCCTCATCACCGCCCCCTCGGCGATGAAGCGGGCGCGCGACGGATCCTCGCTCACCAGCGGCGCCAGCGCCTCGGCGTTCCAGGCCTTGGAGTGCTCGATGTCGAGTTGGGCATGGAGGGCGAAGTACTTGCGGGCGTCAGGCGAGACGCCGACACGCTTGAGGCCCGCGTCAACGCAGGCCACCCGCGTGGGGGCTGTCAGTTCGACGACGCCCAACGCCCCGATCGACTGCCAGACATAGCGGCGCGTGGTGGCGAAGGCGGTCATGGTGTTGGCCAGGCACAGCGACTGCCACAGGGTGGCGTCGATGGTCGGGGTCAGGCCCAGGGTCGCGGTTGTCCGCGACAACATCGGTCCGTGCATGCCGCGCGCCGAGCCCCGCCCCATTTCGTCCCAGTAGTTGCGGGCCAGTTCCAGCTTGGCGCGGTCCGGGATCTTGACCTGGGTCATGGCGACCAGATCGTCGAACCCGGCCTCGCCGGCCGCTTCCTGGGTCAGGAACCACTTGAGGTCCTCCAGCGAAGCCTCGCCTTCGAGCCAGTCGAACAACGGATCCCATTGGCCCGGACCGTGCGCCTTGAGCGCTTCGAACCAGGCGATGAAGCCGTCGGCGTCCTGGGGGACCGCCTCGACGAGCGGGGCGACGTGGGCTCGGAACGCCTCGACGAAGGCGCCTTCGACGCGCTTCATGCGCAGTTCCCGGTCCAGCGCGTCACGCCAGTCGGCGCTGGGCGCGCTGGGCGTCAGACGGTCGTGGTTCCAGTGGGCCAGCCCCTTGTGCAAGGCCTCGGCGTCGGGAAATAGCGGGCTGAACGCGCCCAGGCGCGAAAGTCGGTCGCCACCAAACACAGCACTACTCCGGATCGTTGAACGGGAAGGGCCGCCCTCGGCGGGCGGCCCTGTAAAGTCAGCGCTCGGCGCCGCCGTCGCCCATGCGGCCGGGACGCAGGTCGCCGTTGCCGCCGCCGAGCGAGCCTGCTTGATCGTCCTGGATCTGCTCGACGCCTTCGCCCGGGCGGCGATCGCGATCGGACTGCTGGTTCTGCTGGCCGGGCTGGGGCTGCTGCTGATCCTGCGGCTGCTGTTGCGGCTGGCGCTCGCCCTGCTGGTTCTGCTGACCGGCTTGCCGGCGCTGGTCGTCGCCCTGTTGCTGTTGCAGGCCTTGATTGTCGCTGTTGTCGGTCATGGTCATCTGCTTCCCTGAAAATCCGCCCCGCCGACAGGGCGAGGCGAGGAGGCAAACGACAAGACCGCGCTGTGTGTTCCTATGTCGGAAAATCGACGCGAGATCAGGCTAAGATTTTGACTTCACTATGAGAACCGTCATTTGGCCTGTCAGGTTCGACCACGGCTCGCGGGGATGACACTGATCTTGCCGCCTGCTTCCAGCGTGGCCAGGCGAACGTCTTCGATGCGATCGACCTGTTCCATGCGTAGACCTTCGGCCAGGTCGGCTTGTCCGATCTCATGGCGGCGCAGGGCGGCCGGGTCGGCGACGCCGTCTCGCACCAGGACGACCGGAGCGCTTTTCAGCAATCGGGCCAGCGGGCTCCAATGCAGGGTCGCCATGGCCAGAAGACGATGCAGCACGACGACGACGAGCGTCGCGGCCAAGCCGCCGAAGAATGGCGCCTTGCCGGTCATGGCCCGGCTGATGTTCGAGCCGACGACCAGCGCCACGACGATATCGAGCGGGGTGATGCTGGAGAAGGTGCGCCGACCGGCGATGCGAATGCACAGGACGCCGAAGGCGAACAGCAGGACCGCCCGCACGCAAAGCTGGGCGACGGTGGCGTCGCCGGTGTCCGGACCGATCAGGGTGCGGAAGGTGTCCATGGGCGTCGAACGCCGACGATCGCTGCTTGGTTCTAACGCGCCGAGCCGCCGATCAGGCGGGCGGCCATCGAGATCGCCTGGAGCAAAGACCATGACGAAGCGGGCGCCTACGCCCGCTGACCGGCCCGTTCCCAGCGCGGGTCCACCGGGGCGGCCTTGTGGCGATCGCTGTCGCGGGGGTCAGGCGTCGGCGGGCGCCTCGACCCGACGCACCGCTCGCCACCACGGCCAGCGGTGGCCCTCGCCGCGTTGGACCTTCTCCATCTCGAACCAGGCCACGTCGCCCTCGAAGTCGGGGACATTGGCCGGGTCGACGAAATGCGCCGGACTGCCAAGGCCCAGGGGCGTGTGCAGCAGGAAGTGCAGGGTCCGCCGGGTCTTGTCCGGGCCATGGCCCTCGTCGATGGCGATCCGGGTCAGGCGCGCGATGGTCCGGTAGTAGACGCGCGGAGGCCTGGACGCGCGCGGGCGCGCGCGCTGTTGGGCGCGTGGGGTCGACATGTGCGGCTCCTGAATGTTCCTCAATTGTTCTTGTTCGTCGCGGCGGAGGAGCCCACGGACCCAAAGTTGTCACGGGGTTTTCGCCGTCCGCTTTCGCGTCCGGCTTCACCTGATCGCGAGGTCGGCCGGCGGTCACGCTCGGTCCCGCGGCTTTCGCCGCTCCCTCGGGCGCGACGCCTGGCGGGCGCCTTTGGGGCGCCGCCGTCCTCCCGACGC